>Ga0179593_1380118_pt1 | contig 24015 bp, 19 predicted proteins | sample CZODoug2_1_08_16_FD_185931 | JGI IMG/M metagenome (GOLD analysis project Ga0179593, IMG submission 185931) | Vadose zone soil fungal communities from Angelo Coast Range Reserve, California, USA - CZODoug2_1_08_16fungal (PacBio error correction) | ecosystem: Environmental > Terrestrial > Soil >... | reverse complement strand
TCCGTAGTCATGGTTCCCTGGAAGCCTGGCCGTTGCTCCTGTCATCTCCTTTGCAATTTCTACCTCTCGCTTTTTTTTCGGAAGGTATAGATGCTCGGTAGGACGTGACAGTTTTTCCGTTGAAGTTATCTTCAAGGACGGCCTCCTGCCTTTTGCTTTCCTTGACAGAACTGCGGCCCCCAATTCGGGAACTGTTTTGGCGATTTTCAGATAGGGTGGTTTCCGCGGTAGGCTGCTCCCCCTAGGTGCCAGTGATCCTTTTTCCCACGCTCAGCTTGTTCCCTTCCTCGCGTACCCGCCTTGCTTTCGCCTGCCATTCACGTCGCTCTTAAACCACTAAGCTTCTTCGCCCGCCAACGCCGTCATCAGCTATGGACCCCGTACAGGGTTGGATCTCCCACTGTTGATCAAACCTCGGAGGCAAGATGTACTAGGCGTTTCTCTCCTCGATGCATGTCCGCGATTGCCTTTTTAACGTTCGTTTCCTATAAGTTCCTTTTGGGTTGATCTTTACCGTCATAAAAAGCCCTTCACGGAAGACTTTTCCCTTCTTCCTCCTACGAGGCTTTTTTGCACACCAATTCGACGCTCCTATCTTAATTTATCGTGGATAGGACCCAATGCCCGATTTCCCTGGCTTAAACCCCTTCCTGCACGTTCCCTCCTTTTTTTAGTCTAGCAAGAGCGCTCCGGTTTCGCCTATTTTTCGTATGATTGCTCGTCCGCTTTCAAGTAGGATTTCTTCCCGTAACTTCCCCCCCTCGAGCCCTTTTTTTTCCCACCCGCCGGTCATCTTAGTATCTTTTCCATTAACTGCGCCATCTCCCGGGCGTCCCGGAAGTTTTCACCGAAAAGAAGGGGCACGTTCATAGCCGCGCTTTCCATTTTGTTCTCACTCCCTTTTTTCCCCAGCAGCTTCCCGACGTCAGCGCATCAAGCCCCTCGAGAGCAGTTGGAATTTCGAGGGGGGAGCTTTACTGAATGATTGATTCTTCTGTTGGAGCCCCTTCCCTCTCCCGTAGGTTGGTCACCCCGTAATTGTTTTGGGGGCAATCGTAAAGGTAAAAAGCGTCGCCCAAACTGGTAGTCCTCTTCCCGTATGCTCCCTCCGTAAATACCTCCTCGATTGGAGAGTGTTTCACTCCCCCTCGATGGCCGGGGGGTAGCTATGGTACCTTTCCCCCCTGGATGATTGCCTTGCCTCATTGAAGGACTAACTGTAGCGTTTGTAATGTCGAGGTATCTCCCTGGCCCCCTCCCCCAAATGGATCTCTCTGGTTTCTATTACTGATGATCCTATCATGAGGCCCTCTTCACTCTCACCTTGAGAGGACCTATTGTTTTTTATCCCTTCCCCCCCTTTTTTCCGCTTCTGACGCGCCTTTGTCTGTGGAGCTTTTTTTTTTTTTTGTTTTCATTTTTTTGCCTGCAAAGCATAATCTCTCTCATAGCCCAAAGTTGTCTCCTTCAAACGTTAGGATCTTCCCACCCCCCCCCTTCGTTCCCGATGGATTAGATATGTAAGCTGCCCATCCCCGCATTTTGTTTCCCCCTTAACTCCGCTAAGTGCGCCTTTATAAGTTCTCCTTTTTACCAACCCTTTTTTTTTCCACGTGCAGCTCAGGCGTCTGGGTTTTTGGTTTTTTGTTGCGCAAAGGTCCTTTTTTGGAAGATACGCTCCTCACTTCCTCTACCCTTCTGCCTGAGTTTCCTCCCTTTTCCCCCCCCCTTGCAACTCCGAAAAACCCTTCTGTGCTGAGTAGAGGCAACTAACACTAAAGTGTCCTGTTGTTTGAATTCTGGTTTTCCAATTATCGGATTCTCGTCTCCCCCCTTTGTCCGACATTTACCCTTTTCCTTCTCTCAATAAGAATCTCGGACGTCACTTTTACACAAATGGGTAGCCAGACAGATGCCTTTCCTTTTTTTTTTCAAGATCGGCTGTGCCTCCCTTTTTTCCTTATGCAAGCCTTAAGGTGTGCTGATTCTGATATGTGCCCCGCCTATTTGCAGACTCTTTTCTTTCCCTTTAAATGTATCCCAACAGCTTGGGAGGACTCTCCCCTCGGCGTGTTTTACGCTTAACTAGAATCTTGTCAAAGATCCTGTACAAAACTTCCCTTCCCCCACCCCAGGTCTCTACCTATAAGGCGATGATTCCTTCCTCCGTCAACTGGGTTTTATGGGGTGTCGAAATAGTTCGGAGCCTACCTGATTTCCTCTTGAAAGCCTTTCTTTCTTTTCTTCCCAACGTGCCTTCTGGAGTTTTGTCGTTCTATCAATTTGGTTTGAACTGGATCCTAGCTCTCCTATTGGAAGGCCTATCTCTCTCAATCATGATTCTATTCTCAAGCTTTCGGTCGTGGCGAGATTCCTGATTTCTTCCTGTAGCTTCTCACCCCATCCACTCCACGACAGCAGCCCCTCTGACTGTTCTCCTTTCTCTCTGCGACGCTTCCTTCCTCCCCTTTTTTCCCTGCACTTCTCTCTTATGCGATTTCTTTTGCTCCCCCCCTGAGAAATACCCAAGAATCGTCAATTTTTTGATTTCCAATAGAATCTTTTTGGCCCCCCATTCTTTCCCTCATTTGTTTTTTTTTCTCGTATTCAACGACCCCTCTTTCTTATAGCCCCCCCTCTTTGATATTCTTGGTTGGACTGTTGTAAGCCTGATTCCCTTTACTCGCATATTTAAGTTTTTTTGAGATTTGCCTAAGTAATGATATACGGCTCGCGCACTCTTTCCCCCCCCGTCGTCCCTTCTCTTTGCCTTGGTATAATGTCTTTTCCTCCCTCTCAGATCAGTGACTATCATGTCCGTCGACATAATCCCAGAGATTCCTCTTAAGGAAGCTCGCTTTCTTATTCTTCCGGTCTCCCCTTTATCTAGCTTCCCAGGTCGAGGATATCTAATTTTCTCTCGGTTTCCCTCAGCTTTCCAACACCCCGGAACTACGCCCTAGGGAGGGACCTCCTATCTGGTTTCTTCCCCCCTGACCCCTCCCCTGTCCCTGTCACGAGGCGGCTTCCTGCGTGGCTAATAGTTTCCTCCTTTTTTTTGTCTGAGTTTAGCAGGAATAGACTCAGTTAGATCTTTTGAAGAGTACTTCTTTCTGTCTTGTCAACTTTAAATCTTCCCTTGAAATCCTCCTCACGTGGTGTATACGACGGCCAGAGCCCCTTTTGTTTCGTGATTTTTTCCATTTTGATTTCTAAAAGAGATATTCAACATTCTCTTCTTCTCCTTCCCCCCCCTTTTGGACTTACCTTCCTTTTCGATTCGATTCCTATCCCCTTCTTCCCTCGTTCTTAAGGTGGAATGGAGCATCATTTCTGCCGGCATAAGCCATCAATTAGCCCCCGACTTTCATCCCATCTTGATTGATTTTCTGAGGTTATATACCGTCCTAAGGAGGTTAGTGCGCATTTTTCCGTTTATTCCAACTAAACTTGTTCTCTTTCCTTTTCTTACTTTATTTTCCCCCCCCTTCCCCTTCACTTAGAAAGGTAGTACATCCCAGACGGACTGACTTATGCCCAGTTCTTTTTTTCCGAACTTTTATGACTTCTTTTAGGCGATGACACATTTCCAGTACCAAGCATCTGATATCCGACTCCAGGACGATGGCGATGTTTCCTTCTCTTGTTTCTCTATGAAGCTATTACAACAGTCCCCCAGGGTTAAATATGCCTTTGCTTCAACCCCAGCTACTCCACGGAAACCCTCTTTCCCCCCCAACTTACGTCCCACCTTCTCTTCATACGAATCAAGTTAGGATTTCTAAAACCAGTTCCTCCCCCCCCCCCCCCTAACGGTCGATTTTCTTGGAGCCGCGATAAGTGGATACGTGAACCCTTCTGACCATGATTTCCTCTCCCCGTCGAGTCAAATTAAAAAGTTCCATTTTCATCCTGGATTTGGGCGCACCAGCGAGGGGCAAGAGCCTGCCCACATACCACCAGTCACCTAGGCTCGTACAAACAAGAATCATCCTGCTCTTTCTTTCTGATACTCGGCTATCCTACGCTGTCACTCAGAAGTGGGTGACGCCTTCCGGGTGTCTTTCAGATATCCCCTTACCAAGGAAGATTGCGCACAATTCTTGACTTTTTCATACTGCTCCTTCCTTCCCCCCTGTTAGTAAGTATGACCCCATCCACTTTAAAACTTCTGCTGGGTGCTCGAGCTTTTTGCGCCGTGGGGTGTTTGGTTGTTGTTGTTTGTTGGTTTTTTTTTGGTTGTTCTCCCGATCGGTTAATTGTCGTGAAGATGGCCAGCCCCCCCGCGCTTTTGATTTCTCTGGCTGGCCTTCTGGACCTTCAACTTTGAGGGCGTTTCTTATGAACTCCTCCTTTTTTTCTGATTCTTGTTTATCTCTCTTCCTTCCCCTTCCACAGAAGGAGATGGTCAAGTGTTTCTTACGCTTTACTTTTCGATCCTCTTTTATCGACTCCTTGACAGTAAGGGAAAGATCCTCGTCCGTGCTTTCTGTGACTCTTCCTCTCTTCGTGCTGACTATGTTTCTTCCCCCTTCCTCGCGTTAAAATGGCTCCGATCATCACGTCGTCATTAGACCTTGATGGATCTTGTTTGCTCCCTATGGTATCTTCTAGAAGATCTCCCCTCTTGTGGTTTCCCCTTCCCCTCCACCTTCCCCCCTCGTAGTCGATCCCCCTACGTTAGGAAAACAGGATGCACACCGCGTCCCCCTGCGGCTTTGTTGTGGGCAGTTCCCCGGACTAAGCCCCCCCTCTCCGCGGTTCCGTCTTTCCCTCCCTGGTGTTTCCACGACATTTGGTTTCGGGATACAATCAGTTATGTCCTTTTGTCTCCCCCCCGGCGACGTATTGATACTGTTTTTAATCTCTCGCTTTCTTTGGCCTTCGAGCCCCCGATCCCTTCCTTCCGATCGCGTTTCATTTACATGAGGATTTTCCTTCCACCCCCCCCGCAACTGCCGGCGGGGAAGGACACAGTCTTTTATCTCCTTTAAATACAACCAGATCGCTTCCTCCCCCCAAAGTTTCGCGCCCCCCCTTGGCGCACAGTCCCAAGCCCCATACGCGTCCTCCTTTTTTGGAAGGTCGTGACAATGATTTCACCTTTCTATCACTGTTATGCCGTGTCTCCCTACTATTCCTTTCCCAGTGCCCTCTGTCCTTCGGCGTTCCCCGCCAATTATACGCGCTTCTGCTTTTTGACATTACGCGCAATCTCCCGAGTTTCCCCCCTTTTAAGCTGATCTTGTCGATTTCCTTACTGTTTTGGCAGAAGGGCCGGAGACTTGTCTCTGGCACGCCTTCCATTTCACTCGCGTCACGTTAGGTAAGCAGGCTGTCAGTACTAGGCCCTTGTCTCCTCCCCCTTTCCTTCTGGTCACTTACAGCATCAAGGATCTGCGTTGTTCTTTAGCCCGGTTTCCAAAACGGCGTAGAAATTTGTATTATGTTTCGCTAATACTATTATCTTCCGAATTTCCAGGTATGCTTTTTGGCCCCTCAACCTCCTCGCCAGCGATTTTTAATAGAGTCCCTCCAACGGTGATCTCTGCTCGATTTTTCCGTCCCTTTCCCAACAGGATACCTAAATTATGAACGCGCTTTCAGTGTAAAGGTAGCGTCACCCCATGGGTGATTCCTCACGACACCTCCCCCTCCTGGCAAACCATCGTTTTTCGGGGCCGCATGTGTATCGGGGCTTTTCTGTTTCACAGGATCGAACCGCCAATTTTTTACCGTTTCTTTAGCAGTCTCTTTTTTCGTTGTGCATAGAGTTCTTCACACCGCGATATAGGTAGAGCTGGCTCCGTGACGTTATGGCGCTCCAAAAAAACCAGTCCCGTCGTAATCACACAATCCCCCTCTTTGTGATTAGGAGCCCCACTGAAACTTATTATTGGGCTTTGGAAGAACCTCCTTTTTTTTTAAGGGCCCGACTTCCTCTCTCTTTTCACCCTCGAGGAAAACAGTAAGGGCTGCTAGTAGCGTCCCTTCGGACTTTTCCATCTTTTCTGTGGAACTTTGACCTTTCGGCCATTTTTGTTCCCCTCCCTTTTGTCTCATTTACGCTCGGCAACCAATCACCACGGCGCCAATTCCCCTTTTTTCCTCCCCTCACGAATTGCTTTCAATCGGCAATGGCCATGTCCCCTACGCCTCCCCCACGATGTGCTTGCTGTCCATCTCCTTTCCCCCCCCCCCTGTCTCCCCCCTATCACCAGCAGCCTTTCTCTCGGTGGAGGAATTGTCGCTTTCGTTCGGAGGAGCCCCTGATTGAGTCCACTTCTGTGGCCGATAGAAACTAAAGATCCGTCTTAGTCCGTTTTTCTTGTCCTTCAGACTTGGTACTGTCCCCCTTCCCCTTCAAGGAAGTGAGTTCTAGACGACTGTCCTTCTATATCTTCCTCTCCGCTCTGATTATTTGTTTTCCTAACCCTTCGATGGGACAGACCCCCTTTTGTGATGGAAGATTCTTCTCCCTTTTGTGTGTCCCTCCATACTTGCCCCCAGGAGGATGGGTGTTCCTTTTTCCTCTTACATACTGCGATTTCCCCCCTTCCTGGCTCCATTTCCCCTATTCTATGATGTTATCTATCTGCTCATACCCCCATCCTCCCCTGACCGTAAGCAGTGGTTTGATTCAGGAACACCGATGATGGTTGACTCTTCTTTCCCTCGGGGACTGATCCCCTGCGAGTAAGTCTTTTTGGTCCCTGGCGGTCTTTTTCTTCCTATTTGTGCGAAAAGCATCAGGGCGGTTTTGAGAATAGCGGTCTCTACTCTCCCCACCAGGAGAAGGACATCTGAACTCACATTCTTTCGGCATGTGCATTCTTTCCCCCTCAACCACTTTCGCTTTGTGCGCACCCTTTCAGTGTCGTTTCGATCATGGCCTGTTCTTGCAGCAGAATGCCCCGTTTTCTCTTTGATGTTTCTCCCTTGAGACACGTGTATTGACGTTAACTTTTAATCAGTTTCAAGGCCTCTGACTGGGAATTGGCGTTTTTGAAAAGCTTTCCCCATGAAGCAAGTCACCTCGCTTGGCCGATTCGCAGTCCCCCCATACCCTCTGGTCACTCGTTGGCGTCATGTCTGGCTTTCGGGAAAAGCCCCCCCACATGGTCCGAGTAATTTTCCTCTTTTGTTGCCCATCCCCCTTGAATGTTCTCCTAAATCTTCTGATTTCGTACCCCCCCCCCTGTGCAGGCGGAGACGCATTCTTTTTTTTTGAAGGATTGAACCGATAGGCGCGGTTTAATCCACCAGGGGAAGACCCCCCCCCCCCCCCCCCCCCCCATGACGCTCCTCGGTTTGCTTGATTCCTTCTCCTTTTCTAAGAGAATGAGACCCCCCCTTGGAAACCGTGCCCCAAACCCCCCTGTTTTTCGCCAGGAGGAGTTGGCCTGGGAACTCTTTCCATTCCTAGACCCGCTAGATTATCGTCCTCTCCAACGGACTCCTCTCCTTTCTGTTAGCTTGGAAGGCCGACTCTTGACAGGATGTTTTTCCTTTTGTCACCCCAGGACCGGTAAGCAAGCCTTAAACTCTTTGTCCGGGTTTAAACCGGCATTCTTCTCTCTTCGTTTCCCGTTGCGTTCTCCCCCAGAGAGCAGGGATTATCTCCTGCCGCTTCCATTTCGAAAGCGCTGCTTGTCTAGTGGTTTTGGTAGTCTTCCGTCGCCCCCCCCTTCCCTCGCAAGAGAAGGGTTTTTTGCAAAGCGATGGGCCCCTTCGCGTTGCGCAGATTCCATGTTTCTTTCACGCTCTCACGATTTCCTCTCCTATGGGATGCACCCGGCGACATCCCCCCATACGTCAGGCTTCCTCGCCAGAGCTGGTGGTCGTCGTTTCTCTCTAGTTTTTGTTTCTCTCGATGGCCAACGTTTCAAGCGACTTGATAAGCCCACATCCTGTTAATTCTGGGGGTTTCCCTGTTACTTTAAGCTCTCCCCTTCTCCCCGCTCTCCTTTTGTTCATGTCGCAGGCATGCTATTCGCTCGCGCCGGCCCGTCTTTTCTTCGTTTCTTGGGTTTCTTTCCTAGTAGACTATAGGAAGTCATGTCTTCTTTTCCCCCCTGCGCTACCCTTCTTCCTTTCTTTCCCTTCTTCCTTTCCAGCACTTCTTCTACCATGAGTCCCGGTCGAAGCCTTCGTCCTTTTGCGCTACAGGACCTTTGATACCCAAAACAGCATCTTTGCTTTATGGAGCGCCGTCTCTTTCCCCTTCCTACCTCCCTTCCCGCTCTTGTTACTTCGGGGCGCCATCCCCAAACCCTTTCTCCTCCCTGGCGTTATCGCTTTTCGAATATACATGCCTAACGGAATAGTCCTTATTTGCCTCGCGTTCTGTGCGCCAGTTGATCATGCCAATTTCAGTTCAATAGTTCTGCAAATTCTTCCATGACGTTTCCCACATCTGTCCCTTCGTGCAGGCTTTATTAATTCCCCCGACCCTTCTGTCGCTCCAACCCCCATTTTGTTCCGGTCCACCAGCCGAAGATCTTCTTCTTGCTCTGATTTTCTTCTTTTCCCGGTGAGACATGGAGGAAATTACATGGTGATTAGAGTTTACCGAGTTCCCCTTGATTTTTAAGGCGATAGTCCTTTAGCACGTTCGGGTTTTGGGCTTCCCCCCTGAAACCCTTCGTCCGGCCTCGGACTGCGTACCTTCCAAACTTACTGTCAAATTTCGACCGTCTTTTTCCAAAGTTTTAACGGGTCTGTCCCTTTTGCAAGACCATGCCGAAAGGATCAGGAAGGAGGTTTCTCAGTGACTGTTGCTACGTACCCTCGCCGAGCTGAGAAGAAAAAGCGTCAGAATGATTGCTTTTTAGTTCCTTCTCTATTTTTTCCTTATTATACGACCGTTTTTTCACTTCTTTGAGGGCACCATCCTAAGCCCTGAAAACCCTTCCCCCCCAGCGATCGTAATTCCCCCCCTTCTTCTCCAGACGTCATGAGGAGGATCCCAATAATGTTTCTCTTCTTCGAGATTTTGGAGCGCCTTCTAGAGTCTGATATCTAGAAAAAAGGAGCCCCCTTTCCCTTCTTTAGGGGTGTTCGACACCAACCGATCCTCCTCAAGGTTTTGCTCTCCCGCGTTTCAGCCTTTGCACCCAAGACCTTCTTGACACATAAAGCGGACCCCCGTTCCCTAGGTTAAACCGGCGTACTCTCCCTCGGCTCATGAGTTGATGCGATACCGAGTCCCCAACGCTCTTCTTCTCCTTTCCGGTTCAAGATAAGTTCAAGTCGTGCAGCTGACGTTCCCCTCTCTTTCTCATTCATTTTTTTTATCCGGACCCCTCCAAGTACCCTCAGTTTTGCGCGTCGCCAATCGACCCTTCACCACATTCTGTCTAGAGTAGATTGATGCGTTTATGATAAGGCTTGGTTGAACGATGGTCCCGCGCCGCGTTTTAGCGCGGGAATGGTCCAGGGTTTTCATTTGCTTCTTTTTTTTTCCATACGCCCCTGTCCTTGGATCGAGGTTCCTTTGAAGTAACGTTTGCCCCCTTTCCGTCGGTCTATTTGGGACCCCCTTCACGCTGTCCCGGATGCGATCCTCTTCTTGAGCACGCAGCGTACGGAACCCTCTTTTTGCGGTGGCCGATTCCGTAGACTCTTTTTTGCCTCTTGATGGTTCTGCCACTCCCGGACTCGTTTCCCCCCCCCAGGTCTACGATCCCCTTTCGTTAGTTGGCCCCCTTCTCTTCCGGGCTTTTTTTGCTCGCCCCTTGCGGCGCGTAGTTTTTTCCGCTTTGAGTTGTGTTTTCGTTCGTGCTTTTTCACCGTCCCCATGACACATTTCTTCTATGTACCCTCAGCGCCCTCTTCCCCTTTTCCCTGCGCGTTGACGCGTTACGACCTTCCCAATGATCTCTCTATGTTGCCGTCGGTTGTTCTGTTTGTTAGGCTTGTGTTTTTCCTCCTAATGAGCTTTCTGCTGCTTTTTCTGACTTCGAAGTTACGGATAATGGTTTTAAGAGTCGACATGCGTTGCCTTAGTCTACCGATACGGCTCCCCTTAGCTTTCCAATTGCCATTTTTTCTTTCCCAAATGCCCCCCCCTTGCCTTGTCATCGAAAGGATATAGATGAATTCCCCAACCTTCGCCATCCACAAGTTACGCGCCTCCATTTGTTTTTTCTTTCTGCCTGTCAAAATCTCTATATACGTAATTTGCGTTCAGTGAGCAACAAAAATTTTTTCCCCTTCCTCGTCCGCAAGATAGGCTATCCAGGAATTTTCTGGCGGCCCATACCCCTCTCTACTTTCCACACATTCCTTTCCTTCCCAATTTTCTCCCCTCTTTTTTTTCCCCTCCGTTGTTGTGGTTTCGCTATCTCGTTTTTTGCACTCTGTTGCACTAAGTGATCCTTGTTTGTATTGTTCCTTAGGTTCCCGAAGCCTCTAGCTGTCCGGCACGTAGCCCCTTTCTTCGTACCTCGGCATGACATGTCCGATTCAGTTCTTTGACGAAGTCATCAAGGAGACAGCGTCGTTCTTTGTCATGGACCTTTCGTCGGCTGGACGAACTTGGGTCTCCCCCCCGATGGCGATCTGGTTGTATCTTCCCGCTCCCTACGTGTTGATGCGAACCGCGTACCGGGACTTTTGGCCATCCCCAACCGCCTATTCCCCGGTTTTCAGTACCGACCCTGTCGTATACGCCTGCCCCTCGAGCGCACCTGTGGAGATTTCACCTCCTCACGTACTTTTTCCTTTCCCCCCCGCCCCGTCCCAGATGACTTTTCTATCGCCCACACTGTGGAATCACGCCCACCTGTTCAGACGGGCAACAAATTTCGGTCCGATTGTTTTCTCTCTTCGCCCGTCTTTCCCCACGCCCGCTTCGCATTTTTGCCCGTCCTTTTTTACTCCTTTGATTACGCCTCCTGTGTTCCTTGGTTGACTACCCGTCCCCCCAACGCCCAATCCCTTCCTTTGCTCGGTACGCGCCCTCCCTCCTTTTCGAGAAACACAATCCGCCAAGTCGTTCCCATCGTCCGAATCCTGGCTCATCGGACCGCCACCCTGCAGATTTAACGGTTTCTTTCAATAATCCGGAATTTGAACTTCAGCTCCCGCTAGTTTTCCGACGGACCACGGCGCTTTCAGCTAGGTACTTACGTTTCTCGTTTCCCTTCGCGGTTCATTTTCTTTGTCACACTTCTCTGGGCTGTGGGGTCACGATCTCTTCTTTTCAACAAACTCTGCGCCCCGGGTGTCGTCCGAAGTACATCAAAGGGATCCCTCCCGCATAACGATCTTTTCCTCTCTCTGCCGTCTAACCCTCTTAAATCTCCTCTTTTTTGACCCCCCCAGCTAGTCTCCGAATTTTTTAGTTTTTGTCGTGTGACGTCCGTTCCCTTGTTGAGGTCCCTTCTGTGGTCCCCAGCTCCTCCCCTCCCTCCGATAGGGTCTCAATTTATCTTTGGTACTTTCATTATCGTCCCAGGTCCACCCGCCAAGTGAGTCATTCCTTTGTCGCTCCCCCCTTTAAGATCTTAGAGCGGTCCTTTTCCTAATAGACTGTTATGATCGCCTCTTCGGCCCCCGCCCTTGCCCGGTTTTTTTTATGGTCAGAGGTTTACTTTCTCCCTGCTGGTGACAGAATCATTGCCACTGCGATGGTCTCCCTGGTTGGAATTGTCGTTTCTCTGAGGGAAGGGAATCAAGGGTTTTACATCTCCACGGATGTACCCCTCTAGCGGCTCCCTCCCTTGCTCGAAAGTGGAAGGAGTTGGAGACCCGCTGCTCTCCTTTGGATTTACTTTTTCGACGTCTCGGTTGTGACTGACTCTTCGAATGTTGAAGAGTGTCCTTCTTGACCGCTTCCCTCTTAAATCCTTATTGACCCTTGGAGACTTTTTAATGCTAGATCAACAAGATTTCCCGGTTATGCCGATAGGCCCTTTTTTGTGCTTCTCAGCCTTTTGCTAAATTCCCTAGACCACCCGAGTGCGCCTGACCCCTTCGCTACGGAAAAACATGTTAGAATCTCGCGTTTCCATTGGTCGCGCCGGTCGAACCCAAGTGACAGTGACGGCAAAAGATTACCTCCCAATCCCTCCCCGTCCTTGGCGGCAGATTCCCTCTTCCAGTTTCACGCACGGTGCTGGATCCCCCAACTTTTTAATTGTGCTGTTCCCCCCGTGGGCTCATGCTTTCTGATAGGGCCACCCATTGTCCTTCCTCATGTCGAACTCTGATCCTGACCTGTCGCAATTAATAAGACTTTTGTCACGGTGGTGAAGGCGGTTGTTGCAGAAGGCGACCAGTCGGTTTTTCCTCACATTGCCGCTGCACGCCTGCGCGGTGGGATTCTATGAAAGTTTTTCTTTCCGGCTGACAGTCCCCTTTTTTTTGTGCCGGACCCCATTGAGCTTTTCCTTCTTCCCGATTTGTTGACGAGGACAATCTTCGTAACGATCCGGATTTTTCATTTATCGCTCCACACGCCAGGGAGTTCATCGAGAAGGCTTCTGAGTGATCATTCCGTTGGCGGATGGGGCGTTCCTCCTCGAACTTGGTTTCCCGTATAAGAATTCCCACCCTCGTTTGTTTCCCCCCCCCCAACCTGATGAGACGCTCGTCCCTGTTCTTTTCCCTTCGGTACATGCACCGCCGTGATTCCTGAGCATATTTATAGCAGTCCTTGCAGGACTCTTCCGACCCTCCGGTTTTTATGGCGTGGTTTTTACCAATCCGGCCATAGCCTTACGATCGTCTACTTACACCGTCCCTGCGTCCCTTAATGGGACCTTTTCTTCTCCCCTCTCATGAGCGGCCATGCCTTCCCACCATTTTTGTGGCGATTGATTCTTTTTTTGTTTTTGGGCGGATGTCCCCCGTCACCCCAGCTCACCAAGACTTTCCTCCCTGATGTGGTCTGCTGTTTTTTTTTCTTCTTCATCTATCAGTTGTTGTTGTTGAGTCTTGCCAACTGCCCACATTCCTGGCGATTTCACCTGTATGCTTGGGTTTTCTGTTGGGTTGCCCTTTTCCATTTGACCACGTCCAATAGCAACTCCGTTGTCCCTTTGCCGCCCAGTATGCCTCTGCTCCACGCAATTTTCCCCCCTTTTCTTTCGCGGAATCTTGCGTGGTCTGTATCCGCGTCTACGATCATGCACTCATTCCGGTGCGCCCCCACCTATACCTCCTCTTCGATCTCAGAGTTCTCTTTCTCTCAACTTCTATTTCGACGTTCCTCTTGATCTAGTTGATACCAGGTTTGAAATTGATTCGCCCCTTGACTATTGCATAAATACTGTTTTACAGACCTGTTAAACTTTTTTTATATCTTTCCCTTTTGACTATTCTCCAGGCGGGTTCAATTCACATTGACCTTTTGGACTTCCTGCCAGAGCATCTAGAATGTCTCCCCCTTCTTCCGACCGCCCCTTTTTACTCCGGAGAGTCTTGAGATTCTCTTCAGCGTCCACGCTAGGCGGGCGGCTCCGTCAGACTGGTTTCCCTCAATGTGAAAAGCTCCACCTCGTTCCCCCCTGCAAATCAGATTGCCCCCAGTACGTCGATACCAACGCTCTTCTTTGCTTCCTTTCTTTTCCGTTCCGACTCCTTCACATCTTCTGCGTTTTTCCTTTGCCATTTTCCCAGTGAAGAAGAAGATTCGGATTCGCGTCATTATTTCCTCGGCCGAGTTATTCTTGTGGAGATCCCATTTTCAGAGCGGACCTCCCCTGAGGATCCTTCAGGTGATGTTTTATGGAAGGATTCTTAGCTAGGTTTTTTTAGCTGGCAGAGGGGGAAAGCCACTTCCCCCCCATTCCTGTCGTCCGTACGGCGGACGAGCCCCCCCCCCCACCCCCCGTGGTCGCCGGCTTGCCCCACACAGAGTTTCCCTTTCCTTTTTGCTGCCCAAGACATGTGGTCCGTCCGGTCGCCGGTATTCGACTTTAGTCCCTCGTTGCCGTGACCGCTGTCACAAAACGACGCATGACGTCTAATTGACCCTTTTCCCTCCTTCTTTTGTCTGAGAGTTCTGTCCTGCTCTCTTGTTATTCCCTTTTATTCCTCAATTGTACCTTGTTCGAGGGCCCCCAGCGGAATCCTCAGTTTTGCCGCCAAAAAAGCTTCCGTTCCGATCGTCAGTACGTCTGCGTAGATGACGACTACGGTTTTATTCCCCCCCCTTTCCTCTACTTTTCAATGGTTCCGCCCTTTTTATTGGAGAGCTTTTGAGTAAAATCCCTTTCTATGAATTAGAACACACATTTCTTTCTCTCGTATCTAGCTGACTACCCCCTCCTATCAGGTCCCCTTCTGTTTTCCGAAAAAGAGCTCTTTCAGCCTTCCGACCCTGTCAATCGTCCCGGCCCTCTGGCTAGTTCCAAGTCGACCATATTCAGCGCTGAGTTTCTTCTCCCTTCAGGCATTTTCCTCCTTTCAACCCCATTGGAGTCTTTTGACGACTTCCGGGTCGACTTTCCCCAAGGAGTTTCAGCATGTCCTGTGTTCACTTCTTCGTCTTTTCCCTACGTGCACCCTTTAGTCACCTTTCTCCTTTGCTCCAGACAATCGAAAAGTTAGGATTCTTGATGCTCTGGGTTAAGCCTGCGTAGCTGTGTCTGACTCCGCGTTTTTTTTGCTCGGAATGGCGGGGTTGCATTGCCCTTCTGGGTTTTCCCTTCCTGACTCCTTTGCGCCGATGTTTACTGTTGCGATCTTAAGATGGGTTGCCCAAATTTCCGGAGAGGGTCATTTTGTGGACAACCCCCCTTTCCATGCCGCCCCGGCCGACTTGACTCTGAGAGTCAGGCCCGGCCGGGGCCGCTCGGACGACTATCCTCGCCCCTTTTTCTATGGTGCTTCCCCAAGCCGCACCTTGTACGCGTCGGTTTTTTTCCACTCGTTCTCTCTGCACCCTCCGGACTTGCCTGTTTTTTTGATAGTTTTGCCTGTCCTGACCAGTCTTTTCCCGATTTCGTCCTTTTCGTGTTCGGTCAAGCATATCCCACAGGACACAATCGCTCTTAAACCACTTTAGTAACCGGAGTAATCGCGGCAGAGCCCCTGGGTGAAGTTCCGGAGATCTTTCCCTCAGTTTTTTTTTTTTTCCCGAACTGGCGTGCTTATCACCAAAGTTTTTTTTCGGCGCATACCCTGTTTGATGACGGCGTTTTGAGTCAATTCCTACGATCTTTTTTGGACCCATTTGCTTCTGTTGATGCAGGGATTGTAGATCCTTCTCAGTATCGAAAATCCCCATGTGCGGTATGTTTTCCTTGGACATTCACTGGACCCACCGTGGCCTCATCCCTTTTGATCAACCCAGACGCCCCACAGTTCCTCTTGTTGCCACTCCTCCTTCAAAGCAAGCGACTCTTGACCTGTCGTTTTCCGAGAACCCCGTAAGTAGCCCTGTCCCTGCCTGTAATCAACATCCTCTGCCTGCCGGACGCTTCTCTTGCGGTTGCCTCATTTTTCAAGTTACCCCATTGGCTGCACCATTCCCGTCGCCCAATGTCTCTCTTTTCTTTTGTTGCTTCGTTTTTCTTTATCCTCTCATACTGGTTTCCTCCCCACGGAAGGTTTTTGGTTTCTTTCTCTTGTTCCTGAGGCAGCTAGCATCGAGTCTGTCGTCCCGGGAAGAAAGATTGTTCGGCTACCTAGGTCACCGTACTTAGTGAAATTATCGGCCTCCATTTTCCCCTTGATTTGCCTTTCTTTGTCATTGAAGAAATTGCGGCCCAACTGCTTGTCATTGCGCTGGCCCGACCATCTGGTTTTATCTTTTACGAAGCCTCCGTGCCGTGATTTTTTGGAATACAATACGCGCATCCCTCTGAGTTCGTGTGATCTTTTTGTCAAGAGCGTGATTTCGGACTCGCCTTCCAGACCCAAGTTCGAAAATGCGGTCTTCGTTATTCCTTTAGGACAAGCCTCTCCCCCTCTGCCCTCGTTTTGATATAGCCTCCCACTTTTTTTACATCCCCTACAGGTCGTCCGAAGGCAAACCCCAAATTGGCGATTTTTCTTCCTTTCGTCGTCGGCCACCGACCCCCTCGCATTGGCACCGCTAGAGTCCCCCCCTTTTATTTCTACTGACGCGTTTTCCATTTTGATTCGCGGTCAAGTCCAATGGACGGACGTCTTCCCGCTCCGACCTTCTTTGGCGAGCCCCCCCTCTAAAGTTGTTATTATCCGAACGTTTCTCCCCCTTATTGACCCACGGAAAGTTCCTTTTTGGGTACCTTGGGCCCTTCCTTAGCTCATAGTCTAGTACACCCCCGATCTTGCCACGTGAGTCGCAGCGTCTTACTTCCTTGCTGTAGTGGCGCCCTCTTCCTTTTTACGGGATGTGATGCTGCTCGCGGCGTTTGGGCACCATTTCCTTATATATACCACTTCCACCCGGCGACCTGAAGTGGGTCATTTCAAAGCAAATGGGTTTTAATCGGCACTCGGCCCATGCAAGGCTTGCTCTAACTCCATCTTCCCTAGTCCCCGATTTCTCTCCCCCACAGCGCCCAGAGCAGAATTGGTGGAATGGTACTATGATGGAGAGAAGGCCTGATTTTCATGGTCCTCCTTACCCGCTTCCTCTTTTCTGTTCAGATCCCCCCCTCCTTTACGGGCCCTTATCTTCGTAACCAGTCAGTGAGACTTCGCCATTTGGTTGATTGATAGGTCACCTTAATTTTTTCCCCTCTACGTCAGCGCTTGATCTGTTTTACCCGTCCATCGATGCCCTCAGGCCGGGTCTTCTGGATGATTCTGATGTTTTCTTGCCCTCTGGGCGGACAGCATCTCTTTTTTTGTTCATTTGTCTTTTTCGGTCATGGAATTTAGCTCCAGGTCAAGAACTTCCCCTATACTTGGGTTAAGATTCACTCTCTTTTCCTCGGGGTCCCCATTGATTCCACCTCTTTTTTGAACCCCCAGTGAAGCTGAGAGGAAAACGATGCTGGTTTTATCTTACGTGCTTTGTCTTCTGGACGTGCCCTTTTGTTGAAGGACCTTCCTGGTTAAGAGGTTTCAAGCGGTTCTATTGTAAGGGGGAGGCGCTTCGTCTGGTATTATGGTCGGTGCGATCGAGTCAGTCCCCCCCCCCCCCCCTAGGTCCTTAAGGCAAACCCTTAACGCGGGCATTTCGTCTGGTCCTTACTTCAGCTGAGTCGTTTCGTCAACTTTTTCACTCGCGACGGTCTCCTCCCAATGGTGTCTTTGCATTCGGATATCTCGTTCCCGTCTGGGGCTGTTGAAGACGTTTCTTCCCACACCTAAGATTCAATTATCCGACGCCGAAGAAAGGTTTTGCTTTTTCCTTTTTCCCGTTGTTCCCGCGTGTTCGTGACGATTTCCACACACATCACGTTCCTTAAGGAGGTTCCCTATTCGAATTTTTTTTCTCGCCCCCCATCCATTGCGCAATTCCTCCCCTAGCGCATAACTTTCCCTTCCCCTTTCCGAATCCATTGAATCTTCGGATGTTAAAGGTACCACTTTTTCTTAGTTTTGATTAGCGGATTGAGGTAGCTCGGTCTGTTGAAGAAGCACTCCCCTAAGACGGTGGCCCCGGACTCTACGTTTCCAGACGATTTCCCCTCCCCTAATTTGCCTTTCCGTTGGCATGATCAGATCATTTGGGCGGGCCTCGCTGAGAGTCGGCAATCGTGACTCTCGAAGAGCGGCCAGAAGATTATCACCCTAGATCTCCTGAAGGCTTCGACTTGCGCTGTTCATTTTCGCGGACACGTCTTTGGGCTTTGTCGTCTCCTCGCCATAGGCGGCGCATTCGATCCGCCATAACCACACAGTGTCGTTTGTTCCAAACGGTCTTTCTGAGACATTCGTCGCTTTTTCAAGTGGGTGCTGATTTTCATTGGCGAAGACTTTTGGCGCGCTCTTCTTGCAATTCCCTGCTTCCCCTTTATCTGAAAGCTGCGGGTCTTTGGGTCGTTACGAGGCGGGGACATCCCTCTTTATGTTCTCTGGACAATACAAACATCAAGAGCTCGACCTCGAATGCGTCCGGACCCCTCCTCGAGTTAGATCCTCCTTTCAGCCTGCGCAAATGGTTCCTTTCGCGGCGCTTGGCTTGAGGAATTACCCCCCCAAGACTACTGAGGATTATGTTGCTGTCGTTGACATCTCTTTTTTCCTCCAGAAGTTTTTGACTCTCCCTGATGGCACCCCGCCACCAGCGACAGGAGCTACACCTCCTGCTTCTTTGGGGGGGATGTTCTGGGGTTGTATCTCCCGAAATCTGCAGGATAGATCTCATGGCCTTCTCCTCGCGCAATTTTTATTTTTTCGCCGGCTCTCCTTTGGTCTCGTTGGCCCCCAAGATGATTTCCTCCCTGTCCTTTCGTGCTACGCCACGCTTTTTTCCCATTCATTTCGACAGAGGTGCCTTGTTATCGCGGTGGGGTTTTTTTGCGTGTTTTTCTGGGCCCTGGATGGGGGGGGGAGTTTGGGTTTGGTTTTTGTGGGGGTGTGAAGGATGTTGGGGTGGTTTGTTTTTGAAATGTGGGTGTGGGGGGGTGGGGGGGGGGGGTTTTGGGGGGGGGGTTTCTGGGAGGCCAGAATCCCTGATACAGTCGCGATTTTGCTATGCGACGCTCAATCTGTCAAACAGCCTTCCCCTATTAGCGTTCTGATCGGGCGGCTCTGCCTTTGCGCGGAGCGGAACGTCCCATCTCTCGGCTTGTCCGCTTTTTCTGCCCGGCTCTTCTCTTATTTTCCTCCTGGAGTGTGAAGATGAGAATGCCTATCCCTTCTCGTTTTTCAGTGCCGCTCTTTAGGAGTGTGCCTGCCTGATTTTTTCGGCCCCAACGGAAAGTGTTTGCACCTCGTTTGCCCTCCCCCTCAGATCCACGGTCAGAGGAATCCGCCCCATGGCGTTGCCCTGCCCTCGTCTCCCTTTAACATCCTAGGCGACGTCCTGCACCCTTTACGTGAAAACAGCCGAGATTCGGTGATTTCCTTCCTTTCCGTGTTCTCCCCCTTTTCTATGTAACTTCAAGTTTTTTCATTGCCGGCAGAGCCCTAATGAAACGTCCCCCCTTAGTCTGTTTTCTTCTTCCTTCCCCCCCCCCCCCTTTCTTTTTAGATGCACTCTGGGGTCCAGTCCTAACCAATTCCCATTGTTTCGTAGTGCTTGATGTACCTTGCCCCCGTCACGTTCTTGTTCGCCCGGCTCGCCCATCCCAGCGGTCCAAACGGGACTGCTTCGCCATGGGCTCCTTGTCGCCTTCCCTACCGGCGTCGACCTTTCCGGAAAACGTTGATATGCGCCTGCCCAATTACGATGATTGGGAGCTTCATCGTTTCCCCCCTTCCTATGGTGCTAAGATAGTCCCCACGCACTTTATCCCCTCTTTCAGGACCCACAGCGAATCCGGAACTATTTCCCCCCCCTCTTAACCATTCACGATGTCCTTTGCAGACCAGAAGAGAGTCTCAACATCGGTTTCCCATTCTTCGGGTATCTCTTTTCTTCAGCCCGATAGTGAGTAATTGATACGACGTTTCAACTCCCTTGATTTGTTCCCTCGATAGTCTCAGTAAGGAACTGATACATCCCCCTCTGGCAGCACATCGAGGGTTTTTTTCTACTGAAGCTCCCAAGTCCATGGCCGCGTTTTCACGCCATTTGTAGTAACGCGCCCCCACTCTCCCTATGCGTTTTTTGTAGGATTTCCCTGCTTTACATTCCCAACAAATTGTTTTATTTTCCTCCGTCAATCCGGGTGCCTTTGACGCTATATTACCAAGTCTCTGCTCATGACTAACCTAGGTCTTGCTTCATTCCAGAATCCTCATGTTTTGTTGTTCTCCACTGACCATTCCTCACTTGCTTCTGCTTTATGTGGCTGAGTCTATTGGTTCCTTTCGTGTGAAGTTCGATCTCTCTCGTGGTAGCGCTGGCCTTGGCTGTTGCAGATTTGTCGTGATTGTCTTTCGTGTCATCTTGCTTTTGCTATGGTTACGTGGTTCCGATCTTAAGTGACCGGCCCCACCTGGACGGATTTTCCCTTGGGTTGACCCCCCTCTTTTCCCCTGCTGCTACTGAAGCGACGTAGCAGCCCAGTCTTTTGACCTTTCTCGTGTTGCAGATCCTATCTGCGCCCTTCGTGCCCTTGCCAGGATGGGGTGTCCACAAGCGGGCCCTCCAGTTCTCCGTCCGTCTCCGTATTACATTCCTATTTTGCGGGATTTGTGGTGAAACTCGTGCGTCTGTCTCACGCCGTACTGGTCCCGCGTACTTGTTGTTTACGCGGACCACACTTTTCTCTTTCATCCTTAGGAAACAGGATGATTTTTCCCCCCCCCCTGATCTCGCGGCCGACGTTCTTAAACCGTCGTTCCCCTCGGTTGCTTTTTTACCCGGCGTTTGATTATACCCTCGGGTTTTTTCCTTTCATATCCCATGCAGCTGATTCGCAGTTGTTCCTCCTTCGAGAACCCTTTGTCTTTTCGAGACCCCCATGTTCCTGTGCAGCGCTCCGCATTTGAACGTTTCTGTAACTAAATCTGCTTAGAGATTTGGCTGCCAACACAAGCTCACCCATGGCATGTTTGAATAACTCGTATTGCTGAGATACAAAAAGTACCTCTCCACACTCTCCCCTCCTCTTGCCTTCAGTTCTTCAATGCCCCCCACATCAATCTCTTCTCCTTTCTGCCGAGAATCACGATGCGAGAAGCCGCCTCCGTTATCGACATGAGGAACTTTCAGCTTTCCCCTTTGTTTCAGGTGATGCCTTCACCCCTTTTTTTTGCTTTGTGGCGTTGTTTTATCTCTTCGTTTTTTTTTTTGGGTGTGTTTTCTCCCTTTGTCTTGGTGTTTTTTTTGTGTGGTCTTTTCTTTGGTGTGCACTGTTTTGGTTTTTCTTTTGTGTTTTGTTGGCTGGGTTTATTGTTTCTGGTTTTCTTTTTTTTTTTTTTTTTGTTTTTTTTGTTTTTTTGTGGAGTGTGTTTTGTGATGTTTTTTTGTTTTTTATGTGTAGGGGTTTGTCTGGGGTGTTGGTTTGTGATGGGTATGTTTGGGTGGTTCTTTGTTTTTTGGGTGTTGTTGTTTTTGTTTCTTCTTTCATGTATTTTCTGTGGGTTTTTTGTTGTGTGTCTTTTATCTCCTCTTGTGGGTTTTTCTTTTCCCTTTTTTTTTTTTTCTTTTGGTTTTTTTGGTTTGTGGGTTTTGGTCCTTTTTTTTTTTCCGTTTTCTTTTTTTTTTTTTGCTGCTTTGCTATGGTGTGTGGTTTGTGTTGGGGTGTGTGGTGTTTTCGTGTGGTGTTGTTTTTTTTTTTTTTTTTTTTTTTTTTTCCCTTCTTTTTGATTTCCCCAACCTCTGGTTTTAACCCTCCCCCCCAGATCTCTATAAGCTTCCTTTTCTTGTTGAGGAGATTGCGGAGTGCTCCGAATGGGGAACTCGTTCTAATTGTTAATAATGAGGAAGCTTCTCATCATCTCTTTTTTTCCCTGACTGATGCTCGGTCCATTCCCTAACCCTCGGCATCATTTGGAAATGTTCTCGGCCACTGAGAGCTTTTGCTTTTTCATTGAAGGAATGGTTTCCTTTGCTCGTCACTTTGTGGTCTATTTCGATCTGTTTATTACAGCTAAGTGAGTCGTAAGGCCTTTTCTCTTATTGTGCCCCCTCCCCACAGCATCCTCCAGGATATTTCACGCTAGGTTCTGTTTTCGCTCTCCATAATGACATTCTGGAATCCCCCAAATAATTGCTACGAAAACTCCTACATTTCTTTCTCATCTTTGCCGTCAACCACCACAATTCGTGGCTCAGCTACTCCGACGTCCCCATTGCATTGTGAATCTTCCAGGGCTTTTCTTTTCTCTTTACCGCGCTTGTTCCCCTATCTGAATTTTTCCTAACGGACTTTTCTGTAATTTCATCGCGCCGCCACGCGCCCAACGCCCCCGCCTTGAACGTGCTGAGGAGCTCCTAGGTCTCTCCCCCCCACAAACGCAAAATTCGGCATGTCATCACCCCCTAAGACCTGACGTTCGCCCCACCTCCCTCCCGGTCTTGGTTAGACATCAAGGAACTTGGAAAAGTCCTATCGCTAGTTCCTTTTAAATTGCTGCCTCCCTTTTCCTTAAGGCATTTCCCTGTCCCTCCTCCACGCTGGAATCGTGTAATTTTTGTGGTCACCCACGTGAAAATAGTTTTCGGTTGTTAGTTTTCTTTTCCTCTGGACAAACCCTTTAGCCCCGCGGCGTCTTTCTGCCCCCTCCCCCGTTCCGTTCCCGACGCCCGCAATTAAGAAAGACTTTTCCACGTTGCGCGTTTGCGCTGCCCTCTGCAGTGCCGTTCCCGATCTGTTCCCCCTCCAGACATTTCAAGCTTCTTCAGAATGGGTGGCGCGTTCCTCTTTTGGCCGCCTTCTGGCGCATTCTTTTAGATTCTGTGTTTATTAAACCTCAAGATTTATTTCGGCCCCTTTCTGCCCACGACTTTGTTCCGTGCCATCGTCAAACCGATTCGTGATCTCCCTTTTTTGCTACGCCTGTTACTTTTTCGCGCCGCAGGAAATAAGCAGTAACGCCTTTGAGGCTTGAGTTTCGCCTTACCTACCTCGTCTTCCCTCCCGTTGCTGAGTTCTGACTCTTCTCGCTCTTTTCCTTTCCAAGTTCATCCCCTTGCCAGGAGGATAAGTTCTCCCCCTTTGGAGTATTGTGCAGATACGGGAACATCACTTTTTCACTATCTTAATATCTCACTCTCTGCTGGCTCCTCCCCCTTATCTCCTGTTCCCCTTTTCTAGGAAACTGCTCCTCCGTTCTCTTTTTCTGTAAGACCCGTGGAATGTTGAACTTCTTTTTTTAGGTTTTTATTGGCCTTGTTGAATCCCCGATTCTCCCGGCGGGTCCGCTCCCCTAGATTTCCCCCCCCCCCCCTGAAGATGCACTCCTTAATCTTCGCTTGGGTTATTAGAAATCCCCTGATGCCCTTGGTTTTTTTTTTTACACACTTCACCTAGCGACGATCGACTTGTTCGATTTAGGCCCCCCCCCTTTCTCTTGCGAACAGATTCCCGTTCCAGTCTTTGGGACTTGGCGATAGTCCTGCCCAACCGTGAACTTCTTTTGTTTTCAAGCTAGTTTCCAGGCCTCTACAGTTTTTTTTTTTTCCCTGAGTCTGGTGTGCTTTTCCCCCCCAATGGGCAGAACTCTTCCCCTTCTTTACATCCCAACCCCATAACTTCTTCGAATTGCTCTGTCGTGCCATCAATTTTTTTATACCCCGTGTGTTCGCGACCCTTTTTTAGACTATGGTCCCTTTGAAATCATGAGTACCCCCCTCCTCCTCGGCTGTGGTAACACATTGTTCGGAGCCTCATAAGTATTTAAGGAATCGGATTGGGAGCGTTTTTGACAGACCCCATTTTCCCTCAGAAGATTGGGACGGATTCTCTGACTTCGCCTTCTTTTTCTGATTTTCATAGTTTTTCTTTCCCGTGGAATGCTCCACCGCCCTGTTCTAACGACGCGAGGCCGTGGAACTTCCCGTCTGATGCTCGAGGCTCTATTGCCAAAGTATTACAAACCTTTCTCTGACCCCCAAAAACCAACACGCAGTTCGGCTAAGAGAATTCGCTTTCTCGATTTCTTCTCCTCGACAATTCCTTTGTGTAGGCCTTAAGATAAGAGTATAGTTCTCCTTAACTATAAGAATCACACCCATTTCCCCCCCCCCCCTTTGTTTTTACACCTTCTCTTTTCTTCGCCCCCTTTTCCCTTCGTTCCAGCCCTTTTTCTCATTTCGAGAGCCAATTTCGCAGCTTACTCAGTTCTTCCTGCCCCTTTAGATAGAACTTTAGTGCGATTGGAATTTTAGGACAGAGATTCTGCACGCTTGCCCCACTACAGGAAGGCCTTCTACAGCTACTTGTCCCTAAATTTCGCGAGGAGAAGATCGCGGCCTTGCACGCGCCTTATTTCAGTGGAGATGATATTTCCTGAGGACACTTCCCCCTTCGCACAGACTAAGCAGGATGTGGGCTATTTCCCTTTTTCTTG
>Ga0179593_1485148_pt1 | contig 24018 bp, 31 predicted proteins | sample CZODoug2_1_08_16_FD_185931 | JGI IMG/M metagenome (GOLD analysis project Ga0179593, IMG submission 185931) | Vadose zone soil fungal communities from Angelo Coast Range Reserve, California, USA - CZODoug2_1_08_16fungal (PacBio error correction) | ecosystem: Environmental > Terrestrial > Soil >... | reverse complement strand
CCCTCTCCGAATTTCCCTGTCCCAAAACTTTGCCAATATATGATTGATCTCGTCTTTTACCCCCCAAAGCCGGTTTTAGGATATAATATAACATGCTTATCCCCTTCCCCTTTTCATTTTTTTCCGAAAATGACCACTTCTTCTTCCCTTTTTTTATAATTCCCCCTTTCCCCCCATAATTACTTATGTTTTGTTAAAAATGATCACTTTTTTTTGTTCCCGTCAGTTTTACTCATCTGATCTCACAATCCCCCCTCGGGATAAATACTCTTTTCCATGCACTCTTTCTCTCTTTGTTTCTCAACTTTCTTTTCATTTCTCTTTTGTAGAACTTTCTTTTTCCCCCAGTTTAAAGGGTCTGTTCAAATCGAATTCTTTCCCCCCCCTTACCACATCCCATCCCAAAGTATACAACTTGTCTTTCATCTGCTAGTAACCCCCTCGGCAAGATTGTTAAATATTTTTTCCCCCTCAACCGTTCTCCCCGTTTTTCAATCGATTGATTTAACTTTCCTCTCTTTATTCAAACTCCAATGACTATACATATCTTTTCTCCGAAACAGGCCTTTTGTCCCAACTCCAGCTCTCTCCTTTCTTGATCTGAAATTGTTGTCATTTTGAAAATCTAGGTCAAGTGTCCCCCCATATCATCAAGTCAATTTTGCCCCTCTCCATATAGTCTCCTTTTTTCTTCCACTAATTTCTTTTTTTCCACACATATACAAATTGTATAATTTTATAGCTGTTTTTTCCCCCCTGTTACCCTTTTTCCAAAGCTCTTTTTCCTACCCTTAACCTGCCCTTTTCTCCCAAACCTCCCACTCATACTTGATCCTCAACCCTTTGACTATTGTTTTCTTCTATCTCCCTTCTTCTTTACAGTTGACCCTCCCTCCTCGTCCATTCCCAATGCCTGTAATTTCTTGGTTCCCTACGACTTATTGGTTGCACCCTTTGAATTATAAGTTCTATAAAGTTTTCTTCTTAAAGTGAAAGGGTTTCCCCCTTAAATTAATTTTTGTTTCTCGGTGAAACCCCTGACACTATGGCCACTACGTATAAATTCTCTTCTCTCTTCTTTTTGTTGGGACGTAGTTGTTCCTCTGCCAATATTCTTTTGGTTCCCCACAAGTAAGTTCACTCAGCCCCTGGTTCCTTGCATGCTGCCCTTTCTTCGCGGCTCTGCTTGGGCAGAGGTCCAATGGAAGTCGTATGCAAAACCCTCTTTTGATAGACCTGGACTCGCGCCGTCACACTTCTCTGCTTTCTAGCCAATACAATAAAGTTTCACTGTGATTCAAGTGAATAGTGCGCGTCCCTTTTTCCATAAGTGTTTCGTCATTTTCTCCCTTTGCGGTTCTATCTTCGACTGTTCCCAATAAACAATTTTTTCCTTATACCCCCTTACCCATTTAATTTTTCCTATTGATTTCCCAGTTATTTATTTCTTTGTAATAATTGTTAAAGATGGTCACAACTGCGAAATTTCATGATTTTGTAATATTTCCCTTCCCCTTCCGACAAAACCCTCTCCTCGTCAATTATTTCCCCTTTAGCGTTTGTTTCCGCGCTTTTTTTCTCCACAGTATTTTTCCCCATAGGCCGTACCTTTTCCTTTTAATAGAGTACTCAATCATTAAATCCAAGTCTCTTTTGACCCCCCTTTCCCCTCCCTCTTTAGTTCCCCTCTTAACAAAGAAATACTACTATTGTTTATCTCCCCTCTTCCTGTTCTTTCTATGTTTTTCCCCCCCTAAATATTTGGTTAATCCTTCTTTGAACCAGACCCTTTTCCCCTATTTTATTTCTTCCAATAATTCACTTCCCCCCCTTCCCCTCCCCTTTTTAGATAAGTTCAAATATAGTGTTATTTAAATTATTTACTCTTCTTTCTTCCTTCCATTTGTGCTATAGTCATCTGTGCCCCCCAATTTTTTCCCCCCCCTATTCCTTCCACACCCAGCTCTCATTTTTCGAAAGATCACTTTTTGCTTTTTTATTTTTTAATTTTTTTTGGTATTTTTGGTTTTCATATTGGCGAGCCCATATTCAGCTTTTCCTTCCGATTTTCTTCTCAGTTGTTTAAAATTTCTTGCTCCCTCTGTAATCTCCCCTACTTGGCCTTTCCCACCCTCTATATAGGGCACCAATTTGTCTGGGACAGGCAAGGAGGGGAGGACTCGACGCCAGAGTCTTTCCTCCCCCCCATCAAAGGTCCCCTCACCGTTAGGCGGACAGTACTTCCTTGTCTGACTTTAGTCAAACCCCATAGAGCCCCAGCATCCTTAGAACCACCCCTCCCCCCCCTCTTTTAATTTGGATTTTAGAGCCCTGCTTCCCCCCCAAGTTTTCGGCTTTCTAGGGCAAAGTTTGATGTTTCGAAAGCGGTTAGGATCATAATGTTTTTTGCCCGGGTGCCCTCTTTTCAGAATGGTTCAGGTTTGCCCACGGTGATGCTGGTTAAGTGATGTCCTTCTTACTTTCCATAAGTCCGCCTACCCCCAGTATTTCCCCCCCCTGTTCGGGGCATAAGTAAGGGTCTCGAGAGTTGTCTGTATACTGTTTTCCCAGAGGTATCTATAAGGAAGAATAGTTTCTTAATACAACTATGACCCTCTATTCCTTTCCTTCCTAACAATAAGCTCGAGGAAAACCAAGTGTGTTCCTCTCTCTCTCCTGAGTCCTTTATCCTCTGTAGGATTTTGAGATATCCTCTTGAGAGAGAACCCTGTTTCATAGATCACACGTGTGTATCTCTATCTCTGGATTGGGATCCCTAACCATTCCTAGTTCCTTTTCATGAACCGCGCCAGATCAAAATCGCCTGTGAGAGTTCTGTGAGGACGCGGGATCATTTATTGCCTCCGGCTTCAAACGGGTGTAGAAAAAGGTTCGAGAGCCCCAATGTTGGGGCGACCGAGAAAAATGTGTCTCTCGCCAGCGCGTTCAGTTCCCCGATATCACAACCTTGTCTTTTGAGAAGGTACAACCCGATGGAAATCATTTGTGTCGTATTGCTCTCTTTGAGATCTGGATATTCTAGAATGCCGATGTCAGTTCCAGGCATATGATAACCCCAATTCTTGGAGCGTCCCCGCTAGCAGGCCGTTCGTTCTTCAGCATTGCAAGTAGCCTACGGTATGCTCCTATACCCTTTTCCGACAATGAGTGAAAATTTCACGCCGAGAGGGTCACTCCACACTAGCTCTGAAAACACGCAAAATGTTTTATGGGTGCTTTCCGATTAGCGAAACCCCTTGCCCAGGCCGTTTGCTCTCAAAAAAGCACTGTCGAACCTATTATGTCAGTTCGATAAGATCGCCCTTCGATGAGTCTTGTTTTTTCTTGTCTGTGTGCCGTTTTGTGCTTTCCGTTTTTTCCTGTGGAGTGTGTTTTTTTTTTTTTCTGGCCTTTTTTTTTTTTTTTTTTTTTTTTTTTCTTGTTTCTAAGGGTTTTTTGCCCGAGGGCGGTTATGAGCGTGCCATACGGAACCGAGCAGCCCCCCCTAATCACCGAATAGGGATGGCCGGCTTTCTGCAGCCGTAGCACAAGTCTTTTTTTTCTATCATTTGCGTTCCGGAACCGCCCTGTAAGGACATCCCGCATCATCCTTGCAGGGTCCCTGTCTCTCATACAAGGAATCACGCGTAATACGCCAGTCTTCCCGTGATCGCCCAAGAGTTCTCCTCTGATCAGCACCCCTCGGGAGAGAATCGATCATCTAGAGAAGAAGCCGGTCTCATCTCTTGATCTCCCTCCCTTCTACCCCTTTCTAGATCTTCTCTTTTGCACTACTAGTTTCAAGCGTCTGTCCCTCCCGACTTCCCCTGAATTTCCAAGTACGTCTTCTCAGGTCTTTTTCAGAAATCTGAGTCCCTGGCGGCCTATTTCGCCTTTCTGGGGCGTTCTTCTGACTTTTCTCCCATTTGTTCAGGTCTGTCTCCCCCCTGACCTACCGCCCCATGTCTTGACGTATTGACCGGACCCTGTATCTTCAAGCCTCCTCTCCGTGGTTGTCGATGGCTGTCCTTATTTTCTATTCAAGACTTTAATCCCCCCAAGTTTCTCCAGTGCTTCTTTTATCCTCCCTCTTCTCCTAAGTAAAGACCGAAGCCAACGGACCAAGGGAATCACGAAAGCGGATCTGCTGCCACTCCGGCCTATGTTTTCTTGAGGGCTCTAATAGCGGATTTGGTTCCCTTTCCTTTGAACATCCCTGCAGTGCCCGGCCTTTTCAAGATGTTCCGATCTCGGCCCTCCCTTCTTGACGCCGGCACCGTTTTCGCCCCGACTTGCAGCAAACATCCAAACCCCCAATTTTTTTTGAGCCGTTGATGCGAATGGGAATACCCCTCGTTCCCTTCGCTCCGTCCCAGTACTAAATTGTAGACCCGGAACTCAGAATCCCCTCACGAGGCAGCCTTCCCCTTCCTGCGGGGACTAGATGCCACCTGAGGCCCACCCCCCTCAGGAATTTTCGATCCTCCCGCCTTCTCTCGTCTCGCCCCCAGCCAACCCCCCAGCATAAAAGGCTTGTTGTCTCCCTTTGTCCGCGGCAATCTTCCGAACCCCGATCTTTGGTTGATTGGGTTGGCCTTTAAAGGTTTTTACTTAGCCTCTGGCAGATCATTGGATCCCATCGGTCCCTTTAAGACGTTCGTTGCTGATCACGTATTTTAAGTTTTTTTGCCTGTGCCGAAGATGGCGCTAATCTGTATCTCCTCTAGCTCACTTCGTGAGATTCTAATTGTACCCCCGCAACTGGCGATTCGTCTTACTCCAACCCGCGCTGTCTTCCTTGTGCGATGCCACCAGAGCCGCTACCCCAACCTAAGGGATCTTCCGCACTGGTCTCTTTGACCCCTTTCATGAGTCGAAGGCATTGTTCAAGTCTGCTCCATGCCTTCCATGAGTCTCGCGGCAATCGGACCCCACCTGAGGAACCCCGGTTCCCACCTCCCTAGGCTCCTTACCTTGTCTCGCCGGCCAACACAAACAAGAGATTATTCCTCCCCTGTTTTTCTACCTCCATATTTCTCTGTCCGACGTTTACCCTAGTAACCCAGGTTCTCGCCCCGCAACCCGTGGCGCAATCCATCGAATCGAAGTCCCTACCCGGCCTTTATGCTATCTTCGCGATCACACGCTCGCTTTAATCAAGCGCCTTAACAGTCAGCCTCTACAAACCGAAGGTTCCAAGGCTTCACCGACCCCCTTGAGCATATTCCGCCCCAAGAGCGTCAAGTTAGTCAGACTTATACTCCGTTGGGGCCGATCCCCGTGCCCCGTATTTCCCCGTGGAATCTCTTCCACCAACAGCGGATAAGCACTGTCCCCATTGTTCACCCCCTCCTCGACCCGGAAGCCCCCCCCCCCCACTCTCACACACATGTTCCCAAGCCCTAGAGAAGGCGTCCCCAGATTCCACATCCCGTTTCTCACCATTGTATTTTACTTCAAGTCCCCCGCGCCCCCACCGAACGCTGATCTTTCCCCACCTCACGCCATTTTTCCCCTCTCTCCGGCACATCTGATCCCTCTCTGCCCCTATAGGGACGTTTGATGATTTGGTTTCAACGGAGCGCCCGCGATGAGAACGCAGCCCTTACCCGCCCTCAGCACCCCTCAATAGGGTATACGACTACGGCAACTCTTAGAAAAGGTTGAAAGGAACACTCCTCCTCGCTTCTCCCCCCAAACCATGCCTTCGTCAACCTCCTCATAAACACTGTTAAACATGACATTCCATCAGTCCGTATGAGTCTAACTTTCCCCACTCTTACGTAGGGCAGAGAGAGCCCAAAGATCCTGCGATCGAATCCGATGGGCGCTTTACCCTCTTGGGTGCTTTCGTTCCATCCATTCCTCCCGCCCATACTTTCCAGTAGAGAGAGTACAAAACGAGGCCTCGTGTTTCGCCTGAATCACCCCAATGAAACTCTACCTATACCCTCCCCTGCTTGTCTTTCTCTCCTTCGCTTCCATTCCCCCGGCACCTTAACGAGTCCCGCAAGGGTACCCTCGTCGATCTTTGTGAATTCTTCCATACAGTCACGGGTTCATTACGTTGCTGAGACCCACTCAGACGAGCTCCTGAGCTAGGAAGCATAGAATAACGTTCTGGTTCTTGTGAAAGTACGAGTAAGACACCCTTCGAGGATTCACCAACAGACAACGCAGGGCATTTTTCCCCCCGCCTACCCTAAGAGCACGCTCCGAGTTTCGAGGAGGCCCTTGCTTTTGCCGGAGACGGCCCGCTCTCCTAGCGTGTTTTTTCACACGCAAGCATGCGAGGACTGTGCGTTTCTCCGCCCACGAAACCGGGAGTCGAGCGTGGCAGGATGGGGAAGGGTTTTTGTAGCTTTTCTCTTAAGTCGTTGAGATTAAGTTTCCCATTTCCCCTGAAGAAAGAACCAGTCCGGAATGCAGCCAAAGTACGGCTTTATCCGGAGAGCGCTCCGAGATCTACTCTGGGCGCCTTTTTTCTGGGTCGACCACAAATAGAGCCGCCTCGGAACCCTGTTTTTTTTCTATTCTCCTCAGCACAAGTGAGAATTTGGCGCGTTTTGAGCAATCTTCATACACCATGTGTTAACTGTGCAGATCCTCCCCTTTTCAGTGTCCCTCCTCCTTACGAAGATAAGAGGAAGATTTTGCATTTTCCGCGCGTCGCCTTCTGATGTACATTCTTTAGTTCTCCTGGTTTGCCCGTTGTGCATTAAATATGGTGGTGGGCCTCGAAGAGTATGGAATGATGACCCCCTCACATAAGCCCCCCCCCGCTTGGTTTAAAGCGACTAAAGTATTTCCGACCTAATGCCCTTTCGAGTACTGTGACAAGCCAGTCTGATGCTAGTTTTTCTTTAGCGCCAAGGTCCAGACTGTCCTACTTTCTCTTCAGTTCGAACGAGGGACGTCCTGGTCCGATGGTTATGACGTTATAGTCCCTTGTCCCCCCTCCCAGCATGTGTACGGATTGGAATTCCCCCCCCTCAGTAGATTGATTCCGAGCACCATCCATGTTCAGATTTGATAGAGCAGTTTTTTAAGAGTCTTCCCCCTTTTTTCAGATTTTACCCCAGACGAACCCAACCTCTGCACCTCCCTTTTTCACCTATTTTTCCCTCGGAAGGCCTCAGGTCGCATGTGAGCGAGAAAGGACTCTCCCTGTGTCTTTTCTGTCTTTCGGTTCACTCTCTCTTTCTAAGGAAAGCCCTTAGAGGGTGACTATATTAGCACCTCCTCATGAACCACTCTTCCTAACCAACCAGCCAGGCCTGTAGGGGTAAACTCGGAGGCCTCCCGCGTTCCATGCGTGCAGGGAGGTCTCTGATAAAATTGGACTTCCCTCGAGGCCTCATTTCCCTGACGTTCACTCTCAACCCCCACCATTCGTATCAACCCTGGGTCCCCGTCTCTTCTTCTTCAAGAGCCTTTTTAGGCCACGACTACAGTCTCCGTTGGTCTCTCATTTCTCTTTCGCTAGACTCATGAGAACTAGCCCCCCCGGCAGTTTATTCAAGAAATAATCAGGTCTTCATCTCCCCCCTTCCCTTCGCCCGGTCGAGCCCGGCCCGACATCCTGTTTCATCTGTAGTAGTCGTGATGTTGAACGTGCCGGGTCCTTCAAGTCAACCCTCCGCTCCCCCATTCCGCACCCCCCCATCCTTTTCCCGTTTTTATAGGCTCGCAGGGGCATCGGTATTGCAGATTCCCATTTTGCGGATTAATACATGGCTGCCTTTCGAATGAGTGTGCTCCCGCGGCTTTGTCGTACTTTTCTTCTTACCTCCTCAGTTGGTCGAGGGAGGTATTTCTTATCCGATTTCTCGGGACGATCAGCAGCGTCCTTTTTTCTTGCTCGGCTGAAAGGGATTTCTCTTCTCATATCCTCTTTGGATTTAGTGAGGCCGAGCAGATGCTCTCGTCCCCCAATTTTTCCTCCTTTCGCGTTCCCTCCTGAGTTCCAGGGGGCCCCCGCGCTCCATCTATACTGTTCGTTTACTCCCTCTTTGGTCCTCCCCGGGGAGATGATCTTCCCCGCGATTCCTGGTCCCCTCTATCCTTCACTCACCCTTGAATCGAAGTGGCGATCCGGCCTGCCCCCTTCGGTCTGGGTCATCTTTTCCTTGTGACGAGATTGGGTAGAGTTGGGGCTTCCGACCGGCTTGGTTGCCCCCAACCACCGTGTTGTTTTTCAGAGACGGTGGCTTTCCCCTTCTTTTGTTCCCCCTCTCCGATTTTCGCGATGTTTCTCCGCGCTACAGGGTTGGCGTTGGCTGAACGCTTTTTTCGCTACTCTTTACAGCATAAGTGGGGCATCTTCAATCCAGACGCGATCCTGACCGTCATCTCTTCGAGAGAGCTCTTCTCTCTAGAGCCATTAGAGTGACATCCCAGAGAGACCTTTTTTTGCTCTACCCATAGCCCTGATCTTCCCTTGATTTTGAGACACAGGGTTCGAGAGACGTTTTTGAGTTTTTTTCCGTTTTTTGAGAGAGCCCTCGAGAGACCGCTCTTCAGAGACAGAGAGCGAGATCGTGACTTTTCCCCTTTTCCCGCTGACTGCCGGAGAGGCCCAGGACATTGGTTTTTTTTTAGACTGTATTCTCGCGATTCTAGATAGCGCAGAGAGCCATCGAGCTTTTTGCCCTCCGCTTGGATCGGAGCGCGAGCTCGCTCTGATTATTCTTTACCCACTTCGACTAGTTTCCCCTCATGGCCCTCTTCGTTTTTTTTCCCTCTACCTCCAATATAATCTTATTCTCTCCTTTGTACAGTATTCCCCCACTATCTCTCCCCTCTCATTTCTCAAATAATGTTGGTGAAAGGACTTTTCTTGCCCTGAATAGTTCTTACGAGGCGCAGGATGACCCGACCCTATCAAAGTTCTACACATGCCCCCCTTCGGCAGATAGGGGGAACAGAAAGTAAAAAAATTTCGAGTCGATTACATCTTTTTCTCCCAAATCTCGTAAGCCCCCCGGGGATCTTCAGCGTCGCTTCACAGCACCCGGTTTAAAAGATTTTTTTACTTTTGTTTTTTTTATAGACGTGTACGTCTCTTTTTTACTCCATAAAATTTCCCCACTTTCTCCCCGGTTCCCCCCCACTGAAAGGGCACTTTCAGGGGGTCCTTTTTTCTTCCTATCTCCGGTACACTCCTTTCCGTTCCCCGACCCAACTTTTTTCCACATTCTTGATAGTATCTTCCTGTGTACTTTCAGTTCTAGCGCAATTTTTTCCCACTTAAAAACATGATCTGCCCCCTCTTACTATTCTTCGACTAACTCCAAGGGTGATATTGACGTTATCACTTCATGTTTGTTTCTCTAGATACTCGCATGCAGTTAGTAGTGTATCTTTGGAGCGCCTCCTGGTAGCGAGTGCCCGAACGTCATGAGGTCTGTCGGTTGGTTAATATACCCCTTGTATCCCTCAGCCGCTCGCAAGCAGCTTTTCCTTGGTAGGTTGTTGGTGCTTGTTCTAGCCATTTTCCCGGTTTGTCTCCTCCGTTCTCCGCGACACTCATTCCCCAAGAGTGGGGAATCAAATACAGGTAACTCCTTTTATTAAACCCCTTTTTTACTTCGGGTGTTTCCCCAAATTTGTTCCTTTTTTATTTCATTTGTGAAACCCTCCCAATATCCTGGTGTTTCAAATCCTGCCTCTTCCCACAAAATTTTAAAACACTCTTTTTAAAGTTACCAAATTGTAGTGACCTATTCCCCCACCTTCCAGTGGCCCGGTGCCAAAAATATGTTCGAAACGTTGGTCACCCCAGCCTCTTTTTTTTCCTATTCCCTAGCGCTGAAAAATTCCCCTGTCTTTCAACCCCCGACTATTTCTTGATACTCCCCCTTCCCCTTACCGCGCTTACACCTACCCCTTTTTCCGCCTCCTGGTGTCATTTGTTGTTCTTCGGCTCCCCTTACCCCTCCCCTTTCCCTCCCCCACCATGGTTTAACTTAGGGGGGAAACTTGTTGAGCCAATAACGTCACCTCTTTTTTTCCAATTAAAATTTAATACACTTGTAGTTTGTCCCTTTTTCTTTTCTCTTTTTTCAATTGGATATATTTTTCCCCCTCTCAGGGAGGACAGCTCAAAACCCAACACTACCCTGTAAAAAAATTTTCTTCCCTTCCCTCCCCCTGTGATTACGTCTTTTTTCTTTCTGAGAAGGAATTACGTTTATGTCCTTCGACTTCTCGTGTATGTTCTCCTTTAGTGGTTTTCATCAATTAAGTGCTGCAACATATTCCCTTCATTTCCATGTAGTCTTCTCCTGTCAGAGGATACAGTCAAATGTTATTCTCTTAAATCTCCCCTTTTGTATCTGTCCCCCCCCTTCCCTGTAACTGCACACCTACTTATTTTTACCTCCCACTCTTCTTTCTCTTCCGGTTTTTCTCGAGATTGCATAATTATTTTGTTTGTCATAGTGCCCCCTTCTTTCTTTTTTGATCCAAACTTACTAGAAACCTTCACTTTTAATCAGCTGACCCCTTCTCTACATCAATTGTTCGTTTGCCCCCCCCCCTGTTATTTCCCCACTAATCAAGCATTGCTATTGACCCCCCCCCAACTTGGCTTTCGTCGTTTAGCCTTTTCCCGACGATTTCTTAAAACCCCCTCAAAGTTCCTCTTTGATTCCCTTGAAGGCGCTTTTCCATTATTGTTAGTCTTTTTTTTTCTCACGTCTTTCTGAAGACTGCGTGTGTTTCCCCCCCCCCAATATCCCCTTTACTAAATTGTATACAAATTGTACTCCCTCTTGATTACCCCTAGTCTTCTATTGTAAACCATTTTCCCTTTTCCTTGCCCGGCCATACTTGGATTAATGACTTTTCTTGTTAATCTATATTTAAACCCCCCATTACACAATCCCCTTATTTCCGTGGTTCATTTTCTTTTCCTTTTGTACAGTTTAATTTTCCCCTTCCTTTGTGAAACATAACATCCCGAGGTATCTCTTTGTTATTCTAAAGTCCGTCATACTCAAAGCTTCTTTCACCCCCTTCGAAACTTCTTAGCTATTGAACCATCAATATGTTATGTCCTTAATAGCCCCTTGTGTGCTTTCTTTTAAAAGTGCCTTCATTGTGTCCCTTTTCTTCCTGGATTTTTAACCCCCAGCCGTGAACCATCTTTTTTATTTTCGACACCTATCCTTTCCCCCTATGTATACTAAAAGATAGATGCGTTCAAGAAGTGTTTTAAAAATTCTTATCCTGTTTCGCCCTTCTTTGACTTTTCCCTCTCCAGGCTAGAAAGTAATCGGCCCCCCCACCTTTATTCCTTTCTACCCCCCCCGAATGAGAAGGTTTTCCTCCCAGTTGTTATTCTTCACCCGGAGCCTCCCCCTTTGTTCTAGGTCAGCAATATTCAGAGTTTCGGCTCCCTTTTTCCTAGAGGTTTTTGAAAAAGGGCGCCTCAACCGCTTTACTCTTTTAGTTCCGGTCTCTGAACGTACTTTTGCCCCAGTTGTTGGCCCGTTAAAGTTATGGAAATAACCTAATTCACCCCACTCCACTGTTTCAAACTAGTATAACCCATAAAATTTTTTCCACTTCACTTTCCTGTTTAGTACCCCCCAAGTTCTCTCGATGTCCCCCTTCCCCCAAACAGATTGCCTTTGATTTTAATCTTTCCTTCTCGACTCGGTTTTTTTTGTGCGTGGATCCGCTGCTTTATTATCCAATTATTCGTGTCCCATAGCCGACTTGAGAAGGGGGAGACACTGGGTTCCTGGGCTCCCGAAGGCTGCGTAACTTAGCAGACCAACTTCTGCCGCAGTCCCAAAGTTAAAACCCTATATTTTCTTTTATCAATTTTAGTAATATAAGTTGAATATATATTAAAATTAGTCTTTTTTTCTTCAATGTAAAGAAGAATTTATCATAAACTACCCGATTTCACTTTGTTAATTCCATTTATAGATATATATGTCTTTTCCTCTATTTCTTTCCCCTCTCTTTTTTCTTATCTATAATCCTACAATTTTTATATCCAATTGGTCTCCTCTCTTATCTGTTCCCTCTTCCAATATCTTTCCCCTTTCCGGTCATGTATATTGATGTTCTCGATAGCTGCCCCTGTCTTTTCTCACTGTTCTCTCTACCCTGGTCTTTTTTCTTTCCAATTGTATCGGATATATAAAACTGCTAAGAGATATGTTTTCCTCTCACCCTGCCCCCTTGTAATTCTGCTCAGAAGGTCTAGATCTCCTTGCTCATGCGCTTTTCCTCTGAACTTAAGGATTTTCGCGCTGCGTTTCCCATTCTCACTGTATTTTTACGGAGAGTAGAGGGCCTAATATTTTTTCCTCGAGTGCCCTTTCGCCTGATTTCTTTTCCCCAAGGGAAGTATCCCCCCCCTCTTCTCCCTGATGCCACTTTTTTCGCCGACGCGGGCCCCGAAACTCTGCTGACCACACCCCCCCCGTTTTTGCGAGCGTCGCTACTTCTCGAAAAAAAGCCGGTATGCTTCCTACGACCCGCTACCCGTCAGGCCAACCCTGCCCCCTTTTGGCTCCCCATATAAGACGTCTGAGACTTTTTTTTTCTCAAGTTTCTGAGGGAGAATTTTTTATCGGGAACCGAAGCAACTGAATAGCCTCGGGATAACGGTATAATCCTCGATTCCAACCCTCCTTCTAGGATTGTGGAGAATTCCCTCTGCCCCGAAGAGGAGGACTGGGTGGCCGGTCCCCCTCTCCTCTTCCTCGGCTTGCTGTACACCATCCGTCGATAGACATCCTTTCCGCCCCCCTTCCTCCGCCAGGCTAGACAGTTTTACTGGTCTTGCGCCGCCCTTATCTCCCTCCCTCCGCCCCTTTGCGGTAATAGAACTCCCTTCTCTCCACCGCCTTTGTCTCGTTATGCTCCCCTTCCCCCTCTTGGCAATCTCCTATGGTTTGCCCGTGCCTCTATCGCCGAGAACTTGCGTGTCTTCCTGTTCTTTCTCGGGTCTTTGCCTTTTGTCCTCTACTCGCCTCCCTCCCTTTACCGGCTTGCCGAGCCTTCGCGAAAGACCCGGGGGGTTCTTTTCCCCCTGCGGACCCAGGGCTTTCCGTTCCGCGATGCCGGCAGGACCCCCTGGTTTTTGCTCGTCTACCAAATTACAGTCCAAGCTCCTCCTTTTAACTATAATGCGGGATGCACTGACAAGTACCGTCGTTCCTTCGCCTTCCTTAGTGGTTAGGCCGACCTAGTTTTTCAGGTTCGAGTCTCATACCCCCCATTTCGGAAGACCGGTAAAAGATACGGTGGAGATTCTCTCCTCTTCTTTTCCCCCCCTGAGAGCCTGTCAGGCACCCCTCTTTTCGACCTCCGGGTTCCGTGCACCGCCCTTTATACGTCTCTTGAGATCCAAATCATATCTTTATATTCAGATCGCTTTCTCCCCCTTAGCAGAATTCCTGGCGCTTCAAATTATGACCCTTCGGTGAGTGGATTTTGACACCCCGTTTTCGGATTAGGACGAAAAGCCTTCTGCCTGTAAGTGCCTTCTCGAGGCCACCATCACGTTGATTGGCCCCATGGTAGAGCCATACCGCCCCGATGAAGTGGTTTTGCCTCTACTCGTCCCCCGTCGCTTGACTTTCTCTTGATGTAGGGGTCCCTCTCAGAAAGCAAGTGAACTTGACCTTCCAAGCTCTCCCCCTCGGGCAAATAAGTACGCAAGCTTTTGCGAAAGGCGGGCCGGTTCTACGTAGACTCAACGGCGGGCGAGCGTCACGCCTTTGAGACGGCTTGTGAGACGACGAGTCATTCGTCTCGTTTAAGATGCCCTTGAGATTAGAGGGAAGTCTTCAAAACAACAGAGACTAGACCCGGTCTGCCATCGTGTCCTTGTCGCAATGGATCCTAAACCTCGACTGAGAGACAAACACCAATTACCCTATCCGGGCTTAAGTGGCTCTCGACCACTTGTCCACTTCGTATTGGAGTCCTGAACCGCACACTATAATGCCTATCCGAGACCCTCTTACTACGGTTGACATAATATCCCCCACGATCGCAGGAAAGGCTTTTTTTGAACACTGGATCCATTTCTGTCTTTTACCCTGTCTCGCCCGGTCCATCCACAGGACGTGTATTCACAGGGGCTCCATATCTCCTCATATCCTAGAGACAGGTAGCGATCCCCGCTACGAGTCCTTCTTCACTCTACCCCCCAGGCACCCTCCGATCAGAGCCCTCAAAAGCGCAGCGAACAAAAGACAGTCCTTCTTTGTAGGATTCCTTCCAACTCGCTCTCGGTCCAGAATCTTCTTCTCCACCCACCCAGTACGAGCCTCTACGCGTCGAATCTCTTTCCCTCCCGTAACACCTTCCTTCAATTTACAATTTCGTGGAACCTCGGTCAATTCTCCGCCTCCCGTTCTTTTTGATACCACACGATAACCTCTCTTTTCTACAGCATTCCTACCCCTGCCCACTCTCCCTCTACACTCTTCACCCCCGCGGGTTCTCCCAAAACCTTTTATCCCCCATAGTGACACCCTGGTCAGCCCCGTAATCTGTCGTACCCCTGCTTTGTTGTTCTTCACCCAAGGCAACGCAGAACGGCTCCAAGCGCCGTAGTCTCCCGATCCCGCCCTCCGAACGCTCCGAACTTACCCTACCAGAGTCGCTAACCGTCACCACCTAGCCCCTCCCTCCCTCTTGTTCAACTGCTCTACAGCGCAGAGACACTCACTTATTCTGAAGGATCACGCAGCCCCATCTACTCTTCTTTGCCTCATCTCTCGCTAGCGCGGACCAACAGGCTGCGTGTCCCCAAACCTAGCTCCCTTCCTCCCTCCCGCTACCTGCCTACCTATCTTCATTCTAGCAATAGCTAGGGTCCACCCCCCCCCCCCCCTTCGAAGTCAACCCTTCCCCTCTAGTGTGCCCTAACTCCGCCCCTAGTCGCTCTCAACCATCTGAACCTCACAGTTTCTAGATACTACCAGGGCCACACGTTGACCAACAAAACCTGTCCCTAACTTTCAGGACGACATAGAATGAACAAGCAGCAAGGGTTCCCGATCTCGATCCCAAGAGCATGCTTTGTTTTTGACCGAAGCACTCTTCTGAGAGAGAAGCTGCCCCGGTCTTCCCCTGCCTTCCCCCGAGGCTCAAGGAGTCGTGCTCGTAGCTTTCTCCAAGATAGGTTCGGGGAGCTACTCTACTTTGATTCTCTCCATTTTAAAATCCTCCTGTGGTTGTTCTGGGATCACTTCTCTCGGAACATAAAAACCCGATTCTTGCATAAACCTCTCACGTTTGTCCTTATCAGCCCACTTCGAACTTTCCTTTGGCTGCGTATTAAGCAAGCCCTTCTCAGGGGTCCAGCGACCCGTTGCCTCTCACGTGGAGATCCTAACGGTGTCTGAGAATTAGTGTCCGGTTTTTTCCTCGGGTGACCCCTCTTCCGTAGTTAAGGATCCCCTGCTCAGCCTGCAACTCCATAAGCTCCGTCAAGACTGGCAGAATGATTTTTTGAGCCTTTCATATTGGTCTCCAGAAGATCCCCCTGGATCCCGTTATCCCAATCGAGACCACCTTTTTCTGCCCACCTGTGCGCCCCGTGCTTCGATTTCTCCTTTTCAATTATTTTCTCTCGTTGAAAACCTAACTCTCAACGTTAGCTTTCTATATCCCCGTTTCTCGTTTTCTCAAAAGAGTACTGCTTACCGCGATCATCAGAAGACTTTTCCAACGAAGACGTTTTAGCCTTCTTCCCTCCGCCTCCGTGCATATGAGCCCCGTGCTTTCGAGGCATTCGTTTTCTTTTCTTGCTGTTTTTTTCTGCAAAACTCCCCTACGGTGTGCAGTTCAATACTCGCAGTCATTCGACCTCCTCCTTTACTAGAGAGTCGATACCCTCCCCTTCGACCCCCTCCCAGCTCGGTTTCTCTTGCATCCTTTTCCAGGAACGTGATAGAAAGCTTGTAAGGCGGTCCTGCTGTTGATTTTCCATGATACGATGGTACACTCCCCCCTCTTCTCCAAATTTCCGCACACGTTTTAAGTCTCCGTTCATGGGCCTGTTAGCCCTCATTCTTCTGGCGATGTTTTTGTCGAAGGGCTTACATTCCCTATTTTTCCTCAAGAACCCATCCATGTCCCGCCCCCCATTCGGTGAACTACGTTTTTAATCTAACAGGAAAACGTTAATTTTACCATTTTCCCGACGCCAGGATCTCGTTTGTCCGTTCGTTCCTTGGACATTGCTTATGTTTAACGGCCAGCTTCATTCCCTCCTCTTAGCTTCCCTTTCCGTTGCTACAACGCGTGCCTTCCTGAAGGGCGCAAAACGATTTCCACGGTGGATTGGATCGCTCTCTCTCGCACCTGGAGCTTTTGACCCCTCGTTCCTTGGCATGAGATTCCTCCTCAAAACCCTCTCTACGGACTCAACCGTTTCCACCTTTCCTTGATCGCGCTATTAATTCCGGCCCGGCCTTTACCTCCGGATCCGGTCTGTCTGGAATGGCTCTTGCTTCTCGAATGCGAGAACGTCTTTCATCTGGTCGTCCTCGCAATCATCTTCTGGACCCCCTCCACTTTTTCTAAGTTTCCACGGTCTTTCGCGCCCTTCGTCCTCCGGTCCGTTTTTCCCTTCCGTCTTCGGCACGTGCTTTGGACGTCCCTCACGTGCACCCCTTGCGAGCCCCCCCATATGCCTCAACGCCCCCCCCCAGCGGGCCCCGTGTTCTCTTTCCTCCAGGTAGCGCAGTTCGGTGCACGCTACCTTTGAAGCATTGCCAACTTGGTGCGTTTTGAATTTCCTTTCCCTCTTTTTTGCGCGGCGGGGTACTCTCTGCCTTCCTTGCTCCTATTCTTCCCTGGAAAGGTTTCGGGCGTTATGGATCGTAGACATGGGCTTCTTTCAGCCGTGTCCCAGCCTTGTTTCTCGCCTTTGAGCAGCTGCTCCGGTATTCCTCTGCCTTTCTTTAGGGTGTTCCTGATTCTTGGTGGGGCCCGGTCTCGAGAATTCCCCATTTTCCCCGTCTCTTTTTGGTTCTCTGTTTCCCTTCCCTGTTTCCCTGGCGCCAAGCGTCCGTCTATCCTGCCCTTCTTTCGACTGCGAGCAGTTCATTACGATTCGGAGATATTTGTTGCACCCCTCGGCCTGGACACGGTTCTTCCCACTGAACATTGCTCAAAAGAGACGGAGCGTCCTTCTCCCGAGAAGAAGCGTTTGCTGTCAGGACTGGTCCGTGGGCCCCGACGTCCATGGTAGACGGTGGAGTATTTTCCAGCGAGCGCAAACACACCCCCCGTTTTTGTCAAGGCTTCTCGGTTCTTTGCCCCCGCCGTGATTGTCTTGTTCTTTAAGTCCCCCCCGTGCGCGACTTGGTTCTCTTCCTAGTTTTTCCTGGAGTCTGACGCTCTTCCGTGCGGCCTCTAGATGAACCCTCTCGCATGTCCCTTCAATGATGTCAAGGGCGCGATCCTTCCCCCCATCTCGACAGAAGTCTCTCTCGCCCCGAGAGTGACAGATTACAGAGATACCCGGTGACTCTTCTCGCCAGAGAGAGATCCTGGTTTCTCTCGTCCCCTTGTCGTAGACCCGGGTGGTCTTTTTTTTTTTCTTGTGTTTTTTTTTTTGACATTTTGAGAGAGACCACATGTGAGGAGACAGAGATCGAGAGATCCCTCCTCTAGTCTCTCCTGATCTCCAGATCTACGCCCTGTAGCGGACAGAGAGGCCAGAGATCGTGAGCCCTAGACAGATCGAGAGCGCTTCCCCAGGTCCTCTCCCACAGGGTAGATACGGAGATATTTGAGGACAGCTCGAGCAGAGAGTGCTCCATCCCGTCTCTCTGATCGAGGAGAGTCTAGGCTCTTACCACGAATTTACCATCTCAGCATGCCTATTGCTTCGTCTTTTAACTAGGTTTTTATTGAACTAATTACCCTATTATTCCTTCTTTCGGGGGTCCCTTTGACCCTTTTCCAATCTTTCTCCTCCAACCTTTATAAAAACGGTTAAATACTTTTTTTTCCTTTTATGAAGAGCGGTCTATCATGTCCTCTTTTTTTATACCTTGTTAGGATAGAATGGGGCCCCTCCATAAACACCAGTTCTCTCTAAAATCATTGCTGCTCCCCCAACAGTTCGTACATTTTCTTTGATCATGAGTTTAGCTTTCCCCCAAGCAACAGGGATTTACCCTATTTTTTGTCTTTTTTGGAGTATTCTCCTTCCGCGTAGGTCCAAATTTCCTTCCCCCCATTAGTGAGTGTGTAATGCTTCATTGTCTTTTTCATTTCTCGTATTCCCAGAACTTTAATTTGGCCCAGACCCCCTTTTTCCCCTCTAGTGATAGTCACTTATCTTTTTCAAAGATTTAAGTTAGGCGACTTTTTCCCCATATACAGTTGCCTTGTGAAAATCTGCCTCTTAGTTCCCCTTTCTTGACCTTCCCTGGTGTATACTTTTGAACCCAACTTCCATTAACTATTCTTTTTTTTTTACAGTCATAATGAAACGACGGGTTTGCAGCTCTTTATAAGCATTTTTCTGACACCTTCCAACGATTTGAATCTACTTTTTCATTTATTAAACACCTATTTGGCACTTTATCTATCTGAGTCCACTTAGTGCTTCTTTTTTCAAAAATCAAAACTTGTCTAAACGGGTCTTTTTTCCCCCCCATGACGGAGTCCAAACTAACCCTTTAAAAACTCTCACAACTATACCAATTGTCGTTAACCGATTGATATTTTCAACAAGGCGTCAATATTTATTGTTTCCTTTTTACCGGAGGTAAAATCGACTTTTTTTCTTTTCTGATTTACCCTATACTCCTCCAAAATTCCAATATCTGATCCTCGTTTTCTTCTTGAACACTCTTGATTCAAAACTATCTTACCACCCGCTGCTTGAAAGAAGACCCTCACCGTCCCTCTTTGGTCATTTGAGGTCCCTCAGATCCACCTAGGCATGTAAATCCACCTTTTCAATTTTCCCCCTCTTTTGCAACTCTTTTTTCTTTTAAAAGTTAATCAATCCGGCTCTTTTTTTCACCTATATTTACATGGTTTACATTTTATAGATGTTTCCCAATGTTATATATGGGTCCACCCCTCTTCCTTCAGTCATATCCATTGATACTTTACCCCTTCTCCACTCATTAATTGTCTCCACCCATTGTATTGTCTTTTCTCTCAAAGGAGTATTAACGTCGATCGCGATCGTTTTTTCGTCAATTGCTTCTAAATTCCCCTTTAGGTCCCCCCAGTCAAATCATATCCTGTCGAGTCTATCCGGGTTTTCCAGTGATTTCTGAAAATATTTTTTCTTTCCCCCCCCCATTTTTATCAAACCCACCTCTTACGCAATCCTCTTCTCCCTTCCTTCTTTTTTTTGTTGCGAGAAAGTAGTGGTGGGAATTTGAATACATTTATTTTTTTTTTTTTTATATTACAAAACATTTGATTGATAAGACTTTCACTTTAGCTGAAAACCCCCCTCTCCCTTCCCCCTTTCCATTTTATTGTCCACTGCCTCGGTAGCACACCCCCTTCCTTCTAAGCATCTCCCTCCCCCCGACCACGTCATTTTCAACTCTCCTCCCTTTCTCTTCCTCCTCAATAAAATAAAGGGCCCTAAAGTGAGAAGACAACCGAAGAGCCACCACGACAACCATCGCACTTCCCTGCCACCCCGTATCCGCCAGCGTGTGTTTCCCTTCCACCTCCCTTAAACATCCCCCTAACTTCCCTCCCGCCCCTCCTCCCACTACTCCCCTCCCCCCCCCTCTCCCCTCACCCCTTCTTTTCTCTCTTCCTCTTCTTTCTTTCCCCCCTACTACCCCACCCTCCTACTTCCCCCCCCTCTCTCATCCCCCAGCTCTCTCCTTCCCTCACCCCCTCTTTCACCATTACTTCCTTCCTCCCCCCTCCCCTCGTTCCTCCCACCCACTGCTACCCTCCCCCTCGTCCCCCCCCCGTTTTTCTCTTTCTTCCCCCCCCTTTCTTCCCTACCCTACACCCCCTTTCTCTTCTTCTCTTTCCCCCTTTACGTCCATTTCCCCTCACCCTTCCCTTCCCCCTCTTCCCCCCCCACCATCCCTTTTCTCCTTCCCCTTATTTTTTTCTTTTGCCTCCACCTTTCTTCCCAGTCTTTTTCCCTTTGTTCTTCCTCGCCCACACCCCAAAAGCTTTTTACCCTTACCGTGTTCGTCCTTTTTAGCAGAAGTCTGTCTCATATTTGTTAATTCACCCCCCAACTTTCCCTGCTCTCTCCCCCTTCTCCCCCTTGAATTAAATTTTGCTAAACAAATTGATCACCTTTTTTCACTATCCCTTGAAAAGATGTTCCCACTTCTTGTCTTTACTATTGTAATTCTTTTTCACCCACCCATGCCTCCCTCTTTCCTGTTAAAGTGGTCAGAAGGTCTTTGTAAGAGCTTTAATTTGATACCTTCATGGTTCGGTAGTTGCGCAAATAGGATTTCTAATATTTTCCGTCTTTGCCTTTTTCCTGTTTTCTATTTTCATCGTCCGTCCTTGTCCCCACGTTTGCTCTTTCTGTCCCAAAGATTTAACCCAATGAGTTCCTATTGTGCACTCTTTTTTACCCCTTCCCCCCAATTGGACCCCCCTTTTTTAGAGGTGAAACTTGTTTTACCCTTTTTTCCCTTTCTTTAAGTCTTTGAGTTCCTTTTAACCTCTTTTTTATTTCGAACAAATAGAATCATTTTACACTTTAATTGTGTATTAAGCTCTCTCCAGTGCAAATTGTTCCAATTTCCCCATTTATATTTTTGATTCCCTCTTTTTGTTTTCCTCTACAGACTCGGGTTTCCCCCCAACTTGCTCCCATATTACTTAACAAACCGAATAATTTAATTTTTTTCAAGTTTTCTATCACTGGAACAACTTTTGCATCGTCAGCTATCTTTCCTATTCCGCCGTTCTTTTTTTCCCAAATTCTCGAACTCTTTAATCTTTGGTAAGTTACATGACTCCGACCTCACTCATATTGGCACCCGCTTCGTAAAAGGTACCTATTTTCTTCGTCAATATCGTGATCAAATACCTACCCCATATCCATTAAACGAGGGGGACAACAATAAATAAGGGTATGTAATTATTTTTGTCACACCATTAAGAGGACAAGATCGATTTCTAACCACACCTCACCCCCTTTTGGAAGGGGATTGGGCATTTTTGTACTCGGCTCTGAAATGTAGGTGGGAGTAGTTCTGGTCACCTGGATTCGAGCAGATGCTTGGATTCTACTCTCCTTTTTTTGATTCTGTTGGTTTTTTTTTTTTTTTTTTTTTGGTGACTTCTGATCACGAATTCTTTTCCTGTTTCTCCCTTGTTTGGGGGGAAAATGCGTGACCTGAAGCCTCTTCCCCCTTTTCCTTTCGCATGCACTGAAAAGGAGGGAAAACCCGTCTATTTATGTTTTCCATTACTTTTTCTTCTTTATAGGGGAGAACCTGTCAACATAATTCGTGTCAATCTCTAGTTAATAGTAGAGACCAGGAAAACGATCGCCCCCTTCCCCCTTTTCCACCAAAGAAGTGCGCTATCCCCCCTTGTAAATTGATTCATCTTCTCTCTATCTCTCTCTCAGAGTCTGTCTAATTCTGTCTCTCTCTGTATCTTTATATATGGAGAGTAACAAGTTTATCTTGGTTCCCTCTTTGTCTTCTGGATCCAGATGTTTCCCTTCCTCGTCACGTAGTCTCTCTCTTTTTTTTCTCTCTCTTTCTCCTTCCTCTTTTTATCTTCACCCGTTTATCTCTCCCCTTGTGTCCTCACACTGTGTCTCCTCCCCTGTCTTGTCTCTCTGTTTTGTCTCTTTTTTTCACCTTCTTCGTCCTTCTCTTCTATTCTCTCTCTGGTCTCTCTTTCTCTTGTCCTTCTGTGCCATTACCCTCTTCGGTGAAATCCTGCGCCCCACTGGTTCTGCGTAGGCGCATCGTCGCTCCCTTAAGAGCGTGCAGTTTTCTTAGGATCTGCCCTCGCGATAACAATTTCTTTGCATTTCTGAACAGGCACTGCTGGTCCCGCCTTTTACCCCACACGGTTTGGTTTGGTTAGCCTCCCCCCCGCGACGGCGTATTGGTCGACAAGGTACCTTCTCAGCCATCGTCGGGGGATACCCTCCTCGCTAGATGAGCTTGTCAAGGGTGCCGTCAGGAGAAGGATATCGGATCTCTGCGTCCGTTCACTCTCTAAGACTCGCCCATAGGGCTGACGGCCGCCCCGAACACTGGCGGTTCTCCGGGCTTTTTGGGGCTCCGGAATTATACCTCTCTCTCAGCGATGAATTTGGGCCGGGATCTCCCGGATTCCTCCCGCGCTCATCCCTAACTTCTCCCCGAAATCACTTTATGCAGCTGCTCTCCTCTTCTCTCATGCTCGCCCGACGCGCCCTCTAATTTTTTATCCGCCCACCCCCTGCGAGGCCCTAGACTTCCTCCCGCGGCCTTCCTCTTTTCCTCTCCCCTCCCTTTTCCCCCCTGCGATTGGCAATAACTTTCCCTGGGCACGCGCACGTCAGTACCTGGCCGCCCTTAACTCTTGTTCTTGATGGCCCCGGTCCTGCCTTGCTTCTAGAGGTGCCTCAGTTTCTCTTCACTTTTCGACGACCCTACACCTCGGCCTGTAGAACAGGTCCGCTCAATTCAGCCTTACCCTCTTGAAGAGGACAAAGGGGAGGATAAGTGCAAGGTAGTCAGGACTCTAGGAAAGAACAAATTCCAAGGCGTGGATTAAAGTGAGTTTCGTTACTAAAGAGCCCCAGGACCAGCGAAGCAGACCGTGCCGGGGATACCTTGCCTCAATGAAGAGCTAGTCTCAACAACGGTGCCGGGGGTTGAGGACAATAGCTGGTAGGTGTGCGGCTGCCTTAGATGCCCCGGACCTCGAGTTACTAAGGACTTCTCCCCCCGAGAGAATCAATTTCCACATGGTCCATCGCTTTAGACCTCGGGGACGAATTCTCGGCCTTCAGTAGAGAAGGATTCTTCCACACTATGAATGAGCTTTTCCCGTTTCCCCCCCCCCGCAAGCTCTTACCTGGCGAAACAGCCTGCAGCCTCTTTCCTGGAGTAGCGCTTTGGCGCCTTCCTGTGTTTACTCTGACACAGTATGGACCCATGGCTTGCCGGCTTGCATCCTGATATATTCTGCCCTGTCCGAGCCCTGCTCGCGCCCCCCCGTCGCCACATTTGTTGGCCACCCTGTCCGTCGCATCCCCGTAGAACCCCTTTTCCGTGGTTGCTGCCTCGTTTTTTGGCAAGCTGCGTGCCAGATACTCATCGACCCTCCCCCCCCCCCTCTCCATGCCGGCACCTCCCCCTTAGGAAACGGCTTGCTGATCACGTTGAAAGGATGACAGTCTCCCGCGGGACCGCTCCCTCCTGCGACGAAAGTCTTTATCTAGCCTCGCGAACGATTTTCTTCCTGTTTTGCGATCGGCGGTGCGCCACAGCCGGTTCTGTGCGCCATGCACCCCTTGACTTCGTCTTCCAACACCCCTCTTGCCGGCCCGGGCCCCCGGGCGCTAAAAGGGAGTCCTCCCTCCGGGCTGTCCCGACAGTGTCGCATCCCCCCCCCCCCCCCCATTGATTATCGCGTGAGGTCTAGTTTTTCCCCCTCGCCTTGGATCTCGCGTCTTTTTTTTCCGCTGGGTTCCTTGCACGATTATCCCGCCGCCGTTTGCACTGCTTGATTATCTCAGCCGGGTCCGCTGCGGTCTTTTTTCCTGTGACCATGAAGGCGCCTCTCCCCAGTCGAGATCTGAGCTCCTTCTGGCGTCTCTTCTTGAGCGTGGTGAGTCTCGCAGAAAGGAAATCGCCGTCTAGTAGCAAGTACCGATGAACCACCTTCACCCTCGCTCCCGGTCTGAGCTAGATAAGCAAACGCCCGACGAACTTTTAGGTAGTCCAGAAATAGCTTTTCTAGCGCGTCCTCCGTCTACGCGACACCGTAGGTCTTCCTTCAAACCGGAGGTGGTGCTTTTCGTCTTCTCAACTTATGGCAGGAGCTACGCGA
>Ga0179593_1663539_pt1 | contig 24019 bp, 40 predicted proteins | sample CZODoug2_1_08_16_FD_185931 | JGI IMG/M metagenome (GOLD analysis project Ga0179593, IMG submission 185931) | Vadose zone soil fungal communities from Angelo Coast Range Reserve, California, USA - CZODoug2_1_08_16fungal (PacBio error correction) | ecosystem: Environmental > Terrestrial > Soil >... | reverse complement strand
GGGCGCCCCCACCTGCAGCCTTGAGGTTCCTCCCTTCCCCTTTCTTCTTTTGATTTGGGCCATACCCTTTTCTCCATACTTCGTTCGAACGATCGCGAACTGTGGGTCCCCTCCGACTCCTCCATATCTCCCTTTTCCTGTTTCCATAATGTTTCTGTTCCTGCTTTTTTATTTTCCGATCTGGGTTTTCTCTCCGGGCCTCGACCTTAGTTCCTTTCGTCAGATTGTGTTCCCCTCCCCAAACGCTTCCACTCTTTCCACCCTTTCTGCCCCCCACAGCTACTCCGTGCGCCTTTCAGTCCATCCCGACATATTCATGTGTGAAAACGACTCCTTTTTTTTTCTGACGATGTTGGTTCTTTTTTTAGTGGTTTCACTCCACCTCAGGAAAGCCTTTCACTGTTGCGCCACTCATGACACTTTCCGGGTTTTTTTTTGCCTCGTCCAGGTTGCTTGGGAAAATCGTTTCCCTTCCCCCCCCCATGCATCTGTTGATAATTTTCAGTTCCACTTTATAATGTCCTGTACGTTTTTTCCCGCTGAGTTCCCCCCCGATGCGTTTTTTCCCCTCACGACGTTTTCTTTTTACAGCGCTACGTTCCTGTCCTTTCGCGTGGATGATCTCCCGCTTTTCCCCCATGGATCTTTTGTGCCTTTAACTGGTCTCTTTTTTGTCTTTAAGTGCTGCTTCACCCTTGGTGAGAACATTGCGCATTGGGACGCCTTTTTTCCTTTTCAGGTGCTTCCTCCCCCTGTACCACACGGTCACGACATCCTTTTTTTTTGGAATTTTCGCTTCCCCCTTGTCTGCTGTGTTTTTTTTCTTCCCTGTACCTACCTCACTGTCGTTGGAGCAGGTAATTTTCCTTCCCCGGTTGGGACGCTTTTTTCCAAATCGGACCTTTCCCAGCAACACTCCTCGGCATCTTTCTTCTTTTTCTTTCGGAACCCTGGCGAGTTGTATTATTTTTCATTGTTTGAGGACTTGTTTTGCCCCGCAGCAGTTTTTCTTTGGCATTCCCGCCTTACCGACGACTGTACCCCCTAACCCGATCCGCAACCCTTTGTTTGAGACTTTTTCGTCCCCGCTCCGCATAAGTCTTTGATCGGTACCCTTTTTGGTGAACTAACGCCCTTGTAATTGAGGAATCCCCTTCCAGAACTCTGATTCCTTTTGGTTGGGCCCCCCCTTTTCCTCCCCAGGTTCCGACCCCCCACGGGTAGATGTGGATTATACCATCAACTCCCCCCGCTTTTCACTACGATCTCCCCTTGGGGCGTTCTGGTGTTCGCCAAACCCGATTGGCACATTCAACCGATATAGTGGCGATCCTCGTGTAGTCTTTTTCGGGGACAAAAGCTCAGTGTAACCCCCCCCCCAGAAACCGCTGTGGCCCCAATTTTTCACTTTTTTGTCTACCCCCCCATCATGCACGTTTGCAACTTTTCCGGCGGTTTCTAAGGTCCTTGCCCCCCCCCCCCTATTCGCGTGTTTATGCTCGGTTCTGGACGTCTGGTTGCGATCTTGAATGTCCTTTTTGTTTGGCACCTACAGTCCCCTCACGTCCCTGGCTCTTCATCCTCAACACTCCTGCCTTCTTCATCACAGGGAATCCCCTCATCGTTTCTCGCGAAGAGTACCTTTCCCCGGGTCACATGCCGCCCGCACAGTTTTTTTTCTCTTCTACGTGTTACATCCAGCCCTTCCTTTTTTTATGTGACGAAGTGGGTTTGGCCCACTTTTTTTTTCCTCGGGCCAACTGTGCCCAGCCAAGGAGATTTTATACTGCACTCCCTCGGTTACTTTGCCCCCTGTTTCCTTTTTCCTCCCTCCGTTTTTTTTTTTTACGTAAACCCCCTTTCTGTTATACCCGTCTGTTTTTTGAGTCCTTTTCAAGGTTTCGGTTGGACTTTGTGTGGGGAATATTCCCAGTTTTTTTCCCCTTCGTCCAGCTGCCAGGAGCCGGTTTTTTTTTGGTTCTACGCTACCGTCAGGCTGGCTTTTGAGAAGGTGATGTTCTTGAGGTGATCCCTTCCTGCGTCGTTTTTTTTCTCCCTTTTCAGGAGGTTTTTCGATCGGACTTTGTGTTTCGGGTTATCCGATAGATTGTTGCTCGGGGACCTCCTCCCCTCTCAGACCAATAATTTGTCTATACGACCTTCCCCCTAGCTTTCTTTTCTCAGTTCGTGCCCGGGCAGGATTGTTTTTGTCGTCACGTCTTGTTCCGTCCGATTTGCCCAGCTGGTTTTCTTTTTCTGCTGAGGCTGACTTTCTTCTCCAATGCTGACTCCCCAACCTTTTCCATCGCTCCTTGACATAGGTTGGCCGTTGAGTTTCTCTGGACTTGGACTACGGACAAGAGTTGTCCCGGCGATAGGGTTGATTCTTTCTTCCTACCTCTTGAACGCCTCTTTTTTTCTTGTAAACTTGCCTGGAATCGTTCCGTCTTCCAAACACAAGACTCCCTTTTAGTTAAACACGTCTGTCCTGCTTTTGGCTTGTCCTGTCCGCCGAAACCTTTCCCCAACCTGTTTTTTTTTCTTTTATGGATTACGCCTTTTCGTCTTTCCCTTTCCCCCCCCTCTGCGGCGTTCCATTTATTTCATATGCCGTACTGTTTCTATTGTTGCAGAAGTCGGCCTGGTCCTTTTTTTTTCCCAAGAACTGATCCCCCTTTTTCCCTGAACTTGGCGTTTTCTTTTTTTTTCCGGTTTCTCGAAGCCACAGATCTTTTCTTTTTGTTTTTGAGTTTCGGCTGCCTTTTTGACATTTTTACCGGACTTCCCCCCCTGTTTCCCTTCCTCTTCGAGATGTGAAGCGTTTCGTGCTGATCCAACACGGGTTTGCCGTTGTGTCGGATTTTCTTTGAATCTTTTTTTTTTCCCCCCCATTGCGTTCCCAAATTCGTGATAAAAGTCTGTCTTTACTGTATATAGGTTTGTCACAGTTGCGTTCATCTTTCCCTCGCTATCAACTTCAGGAACTTCGCGTGTTCCGAATCGTCGATGTGCCTTTTCCTTCCTCCCTTTGACCCCCTGTGCCGTGACGAAAAGGACACTTTTCTCTATTAACTGCTCCCCTTTTGCCTGGCGTTTCCCTATTATGGGAGGGTTCCCCAGCGTTTGCCAAGGTCATGCTGTTTCTCGTCTACTTGTGGCGCAAGGCTTATGTTGATTTTGACAACATTCCCCAGTATCCGCCAACTCATTTCTCTTGTCCTTAACGTCTTCATTTTCCATGCTGGGAATGCCCCCTTTTCTTTTTGCCGGATTATCGCGTTTTCTCACAAGTATTGGGCACGTTTTGGACGCAGCGGTGGTTTGTAAGATTGCCACCCTTGCTTTCCGTGACCCTTTCGCGTGATTTAAACCTCCCTGCTCTGTTTATGCCTTCCTGAAAAGAAACAAGTTTTTTACGTAGGTATGCAGATTTTGGTGGAGTAAGGCTTGTTTTCCTTTTCCACAGTTCTTCTTTTTTTCGAACTCGTAGACTTTTTTTTTTCAACCCCCCCTCCCCCTCTAATGAGGATAGTTTCATTTAGAGATATGGCGTGCGGGGTGTGGAAGTTTTCCCCCTCTCTCTTGTCCTCTTTCTCGTTTTCAATAGTAACAAGCCCCATCCCCCCCCCCTCTTTCGGGATCATTACCGTTGTGGCCCTTTTTATTTGGGTTTTTCAGACTCCTTTCCTGTTCTCGATTCCCCTTTTTGTCGATTCCCTTTCCCTTTGGCATCTCGGCACCTCTCGTCCCCCCGCCAATAACTTTTTTTTTTCCGAGTTTTCCAGTTTTTAGATTGCCCCCCCTTTCCCCTTCTTGTGGGCCAGCTGCCACCCCCTTTTCGTACGAGATTTGCCCCCGTAGAAACGCCAACGGCCGTCTCAGAAGTTTCGGAATCTTCCTGCTTTTCCGACTGCAGGCTAATGGCCCCCTTCTTTGTTATATCAAGGTTGCTGGCCCTTGAATGGTCCCTCCTTTGCAAAAACGTCCTTTTCGCCCCACCCTGTATATCCACCCCAATGGGTTACCCTTCCTCGTTCCAGGGGTTATTTGTTGCACGCACCGGTCCCATCATCTGTTGCCTCCCAACCCACTCCAGGACCTTTTTCCCTTTCCCGGTCTCTCCTCATGTTTTTTTTTTTTTGTACCCCCTCTTCTGAGTTCAGGGACTTGGTCAGTTCCTGGGGTGTCCTTGTCCCCTGCACATAGAGATTCTTCGTTTCTGGGCCTGCTACGTTCTGCCTTTTTCTCCCCTATATGCACTTCGGCCGGGAGACCTATATAAAGGCCCTTTGACCCTCTTTTCTTTCGTGGTGGGACAAGTCGCTCCCCCTTGGACTTTTTTGCGCGAACTTTTTTTTGGCCGCCCTTCTCAGTTCGATACCCTTTCCCCCCCTTTCTGTGTGATCGCTCGAGGGTTTTTCACATCGGGCGGCCATCAGGTCGAATGTTTTTCGTCGCTTTACCATAACGGACCCCCTCTTCCTTTCTCATCGCTTTGGCCTCTTGTTTTTTTCACATCCGGAAAGTTAGCGTCGCCAACAGTTCCCCCACTGGCTTTTCATTTATCGCTAGTTAGGTCATTTCGTAAACAAGGCGAAGTTGCCCTAGTCTACCCAGTAGATTCCCTTCTGGAAAACTGTTATTGGACGCCTTCTCTTTTTCCTGCGTGCAAGACCTCTCCTCCTTTGAACAACTCCCCCCCCCCTCGCGTTTTTGCCTCCCGTTTTTTCCCTGGGCCCGCGATTCAGTTTTTCCCCCACTAGATCCAGGCCCCGTATTTTAAATTACTTCCACTGGATCTGGTTGTTGTGAGTAATCCACTAATATTCCCGTTTTTTTATTTTCTTTTTTCCCTTCGGCACTGGAGAATTTTTTCCCCAGGCTGCGTACCTTTCACTCCGTGAAACAACTGCTTGTTCTTTCTTTGGTGTATTCTTCATGTAGAACAACCACTTCCCCCTCTGTACCCCCCCTGTCAGTCTTTTGTCCCTGCCATTTTTCTCATACAGGAAGATTTTTCCCCGTCAGTGGCCTCTCCGTGCACCCCCCAGCGTTCCCATGAGTTTTTTCCCTCCCCCAATAATTCACGGGCACTTTTTTTTCCCCACGGAAAGGACTCTTTTGGTCATTTCCACGTTCTTCGTTTTCTGTTTTTTGCGGGTCTGGCATCTTCTTTTTGCGATTCACCGAGGAGTCTGCAAACTACCGTCACTCTATCGGCTATTCCTCCGGCACAGTATTCCGTCCATACGCTCCCCCGGGTCTTTCTCAGGGTTTTTGTTTCTCTTTTGCGGTGAAGAAGTACCACGGTCACCCGCTCGCTTTCTAGCTGGACCCGGTGAAGTAGGAACCACAACGCCCAGCAGGTTTTCCCGCTGGACGAAGTTTTTTCCCTTCCTTTTCTTGGATTCTAGTTAAAACCTTTCACCCTTCCCCTGGGGCCCCCAATGGCCAACGCCCTTTTTTTTCGGAGATTTTTTTGTTCGTAATGAGTTTCCTTTTTTTTGTTCTTTCCGAACCACCGCCGCTTCTTTCCTCCTCTGCGTGCCCAGTTATACCCTTGGTTTTTGCCGGTGTTTTTCTTGGGTTTTTTGTTTTTTTTTTTCTTTTTTTTTTTTTTTTTTGTTTGGGTTTTTTTTTTTTTTTTTTTTTTTTGGGGATCTTCTTCCTTTTTTTGAACGGGGTTGCCCCCTTGAAACCGCCTTCCCCCCCCTTGTCCAGATGCAGGAGCCCCGCTTTTTTTTGTCCTAATCCCCTTTTCTCCTCTTTCCCCCTTGTATTTTATTTGACAGCTCCCCCCTCCCCTTTATTCCCGGTGTCGAATTTCGTCCGGTTGATGGCCATTGCTCTCCTTGAAGACTCTTCCGTAGGTTTCCTTCCTTTTCCGGGATGTGGGTTTGTTGCCGACGCGGTTCCCATGTTCCCCTCCCCCGACCTTCCTCCTTAGAACACCGACTACGTTGTGGTCGCTGCTTTTATCCTCCCCGGATCTTCCTGGTTGCCCACGGAGTGCCCAAGTAAGGGCTTCCTCTTCTGGTGAGGATTTGGTTTGAGTCAGTTTGCTTTTGTTCGACCCCGAGTTAATGATGTTCACCCCATCCCTGCGGTTACGCTTTTCTGGACCCCTTGTTCCTTCTCCTTACATAGGTTGGATCCGGTGCTCGTGTCCCATCCTGCGAAGGACAGTTGGGGGCTTGTCTGTTCTTTTCCCTGCCGTTGTTACTTTTTTCGCTCCCATGTTTTTTTCTTGAACGTCTGATTTTTTTTTTCCTCTGCGTAAACTGCGAAGAGGACCCTTCGTTTTTTTTCGGTCCTGAGAGGTTTTTTTTTTTCCCTGTTGTTTTTTTTTTTTCTTTTTTACCCCCCCCCTCACCCTTTTTTTTTTTTTCGGGGGGGGGGTTGGGTCCCCTTTTTTGGTCCACCCGGGTGGTGTGGTTGGAGTTTCCAGGTTGATTTTTTTGGCACCCTTTTTGGGTTTCCCTGAGGGGTGTTTTTTTAGTTTTTTGGGGGGGACATTTTTTTTTTGATTTCACAAGACTTTTTTTGGCCAGCAAGGTTCCCCCACCCCGTTTGGGTTTGGGAACTTCCAAAGGGTTGTGGTTTCCAGGGAGGGGGGGGGGTGGTTGCTTGTTTTGGCTTTTTTGCAGTGGACACACTTTCCCCCGCCACTTTCCCCTCAAACACCCTCACTTTTGGTGGTTTTTTTGTTCCTGGGGAAGGGGGGGGTTGTGGCCATGGTTTGGTTTTTTTGGGTGGGGGTTTTAGGGGTTTTTTTCCTTTCCCCCAACCCTGTGTGGGTTTTTTTTTTTTTGTTGGGGGGGGGGACCTCTCTTTTTGGTTTCCCCCTATGACGCCATTTTCCCTTCTCTTTCCCCCCCCCCTTTCATTTTCTATGTTTTTTTTTTTTTTGCGACAGCGTCTCTTCCTTTATATTTCCCCCCCCCCTCGGTTTTTTGAAAAAGACAAGGACGCGTTTTTTTTTTTTTTCGTGTCAAATTATTTTTTTCTGATCGCGGCTTCGTTAGGTTTTCTTTTTTTTTTTGCTTATCCTCCCTTCTGTCCCCTTCAGGGCGATGTCTTACGGCCATCCCTCTTTTTTTCACTGCTCCCCCCACAAAGTGCCGACTTCCCTTTTGGCGTTTTCTCCCATTGTACGACTTCTTTGAACTTCTCTCAATCCAGAGTTTGGGTGTGGCCTCCTTGCACAGCTTTACGACTTTCCGCCGCCCCAAGTTTTCCACCCGTTGCTTTTTTTTTTCTTCCCGACATTCCCTTCCTTACCGAACCTTCCCTTCCTCTTACATGGGGATTTCGCGATGGAAGCCCTCCTTTTTTTTGAGGGATCACAAGCGTTGTGCCTTTCTAATCCGTTGTTCTTCCCCCATGCGCGTTCGCTCAGAACCCTTCTTTCTGCGCACTTGCCCAGATATCTTTATAGCGTTTTCATTGTACCGGGCGTTCCTCTTTTCCCAAGACGCTTCTCAAATTCAGTCCGCCCCAGCCTGCATCTTTTATGTGCCAGGGCTCCCTCCTCCTCTCCCCTTTTTTTTTGAACTAAGTCCAGCCCCGGACTTCATCGCATTTTCTCCGTTAAAATGATACCCCCAATGCAGTTTCTCCACCAGATTATGCTTTTTTTTCCATATTTACCCCTTTTCCCCCCTGGCTAACAATTTTCTCCTTTTCGAGTCGCTCCAGTTTGGATCCTTTAGATAGTGGTTGTTTTCCCACCAATATCTCCCCCCTCATTTCATCCCTTCTTTAGACTGCTTCCTTTTTTTATAATATTTCCGGGATTAACGAACCTTCCCTTTTTCTGTGCGTTTTATAGGCCCTTCTTTCCCCTTCCTGATGGCGACCCTCTTTTTTTTTTTCAGATTGTTCTTCGAACGTGTATTCACCGAGAATCTTCCCTTTCTTCACGAATGGAATCATCCACCCTGCCCTCTAGATTTTCGGCAGATGGTGGTGGTCTCCTTTTCCGGCCCCCTTCCGCTTCCCCTTTCTTCGGCTAGTCCAGCCCCCCTTCCTCCCTTCCCTAATCGATATGGGAGGCGGATTTTTTCTTTCTCATCCTCTTTTTCTCTTTGGTTGTTTGTTCTTCCTTCTGGCTGACAAGTACACTTACTAGCCCCTACAGATTCGTCTTTATCGGATTTGATTTTGGCTCCCTGATAGCTACGAGCCGCCATCCGGTCCTTATTGATCGAATTGGTTCTCTCCAGTCCAATTCCCCCCCCCAATCTGCCCCTTTCCCTCCCCCTTGTTTTGTTCTATCATTTAAGAATTCTGCCTTTCACTGTTTTCCCTTTTTTTCTCTCTCTTTGGGGCAAGATGCCCCCCTTTTCTTTCCTGCACACTCGTAGAACGCCTTTTTCCTAATTTTCTTTTTAGGCGCATTTCCCTCCTAGTCTAATGGCGATAGGGGTTTGGTACTTTCAATCGTGGTTCGGTCTCCCTTCGGCTCTTTCCTCCGCGCCTCCCCAGAGTATTCCCTTTGTTCCCTTTTTTACTTTCAAAGCGCTTACAGATGTTTTCTTCGTGAATGGCTGTCCCCTTCCTTCCTCGTTTCCAGCTTCCGACCTTTTTCCCGTGTATCTTTTCCCCCGTTTTTCAGTTTAAGCTGCGTTCCAGTGAATTGTTTTTTCGCGTTTCCTTCCCTGAGCACACTTTCTTTCTGGCCCCTTCGTTCCTGCCCTTCCCAGATGGTAAATGGTCTTTTCTCTTCTATACCAGGGGCCATGGAACTATTCCTCGTCGTCCCAGTTGCTTCTTGACCCCCCCTCTGCAGTTCTCTCGTTTTGATTCCCTCACGTTTCTAACGAACACCCCGTTCGGGCCTTTCTTTCATTTTTCTCGGCTTCACATTTTTTTCCCACAGGTGCTTTTTTTTTTTTTGGGTCTGAAATGTCTTTTTTTCTTGATTCACCGTCCTCGCAAAGGGGGGGCCTCTTTTATTCAAAGGCCTTGTCCCATCCTGCTTCGACACCCCCCAACTCTTTTTTTCCAACGACTAGTTCCGCTTTCCGTTCGGACCATTGCCCTCCCGCCACTAGAGAAAACAGTTTTTCTTCCCTTTGTTTGTGACGTGAACCTCAGCTCGTTGCTGGCCTTTCCTTGCGCAACTTTTTTCAGGACCAACCCCTTTTCCCAGGAAAACGGCAGGTTTTCTACTTTTCCGGCCCGCCTCCCTCAATCAGCATCCCCATCCCCCTTTTTCAGGGACCCCTTTTCCCACCTACTCCTCTTGTTTTACGCTTCTCAAGACTCCCTACGGATTTCATTTTACACCACTGGCGAGTTCGTTCAAGATGTGGCCTCCCCATCACCTCCCCCCCTCCGTAGTCCCCCCCCTTGTCTTTTGTTCTTGTGTACGACAACTTTTCCTCCCCCCCCCTCCCCTCTTATGCTTTTGCGATCAGTACAAGTGTTCCCAGAGTCCCCTCTTTTTTCTACGCCCACTGCCTCCCTTCAAAAAATACATCACCACTCTCCGACCCTTTTATGACCTAAACACATCTTTCTTTTTCAATTCTACCTCCTTTTGGTTTCATTGTATCACCCCTCTTTGTTTGATCTTTTCAGTATGGATTTGTGAGCCTTCTTGAGTGCGCACCTTCCCGTCACTCGATCGGCTCTTCTCACCCCTTCCCAGTCTTTCCCCGGCACTTCCCGAAATCGGATCGGCGTTCCCCCCTTCCTGAGTACGACGTACCTTTTTTGATTGCGGTTTCGTCCCTTCTGGACGGTGATCGTTTCCCCCCGCGTTCTTTCCCCTGGACAAGTTTTTTTCACCCTTTTTCCAACCCATTTTCAGGATCGCCGCTCCCACATTTTTTGGTTCAAACATCTCGAGAAGCGTTGCCTTTTCGTATCTTCCCGTTGTGGTTTTTCTTCTAAAATCCTTCTTTTCCAGTTTCCCTTGGGGAGCGGCGATCTTCGTCTTCGGTGTTGCCGTTGCAATGAGGCCCTTCCTTTCACTTCTCCCTCTGTTTAGGCCCGGACGACCCGACTGCTGGGTTTACTCAGGATGGCGTCTTCTTCGTGTACGTGCCTCCGATCCTTTTTCTTTTGTCGTGGCCGGTGCCTATTTTTTCGGAGGACCTTTGACTCCGCCGTCTGTTTGAGAGTGACGGTCCTCGAAGCTTTTCCAGTCACTTTCCCTACCGCCCTTGCTTATTCTTACTTTGTTTTTTCCGGTTCCCCCTAGATCGCTGCCGGTTGAGAAGTTTGTTCCCTTCTGTCGTCGACTTTTCCAGGTCGACCTGATTGTTTTGGATTGTGCTTTTTGCTGACCTTTTCCAGTCCTTCCCTAACTTTTTTCTGTTGGCCCTGGCGGGTTGCTCGCCCCCTTATCCAGTTTCTTGATCTTTGGCTCTTGAGGTTGTTTTGCCACCCTACTCCCCTTTTTTTTTTCCTCTCCGTTATTTCGCGGTTTATGGTTATCGCTCAATGGGGAAGTCATCCCACAGCCCTTGGTTTTGATCTTCCCTTGCGAGCTGGACCACCCTTTGGACTATTCTTTTTCCCCTCGCAGTTTTCTCCTCTGTCCCTTCCCTCTGATGATCTTGACTTTCGGAAACGCGGCTCCAATCCCCTTCGGGTTTTCTTTTTTCTGCGTTGTTTTATCGGTCCTTCTGTTTTTTGTCCGCGAACCCACTCTGTTTTCCCCTTCCCACCCTTCCGTTCCCCCTATAGTGGCCTTCATTTTTTTCCTCTGGCGCAGACAAAGAACCTTTTTTTGTTTTTTTTGAAACTTTCTCGTTGAGCTTTTATGGTCTGTAGACTTTTTTTCCCCTTAGCCGCCAAAGCATCTTCCTGACCTGACTATTGAATCTGCATTGTTCTTCCCGCTTTGCTGAAGCCCCCGTTCTCGGCCCCTACTTTGTTTGAAGCAGCTACCTTCTTCTATGCGTTGGCCTTTGTTTCTGACTCTTGCAAGAACCTTTTGGGCCTTTTTTAGACCCCCTTTTTTCACGCTTCCCTCACTTGTCCCCCCCCTGACCTCTGTCTTTTCCCCCTTGAACAATTAATCCTCCAGGCTTTTTCTTTTCGGTGCCTTTTATCCTACCCCGTGACGCTGTACCCCTTCCTCGTCGATATGTGACCTTTCCTCCCTGCCACCCAGCTGGACTTTCCCCTCAGCCGGACCCTCCCCCTGTCGATTCCCAGATCTGCAGTCCCCCCAGGTATGTTTGCTTTTTTTCTTCCTCATTATGGCGGGGACCCGCGTTTGCACCCGATGTCCCTCGACTTTTGGTTGTCCTTCTTCCGAGAACTCCTAACTTTTTTTTCGGCCCTTTCCTGATCGTTTTTTTTTCCCTATCCCCCGGCCCGCCACTTCGTCATCCCCTCAGTTTCGGGTTTCCATGGATTTTTTTTCCTGTGGATTCGAGAACTGACTACTTCTCGTCTTCCCTAGGTACGTTCCTGACCATGGGCGCGTCGCGAGTCACCGAGTGATGTCCGCCATTATTTTCGCCCACGAAGATTTCTTCCCTCTTTGGCCCAGACCCCTTTCGCCCTGAAGGCAAAACACTTCTCCTCGAGAGGTGCCGGCCGTTGTTTTGATTGGCGTGTGAAAATTTAATGCGGTCCAACAGTCTCTCCACGTGAAAGCACCTGTTTCGTGGCTATTTCTTCTTTCCAATATTTTTGATACCCCTGCTTCTTTTCCTTTTTTTTCGTTCGCCAGTAGCGAGCGGCTTTCTTGGGCTCATGTTCCCCTGACTGAGTTGCTTCCCTCTTCGTTGGTTGTTTGTGATTTTTTTTCTTTGACGCCCCCCCCCCGCGTCCATCTCCTTAGCGGGTGCCCCGAGCGCTGGGATGTTTCTCTTGCTTTGCCCCCCCCGCTAGTTTCTAGAGCCGCCATCCTTGCGTCTCGAGAACTGTCCATGTTCTTACCCCAAAGATATTTCCTCCTTCCTGTGATCCCCCCCAACTTCATGTAGTGTTCGCGTCTTGCAATTCTCCGGAGTGACAAAGAAGTTCAACGTTTCGCGTTTTTTCCCTTTTTTCCACACGCCTCCTCCTTCCTAGAGCGCTTTTCCCCCTAACCTTTTCTTTTCCTTTTCGAATCCTATCTTTGTTTTGTTCCAAGATGAGCATGTAACTAGTTCTCAGTTGACTCTTTTTATGACCCATCTAATTTTTTTTTTTTCACTTTTTTACGTTTATTCCTTTTAACTTAGGAACCCACGATCAGGAAAGCCGGAGAGCCCTTCTCAGGCTTTTCGAACATTTCTTTCTGTCCAGGGTATGGTTTGCCCCCTGAAATATCGGGTCCCCTCCCTGCCCTGCCACCTTTTTTGCCCCTGTTGATAGTTTCTTCCCTGTGACGGATCTTTGGTGGTACCTTCTTTTTCCAGGTCCTTTTTTTCCTTCGGGCATGTTTCTTCCTTTCCATTCCCCCTGGCACATCCCTTGACGATTTTTTCTTTGTCTTGACAGCGATCCCGCTGGATGTCCCCGTTTCAAATGGTTTCTTGCGGACGACTTCCCCTACTTGCCAGGTCGAGCTGCTGTCTTATATTGTTTTCAAGCTGCGAATCCTCTTTTCGTCCACGTTCCACGGTTCTTTTTCTTATCTGGGACACCGGCACACGCTTCTGTTTTTTGTTTTCACATCGTCTTTACTTGAACTTTCAACCCTTTCTTGGCCGGGTTTCCCCGGTCTTCTTTCTTTTGTGTATCGCTTTCCTAAACGTGTTGGGTCCCTTTTCCCCCCCAGTTAACCCCCCCTTGAAGTAGGCTTTTTTCCAAAGCTCACAATGGCCCCCCCGATTACGCTCCTTTGTCTTTTTTGGTGTACTTTCGTGTCATATAGGAAGTCTCCCCCCACCCTAGAATGTATAGCCATTTCACTGTTTATGAGCATCCTTTTTATGCTCCAGAATGCTTTGCTTTTTGAAGACTATCCAACCCAGCACTCCGCGCAGTTGGGCTCTCGTTCCTTCCGCGATGCAGAACTGACTTGGACCGCTCCTCTCCAAACGCTTTCACCCTAATTTTTCCTCACGGAGTGAATTGGTTTTTCCTCTCGATCCACCAATGTCCGTTTTTTCACTGATGTGCTTACCTCCTCACCCCTCTCTCCTTCCCCAATACTTTTCCCCTGATGATTGATTTTTCCTCCTAAGTCCCCCCCACCCCCTTGTCCTTTATCGACTGTCGCTTCACCCAGCCTTCCGGCTCAGTCCTAAGTGGACTCATACTTGGTTTTCCCCCTCCATCCTTTCCCCCCACATCTGTATCAATCTTGTACACACCTTCCGGAATTTTTTGCATTCAACCGGCAAGGCGATCGAGGTTTCCTTCTCTGCCAACAACGTATTTCTTCTATTGTCTGCTCCGGCATTTTCGATGCGTTCCTTCAGGCACCATAATTCCCTAACGTCACTCTAGCGTTCTCCTTACCCCCCCTCACCAGCAGGCCCGTACCCGGTCCTCGACCAACGCACCTCTCACCGGGGAATGTCATTCCCTTGACTTTTTTCTTTTCTACGCCTCCCCTTCGTCGAACAGCACATTTTGTCGGCCAGCCTGACGGTGATTGTCTCCACCCAGCATTTCTTTTGCTTGGACGTCCCCGCGGGCAGGTCTTCCCCCATTCTTTCAGATCGCCGTTCCTTCCCCCTCGGAACGGGTATAACTTTGCTCTATTCCGTTTTGTCTTTTCTTTTTCCTCCTCCTCAGTTGTTTTTTTTTCTCATTCTACGTACTCCTCGCCGCGTTGCACTTCTTTTCCGATCTTTTCACCGTCCGAGCGTTTTCCTCGTGCCAGGATCCCACGTTCTCCCTTCTGTGAGTGTTGGTCCTACGATCGCAACGGCAGGATGCGACGTTGCGGTTTTTGAGTCCCCCTTTACTCGATTTCCTAGCCTTTTTTCCCCGAAGTTTCTCCGGGCCCTTTGTTTTTCAAGGGAGTTTCTTTTGTAACCCTCCTTATTGAAGACTGCCGTTTTTTTCTTTTTTTTCTGGGTTTTTCTTGGCCGCCTTCCTGCATCTTTCCTGTCAGCTCTCCCCTTTTTTTCGACTGCCGTCCTCAAGGCCCCTTCTTCCGTGCCTTGGTGAGAGTTCGTGTTTTTTTCTGGCCAACGTTTTTTTCCCCTTTTTTTTGATTGTCAGGATGCTCTTCAGTCTTTCTTTTTCCCTTCCTGCTGATGCACACGTGTTGGGTTGCCGGGTATGACAGGTTTGCCAAATTCGTTGAGGGTTCTCCCTCCCAAAGGTTTTTCTCTTTTATTGAATTTCATGGGAGTTTTTTTTTCTCACATTCCTTCCCCCCCTTCTTCCCTTTTTGTAGAATCTGCGAATGGACCCACTCCCCTTCCTTCCTATTTCTTTTCCCTTTCCCTCGTAAAAACGCCTGACCGTCTTCCCCCGGTCTGTTTCTTTTTGCTGCTGTTCCCCCCCCAACCCCTGTCTTTTTCTTTTTTGGGTTGTTGACCCTTTCCTATATCGGGTCGGCACGCATTCTGGGTTTTACGGCCTCACCTGTATGCGTTTCCATCACATTCTGAACCCTGTTTTCTTTGTCGGCATGGTTCCGCCTTGGTCCAAAGAAGTTTGATCTTTTTCTTTGCCATCCCTATTTTTTCTGTTGTCTCCTCTGATGGACTGAAAACTGCTCTGCCACCCCTTTTCCTCATGATAAGACTTGTCATGTTCCGGTCTTTAGACCTCGCTTGGGCTGGCAGTTCCGCCATTGTATTCCGTCACTCCTTTTTTTTTTTACATCAGAATACCCTTCTTTTTTCTTAACACGCGTTTTTTATCGACCTTTCTTTTCGGCCCCCCCTCTTCCTAATACTTGATTCCTCCTGATTTTGAGTGTTACCTCCCCCCTCTAAAGATAGGCACCCTTGTCCTTGATTACCCTGGAGCATTTTTTCTTGCTCTCCTCTTGGAACGTTCGCTTACCCATCCTCTTCCGTATGTGCAAGGCCAATGGCCCTCCCTAATGGCAACTCCCCTGGAATCAGCCTTGAAACTTTTTCCGTTACGCAAGTTCTCACATTGTCTTCCTCCCAGTATGTTTTTTTTATTCTTTTTGTTTTTAATCAGTTCAGGTTTGTCCCCCCCCTTTTCACCCGCTACACACCACACACTGCCCTTTTCTGGTTTTAATGAGTTTTTCCTACATGTTGGAGTCTTTCTTTTGTGGTGCCTCCTTTACCATTCCCCCCCTTCTTTGATATCCATTCCCCTTTCACTCCCTTTTCCTCGACATTAGACTGCCTTTACTTTTTATTTTCCGGGATTCAGAACTGCACTTATTCCCCCATGGACGATCTCCTGGGTTCTTTCGTTATTTCTGGGTCCTCATTGCGTTTTGGCGCATTCTTTCGCAACGGTGGTTCTTCCAGTGGCCCCACCGGTCCCTTCAAGCCCCTCCCCTTCCTAAAGGAGGGGCGGCGTCATTTCGTTGACCCCGGCAGTTTTTTAGTCCGCTGAACTTTCCGGTCCCCTCCTATTTTTCCCCGCCCATCTGTTCGTAGCGCGCGTGTTACACAAATCACCTTTCCCTGGGTCCATTCCCCCCTCCTTCGCCTAGCGGCTTTTGGCCTTAGTTTCGATCTTTTGGTGTTTTTTTTCTGCCTGCATACTTCCCCCTCCGCCGCCATCAGCGTCTTCATTACCTCATTTCCAGGATAGGCTGTTTTTTCCACGCTCTAGCCTGGTTTTTGGGAGAATCTTAACTTTTTCCCCCATGTCCCTACTTCTCCCACCTTCCCTTTTTCACGCGTCGTTCCTTTTCTTGTTTTTCTCCTGCCTTTTTTGGCGCGTTATCTCCCGTCCCCAACCCTCTCGCTTCCGTTTTTCGCTGCCACTTCCCCTCTGTTCTCCCCGTGCCCCCACCCCCCTTCCTTCCTTTCGAAAAATTTTCCCCTTTCTGTTATACAGCGAGCTATGTGGAACCCCCTCCCCTTCATGGTTTGTTTTCTTTTATTCTTCTGTGTACTTTTTGTGTCGTTTTTTTCCCCACTCAGCACCCCTCTCTCGTCCAAATTATTATCGGTTTTTTCCCCTCATCCCCTTATGGTCACCGTCACGTGTTCCTTTTTGCCCGCACCCCCCTGGGTCCTCCCTGCGCATACATTTCACAACTCGCAGGCCTCATTCTTTCATCAGTTGTACCGGGACGAAGATCTTTTCACAAAATGTCATTCCTTTCCTCCGTTCTTGGTACATCTTTTGTGTTTTGCGACCGGCACAGACTGCTCTCCGCGCCATGGGTATACAACTTTCTGGAGAAGCCTGTTTCTCTTTGATTCGCCACAGTTCCTTTCCTGGTCACTATACTTTGACACTCTATTACCGTGTCCAGTCTGCATATCTTTATCGCTTTTTTCCCCAATGTGTCCCGTCGACTTCTAACGGTTCCTTCCTTCTTTCTTCTCAGCAACGTGACACTGCGTTTCCTTTTTTGGTATTCGCTTAACCGTTAGGCCCCATTTTCTTCCCGATCATTTTTTCGTCGCCTCGCCATCTTTCCGAACTTTTGGCTCTTCTCCGCCGGTTCTCCCCTCCGGGCCGCGGGCTTGTGCTTCTCAGTTTCCACTCGGAAAGCTCCTCCCCCACCAGGCTTTCTCTCCTTGGTCTCTTCAGTTCTTCTCTCTTCTCTGGTTTTTGGAAGAACGTTCTGCACTAAGATTCCCCCTGATTTTTTTCTTCTATTTGATTGAGTTAAATATTTCCAGCCCCAGAGTGTTGTTTTCCCTCCCGTTCCCTCCCCTCAGCTTGGGGACAGATCATCCTCCTGCCAACCCAGCCATAACTTTTCTGTCACGAAGAACGCCTTTTCTGCCTTTCGTCAGAAATCATTCCCCCGTAATTTCCCCCTGGTGGACCCTATCCCCCCTTCCTTAGGTTTACCTTTAGGAACGCACAGCCCTACCTATTTTTTCTCCCCCCATGTTTTTCCTCGCAAGTTTTTGAGGGGCAACTCTTTTTTCTTGGATTGCTACAATCCCCCTCTAACAACGCTTGTCAATTACCTTCTCCCCTTTCTTTGATTTTTTTGGTGTTTTAAACCTCCATGATTCCAAACCCTCTCGATTTCTTTCCCAAACCCCGACCTTTTCAGAAAGCCACCTCCTCTTGAAGTAATTAATGTTTTTTCCCACACTACCCCAACCCTCTTTCATGACCCCCCCCCCAGCGGGAAATCTTCCGTGGTCCTGCCTGTCTCCCCTCCTTTGCTCGGGTCCTTGTCTTTCTTTCTCCCCTTTGCGCAGCTTTTACACTTCGGTTGTGTTCTGACGGGGCAGTGGGGTTGTTTTCTTGCGATCTTCGTCGGTCCCCCGGTCCCCTTCGTCACTTCTTCCCTCACAAAGCGGCCCCTTTTCCCCCCGCCTTCGCACGACCTTCTCCACTTCCTCGTGGATCTCGCGAGTCTTTCCTTCCCCGAATTTTCTCTTGACCTTTGCTTGTCTTCCCCCCCACACGCCCCGCCAGCTTTCCATTGGGATTTTGTTTCCCCCCCTCGCTGCGGATCCTCTTTTCTTCCCTTTTCAGTCCTCTTTGCTACCCTGGTGTTTCAGCAGTCCCCTGCTTCTGTTCTCCTCGGTGTGGGTTTTGTTTGGCTCTTCTTCCCGCCGCTTCCTCCCGCAAGAGATTCCTCGTTCCGTGTTTCTGGTTTTTTTTTTTTCTTGGCGCCCCTGAAAGGTTGCGGCATCCTTTTTTTCCCTTTTTCCCCCCGTCCTCGGATTTTTTTTCCTTTCAGATGTCACGTCCTGCTGTTTAGACCGCGCCATCATGTCTTTCTTTTTTTGTCTTTAGTCGTATCGCTGTGGAGAGACCGTTTTCTCTTTATTTCCGGTGGAGTTTTTCTCGTTGGCTGTTTTAGTTCTTGTCGATGTTCTTTTTTTCTTTCCCGCCTTGCCCCTCCTTTCGTTTGGACGGTGGGTAGCAGCAGTTTCGCCCTCCCGTTGACAGTCACTCTCGCCCTCTCCTCCCTTGTGATGCCTTTTCTCCCTCACCGAAATTCAGAGGCTTCCCCCTTTCGTCCTCAGCCCCCTTTCCCCAAGGCCTGCCCTTCAGAGACCTTTTCGTGCCGTGCATTTTTTCTTAGTCTATAACCGTTTTTATCTTTTTCCTCTGGTTTCCCTCCGAGGTTCCCTTTGTCTTTCTTCCCCTAACTTTTAATGATTTCCCCCTTCATGCTTGCGGGTGACTCCACGTGTCGGCCCCCGAACCCTCTCCTCCCTCCTTATTTGGAAGCTACTTTCTCCTTTTTTCTGCCTTTTTCGGCCTTGGTTCCCTTGTGGTGAACTTTCTCTCTTTTCTTCCCCCCCATAGGTTCTATCCTTTCACCCCCTCGCAGTGTTGAGATGTTTCCCTTCACAATTGCCCGTATGTCTTTTTTAACATTAGGTCGGTCTCCGTCTGCACCCCTCCCTCTCGTGTCTTCCTTTTTCCTGCGGATTTTTCTTCCCCTCCATACATAGACTCCCCCCCTTTTTTCGCGTGTCGGATTCTCCCAGATTTGTTTGCTTTTTCTCCTTCTTCGTGGCACTGCACGCCCCTTCCTGTCTTACCGGCCCCCCCCTTCTTTCCTTTTTTCAATCCTCCTCCCAAGTTTTTTTTTTTTTTTTTTGGCCAGACGTCGGGTTTTTTCCCCTTTTCCCCGACCAAAGTCTTTTTTCATCCCTGATCCCGGACTTCCTCTCACTCCGAGTTGGGGCCCCCTTTTTCCTCTTGATGGATTTTCGTTATTTTGCCCCCCCGAAGCTTCCTCCCCTCTTTCCCCGGAAGGCTGATTCTCTTCACGGACATTGTTCGGTATTTTGCCGGACCTCGTTCCCTCCCCCCCCCGGCGGATTCTCCTCCCCCCCTAATGGCCTTTTTTTCCGCTGAGAGAAAGGCCCCCCTTATACCCCCTTTTTCTTCCCTTGGAGTTTTCGTTTCCCTGTGTCTGTGTTTGCAATCCTTGGAGGAGGGCCCCTTCCTTTGCTATCGGTTCCCCCTTAGAGCGTCGCGTCCCCCCTTTACCCCCTTGGCCCCCCCCCCCCTTAAGATAGGTCTCCTCCTCTGAGCCATTTAATTTCGTGCCATCGGCTACAGTTTCCTCCATTAGAGCCCCTCTCGTTCGCTATGGCCCCTTTTCCGACCTTCTTTTTTTTCCCCCCTTACTTTTCATTCTTTACGAGGTACACAGACGCCTCCCCTGATTACTGATAGTCTCATTTTTGTACATTTTCAACTGACCCAACCTTTTACTTCTGCTCTTTCCTTTTCTTACCTGATTACCAGATTATTTTCCTTCAGCCCCCCTGGTCTCTCCCAATCACTTACCTCCTTGGTCATAGCTCACCCCCTGCTTTGTCCCCCTTCTCGTGGTTTCCCTTTCCCTGCTTCCTCCAAGTATCCGCCCACTTTCCCCCTATTTTCATCACCTAGCTCCATAGACTGCCTTTCTTTCAAATGCCTTTTTCTGGCCCACCTTCCCCAGACCCCCTGCGGCCGGAATTTCTCCCGGTTTTGCCTACACTATTGGGCACGGCTCTTCCTCCAAGTTTTTTCTCAGTTCCACACTTTCTTCCTCCTTCCCCAGTGTCCCTTCCTTTTTTCTGGGAGATAACCTCCCTGGACATAGCCGTTTCTCGTCCCATGAACAGACACCCAGCTGGCGGAGCATTTTTCCGTTTTCTGTTGAATTTTCACAGTTAGTAGATCGCTTCCCGCATGCCGATTTTTTCCTTTCGTGTTATGGCCCCCAGCCATACTGCGATCTTTCCCTCCAGCTCTTTTTTTTTTTTTTTTTTTTTTTCGAGTAGCCATTCATTCTTTCCTCCTCCTTTTTACGATAGTGTTTCCGCCACACATCCTCCGCCTTTACTGCTCTCATAGGCTGTATTTGTTTTTTTTTTCCCACCGTCGCGTCATCATTCCCCCCCCCTTTACGGTTTTCTTTCTTCCCTTTTTCGACAGATTCCCGCATCCCTGGACTCCAACAAAATCTGCCCCTCTTTTTTCTAGCGCCCCCCTTCCACTTGTTTCTTGGTCTGTGTATTGAAAATCCTTTCTCTTGCCCTGGGCGATTTTTCTCCCCTCCACCCTCTTTTCCCCTTTTTTTAGTTTTTTTGCGGCCCCTCCAACGCCTTCTGATCTCCCTTTTTTGCCGTTTTCCCCCTTGTCGAAAAGCTCTCCTTTTCCCGGCCGCTTCCAGTTGTTCTTGAACCCCATGGAAACTTTTAGTGGTCTAATGGCTTTTTTATGTTAACTCCCCTCTTGTGGGGCGGCTCTGACTCTTCGGCACACTCTTCTGGCGCCCTCTGCGGCCGCCACGCCCCTGACAGAGCTGATCCCTCTTTTCCCCCTTTCTTTAAGTGTTGTGCCCACGCTGATGAAAATCTTTTTCCCTTCCTAATCTTCCTTTGTGCAGACCTTCTTCTTTTGGCGACACTTTCTTCTTTCTGCAAATCCTTTTCCTCAGGTGTGACCTCCCTCTTGCTGAGTGTTTGCTGTTTTTCTTCTATGATTTTCCCTCTGGCGGGGCACCTTTCTACAGTTGCTGCCTGATCCTTCTTTTCCCGGAGCCGGTATGCCGCACCGTCCCCCATGGCGCTTAACCCCCGGCCTCTTCTTTCCTCCCGGTCCCTTTTCCTTGATCGTTTGCTTTGGGTGTTGTATAAAACGTTTCCTAGTTATTTATGACCTTCAACTGCCGCATGTGCCGTTTTTTTCCGCCCAACCCTTTTTCCGTCCCGACCACCCTTTTAGCGCTTTTTTCTTTTTCAACATTTTTTTTTTCTTTTTGAAATCACTTTCCCTGACTGGGTCGTTAGTTTCCCGTCCCCCCTGTACCCTGGAACCCTGTCGCTCTCTTTTCTTGTATCATTCTTTGCCACGTTTTTTTCCTCCTGATGCTTGGCCTTTACACCTTGCCTTCAACAGAGTCGCCACATCCTCGTTTGCCCTCCACCGATCAATCGAGGTGAAGTTCTGTGGTCGTTTCCTTTTTTCTTCCTTATGCGACCCTTTCCCCTTCTCACTGTTTGGTTCTTCTCGTTGATTTACCTCTTTCCCCCCAGTCTCTTCCCGACGTAAGACGATCGCCTACCTTGCTCTTTTAGGCGAAGATTCCCTCTTTTCCCAATAACCTCCACGCGCCCTTCTTTTCCGTCTTCTCACAAAGACGTAGAGCGCCTTTCCGTGGGAAGACCGGGTGGAACGATCATTCCCGTCGCTTCACTCTTCCCCCCTATCCCGCTTCCTACGTTCTGGTCCAGTTCAGCACTTTTTTCTTTGGGACTTCTTTTTTCCCTTTCCCAACATATGTTTTTTCCCCTTTCCCTTTTCGTAACCCCCTCTTTGTTTCAAGACGTCCCAAGGTCATGTGGGAGTATGGTTGCACTGTAACTCTCAATTCTATATGTACAGTTGACCATTTTTCTTTCGTCTCCCTTCTTTCTTAGTCAGCCTTCCTCCTCTCATCAGTATCTTTTTTCTCCCCTCCTTCATGACTCTCAGTTTTCCCCCTTTTCAAGAGGGAAATCGTAGAACCTCCCGTTTAAACTTTCACGGTCCCTACCCTTCAACCGGAATTTTTTTTTTTTTTGCTTTCTTTGTCTTTTTTCCTTGTTGAACCCCTTTTTTTTTTCTGAGAGGTCTTTCTCTTCCTTTTGACGGCCTGTTTCGACCTACCTTTAGTCCCCCCCTCCCCTACATATGGTCCTCCCTCGCCATCACCCTTAGTCTCCCCCCCCAAAAGCCACTGTCATCCTCTAACGACTTCTCCACCGGGAACTTTTCCTGCTTTGTTTTACTCCTTCTTCTCTCCCCCCCGGACCTGCCGACGCCCAAGTTTTTCATCTCTCGGCCCGTCTTTTCAGTTCTTACACCCATTCACCTGGAAGCTTTTTCCTTGCCTTACAAGCAGCGGCGTCTTTTTTTTCCGGCAACACCGGACCCTTTTTCTTTCCCTGGTTACGGTTGTCCCCCCTTTTTCGCAGTCCCCTCCCCGCTTGCGAGTCGATTTTCTTCCCCCTACCTACTCAGTTCCTTTCCCTCTAAGAACTTTTTTTTCTTTTGAGTGAATTTCTCCCCTTTTATTCTGCGAGTCTGAAAAGTTCCTTTTTGTTTTTTTCGCGCAACCCGCTCTCTTTTCCCTCCCTTCTACAGCTGTTCCCCGCTGCTTTACCCTTTGGTTGGGGTGGCCCCCCTGTCAGTTTTCTCCCCATTTTTTGTTTTCTCCTTCCTTCTCGTGTACGGAGTTACTCTCAGGTTTTTTCCCTACGTCCTCAGACCCAGAGGTTGTGCGACCTCTCATGAGGTCGTGCGGTTTTTCCTCCTTTTTCGATTCTCTTCTTTTTCTGTTATTGGACGTCGGGTTTCTTTCGATAGATCCGGTAGTTCCCTGACCTCTCTCTTTTCTTTTGAGCAGGTTAACCCTCTCCTACATCGAACTTTTCTGAACTCCCTCTTCCCCGACCCCTTTTTTTTCCCCCTTCTCGAGATCCTGCCTTTCACCGAGATGCCTGACACCGGTTCTCTCGTTTCGGATGTTTTTGTAGGAGATTCACCACCGTCATTGTCGACTTCCTTTACCGTGGGGGAACCTCTTTTCTTTCTGGGGAGAGTCTCTCCCTACATGATTTGTCCCCTTTCGCTGGAGTTTTTGTACTTCACCATTTCCCTTGATTGATCGCCCTTCCCAGTTTTTTCGGTATTTTTTTCCCCGTTGGACCTTTTTTTCCATTATTTTTTATAGTCTCTTTCTTGGTTGGTAGCGCCCTGCGTTGTTTACGCCTTTTTTGATTTCCATGTTACTCACCTTTCCCCTTTGTTGAACTCTTCCCCCTCGTCTTCGTCCCCCTCGCCCCCCCTTCGTAGGAATTTCCTTTCTTGTTAACCCCCCTCTTTTTTGAGTTAGTCCCCCCCCCCTTACGGATCTATTTGGCTTGACTTTTGCTTTTTAACTATTGATAGTTTGCCACTGCGCGTTTGATCGGGTTCGTCTTTCTTTTAGTTGGAAGAGTTCCCTTTCCCCCCCCTTTCCCCCCCATTTGCTTTTCCTTTCGAGAGAGTCTCGTGCCGTTTTTGTCTTTTCCCCCTTTTTTCTATACTTTCTCTTTCCTTTTACCTGTTTTTAGGGCTTCCTCCTCTTTCCCCCTCGTTCCTTTTTTTTCATTTTCGCCATTCCTCCCTCCGGCCCACTTTCCCTTTCCTCAGTTGTGTTTTTCCGCATTTCCGTCGGTTTCACCCCTGTTCTCTTGCTCGATATCAGGCCTTTTTTAATTTCTGCATTTGAGTCACTACTTTCGGATTTTTCCACTTACCCTTATTAGGATTAGCCTTCGTCGCCTCCCCGGTATTTCTTTTTTTTCTGGGTTTCGACCCACAGACCTTTATATTTCTTTTCCCACCCTTGTCGTTTCCACTCTTTCCCTCACAGCCCGAAATGCCGTTTCCCCTTCTCCCGCGCGTCTTCCCCTGCTGCGTTCCCCCTTCCAAACCCCTTTTCCCCTTTGTATCTAGTGGCCGTACTTGGATGTACGACTCCCCTTTTCAACGCTCCGCCTTTTCTTTTTTCTTTTCCTCTCCCTCAGTTTTTCGGTCCTCTTTTGCTTGCTTCCGCTTTGTGCCTGAGAACAGCCAATCCTTGTGGGACCTTCTCCTTTTTTCGCACCCCTTCCATTGTCCCCTAGGTTCACACCCTTTCTGTTCGACCCCTTCGCTTTCAGACTTTTTCAGTCCCGTGTCATTTCGCTTTTTCTTTTCCCGCGATACAAGTTAGTGCTTCCTTTGTATTTCGTTGTGTGTGATCTCCTGCTGAAGAACTGTCCCCTTCCCTGAGTTTTCTTCTTTCTTCCACCTTTTCCACTTTTTCCCCTTTTCTTTGGTCCCTTCCCTTACCTTCTCTTTTCGTACATCGCAGGAGCCATGACCTTTTTTTGGTCATTGCTTCTCCAAATTGGGAACCTTCTTCCCCCCGCGAAAGAACCTTTCCTTGTGCAATCTTTTCCCCCTCGCTGTCCCCACTGCTCGCACCTTCCCCCCCATGTACCAACGA
>Ga0179593_1689558_pt1 | contig 24026 bp, 34 predicted proteins | sample CZODoug2_1_08_16_FD_185931 | JGI IMG/M metagenome (GOLD analysis project Ga0179593, IMG submission 185931) | Vadose zone soil fungal communities from Angelo Coast Range Reserve, California, USA - CZODoug2_1_08_16fungal (PacBio error correction) | ecosystem: Environmental > Terrestrial > Soil >... | reverse complement strand
CCAACTCGTAGATGTGTACATCTTCTTTTCTCTTGTCATAGTCCTTATTTCTTCCCTTTAATAGGTAATTAGTCACGCTCATCTCCCCCTTTTTTCTTGTATAGATTCCGGTGTGGCGATAAAGCGGCCCCCCCCCCCTTTTTCTTTTCTCTCGCTTTAGCCGGTTGGACAAGGTAGTCGTGTGCCGTCCTTCTTCTCCCCCCTTTTTTTTGGCGTCCGTCTTAAGTGACAGAACCCACATTGTTCTCGGAGACCAAAAGAAAGCTCTTCTCTCTTTCCTCCTCTCCCGCCACAGACAGGAAGGGGGAGGGCACCTTTCCTACTCTCTTTTGACACCCTCCCCAGAAGTGGAAAGGTATTCTTTTTCGGGTGGTTGAAAGCCCCCCTTTTTCTTTCCTTTCTTCTTTTTCCGGCGCCATTGTCTTCCTTTCTTTAAAGGACCTTGCCAAAATGAAGGCACCCCCCTTCTCCCCGGAAAGGAGAGGCCCTTTCCGTATTTTTGGCGAAGGCACCTTCTTTCCTTCTCCTGTCCCCCCCCGTCCCCCAGCGTTGCGGTTCTCCCCCTCTTTTCTCCTTAACAAGGTTCTTTGATTTCAGCTCCCGTAAAGTTGGGCGGGTCCTTTCCCCCTGCAGTCTTTCTTCTGATGTGCATCATCGCGACTTCCCCCCTTCGGACAGGAAACTTCCCCCCTTTCTCATGGCCTTCGTAGCCTCCCCCCCCCTCTTCCGACGCCCTTTTCCGGGGAGGAAGGAATGAAACCCTGAGAGATGTGAAGCTTCTTTTTCTTTTTTCCCATAAAAAATGCCTGACTTTCAGGGTGCAGTCGCCCCCACCCCCCCTGCATTGGAGAGGAACGCCTTTTCGCGTGACTGCTCCCCCTCGGTCCCAAGATGTTGCCCTTTTTTCCGGTGCACGTAAACAGCTCTTCTTTCCTCTTTTTTTCTCGTTTCCGGAATGTTCAGGCTTTTCCCCCCTTTTCTCATTCCCCTCCGGAAAAGCAGGCGGCTCCCTTTCTCAGTCGAAGATCCCCCCTTTTACCTGTATCCTCAGGGGCCTTCCTTACCTTCTCCTCGACCAGCTATTTTCCGGATGGTGAGAGAGACTTTTTTCCCTTGAGGAAAGAGGTTCCTCAACTCAGAGATCCACGTCCCCCTTCCTCTCCAACTCTTCTTCTTTACAGGTAAAGGAGGGTGTACTCCTTTTCTTTCCTCCCAAAATAGAACCTTTTCTCTATCACGGGGGGACAGTCTCCCCGGCAGTTCCAACATATATCTATTTTCCCCCCCTCCCTAGAGATGTTGCTTCTGGTTTACCTCCTTCTCGGTTTGTCGCCATGGAGATTTTCTCAGAGGACAAACGACTGTTTCCCTTTCCTTGTCCCCAGCCTTAACTGTGAGGGAAGAGGAGTTACTTCCCTCTTTTCTTCAAGCAAAAAGGACTTCCTCAATTCCCTGAAATCGACTTTTTTCCCTCCGGCGAGACGGAAATCCTATCCTTCTCCCGTGGGGGAGGATTCCCTTTGGGGTTTTTTTTTTTGAGAAGGCGCCCCCCCCTCGGGCGGCAATCCTCCCTCTTTTGCCGGCGCACCGCCTTTCCCCTCTTACCTTTTCTCTTTCGGAAACAGCGCTGCCTTTCTAAACGCGGTTCCTTTCTTGGCTTTCATCCGGGAACATCCTGTTTTTCCTAGAAGTCTCATCCTCCGGTAATAGTAACGCTTTCTTTTTTCATCGAAAAGGAAGCCCCTCCTGACACCCGTGAAACGGCCGTTCCTCTTCCACCCGCCTCCTCGGAAAGGAAGTAGGGCCTCTTCCGGAAAGAGACTCCTCGTGGCCGTGGCGGATAAGAATGCCTGCTTCCTTTTCCCCTCCCTGTAGCTTCACTTCGCGATGATTGCAATCAGGGCTTTTCCCTTTTTTCCCGACGGACGTGACGAAAAAATTTCCTTTTCTTCTCTCTCCACCAATGGGGAAGGTCCCCTTCTTTCCCCCCTCCAACTATTCCCTCCCCAGAAGAGGTCTGGAAACCTTTTCCTTTTCAAGCCAGGTTGCTTCTCCGGGGTTCTTTGGCCGCGAACGATGCAGATTTCTTTTTTTTGCCGGGAATGTTTCTTTCCTTCCTTCCGATCGCCCGAACGACCCTTGGAGATGACAGGACCCCTCTTTTTTAAATGAGGTTTTATTGTCACCAAAGCCTCTTTCCCTCTTGTGCTCCCTCCATGCTTTTTGTTTTTGGTTTTTTTTCCCTTTCCTAGGCAAAGGTGCCGACAACGCTTTCTCTTCTTCGGAACGGCAGCCGGTGTCATCCCCCCCCCTCTTGTGTCTCTGTTTTGTTGCTAGTAGAACTGGGTTCGTGGGCAAGAAACGAGGAGCGCGTCCTCCCCCCTTCCTGTTCCGCAAACGTCCCACGTCCTCCCCTTCCCCCTCGAGCTTTCGGTCTTCCCTTTTTGGACCCGCGTATCCCCCCCTTTCCTTTCCCCCTCTCCTTCTTGATGAATCCCCTTCCTCTTTGTCTTCTATTCCGCCCCCCGTTCGCTGCCAGCAAGCGAAGCTTCGATGGGACAAGTCTAAAGCCTTTTCCCCCCTAGTTGGGCGATTGACGAATAGCACGGCTTTCTCGGCACACTTCCCTCCTTGGCCGGGAACGTTTTCCCTTCCCTGAGTTTGAAGATCTCGCCCCCTCTCCTTTCTCTTCCTCCCGTGAGGCCAAGAAAGCGGCGGCACTCACACCCTCCTTTCCTTCTACGTAAAGTTTTTCTCCGGTAACGATGCAATACATCGTATGATTCTTTTTCTTTCTTCTCTTGACATAGTCAGGGTGAGGGAAGCTAAGCCCCCCCCCTCTCCCTTCTTTCATTCCGACGTGTGAGCAGAAGCTGTTACTCTCCTTTCCTTTCTCCTTCAGCAAGACAAACTTCTTTTTTCCTTCCCCCCGCGGTAAAGGTGATTCCCTTCCCTCTCCTCGCGATCGTTCCGGCATTCCCCCCGTGCTTCTCGGAATGTGATTTCCACAGCAGATACATATCACTAACCCCCTTCCCCCTTTTCCCCTTCCCTCCCGAAGTTACGTTTACTCCCCCCTTCTGCTACCCCTTGGAGGAAGCAGTCCCCTTCTTCTGTCGCGGTGGCCCCAGTTTCACACAAGAAGCGTCGGCGTTTTTTTCCCCCTTCTTTTTTGGACGCGATCGTCTCAAGGCGATTCCTTTCCTCGGTACCGTCATAAGCCGAGCGGCTCTGTCTCTTACCTTTTTTCCGGCCCTTGACCCTGCTCCCGACGAGGACGCACGCGATCCTTTCCCCCTTTTCCCGAGGTGAGTAGAGGAGGAAGAACCTCCCCCCTCTCCCATTAACCAACTCTTACGACTCCTTTTCCCACGCCCTTTCCCGCAGGAGAAGGCAGGCGTGTCCTCCCTTTCTTGCGATAATGGTGATCTCCTTTTTTCCCGCAACTGACCGCGGACTCTCTTCCCAAACCCGAGTTCCCCCCATGGTAGGACAAGACGCCTTCTTTCTTTTTCCGGGGCAGAGATGAACCCTTTCCCTCCCCCCCGATTCACCAAGCAGGTGTGTACTTGCCATTCTCTTTTGGTAGCGAACCCTTCAGGAAAAGATCGGAAAGGTTCTTGCTCCCTTTCTTTTTTTTTTCCCTTCTGCCTTTTGCCGATGTCGAGTCGGCCTCCTCCCCCTGTACAGGCCTGTTCCTTCGCAGGAGCAGGAGGCCTCCCCTTTCCAAACCTTGAGCTCTTCCCCCTTTTTTTTCTCACCGACCAGAACAAGGTAGGCAATTTTCTTCTCAGTTTTTTTTGTTTTTTCGACATGGTTAGGTAGGTGACGTTTCTTTTTTCCTCCGGTGACATTATGAAATGAAGACGAGCCTTCTCTTTTCTCCCTCCCCCCCCCCCTGTTCCCTTGCAAAGGGGGTGCAGGCCGGCGCCTCCCCTCCCCCCATCCTCTGCTTCCTTTGAGTGGTGATAAGGAACCTTTTCCTTCCTTTAAAAGGTGGTAGATAAGGTTGGCATTTTTTCCCCCCTTTTTTGGTCAGGCCGACATGGTCATAGCCTTCCCTCTTCTTGCCTCAACCCTCCCCGTCTTGAACGAGTTAGGGTTTTGCCCCCCCCTCTTTCCCTCCTTAGCAGAAAGAGAAGGAGTATACCCCTGATCTCCTACCCGCCTTTACGAGGAGGATGATCCCTCCCCCCTGCGCATTTCGTCCTTTTAGTAGGTAGTAGTAGCCCCTTTCTCCTGGGGAGGTGGCAGAAGCCGGCTCCTTCACCCTTTTTATTTAGTTCATGATCTACTTTCTTTCCCTCTTCCCCATCGTTCTGTCCCCGTTCTTTCCGGAGGAAACCCCTTCTCCCCCTTAGCGGAGGAATCTTTCTTTCCCACTTCCTGGCCTTGGAAATCGCCTTTCGCCCCCTCTTTTTCGCTTCCCCCCTCGGGTTGGATCCCTCCCTCCCCCTTTTACTTGGGGTCTCTCGTTCTGTCTTAACGCGGGCCTCTTTTTTTTCTCACGCGGATCCAAGTCTCCCCCTCTTCCTCCCCCCTGCAGCCGGCCGAGTAAAGTCCCTTGCGTTCCCCCTTCCCTCTCTTTTCGAGGTTTGGCTCGTTTTCTGGGCGTACCGATCACTTTTGCGTCAAGGAGGACTGTCCCCCCCTTTCCTTTTCGCGGGGACTTTTCTCAGTATTTACGAGCAGGTATTGTTCCTTCTTTGGATTGAAAATCCCTTTTCCTCTTTTTGAAGTCCAGCGCGGAGCAAAAGTAGGCAATTGACCTCCCTTTTTCTTTCTTTCTCGTCCTTTCACCCTTCTTCCTCAAAGTAACAAGGTAATCCCTCTCTTAGGGCAGAGTCCCCTTCCGGTGCGTTCCTCTTTTAGAGGCTCTCTTTAAGTGAGCCGCGTTATGGGCATCATTTTCCCTTTTCTCGGGAGAGATCGGAAAGAAGACTTTCTTTCCCCCCCTTTCCTTCCATGCTGACCTCCTTCCTTTTCTTTTTTCCCTCCCTGCGTAGCAGTCTCTTGGTTGGAAAGCAGGAGGGGAATGGTCATCTCTCTTCTTCCCTTTCTCCGAAAGGTTTCGATTGAATAGTAGGTTTTCTCCCCTCTCTTGTCGTTATCATGCTGCTCGGTAGTAGCATTCCGGTGTGCGCTCCTTTTTTCCCCCTTTCCCCTTTTTCATTTCTTTTGCCAGGTGGAAAAGGTGTAGTTTCTTTCTCCCTCCTCTAACGGTGAGTTGGAGTTTCTCCCCCCTACCCTTCTCAGTGCCCAAAACAAAAGGTCTCCTTCCTCCTCCGGCCTACCCACTCTCGAAGGATGAAGGTGACGACCTTTTTTTCCGGCAAAGCTTGAAGAGGACTTTTTCTTTCTCCCTCGGTGGCACCACTTTTCCCTTCCTCCTCTTCCAGATGCTCTTTCCATATTCGGGAAGGTAATGATGGACCGCGTCCCTTTTGCAGATAGTAAGGAAAGACATCTTACCCTCCCCCCGTAATCGTCATCTTCTTTTCTCCCAAGGCTCACAGGATGGAAAGACTTCCTCCCTTGCGCGAAAATAACAGAAGTCTCTTTCTTCTCTCCCACCAGGGTGTATAGATCAGCGCCCTTCCTCTTTTCTCAAGTCCCTTAGCTCCCTTCCGTAAAGGAGGTGCTCCCCCTCTTTATCGGACAGGAAAAGGCCCTTTTCCCCTCCCATTGTACTCCGACACGGAAAGCTTTACACTTCTTCTTTCGGACGAATTCTTCGAGATGTAGTGGAGCGGTGACCCCCCCCTTCTTTCAAGGGGGAAAGTAGGCGGCCTTTCTCTTTTCTCCTTTCCTCTTTGTCCAGATTTCCTTCCCGCCCTTTCCCCAGGGATTCGCCATTTCTTTCAGTAAAAGAGTTAGTGCGCTTTTTCTTCGGCCTGTTAAAGGATGTCCAGTTTTTCTTTTCTTCTCCAAGTCCTTTTTCGAATTCCGTAGAAGGATTAACCCCCTTCCGCGTTAGAATAAGGAAGTCCTTCCCCTTCCTCCCTTTTCTCCTTAGTAGTGAACGTCCTTCTCTCTCCTTGGTTGCGCTAGTGGTGAGGGAACTTTTTTTCCTTCCTTGGAAAAAGCGTAACCGAACATTCCTTCTTTTTTCCAGTGAAAGCGACCGCTATTTTCCTTTTTTTTTCCCCCCCCCAAAAAATAGACCCTCCCTTTCGAGATCCGGAGGGAAAGCGGTACGGTCCCTTCCCTCTCCTTTCTTGTTGAGAGAGAGGTTGTAGCCGTTTCGGTTTTTAACGGACTGTCCCTCCCTTTTCTTTGGGCGGGACTTTTTGGGGAGTCCTCTCCCCCCCCCTTTCTTTGGACCGGGAGGTCGCCTTTTCTCAACTCCTTCGGGGACTCCTAGTTCCTTCCCCCCCCTTCCCCCCCCTCGTGCCCGCACCCCGGCCCCTTCCGGCATTCTTCAGAACTACGGCGAGACGGTCATCCTTTTGTACCGCGTACTTTCTCTTTTCTTCTTCTACGGCGACCGCTGCGGCCATTCCTCCTCCCCTTTCTTCTTTCCACTCGAAGCAACGATGAGAAATCTGGTCCCTTTTTCAGGGCCTCCTCCCCCCTCCCTTTTTACGTGCACCTGATCAAATGCCGTTCCCATCCCTCTGATGCCCAGTTTGGGAAGGTCATGTAAAGTTTCCCATTAGGCATCGCCAGGGGCCTCCTCCTCCCGTCCCCCCCTCCTGCCTTGTGATGTTCCCCTTCCCCCCCTACAAAGTTTTTTTTCGGACCGAACCGGCCAGCGTCCCCCGCGATGGCCGTGTCGGATAGAATGCCTATTTCCTCCCCGAGCCAGGTCCCCCTGGTAGAGATATGATGCCCCTCCCTTTCCCCCTCCTCGCTGCCGAGGGACTTTCCTCCCCCCTTAAGGTCCCCGCCCCCTGGTGAAGGATAACGGTCCTCCCCCTTCCCAAAGGAGGGGGAGTTCTCCTTTTTTCCACAGTAGGCGGTTCCCTCTTTTTTTCGAACTTTCCGAGAAGATGAAGCGACAGGTTTCTTTGAAGATGGAGTCCGGTCGCTCCTTTCCCCCCTCCTTTGGGCGCGGCAAAGAAGGACCTTCCGCCCCCTTTTCCCCCCCTGCCTCTCCTGTCCTTTCTGGTGCCACGCAGAGTTTTTTTCCCCATGCCGCCCTCGTCCCCCCTGCTTGCAGGCGCGTTGCTTTCCCCCCTGGAACTTGATTCCCGATATAGGATGGTGGTAGCCTTTTTTTCTCTCTCCCTTTTTTTTCCTTTCTCCGTCCCCGTCCGCCCCTCATCGGTCTTCTCCTTCTACCTGGCCAAACGGCTAAAGAGGAGTATTCTTCCTCCTTTTTCCCTTTTTTCAGCGGTAGAGCCCCCCCCCCTTCCTCTTCCCTCCTTTCCCTATGCCCCCTATAGAGGGACGACACTCTTTCAACGTTCGAGAAAGAAGCAGAAGCTAGTTCTTGACCAGTCCACTTTTTTCCCCCGTCTTCCTCCTTTCTGCTACGTTTCCCAGGGAAGGATGTAAGAATTGTCCTTTTTCTTCTCAAGGTGATGCGTGAAGATCTCTCCCCTTTTTACCCTTCTTCCTCAACGTTCCGCCGTGAGGAAACCTAACTCTTTCTTCCCCGCCCTCCTTCTCAGACAACGGAGAGAAGACATCCCTTCCTACATCGTCATGGAGTACGGGACGGTGCCTTCCTTTCCTTTTTCCCATTGTTATGGAAAGATGTCCTCCCAATCTCTCCCTTTCTGAAAGAGTGTGAGACGCGCTTCCCCCCGGAATGGAATAGTGAACCGTTCTCCACCTCCACACGTTGATGCTCCCCTCCCGGCTGGTGATGGAATTACGGGTTCCTTTCCTTCTTTCGCGGAAGGAAAGGTTTCAGACCGCGGCTTTTTATCTTCGACCCCCCCCTGGAACAGGCCAGCGGCGATTTTTTTTTTTTTTCATGACTTTCTCTTTCTGCGTGCTGTTCGAGAGGCTCCCTTCGTATCACCTCCCCTTTCCTTCCCCGGTGCTCCTACAGAACGTACCTTTCCCTTCGTCGGCGCTAAACCGAGGTTTTGCCGGCGCCGCTGGGACTCTCCTTTTTCTTCTGCACACCCACTTCCCACGCGTACAAGTACTCCGCCGAGCCCTTTTTTTTCTTGTCGGCAGCGGGAAGGAAGCGCCTCTTGACCGACGAGGACCGCACGCGATAATTCACCTCCTTTCTATGTTCTTCTCCCCTCCCCAGCGCAATCCCAACGCTCTCCCCCCTACGACCCGGATGAAGATCGTTCCTTTTCAGTAGAGCCTTTCTCCTTTTCCCCTGCCTTCCCTTGTGATACTACTGAAGTGCTGCTGCTTTTCTCTTCTAGAGGCAACACCCGACGCGGGCAAGAAGCATTTGCACCCTTTTTTTTTTCCCCCTTCTCCGGAGTTAACTCTTTTCTGAACCAGGTAGGATCCCCCTTTTCCTTGCCAACGGACGAGAACACCGTGTCTCTCCTTCTCCCCTCCTTCCGGTTATGAGAACCACTCAGGGGTTTTTTCCGGGGGGAAGCTTTTTTCGGCCGCACCCCAGGGAGGTACTTCCCCTTTCCCTTTTCTTTCTTCCCCGGACGTTCATGCCTCTTTTCCTCAAAAACAAGAAGACACAGACCTCCTCCTTTTTCCGTTGATATATATATTTTTCCTACTAATCAAGTGTTTTTTTTCTTTCTCTTTTGTTCTTGTCGGTGACGGGGCTGGTAGGAGGGTTTGTCTCTCTCCTTTTCTCGTCGACCTCCTGTTTCATTTCCCTTGTAAAGAAATGGGGTGACGGCTCTTTTCTCCCGTAAAGAGCTGAAATGGGGAAATGATGCCCCCTTCTTTCGAACCTTGCCGATATGGTCGGTAGTACACTTCTCCTCCCCCCTTTTTTCTTTGGCCTTTTTGTGAAGGGGTAAGGAAGACCCCCTCCCAGCCGGATGAGTATGGAGACACCTCTTCCTCTTCTTTCCCGAGTTGGAGTGGTTGGCCTCTTCCTCTTTCCCTTCTTCATCAAGAGTCGCGCCTCCCCTCCAGAAAGGAAGAGAGTTTCCTTTTTCCCTGAGGAGAACGTTCCCCCTTCTTTTTTTGTCGTGTTGTTCTTCTAATCTTTTTTCTTTTTTTCCCTTTTTGTTGACCCTCGGTTAAGGAGACGAGTTCCTTTCTGGTCTAGCGGTTTAATAACCCTCCCTTTTCCCCCTTCTATGGCCGGACAGCACGCGCACAAGGTCTCTTCTGAGGAGGACTCTCTCTTTTGCCTTGGAAATCGCATTGATCTTTCTCCAGCGTCGCCGTCCCCCCCCTTTTTCTCTTCGCGTTGTGCTCCCCCGTGATGGTAGGACACAGCGACCGGGTTCTCCCTTTTTCTCCACGGTGAGTCCTTTCCCCCTCACGCAGCCTTCTTTTTTTCTTCAGCCTTCTTTTTCCGGGGAGATTTCAGGGCTGTCCGGCCGCGGTTCCTCTTGCGTCTAGAGAGCGAGCGGTTCTTCCCCAGTAAATCACTTCCCTTTTTTTTGTGATCAATCACGTTGGCGGTTTGCCCCCCGTTCTCTTGCTAATAGCGGAGCCACATTCCCATGGCGCGCTTGGGCGGCTCTTCCCTCCTCTTGTCCCGCAGCGTACGCCTTCCCACTTCCTCCCTTTTTTTTTTTTTTTTTTCCCTTAGTCGGACTTGTTTCTCCGGCGACGATGGCGGTTTTCCTCAAGAGGAAAAGAGTTCACTGGAACGCTTCTTTTTTCTCTCTCCCTTGCTCTCCACGTCCATTCCCCCTTTCCCCCTTTCCATGCTCCGATACCTAGTAGCAGGTTGGACATCTTTTTTTTTTTTTTTTTCTCGGCTTCGGGATGGCAGCGCCCTTTTTTCTTTTTTCCTTCGTCCCGGCTCATCGTCATGTTCGTCTCACTCGCCTCCCCCTGGTGTGGCGCTAACGCCCCTTTCCCTTTTTTTCCCGCTCGCTTAGCGTTAAGACGTTTTTTTTTTAGCAAAGGTATTTCTTTTTCCTCTTCCCCCCCCCCCCCCCCCCCCGACAAAGCGGGATCAGGGGTCTTTTTCCGGTCAGGCCAAACAAACCCCCCTTTTTCTTCCCGACACCACCAGCAAGGAGACCACCATCCCCTCATCTCCGCTTCTCTCTCCCCCCGAAAGAAAGGAGGGGTTCTTTTTTTTTTTTAGGAATTTTCCCCCCCTGGCAACATGCATTTTCCTTCTTTAATTGAACGGTGGTGACCTTTTCTCCCCTTCCTGTAATGATGGAAGCTCTTCTTTTTTCGTTCCTATAGGACCCTTCTTCCCCTTTTTTCCCTTTCCCCCCGGGGTAATAGGAAGATTTTTTTCCCTCCCCCGGATGGAGCCCCTTCCTTTTCCCCGCCCGTATGTGTCCCCTCTTCCTTTTTTCCTCCCCTCGGTAGAGAGGCCGTTTTTTTTTTTTATCGATAAGCGCTCCTTTTCCTTTCTTCTTCCGCGGGGAGAGATTTTTTATGTCATCTCCCCCCCCCCCGAGTTATCGGACAGGACCTTGAAAGATAAGGAATTCTTCCCAGCGAGTACACGTCCCCCTCTTTCCCTTTCCTTTCCTTGCTCTTTTCTTTTGTATTTCCCATAACCATTTTTTCGCGGGTTCACGGGTTCGTCTTTTTTTTCTGATTTTCCTGATTTTACGATTGACCTTCCGCCGGCTTCTTTCACCAGGATGTTGCCCTTTCTCCCTTTGGCCCGAACCGGCGTTCGTGCTCTGCCTCTCGCTGCTGTTACAGGATGTAAAGGTGGCTTCCTTTTTAGGAGGCAAAGCAGGCTCTTTCCTTCCAGCGTGTTCGCCGGCTACTGCTCCCCCCAGTTATTGAGGCCGTCCGGATTTTTCGCAGTTAGTAGTGTCCCTCCTGCCTGGATGGTTTCTCTCGTTTTTCGGCTTTTTTCAGAGGTTGAAGGCCCCTCCAAGAACCCTCCCTTTTACCTTGACCGCGACAGAACTCTTCCCCTTTTTTATCCACCACAATAGAAATGACGCCCCTTTTAAAGGAGGGACCTTTCTGAGAAACATATCCCTCTCTTTCCCTCCTGTTTTTTGCTGTTTTTTTCTCGAAGAAATCTTTCCAGAATTTTTTAAAGACTTCCCTCCCTCCTTTTTTCATGGGCGAGGTTTTTTATGGCACCCTCTTTTCCCGGTCCTTGGTCAAGGTATCACCTTTTTCTTTTGAAGGGAGTATCCTTTTTTCGCACCCGTTTTTTCCTAGATAAACAATCCGGTCCCTTCCTGAAAGAAATAAGCGTTCCCGTTTTCTCAGCACGCGTTCCCTTCTTTTCGTTCTCTGCCCCCTTCGAGGACGAAAAGATGATCCCGCCGGAGGGGCCTTCTTTTTCCCCCCTTTTCTTCCGCTACAACTTTTTTTACCACCGATGAATTTTTTTTTTTCGCACGCGGTTCCCTTTCCCTTTTTTTTTCGGAAACTTTTATGCTTCCTTCTTTAAGGTAATCTTCCTTTGACTCGCATAGCCCCCCCCTTCCCTGGTTCTCCCAGCTCGGCATGGTTCCCCTTGCAAAACATCGCGGCCGTCCCTACGGGGAAGTCTTCCCCTCCCCCCGATCACGTCTTTCTCTGGCAGTGGTAGGCTACGATTTTTCGGGCACCGGCCGTTTTTTTCCTCTTTTCCTGCGCTTTCCGTAGAGACGTCAGCTGCAGCAGGACCCCCACGTTACGGGATCTCTTTTTCCCTGGGTCTATTTTCCCCCAGGATGAAGCTAACGGCCCCCTTTGGGAGTTAGCTCCCCGGTGGCCACTTCTTTTTTTTTTTCCGGTGCCACTTCCTTTGGTGTGGAAGTTTTTCCGATTGGACAAGGGTCTTCCCGATGGCGTCCGTAAGATCTTCCCCGCTTCCTTCCCCTATTTACAGAAGGAAAGGGATCCTTCCAAAACGACGATTAAGATCCCTTTAGTCCGTGAACCTTCTTTTTCTTTTTTGACAATGAAGACCTCTTCCCGCAGGGCGTTTTTTTTTCCCTGCAGCCGGCTCCTCTTGTCTTTGTTCTTCTAGTAGAAATGGGGGTGTTTCCTTCTGGGCGCGGAAGACAACTCCCCTTTCTCCTTTTCAACGCACACGACACCTTTTTCCCCCCCCCCTTTTTCTAGGCACCCTGAAGTTGGGGGCCGCGGTTAGCGACACCCCTCTGCGATTAACGAGCAGGATGCTTCCTTTTCTCTGTCCGTTTGTTTTTCTTCTCCCTCGAAACCGTTCGCTGCCAGCAGCGCCTTTCTGGACGAACGATGACAAGCCTTCACCCTCACCACTTCGCACGCGTGCGAGCACGTTGCAGGTAGGCTACTTCCCTTCGCTCTTCACCTGTTAAGGATGCGCTTGTCCGTTTTCGGTTTTTATTATTTTCTGCGTGAAGAATCTCGCCGCTTTACCCCTTCCAGTTCCATGCGAACGATTCCGCCCTTTTTTTTTCCCCTCCCCTTTTGTGAGATTCACAACCCTTGCGAATTCAGGATTTTGTTTCTACCCACAGGAGAGGACACTCCTTCTCTTTCGGCGTCATGTAGTAAGTGGAAGGGCTCCTGTTCTCGATGATGACTCCATATTCGTTAAACGGGTGACTCTGCCCATTATATGAAACGCCTTCGCGCCCCTGAGCCTTCCCTGAAGTGTGGCGCCCGCGCTTTCGTTGACGCTTCCTCGTGACAACGGGATGTCAACTTCTTTCTTCGATGCACCTTTCTCTATAGACCGTGCTGCGTTTTTTTCCCCCCCCTGCTTGTCCAGTTCGATATTTTCGCACTGCGCGGTAGTGCGGCAAGGCAGGCCCCCCTTTTCGATCTATGACTCGCAAGGACTTTGTTTTCTTTTGCAGACCCCCACCGCACCTATCCTCCCCCGGTATTCGGCCCCCCCTCCCTTATTGGTTTTTCGGTCGGCTTTGCCGTGGTTTTTATTTCCAGGGAAGTCGTCTCCTGTCTTTTTGCTCGCGTGCTGTTCGCTCTTCTCCCCCCTTTTCTTTTCCCGGTTCTCGTCCCTTTTTTTTCCTATTGAGGACCCAAGCCGACGCTTTTTTGTGTGTGCCGGCGCCGAGGACTTCTTTTTTTCCCCCCTTTCTTCCCGGCCAACGTCTCATTCTTCCGTTACAGTACTCCGCCGAGCTTAATATTTATCCTTTGTTCCGGCAGCGGCAGGCAAGCGCCGCTTTACTGTTATTTTCGCACACGTCTGTGATCTATGAAACTCCCCTTCCCTTCTGCCCACCCGTCGCCGAATTAGGTTTTACTTCGTCCCGGCACCGCCAGCGACCTCCCTACAGACGAATACGACCGTCTCCCCCTCATTCATGTTGATTTGTGCCCGCGCCCAGGCGTTTCTTCTTTCCTGTCATTATTGACAAGTCTGCCAAGACGCACTAGTACGTGCGTATCGTGCCTTGCGTCTCCCTATAGGCTAGTGTGCCTTTTTTTTTTTTTTTTTTTATTCTGGCAGCGGCAACAACCAGACACCCCCCCCTTTCGCCTATCTTATGATTTTCCCAACCTGGCCATACCGTGCCTGAGGGGGCCGCGCTGTCCACTTTTGTGCCCCCCCATCCACAAAGCAGGGTACTTTACCTTTCTCCAGTTCGAGGTTTTGTGTCGCGCCCTTTTTTTCTTGAAAGCCGCTTTTCTGAGAACCACTCCGGGGGTGGCCCTGTCTTCGTTCTCTATCTCGGATGACGCTGTCGGCCCTCCCCCACTCCCCCCCCTTCTGCAGGACCCCCAGGTTTTTGGGCTGACCGCAGGCGCTCACCTTGGTTTTCCCCAAAATTTGGAGGATCGCGTCCCTCCCGTTCTGAACCCTCATCCCGATATAGTGTGTCGGCAGGGGATCTCTCTTTTTCCTTCCCTTTGAGTTCTTATCCTATCCACCCTTGAAGACTTTTGATATTGTTTCCTTTGTTCTGAGGGGTTGGGCGAGAGCTGCAGGGTTGTGCGCACTCCGATCTATGCACAGGTCAGGTCCCGTTTTTTTTCGCGCCGACCGACAAGCGTTTTTCCCCCCTCTTCCTTTTTCTTCCCCCCCGGTTTTTTCTCTGGTCGGAGTAAACGGCGCGACCCGTTGTCTGATTTAGTGACACCCCACCTGTTGGGTGATCTTTTCATTTGTAAGAGTAGGCCAATATACGCACCGCCGGCGGCGTTATTTTTCCCCGTCCTTATTTCGAAGCCCCTTGAGTGTTTGCCCTTCTTTTTTCTGGACTCGCCTGTGTTCAGTTCGGCAGCAGCAGCACGAGACTTGATTCTGTTTTTTACCGACCGCAACGGGACGCGGCGAGGGACACTCCCTCCTTGAGGTTTTTCGTTCATTTGGCATCGGGTCGTAGTCTTCTTCTTCTTTTTTCTTTTTTTCTTTTGGAGTCCCCCTCCAGGTCAGCCGCCGGAGTTCCTGCTCTTTTCATCACCATCGGCGCGGGCTTGTCATCTTCGGGTTTCCCTTCATGTCGCACCCCCCCCACGCCCGCTACGCGCATCTTTATCGTTTTCTGTTTATCTCTGTCCGCCATTGCTTGGCATCGTTCTCTTGGCCATTGAGCAAGATAGCGTCCTATCGCTAATTTATCTTTATCACATAGGGGGGACGCTTTCCCCCTCTTTGTGTGTCCCATTCGCGTACGTTTGGATGGTAGGTCCTCTTCCTTTTCTTTTGAGATTCTTTAAGCTTCCTCCCCCATTGGAAGTTTTTCTCCTTGTCCGCAGGCAGCGTACACTCCCTGTTTAGATTCCTAGCCGCGCGGACTGTTCCTTTTTTTATTTCCTGTTTATCGATCACAGGGCCTCCCTTTCTTCTTTCCTCACACCTTCATTTTTTAGTGTTACCCGAAGTCATCACCCTTGCCATTTTTTTCATAACGTTGGCGGGATTTCCCCTTTTTATCCGGTGGCCTGAATCCATTCTTTCTCCTTGCAATCCTGGGGCTCTTGGGCGGAAGCGGTGCCACTGGACTTGCAATTGCCTACAAGAAGAGTCCGTTTTTATCCCCTCCTGTGCGGCTTAGCGTGACCGGAGTTCGGTTGTCTTTCCCACTAAGTACATCATTCGAACCTTATGTATATCATGCACACTATTTTCTGCGTTCGGGGCCGTCACGGGGCCCACATGATTTTAGCTGTTGTGTACGGGTTCCCTTTTGCATTTCGAGAGCGGCACGTCCCAGCACTTCGGGCCTTCGTCCCCCCGACCTTTCAGGATTGGGTGATTACGAAGACATGGCCGCGATTGGACGTACGTCGTGATCTGCAAACTCAAAGGTTTCTTCGTATCCTCACCCCAGGTTCTTCTTAGTGCAGGCCGTTTTCTCTCCATGCCCACCCCTAGATTCGCTTTTTTTTCCCGGTTTCGCTTCTCCTTTTTTCCTTTAACCAAGTGATCTAGTTCACACGAGCATCGCCTCTTACTGAAGCCCTTCCTGACTGAAGCCCGGCTTTGTGCGCGTACCAGGCCCCCACTTCTCCCTTCTCCGGTTGGCACAATGGTAGTCCTCTCGGTCACGATTAGCTGCCCCGGGCATTTCCGTGTGTGAGTTGGCTTTTTCTCTCTCTCTTTAGCCCCCACTTTGCACGGTTTTTTTTACATCCCCGGCACGGAGAACCACCGCCAGAGCTGGGCCCGTCACCTTTTCATAGACCGAACGCCATTTTGGATTTCCCAGAATATGGCTGCCGAGGTTGTTATTGGCATCTCTTTCCCCTTACGATCTCTTCGCTCGACTGTATGCACCCTTACACAGCAGTGGCACCCCCTCCACTATGCCCCGGGAATAGGAATCGCGCCCTTTTTTTTGCCGGTCATGCTGGCCGCTCCCCCCTTCTTTTTTCCCCCTCGCTAATTCTTTCTTTCCTTCCGAAGTCGGCACCATGCCCTGTCCTCAAGCTTTCTGTCCCGGCGCGGCAACGGACATCTATTTCCTATTTGGTCTTTCCTCTCGGCTGGCCAGACTTCATTCCTGTCTTAAGGTTAATTCTGATACTTCCCGCAGATTGCTTGATTTTACGAGTCCAGCAGGGGATCCTTCCCTCTGGCCACCTTCCCTCAGCGCCAGTACCGTGTCTTTTTCTTTTTTTTCGGCAGGCGCGACGTAAAGTACCTTTTACTTCCTTTAATCTTACTCTTTCTACGCTTCCCCTTTCGCTCCCTTATCGTTTTTCTCAACGGCGGTGCAAGATCCTTCCGTCATGCCGATCCGCTGTCTTCGCTGTAGTCCGAAAACGGCCATCGTCAGTCGAACATCTGCTTTACGCAGCGCACTCTCCTACAATGCCCGAGTCCTCCTCGTTTCACTATTTTCTCATCTCTGCTTGGTTGAACTTTCTGATCAGTTTGTCTCATACACCCCATAACCATGCACGATCGCTTTCTGCTTCTGATGCTCCCGTTCGTGCCTTGGAGATGAACACGAAGTCTTACGCGCCTTAGATCGTCATTTTTTGTGTACGATTTTTTTGACCCCCCCCTCTCTCTTTTTGGTGCCTTCCACTTTGCAACTTGTTTATTCACACAAGGATGTTGCCCGCTGCCCCTCTGGTCCTTTCTAAGTGAGAGGCATGATAAGTCATGGTTCGTACCAGGTGATAGCACACCATGCGTGGTTTTTCTCTTCTTCCATCTTTTTCAGTTATTTCTATTCTCCGACAGTGATTGCATTCTGTCCCGACGCTTCGCCGTCGACGTATTGTTTCCAGGGATAATAGGGGAGTCTCCGTTTTTTTCCGTTGCGTGTCATCTGCACAGTAGCTCGCATCTCCTTTGGTTCCTTGAGTTTTTCTCCTGCCGTATAATTTGGCTTCGAGCGAGGCCGACCTTATTTATTAATTCTTGCTGGAAGCTTTTTTTTTTTTTTTCCCTCCCTCCTCCCCCCGTTTACTTAGCACCGTGACCGTCTCCGGCCAGGAGGGTTTCCTGATGATTAGCGTTCTATCTCATACGCACATTTCCCCTCCCTTCTGGCTCATCTGTCGACCCCCTAAGTTCTTCTCCCTGACAGACGATTCAAGTTCGGGACATTGTACGGGACGGTTTTCCCCTTTTGTTGTTCCCCGGGCCACTCTGCTTGGCCGCCGATTGTCAGTTGGTGTTGAGAGAGATGTTATCTTTATTTGCCGACATGGTACATTCCCGTTCGTCTAGAACTTTTCCCTTACCGATGTGGACTTGATCACGATCCCGGGATATTTACTGTCACCCGGTTCATTGTCTTGGGGTATGGACATTTTCTTTATTTTGTCCTTCATGACCCTCTTCTTTCTCCCGATGATGGCTTCCCAGATTCCCGCGGACACCTTACAGCTTTCTGCTTTATTCCACGGGCCTTGGTCCATCCTCGGCATATTTGTTGTTGCATCCCCACCCAGACCTAAATTCTTCACTGTTTGCGTGTACCTCCTTCTCTTAGTTCGGTTTTCTCCTCACCTTTCAGGGCTTCACTTTGACCGTAACGACCCCCTTGTGCTTTAACTCACTTTCACCGCCGCATCGCCAGGAGTCTCCCCCCCTCCCCCTCATTTATCTCTGGCGAAGTAATTTTCTTTCCGGATGGATACAGCATTCCAGGCTCACGCGCTTTGGTGAGCGCGAACTAGCCTTTATCCCGCTTGCGGGACCATCATGCCCCCTTTTCTTATTTTTTCACGTTTCCTTTTTCACCTTTTTTTTTTTCCCCTTTCCTGGAACAGGGCCGTGCCCTTCAACCCGTTGCTCCCGCGCACTTTCGAATTGCGTCCGAAATTGACGCTGCACCGGCGATGTCAATTCTTCCTCATCGGAGCCGCTCTAAAAGCTCATTTACACCATTGATCGGTCCTTTTCTGTGTGTCACTTCGCCTAGCACTTCGGCATCGCCCGCTCTTTGATTTCATGATGATACTCCTGCCCCGTGCCCGCTCGGGTGTTTTCCGCATGGCTTTTAGCCTTTGGTGCTTTACTATTAATACATGTTAGACGGAAAATTCTGCCTATTTTTTATCCTTATACCTATCACCATGTGCATTCTGCGTACTGTCTCCTATTTTCCGTAACGCGCTGGTGTTCTTTGATTTTACTGCCTGATCGGCCCCCCTTCTATTCTGCATACGGTACCCCGGTGATTTTTCCGTTCTAGCTGAATGCCCTGCCACTCTTTCCTTTGTTCTGACGTCGCGCGCCGCTTGCCGCCTTGTCCCTGAAACTCCTATTACCTTCAGGGAGCGGATCTCTATACCCGCCGTCGCGAGATTGTCTTTTCTGGCCCTGCGCTTCTGTCACCTCCCCCTTGATCGTCGTATTCTCCGCGCCCTCCCTTCCCTCAGGATCTCAATTTGGCAACAGTTTTTGGCGTAGCTGTTCCTATGTTTTCCGGTTGGCACGGTTTCTCTTTAAACTCCGTCTGAATACGCTTACCCACACTTTCTCATCCGCTCCGGTTGCCGTGCATGTGCCTTTTTTTTACCTCACTCTAGGACAGATGCCCGCCCCCCTTCCATTGTTGCCCCTCAGGTTACCCCGGACCGATCCCCTTTTTTTTTGCTCATGTTCGTGTGCAGTGAGGAATATGCCCATCCTGGTGCCAAAGCACGCCGCCGGCAGGCTTGGTGGGTCTACAGGGGTTTTATACCCTCACGGAACAGGTGCTCCCTTCCTATTCTTCGGGTGCGTGCTGCTCAGTGTCCTTCCGGCACAGGCATCCCTTTTTGATGATTTTACGTATCTTATGGTTCGAGTTGCTGGTTTCTTTTGTTTTCGCTCCTGGGGGTGTGTGGCACATGACTTGTTTTCTTTTCTTTCCCACACCCATTGACTCTCCGGTATTTATCCCTCCCTCCTCTCTTGCCAAACCGGCTTCTTATAACCCATTTTCCACGCTGAGTAGAGGAGTTTCTTTTCGCCTTTGGTAGCGCCCCCCCATCCTCTTCGGTATATTCTTGACCGTGCCTGCGTGAATTTGCACCCAGATGAGCGGGACGAAGGACTCTCCAGCCCCCGATGAGAAAGCGAAACCGTTCTCAAGAGCTCCTCTTCTCCGTAGGAAGAGTTTTTTCTCAGGCTACTGCTCTTTTCCTCCTCTTCACCTCCCTGTAAAACGCCATCTCTTCCCGATTGAGGCTCTCAGAAGCTAGGCTCCCGAGTAGTCGATATCGACCAGTTTGACCATGGTAGAGAGGCCCTTACCTTTACCTTGGCGCATGAGAGTTTCCACCCCCATTCGATCAGTGGAGATCCCCCCATTTTATCTGGGCCCGATATAGAACGCTCCTGAAAGCTTCAGCCGTTTTCTTCTCGCTGAACATTCTTTCTTTGTGCCCCCTCACCACACCCCACCAGGCCCTTCGTCGCCGTCTACTCTTGACACTGTCTAGACCCACGCACGACCCTGAGCTTTTTTTTTTTTTAACCTCGGTGAATTTACTGGAGTACCTTTCCGCTCCGTAATGTTTTGTTTTCTGGAAGAGCAGCCCGCCTGACATCTCACGCTCCACCTCCGCTGTCTGCATTCCCCCTTGCGCCATGGAGGGTTCATGTCTAGTATTTTTTCATGATCCTCGCCAGCCACCGAATCTTGCCTTCCTTCATTCGCTCCCCTTTACACCTCTACCTTTGATGTTATGAACCACAGACCGGCTATGCAGTCTCTTTTCTTGGCCTTCGGTATGCGCAAGACGCGTGAGCATGCCCCTGTCCAGGACGCTTTCGTGACTTCTTTTCTTCTCGATGACTTGGGCAGCCTCCCTTTGGTCCCATTCTTAACAGGCCAGCGCCGAGTCTTCCTGCCCTTTAGACATCCGCTGTACGCGGCCCCCTTCGCGAACCTCGCCCCTTCTTTTCTGTGCCTCGTTCGAGCTGCTCACCGGTTTGTTTCTCTTCATACGACTCCACTTCACATTTTCCCCTGTTACCAGCACGTAGCGAGGACCCCACGCCGTTATCGGGACCTTTTCCTGTTCGCTCACCCGAGGGTTATTTAGATACATATGCACTTTTGTCAGTATAGTGTCAAGGCGCTTTCCTTCTTCTCTATACCTGTGCCGCACCTTCCTTCCAGGAAGTTTGCCTGTGTCCCCACCTCTGCCTGCCTTCGATTCCCTGGGGCGCGTGCTGTCCGGCCTGCGTGATTGTCCCTTCTCTCTGAATGACGAAGAGGACACGCCCGTCAATCACGAGAATTTTTGTGTTGAGGTGATGCCAGCCGGGCGGCCGCCCCCATTCTTTTTTTCGCCTCAGCACAAACGCTTCGTTTAGGTTCCTTTGTCTTTTTCCCCCGGCTATGCAGAACGGTTTATTTTTTCGTTTGATTGCCCCCGTCATCAGCCGCGGTCGTGCTCGGCCTTCCCCGGCCTTTTTCAATCCGCTTTTCTGAACTTAACTGCGTTGTCCCAGTGGCAACAACCCGAACGCGTGTCTTGTTGCCTTCTCCGACCCTTTCGGCCAGACGAAGCGGCGGCGGATCCTGACTCCCTTTTTTTACTTACTTCGAGCCCCAAGTAGGTGTCGGTTTCTTTCCCCCCATATCCCAAGGACGCGAAAACGCAGCAAGCCCTATTTCCACACCCCTTTCTCCCCTTTTCCCCCCATCCCCCCCCCCCTCCACGACATGATTTTGGTGATTATTTTTTTTTCTTCCCCCGGCCCATCGTGGGGCGTCGCCCCCTGGTGACCAGCATTTTCGTATCCCCTTTTTTTCTTTTTCCTTTCAGTACCGGAACCTGCCCTTTTTTCTTTTTTATTCCGTGTGTATGGCAGGAATGCAGACAGCCGTTTGATGCACCTGAGCCACAACCCGCAGCCTCCTCCAAGTGCATTTTTAGATTGATCTCCACGGTCGGTCTTTTTTTTTCCTGTTGAGAGAGTCACCTTGCCTACCTTTCTTTTCCCCACGTCGTGTTTATCTCGGGCGCGAGCTGACACTTCATTTTTGATTGCTTTGCCTGCGTAAGCAGGTTCCTTTCCGCATTTACTATGCTGTCACTGTGGTTTTGGTACGTTGCACGTTACGGACAGCGTCACGCTCCCCGTATCGTACAGTCCCTCCCCGCGCCTGGACCACCACCCGGAGTGGTTTTTCTAAGGTGGTGGTCCCCAGGAAGGCAAACGGTGGTTAGCGTCCTTCTTTTTCCTTCGTTTGATTTTTCAGGGTTCCCCCGGTATCCCTCATCCCTACTGTCCGGCTGCGTCTGGCCGACACCCTTTGGCTATTTATGTTGTCTGACAGCGTTCGGGTTGTTGCCGTTTCGGCAAGTGTTACTGGCATGCACGAGCCAGGAGGATCCCCCTACTGCCAATTTTTGATTTATATTGATTTTCCCTCGCGGTTTCTCTTCGGCACCGTTCGGCTTATTTCTGTGCAATTTTTCAATCCAACTTTTATTTCGTCCAATCGTGGGGTGATGTTTCTTGGTCATGTCGTTCGATATAACACTCGGTTTCCCTATGTGATTTTCGCCCGGTCAAGCGCGTCAGCCGCCTGTTCTTGGTTGATACCTCCTGTTCTTGTCTCGCGGTCCCACGGACGTGGGCGGACTATGCCGTTCACGGATTGTACGTTATGTTTGTTGGAATGTGGTACGGTGTTCGTGAAACGCATCCCTGGACTGCTCTTGAGCAAGATCGCGTCCTATCATTTTTTCCCGTGGCCCATGGTCTTGACTCCCTTGATTTGTTTTGTTACCCCTCCTCGCGTACGTGCTGTTCTTAGCATTTTTTCCCGGGCCGAGTCACCAGGGGCCACCTGTTTTCCGATTCGCAGCTCGAACAGCACGCAGTTTTGTTTCGCAGTCACCTCGTTTTGTCCCCCCCATATTTTTCCCGTTCCTGGGAGACTTTCGGTACTTTTTCCGCGGCTGATCGATCTCCTTTGCTAGAGGTCTGCGTCCACCTGGCCCTTTGGTGGGCCCGCCAGCGATGCTTCTATGTGCAGTCGCGTCACCGTGGATTTGTTGTTTCTTGGTGTTCATACGTTTTGTCTTTGCCCTTTCTCCCGCCCCTTTCCGATGCCTGGTTTTTTTCTGCACATTCAGTACAGAGAGGTTCTTCTCCCTTTCTCTGTCATGGTCTGTTCTTTTTTCGCCCTGCCGTTTCCCTCACCCTGACTCCTTTTTCCCTTTTTCCTCTCGTACAAAGCTCTGCCTTGCCTTGGTGTAGGGCATGCCCTCGACCCTGTTGCGCGTCAGGGTTTTTTAATCAGTTCTTCCTCTCCGGTGTCGTATTTGGCTTTTTTCGTCGTCTTTTTGATGTTACAAGTGCCGCGCGTTCTGTTCCACTCCCCACCATATTATTTCGGAAATGCGGATCGCTTTTTTGGATTTAGTTCCCTTAGAGTAGTTTTATTTTAAAGGCCTGCCCCCGCACAGGCGGCACATTTTCTTCACTCGTCCTTTTTCAGTGGACGCTATCATGTCAAGTGTGGACCTCCGTACATTTATGTTCTGGCCCATCGATCTACCCCACCCGCGCTGTTATCCCCTGTTGATGACCCGCTCCCCGTCAGCGGGTATTTTTTTTTCTTCGATGCTGGCAGAGACCATATCTTCATGGTACTTCTCTTCATAGGTAATTGAGTCCTTGAACTTGTATTGTGATTTTCTCTCTTCACGTTCCAACTGTCGTTCCTCCTTTGTTGTCCCCTCTAAGTGTTATTCGTCAGATGTTGACACCAACGCGGATCCGGTGTTGTTTCCACTGACTCCGTCCTTTTTTTGGCCCCAATCTTCTTTAGAGTACATCTTCGCGTCCCTAGGGATTGCGACAAGTAGTCGTGTTCCCATAAGGTTCACGTATGTAGGGGGAGGGCCGAGAAGCTCGGGCATTTTTATCGCATTAGTCATCCTTGTTCTTCTCTCGAAATAGCACACCTCCTAGCGGCATTCCGCGGCTGCCGGCTTGCCTCATTTAATTATGTCCCTTTTGTTCATGTGCGGCAAGGGAAGAGGGATGCATTTTTCCCTGCGATCCTTCCGCTTTTGTGCGTCTCGTTGTTATAAGGTTTCCCTCATGTCATAGGACTCTGTCCCTTTTTGCCAGATTATTCCTTTCTTCTGGCCCGCGCACGGGGCTGCTTTTTTTTCCTTTTCCCGCAATAGGAAAAATGCCCGTCCTTATCTGTGCACCTATTGCAAGGATGTCTCGTCCCCCGGTGGCACCGAAAGTCCTGTTGGCCTCTCTGTACCTTGAATTCAAACTCCCCTCTTTGAGTATCTGCCAGAAGAGGGGATCCTTCCATGCCTAGACCCTAGATCTGTCCGCCGGTCTTCTATCTCGGACCCTTCGGCAGCGGCCTTCTTTTTTTTCCGGTTGACTGTGAATAATAGCGACGGTTCCCCCCGCTTTGCGTCACGATAGGTGTTGTCAGGCATTCTTTATCCCGACCCGGCCAGCGAGTTAAGTCGCTGGCCGTTCTTCTTTTTGCTCCGTACTCGCCTTCCCGGCGAGGATTTTTTTTTTCTGTCTGCCAGAGCGGGTAACGGGTGCCTCTTTTTTTTTGTCTCTCTCTTTACTTGTCCTCTTTGCACCCCGCTGACCTTCCCGCCCCGTGTTATTCTTTTCCCCCCCACCTCTCTTTTTGCCCGGATACTCTGACATCCCGGTGCCCCTGTGTTCGGTTTATCCGCGGAATGAAATCATAATCATTTTCCTGATGTTTCCGTGTATTATCTCTCGGTGAGCAGGCCTTCCCCGTTCTTTCTTCCGTTCGAAAGAGGTTAGTTCATTTTGCATATAATTTATTTCCTCCACCCAAGGGAAGAGGTATCCATTGATATCGAGCCAAATTTTTTCTGGGCTTCTTTAGTTGAACGCTTGCTGTCACCGGCACGAAGGCCCGTTCTGTGTGTTTATTTCTTGAGAGAGGCCTGTTTTCTTTTTTCCCTTTGCGGAAGAGGGGAAGGCACCTTGTATTATTCCCTCTTCTCTGTTCGATTCAACTCTTGCAGCCGCGACGAAAGGCAACCAGGCTTCTTCTTTCCACACGCCGTTCCTCACTTCCCTTACAAAATAGCCCTATGCCTTGTCTCCCTGTCCCCTGTGTCAGGAGAAGGACATTCCTTTTTTTTTGAGCCTT
>Ga0179593_1371161_pt1 | contig 24027 bp, 28 predicted proteins | sample CZODoug2_1_08_16_FD_185931 | JGI IMG/M metagenome (GOLD analysis project Ga0179593, IMG submission 185931) | Vadose zone soil fungal communities from Angelo Coast Range Reserve, California, USA - CZODoug2_1_08_16fungal (PacBio error correction) | ecosystem: Environmental > Terrestrial > Soil >... | reverse complement strand
TACACCCCTGGGAGGTGTGGCGTTTCCTTTCCCTCCCCTTTTCTTTTTTTTCCTCCCATCAGCTGCTTCCGGCTTTCTGTGATTGCCGGGCGCGCCCTTTTGCCAGTTTGACCTTTTAAGAGTTTTTCTCCCCCCCACATTGTTCCAAGTAAGCTCGATCCTTACCGCATTAACCGTCCCCAAGATTGGTTTTTTTCGCACCTACAGAGTCGACTCTTTCCTTGATTCGTCGGGGTTTTTTTTTCGGTCTCTGTTTGTCGCCGGGATGCTTCTTACCTTACGTGTGTGCACCCCACCTTGCTGACTCTCACCAGGAAAGCCCTTTTTCCCCTTGCCCCCCCTTGTTTAGACCTGAGAATCGGTTTTTTTCGTAATGCCGGGTCCTCCCCGCCCTTTCTTTGGTGTGTTTTCTTCCCGTGTAGATTTCTTCTTGTCACCAGAAGGTCATTTTCTTCGTGAGGTAATAGTCTTTTTGTGTTGAACGTTTTTTTCCGTCCCCCGCCCAACTCATCACACCGTGATTCTGTCCCACTGACACACGTTTCCAAGTCATGCCTGGATTAATTCCCATCGCGAACCATCTAGTTCTGGTGTTGAAATCAACTGCGGTTTTCCCCCCCCCACCCCCTTTTCCGTCGCCAAACTAACCCTTACAAATTTTCCTCCAGCGTTTTCTGAGTTTGTCCTGTTCTCTAATCTGTTGTACTGGGGGCTGTCCCTCCCGTACTCCTCTACCCTCCTTCACTTCACCCCAGCTTTTTATCGGCTGCCACGAGGCTGTTTCGTCCTCCACCCTCTACATTGCTTTCCCTTCCTCCCTTTCCTTTGATTTTTTTTTGGGGGGAGTGAACCATCTGCGTTGCAGGGGTTGTTTGTACTAGCAACCGTTGCCCCGACTCTTTCTTTGTTTTTTTTCGACTTCAGAGTCAGGTGGGGGGTTTATCTTCCCCTGGCGTCCTCGCCGCGGATCTCGGTTCACCCCTTTTGGCTGTTTCGTGTCTCCGAAGAGAACCCCACACTCCCCCCCCTCTTGTCCGTACGACAGACCCATTGAAAAAGCCGACGATCTTCACTGCCTTTTTTTTTTTTCCCCTCTTCTGGATCACCCCCCGTGATTCCCCCTCGGTTGTTAGCTGGTTTGAATTCTTGTTGCATTGGCCTCAGCCCGTGGTAGGCCCTTGCACCAAAACAATTTTTTCGCCTTTGGTTTGTCATGCTCGTCGTCGCCCCCCAGCTTGACATGTCTTCTCGGTTCTTTACCTTAACCCTTATTTCCATGCCGTTCCCTCCGAGTCCCTCAACTCCCCGCCCAACGGGGTGTCTTCATGTCCCTTCCTCTTTTCCTTTCTCGTTGCCTCCCCTATGACGCCTCTTTCCACTTTCTTTCCTTGGTTTTTTGTGTAAACTACCTTAGTCGGGGCAGAACCTTCTTTTTTTCCCTTTGCGATTTCCCATGTTTGGTAGTCGTGAATGATGACTTTGACTCTGATTTGTTCTCCTTTGGTCATTCCCCCCTAAGTTCCCCTCCTGCCACGTGATCCTGTCTCTTCGGAGGGGTTTGTCGTTTGTGTTTCGCTCCAACTGGCGGCCTTCCCGCTCCGTACCCTTGGCCCCAGACTCACCCCTTGTTTTTTCAATTCCTGGGGGGTCTCGCCGCCGGCGGGTCGGATTCCCCCGGGCCCCCCACCATCACGCCCGTCCTTCCTTTTTCTCTTCCCCATAAGTTTTGACTTTCCCCCAGGAAACTTTCCAACTTGTTTATTTTTCTTCGCACCGTTTTTTTGGGTTTCTTCCGCGATTTCCTGTTAATAACCTCACGTTTTCCCCCGTCTCTTTCGTCTTGTTTTTTTTTTTTCAATCCACCAAAACGTGTGTTCCTAATTAACCCTTGTTTTTTTTCCTTGCCTCTGTTCATCAACGTGCCCCCTCGTTCTTTTTAAACCACGGGGCTTTTTCCTTGCCTTTTTACTGTGCGGGACCTTTTTTTGGCCTCAAACAAGGTTTGGCCCCCTTTCTCTCTTCTGTTTCACCAAACACCCCTTCTATCCAAGTCTTTGTTCCTCCCCCTGGTCTTGCCCTCTCCGTGCCCCCCTTTACTCTGACCTTGGATTTGCGACCCACCTCTTTACGTCCTCTCCTTTCTTCTAGTCGGACAACTCCTCGTTTTTCCCACCTCTTGTTCATTTCCCTTTCTTCGAACATTCTAGTCACTTTAGAGGTATTTCCCCCCCACTCCGTTTTGATTAAGTCCATCATCCTCTTGTCTGAGGTTGTACCGATCCCCCCCGTCTTTTTCCTTTTTCCTCTCGAATTTTCTTATTCATCTCTGGTGCGAATGAGGCTGTTTTTTTTTTTTTTTTTTTCTTTGCGACTCGAAGCTCTCCCGCCGTCTTTGGTTGTGTTGGACTTCTCCCCCTTGCCCCCGCTTCTCTCACCTTTTTCTTTGTAAATAGGTTCCGAAGATTTTTTCATTTTTTCCAGAAGACCCGGTAGGCGCATTGTTGTCGTATTTCCGTATTTTTTTTTTCGCTCTCTCCCCTTCTCCCCACTCTTCCCCTTGTATCTCTCACTTCGTTTTTTCCCCCACCCTGTCTAGAATTATGCGCAGCTTTCTTTCGCACCAGGTTCGCCTTTTTGCCAGGATTTCCCCGCGGCCTCCTTGTGCCCCGTCAAGGATCCCTGCTTTCGAGTGAAGAGATTTCAACCCCTTCCAACCACAGCTCTGGAGTCGGGCTTCTTTACTTGGTCTTTGTTTTTTGATCCTCCTTTCAATTTCTTTCCAACCGAACCAACCAGATATATCTATCTTTTAATTACACCCTTTTGTGTTGTTGACTTCCCTTTTTTTTTTATGATTTGTGTAGAGTGTTTTTTTTTTGGTGGACCCCCATTTTTTTCTACCCCAAGAATAGTACGTTCCCCCCTTTCAAAGTCAGCCCTTCCTTTGCTTTTTTTTTTTGTGAGTTGTTTCAACTATCGTAACGCTTTCAGTCCTTTTTTGGGTCAGTTGTTGTTGTGAATTTCTATGTAAGTCAGCTGTCTTTCCTCGTTGTTTCCTTTCCTCCTGTCTTCCCCCCAGTTCCTTGACCAATATGGTTTCAACCCGAGTCTATGCGCGACCCCCCTTCAGGACCGGCTGTTTTTTTGTTTGCACGCCCTCGGGAGTGCCTCCCCGTTTTAGAGATGTGTCCCTACGATACCCTTTGCCCCCTTTTTCCGTACTTCTACCTTGGGTTTTTTTGTTTTGCCCTCCGTGTCGGGTTTTTGCTCGGGGTGGCTGTCTTTATACTTTTGAGACCTAACCGGACCCTTCGCGTGTGAGGGCCGTTGTTTTTGGCGCCCTCTTCCCGCCCCCCCTGTTCCCTCCCGTTTTTACTTCTGCGTTCGCTCTCTTAGAAGGTACCCTCTTTTGCTCGGTTCGATGCGTACTACAGTAGCTTTTTCCACGGTTCCCCCCTCGCTTTCTTCTTTCTTGTTACCGCTTTAAAGGTTGTGATATTGGCTTCATGTTTTCCCCCGGGTTACGAGTTTTGTGGTCTTTTCCATTCCCGCATCTGTTTTCTAACGTTTTCCCCATCCCGTTTGTTCCCCCGGACTGTCCTCTGCTACTTTGGGCTTTTCTGTCACCCCCTTAATCGTGTTCACCAACTCCTCCGTTTAGTCCCTTGATTCATTCCCCCCCTGATTTTTTTTTACTTTTTTTTTTTTAGGACGTTTTCCCCCCCCCCCCAGGGTTAGCATGGGGTCTTCGACCGGTTTTGGAAACAAGCTTATTAAGGCTCTTTTTTTACGCCTCGTTCCCTTTCTCTCGCACCTCCCCAGAAGCCCCTGTGGTTTCCCCCTAAGTGTGGTCAGTTTTAACAGAGGCTAGATTAAGGCGTCATGTTTTTTTGTATTGTCTGTTGACGGATTTCTCTCCCCTTTTGTTTTTTCATGCCCCTACCCGTGGCTTCCTTTTCCCCCTCCAACCAACTTTTTCTCCTTGTCGCCGGGTTCCTTCAGGTCTGTATTGTAATTGGGGCCTTTTTGTAGAATTTTCCCTTAATGCTTTTTATCCAAAGTTTCCATTCACACTTGTGAGTTGTTGGGTGGTTTTGTTTGATTTCCGACACCCCCCCCACCTAGGCTCTTGACAAGCTCGAGACCCCTCGACTTGGGACCTCTTTTCTTCTGGGGAATGGTACGGTTCAGGAGTTTTTTTTGCCGGTCAACCTTCTTTTCTTGCCAGTGGCCCCATCCCCCCCCTTGCTTCTTCTGCTCTTGATCGTTGTTTACAGTCTTCCTTTCTTTTTACTGCAGCTCGTCAAGCCTAGTCGTTTTTATGGGTTTCCTTCAGGCCCCCCGAATGACAACCCACAATGTTGTGTTGATTCCCCTCCTCCTGTTCCCCTCAGGGTTTCTTTATTCCCGTTCATTACACTTCGTGGTCTTTCATTGGATTTCCGTCTCTTTCAAACCCTTTCTTTCCTGCCCCCTTTTTGAGTTTTCAATACCTGAGCGGTCATTCTTTTCTTTTTTTTAAGCTTTCCATTCCTGGTTCCGTCTTTTAACCACGGACCCCAGACCCTTCTTCCGATTTTGGCGGTTTTGCGTCCCTGTTTGCCTTAACCTAGTGAGGGTTTTTTACCAACTTCGACCTCCTTAGTTGAAACCCCCCCCTTCCCCAATACGGTCCAAACGCAAGATGTCGGAGACAAATCCACGTGTTGGTCCTTCCGGGTTCTAGCTTAGCTGTCTCTTCCAGAATGTTTTGCCCTTTTCCTTTGGAGTCTGGATTTGTAAATTCTTCTTTCTTTGCTTTTTCTCGCCCTCTTTTTCTCTGTGTTTGCTTTGTCTTACCCTTTTCCCCCTGAAGACGATTCATATCTCCACCGTTGATTTTTCGCTCCTCTCTTCTGCTATGTGCTTCTTCTTCTCCGCTCATTCTTTCTGAGACACGATTCCCTCGTTCCAGCAGGCCCGCGTTCTATGTAGTCGTTTCCTCTTTTCAATCGATACGTCGCCATTGGTCAACCCCCCTCCGTTTTAAGTTTTTTACTTTTTGAAGACCTTTCCTTTCCGGTTTGGTTGGCTTACTCGTTTCGTCTCGGATTTTCCTGATACTATTCTCAGTTTTGACACCTACAACAGATGATTGGTGTCCCCCGATCGCAGTGCAAACATTTTCCCCCCCCATTCTTTTCGGTCTACCTTGTTGTTCGTGCTTCCTTCAGTAGTTGTTTTTTCTTTCTCGGGGGAAAGGTGTAAAGTGGGTTCTCTAGCTCTTGTTACCCAAAGAGTAGGTTCTCAAAGAAGGGAGATTCTTTCGTTGTGTTAGCTCTTCCTGCTGTTCCGAAACCCTTTCCTCACATGGACTTTGTTACCCTGAACCCACACAGTTTTTTTTGCAGGTCCGTTTTTTTTTGATTACTGACGTCCCCAGAAAACCTCCCGTCTTTTTCTCGTTTTCCCAGCAGTATGGTTACGTTGAGGCATCTCCCCAAGTTCCTCCAACCCCACATTGCCCAGTCGTTTCCTCCGTTTTGCTTTCACAGGTCCTTCTTTTTTTCCCTGATTGCTTGGCGTTACGCTTTCCGAACGGTGTCCACTTGTTTTGGCTTTCCTCTGTTTCTCCGTAGGCGTTTTTTTTTTTTGACACACTAGGTTTTTTTCCCTTTTTTTCTACAAAGATTTCCTGGCGCTTACCCCCCTTTCTCGCTCTCACCCCCAGTCACATTAAGATATACATGTCGCTTTTTCTGTATTTTTTTTTTTCCTCAACACACAACTTTTCTGGATTTGTTTGGACCAGGTTTTTTTGATTTCTCCATGTCTTTTTTGCGTTTTCTGTTTTTGGTTCGTTGTCTTTTCCCTCCCCTTTACTGGTTTTCACCGCGATTACATTTGCCGGTTTCACTTTTTTCCGTCCTTGCTTCTTCCAGTCTGTTTATTCGCTTTCTTGCAGTTGGTCAAACCCTCGACTTTTTCTACGTTTTGTTTTTGAGAAGATGCTTTTTCTTTGCTGTTCTGCCATTTCCTCCCGCCTTTCTTTTGGCCCTTCCCCCTATCCGTGCGTTTTCTTGCTTTCCTGCGTTCGGAGGGCCCACCTGGAATTCCTTTTTTTTTGGTGCCATGTTTTTTGAAACAACAGTAAGTCTCTCGGCTCGTAACTATTCCCCCCTTAATCTCCCTTTGGTGTTCCCCACTTCACATACGCCCCTCTCTTCTTCTTCGTTTTTATTGTCTCGATGCTTCTGTGTGTAATTTTTTACGCCGGGTTTAAGTGTCCCCTTGATTTCACAAGTCCCCCTCCTCCGTCCCCCTTCCGCACCCATGGCCCTGTTTTGAGATCGGAGTTTGTCCGTTTCGTTTCACAGAGTTTTGGAGGGCCGCCGGACTTTTTCCTTTGTTTTTCGTTACTTTTTCTAATTCTCGGGTTGACCCCTCCTCTTTTCTCTTCCCAAATCCCCTTGGTATTCTTTTTGGAAGTGTATTTTTTTTCCCTCCGTCACACCCCGAACCGTTTCGTCCCCCTCCGAAACTCCCCTTTCCTTGTTTTTCCTGCATCGCTTTACTTTCCCAATGGCTGGGCCTTTTTTGCCGCTTTAACGCCGGGACCTTGGCCTTCCCCCTACCCCTGTCCCCTTCTCCCCCCCGAGCCCTCCACACCCCGCCTCTGTTCCCCCGTTCCTTTACAAGGTGCGCTCTTTTGGGTTTTTTTTTTTTTTTTTTTTTTTTTTTTTTTTTTTTTTTTTTTTTTTTTTTTTTTTTTTTTTTTTTTTTTTTTTTTTTTTTTTTTTTTTTTTTTTTTTTTTTTTTTTTTTTTTTTTTTTTTTTTTTTTTTTTTTTTTTTTTTTTGGGTTTTGGGTTCCCCCCGGCCGCCGAGCCTTGACAGAAATCGTGACGTTCACAGCCGTATTGACGTCCCTATTCCGAGTTTTGGCTCTTCTTCCTCCCCACCCAGGCCAGATTTTTTTACCGGTTTTTCATTCCCGTGAGAGGGTTAAATTCCGCGAGTCGTGTGAAATTCCTCCACTCGGTTTTTTTTTACCGAACCCTCTTGCCCGAGGGATTTTCCTGCTTCTTTGAGAGTTTTTATTCGGTTTTGATTGCTTTCTTTTTGCGCTTTCCCCTCCCCTGCCTCGTTTCTCCCCTTTAGGTTCTGCTCTTTGATTATCGAGGTTTGACCCTTTCACCCGTTGTGTCTAACCGCTACTTTCCAAGTCTCTTTATTTTCGGCAGTCTCTTTTCCCTCCTTCCCCCCCCTTTGCACCGTCTATTTTTTCTGCTTTTTTTCCACCCCCACCTTGACCCGCCCGAGGGTCTGTCGGTTGCACGTGAGTCCGGTTCCTCCGCCCGTTCTCCGTTGAAAAACCCTTAAACTTTTTGTGTGTCAGGGGCTTTGGCCCCGGATCCCCCTTCGACTTCACTGGGCTTCCCTTTTCCCCCTTTCCCTTACGGATGTCAAAGAGTTTTTTTTTATACCGGAATTGTTCCCTCTAGACTTCCTTTCCCCTCCCCCCCTGTTGTGGCCCCTCCCATCTTTTCCTCTTTCTTGCTCCATATTTTTTCACACCTCCGTTGCGAACTGACGGTTCTCCTGAAACACCCCCCCCCCTTGTTTCCTTCTTTTCACCGAGCGTTTCGTCACAACCTGTTTCTGGGGTATTAGCGGCTTATGATCACCCATTGACTTCTTTTGGCTCTGCTCGGTAAGGACCTCCTGGCCGATTACGTTTTGACGCGCTGGTCATTTTCGGGTTTTCTGCTGTGATTTCTTCCAACCATGGCGTGTATGAACGGATTCAATTACCAAGTTCACATAAGTCACCACTGTCCCCCCCCCCCCCCCCTTTCCAGAGGGTTTTCCCATTTACATCTCGATTCTGTCAGGTCCCCCTCCCCCCTTGTCAACCCTTCCCCCTATTTTGTTACTTATCCCACCCTCAATCCCCCGCCGAGTCCGGTAAAACTACTGTCTGGATTTCCCTACGGAATTTCCCCCCCCCTTTGTGGGGTGGTCTTTTCATCTGGTGCTACCCCCTCCCTTTCCGGCCCCCGAAAGGGGTTTCGACCCTTTTCAACGTAGACCCCTTACCACAACCATGGTCCATGACTGTCCATCTTTTGTCTTCCCTCTTTTCTCCCTCTGACCCCAATAAAGTCGGGGGACCCAACTGCAGTGCTGGGTTTTGGTTCGGAGGTACCCCCCCTCCAGTCGAATTTCGTTTCTTTTCACCCCCCACTCCCCCTCTTTTCCCCACATCTTTCATGTTCTCCAAGGGGCGGACAAAGATGAAGTTTTTTTCCCACTCCGGAGCCAATTGGTATCAAAATTTTCCCCCCCTGACGTTTTTTTTTCTCTCCCCCCAGTCTTAGTTCCCGCAAACTTTGAGGCGGTTACCCAGTTGGGTCTTTTTCTGGTTAGACACTCTCAGGTCTTCTTTACGAACCCCCCCTTTCTCCTTTGCACGATGACAGTCCCGTCTCCTTCTTAGCAGGCTCCATCAAACTGCGGGATCTCGCTTGTCCTGCCCTCTCTTGTGCTCTTCGCTTTCTTCCCCCCCGCTACTCGTTGAATTTACAGACGTTACTTTTTCGGCTTTCCCGTGTTTTTTTTAAGGTTGAACCGGCCTCTAGTTCCCTTTTTATAAGGTTTTTTCCCTCTCTCCCCCTTGCCCCCTCCTTCCCTGCTATTAAGGTCCTTCGAAGTACTTGAGGGCGGGCTTTGAGTAGACTCGTACGGGCGTAGCAGTCCCTTGTGAACACCCTCTCTTTTCATTTTTTCGCGGCAATGGCATTTCTTATGTTTTCTTTTTTCCCCTTTTGTGTTCCCCCTGGGTGACAGAGATCTTTCCGCTGCCTCCCTTCGGACCCTCCCTTCACCTTCCCCCCTGAGCCTCGAGTCTTCCTTTCGATGCTTTCATACCCGCCCAGCGAATGGAAGGTGTTTCAGTTTGATTTTTGCGTTGTAGTCTCTGTGACTTGGTCTTTTCCACCGATAACCCCCGCTCTCTCCTTTTTTCCCTTTTTCACTTACCCTCTTTTTGTGTGGAAGACCGTTTAGTTCGGTGGTTTCCCCCCCCTTCCAGTTTTTTCCCTCCTTCGCTGCACAATTTCCGGTCCAAACTTCCCCAGTTCTGTTTTGCTGTGACGCTCGATTTTTTGCTGGGCCGCCGTCTCGCGTTTTGTTTGCTGATGGTTTTTGAATGATCCGCTTTTTTCTGTCGGTTTCGGCCCTCGGGGGGCCTTGCTATCTTTTCCCCAAAAGTTTTTGAAACCCGTTTTGTTTCTACCCCATCTTAAACACCGTTTTTCTTCTCGTACCCTATCCGCTGCTTTTGCCGAATAGTGGGAAGCTCACTGAACGGTTTTGATAGTCTTTTCCCAGAGCGACCCGACCATTCCCACGTACTTCTTCCCGCCGGGCTTTTCTTCCCCCCCTGCAGGCGTCTTATGTATCGGCGTCCCCTCCCACCAACCACCCTACCTTTTTCTCGATTTTATTTCCGGCGGTTGGTCTCATTTCCCCAAGAAAAGTGCTTTTTCGTTTGGGAGCTAGTTTCCGTTTGAGACGGCGAGTCTTGCAATCTCTTACTCCCCCCCCCCTGTTCGTCCCCTTCCCACGCCCTTATTGTGATTTTTTCAGTTGCAAGTATTTTTTGGGATCCAATCCTTGCCCTGGCCCCGTTTACGTGGCTCCCTTATAACCAGTATTTTCTCTCTACGAAACATCCTTTGTTCCGAACCTCCCTCATGGTTTTCCCCCGTCGCCTACCAGAAAGTGGGTGCAGGTTTTTACATGTCGCTTTTGATGGTACCTCCCCCTTCCCTGAATATCGTGTCTTCCTTATCCTCCCTCTTTCCTCCTGTTATCACCCCCTGGGAAGTAAAGCTTTTTTCCTCGTGTTTTGGACACCCAGTTTCTAGGATACTTCGGGGTGTGTACAGATTGATTTCCTCCGCACCATCCTCCCTTCCCCCAAGTTGGTCACCTACTTATGGCGACCTTTAACTTTGTTTTTTGCCCCTTTGATTTAAGGTTTGGCAACCTTTTGCGTGGTATTTTAAGTTGGTACTATATTCTGACCCCTTTCTGGTTCCTTTCCTGATTTTTTCGCTCTTAATTTACACCCAACACCAAAAGGGTTGGACTCGTTTTGTAAGGGAAGTGTTAGTTTAAGTGATTCCGTAACCCTATCTTTTTCTTTTATCCCCCCAATAAACTTCCCCAAGATTTCGGGTCTTCTGTGATTTTTGTGTTTTTGTTTTCGTCCATACGCCTTACCTATGAGTCCCCTCTCCCTTGACCTTTTTCTTTTTTTTTCCTTGTGAAGGGTTTTTTTCCGCGCCCCCCATTTTGTAGCCCTTGATCCCCCTCAGCCACCGGCCCATTCTTATTTTTTGTCGTTTTTTTAGGATAGATTTTCCTGGACCCGCTCCGGATTTTTTAGTTTTACTGTCCTCTCCGGCCCCGATTCCCTCCCTATTTAAGGTTTTTGTAACGTATACCAAACCCCATGGTTAATACGCCACCCCTCCTCCGTTCATATCTTCTATTTGTGGAAGACTTCTGAACGTCGTGTTTTCTAATATCTTTTCTTGACCCCAGAGCTTTTCCCTCGCTTTTTTCAGCCAGTTGCGTTCTTGAAGACGTTCCCCTTATTTGATGGTCCCCATTAGGTCTTGTTTTTTCAGCCCTCTTTTTTTCCTCTTTCGTGCCTTTTTTTTCAACGACCCCAGAACTTCTTCGTGCCCGCTAGCGTCTTTTTGTCCTTCGGTTATTTTTTTCACCGTCGCCCATGCGCTTCGACCCCCTGAAAACCCGCTCCGCTGTGGCGTGTTAACTACCCCCCATTTTGATTCCCGCCCCTGTTCTTTTCCTTTTTAGATGCCTCGCTCACTAACCTTTTTATCTGCCCCCGGATTTGATGTTCCTTTATTTTCTTTCCGTTTTTTCTTCCGCCCCCCCTGTGCGTTTTTCCAATCTTGTGGTTTTTTATGTTGATTTGCTCGACTGGAGCGACATCTCCCACAACCTTTTAGCCTCCCCGCGTGCCGGTCTATTTCGAGTGGTTATTTACGTTCGACGTATACGTGCGTACTCCCCCTCCGTTCGTCCTCCTCTTCCATCTCTTACCCGGTTCTTCTTTTTCAACGTCTCTGCATGTTTACAAGCCATTTCACCTGTTCTTCAATTTTCATTCACTTGCCCTCCCTTTCAAGGCTATGGTTTCTTCCCTCTTGACGTCCCCCCTTACTCCCTTGTTCTCTAGATCCTGAGTTTCCGCCCCCCCTTTTCTAGTTTCGGTCTCGTCTTCCAGCAGCCCCCCCCTGCAATGTGTTTTTGGGGGTGGCTCCTATTGACTTTTTCTTTCGTTGTTATTGTTTTTCCTTGTCAGTTGCCCTTTTGTTCGCTGCTGCGTCGGCTTCTACCCCCACACCGGGGTGTCACGTTTCTTTCCAATTGAGTTTTTTGGTTGAGGTCTTTTTCAGTTTGATTCCTCCCTTTTTTTCTTCGGTCCTTGTCGTTACGACACACTTTTTTGAGTGGGTGGTGTTTTCTCTTTTGGCAGTGTTCTTGTTATCCCGGACTTTAACTACACCCTCCTGAGATTTCCCTCATTTTGGGGCCCCCCTCCCTTTTTTTGTTACCCTGAGCATTTTTTATACGTTTCATTCACCCATGAATTACTTGGTGCCCAGGATACTTCCGGCCCGTATTTTCTTGGGCGAGCCTTGAAAGTTGTTGCCCGTTTTTCTTAGTACGTGTTGTCTCTTCTTTGTTTTTGCCCCTCCACCCCTCGTTTTCACTTTTCCTCCCCCCTCCCCGGGCTTCTAAAAAGAGTCGACGACTCCACTTGAAGAACTGAACGAGCATATTGTTACGTCGGGATTGAGTCAACACCACCCCTTGCTTCTCTTTGGAACCTCGTTTTTTTGACGACTCTAGATCTTCCGGTCTGTTTTTGTATGGCATGGCCCCGATTTTCTTCAAAACGTTTTCCCTTGATAATCTCGCCCAGCAGGACCCTGTCACTCTTCTTGCTCCCTTGCATTGTTCCAAGGGCGTTTGCTTTGCCTTGAATTTTTGCAGTCTTCCTTCTTACATTCTCCGTTTTTGTTTTTTTTTTTGTGGTGCGATCGACGCAGGGAGGTTTTCGCTGGTTGCACCGGCTTGCCGGCAACTGAAGCGGCCGCTTTTGAAATTCCCCTTTTCCCCCCCGCTGTTCAGCTTTGTCCCCTTCCCTTTTTCAGTGATCGGCCCCATGCCTTCACCACAAACCGACCGCCCAACTCCCCAGCCCTCCAACCGAGTTTTCGGTCCCCCCCGAATCCGCCATTGGTGTCCACAGATCTCGAGATGTTTTTCTTTTTTTTTTTTTTCATTTCTCGTCTTTGGTACCCTCAGCGGGCTGCGACGTGGGTCCCCATACTGTTTTTTTTCCTTGTCTCCCCCCCCCTTAGTCCCCCACAACGGAGCCCACGCCCCCCCTGGTTTTCCCAGTTTTTTCTCTCTCTCCCATCATCCTTTCGCCCGAGGCCCCCCCTTTTCAGCGGAAGTTTTTTTTTGCTGGTTTTTTGGTGGGTTTACCCCTGTTTAGATGGATCGGGTACCCCCTCTGCTTTCTGATAGTCACACTTTTTATTTTTCTGGTTTTGTACGTGTCCGGGCCATCCGTCCCTCAACCGCTTTCACCCCCCAAACCTGTCGTCAGAATCAGCAATGCCGTTGCTTCAAAGTCATCGTGCGTTCCCCCCCCCCCACCAGTCCGGCGGGTAAATAGTTGCCACCTACGCGTCCCGACATGGCGTTTTTAAAAAATGCCCCCTTCTACTGTCACAATCACCCCCGAGGAGTTCTCGAATCTTTTCCCCCCAAAGTGTGGAGCTGGGTTGTTCCATGGTTGGCCTCTAGCTGAATGCGCTGGACCTTCCTTATTTTCACTTCCCCCTGACCGGACTGAGTGCGTTATGAGTCTTTTTAGTTCCCCCCTACCCAAACTATCCCATATTTGCCCTTTTCCCAACGTTGGCGGTTGGTTCAGTGGCCTGCTGAGTTCTTTTCCGTTATACTGACAACGGCGGGAAGTCGCGGGACCGTTGTTACCTTTTTCTGAGTCCTTTCCTTGGGTCTTTCCCCCTTCTTCTCGTCGCGTCTCCGTCTCAGCTTTCTTTTTCGCTCCTTTCAAAACAGTTTTGATTTATGCCTTCTTTTTTCTGGTCCGGTCTCTGCGCCCAGTGGAGACAATTTCCGTCCTCACCCTCAATGTGCCCCCAAGTTTTTCTCCTTTTTTTGGGCTCTTTTTTCCTTTTCCGCCCTTCCTTCGAGGCTGCGCTTTTATTCATCCAATTTAGTGCACACCACACCCCTGTGCGTTTGGGAGCTTTTTGCCTCTTCATTTTTGCCCATGGTTTTATCAGCTGGGTCCTTTTTTGGACCCCACCTCACCTCCAGTCCTTTGCCCCCCCTTCTCTCGGCGTTTCCTGCGTGTGCGTACCCAAATTTTTGTACTGGACAGGGACCTGTCTTATAGTTTTGGTAGTGCGCTGAACTCCCCTCATTTGTTCGCTCTCCTTCACCTCCCGTCCCCACTTTTTTGCTTTACCCTTTCGATTTCATTTTTCCAACCATCCACTTTTCCTTTTCCATTACGGACTTGACCTCCAATCGTACCCCTCTAAAGTCTTCTGAAAACATTGCTTTTCGATCCTGGTTGGTTGGGTCGTAGCGCTTTCTGACTTTCTCCGTGCGGCTTTGGTCTGTAGGTTTTGGTCATGACAATTTTTAGCAAGAACCTGCCCAGGCTTTTCTTCTCCTCTCTGGACTTTTTTTTCTTTTTCGTTTTTCTGCTGGCTCCCGGATAACCAACATTTTCTTTTTCGGTACCGCCCATAATTGTTGCAGATTAAAATTTCCAGTTCTCTTTTCTCTCGTTTTTCCCCCCCTATTTTTCCTTTCCTCCACCGGGGTATTGGTGAGGCTTTCCTCAAGACCAGCTTAGAGTGATTAGGCACCAATCCCAACTGTCCTTGTTGCGCCCACGGCTGCCCCACTTTTTTGGTTGGCTTCGCGAGTTATTTTTTCATTTAATCCACCCCTGAATTTTCTCCGTTGTACCCCCCAACTCACCCCGGGTGTTGGCCTCCCCTCCTGCTGCCCCCCCTTCCTCGGGGATCAACTGCTGCCTCACTTTTTAACACGGGGGTTTTTAGTATTACCCTTTTAAAACATGTTTCTTTTTCCTTTTCCCCCACAACATCCGACCCCCGCTCCTGTTTCTCCACGGTCCTTTGATGTCCGTTTTTCCCAACCCCGAGAGGTCTTGCCGTTGTTCGACCCTCGTCTCATTTTCTGTTTCCGTTCGTTCAGAGTGTAAACCTGCGGCGTGTTCACCCCATTTTCCGCTTTTCCCCGTTCTCTCGTAAATGGGCCTCGAATTGACCCACTTGGTGTCCTCCCTTCCCCTCTAATCTTTTCTCAAGGCTTTCAGCCGCTCCCTCTTGGTCTTTCCCCGATTTTTTGAATTATCTTTTTTTTGCTTTATTTGATAACCTTAGAATCGCTTTTTTTTTAAGCTTCCTTGAGGGCATTTTCTTTCAAAGGCGCCCTGTTCCCGTTCTCGCGCCCACCTTTCTTTGTAGGAGGTTCGACATTAACCCGGCCCCTGTGCTGTTGCTAATCCCCAGGGTTCCGTACTTCTGGTTTTTTTTGAGTGTACCTCCCTTTCTGCTAACGTCTTTTTTCCTCCCTTTCCTTCCCAATCGCGTGTCCTTTGATGAATGTTGCGCCCCAACGAGGTTTGTGTCTCCTTGGTTAAAGGATATACTTCCCGATTTCCCTCCCTCTACCCCCCAGCTTCCCCCCTCTATTCCCGGCAGAAGCCTATTTCCTCCCCCCCTAACGCAACATCTGACTGGTCCTTTTTTCTTGTTAACTTTTTTCTGTGCTATTCTTTTCCCAAATGGGCGGTTTTTCCACCCTATACAAGCTCTCTATCTTTTCTCGTTTTTTGTTTTCTTTTGCTAAGAGATTTTTTTTTGAGTGTTGACTCCCCGTTCCCCCACTAATTCTAAAGTCCCCCGTCAAACTCTGTGTAACTTCCAGTTTCTTTGTTGAGTCTTTGGGTTGTGTTTTGTTTTTTTCAGATCCGAAATCCATGCTAGGCCAGGTTTCTGGTCTCTCTGTTTTTTATTTCTCCCGCTTTTTCTAGTGTGTCCACTTTTTTTGTCGGGGTGCCTTCTATCCTTTAAACCCCCACTCTCATAGGTTCCCGTACAATCCTCCACCCCTGTCTGCGCGGATTCTCCAGTTTTCCTTGAGGGACTATGCACACTTATTTTTTTTTTCGGGGGGCTAACGTTTCTGTCGTCCTCCACCCGTCCCCAAGTAAGTAATCTCACTATTGACGGGTGCATTTCAGCGGGGATGCTTCTTTCCCTATACCCAATTCCGTTGTTTCTTGATTTTTTTTTCCCCCTTTTGTTTGCTCTTTTCCCCAGTCAAACCCCCCGCCACCGCGATTTGGTTTTTTCTGTGTTAGAATTCGCCCTGATCCCGTCCCCTGGCTACGTCCCCCCGCTCTTCCTGCTTACTACCAGTACCTATAGTGTAAACTTTTTTGAGACTTTGTTGCGTGGCCCCCCTTGTTTTTGAGCTCCACTCTTTCCTCGGTGGCCCCCTCCCCCGGCCCGTTTTAGTCCTTTTTTCGCCAGCTCCAGTGACGCTTCTTTTATACTTTTACCCTTCTGTTTCGACCCAACCAAGGAAGAACTGATTTTTCCGCGGCCTCGCACGGTTTTTTGGAAGGGCAGGCCCCCTTGCGATGGTCTTTTTTGCATTCTTACCTTACTCTCGTATTTAATGCTCCCTCCCTTTTTTTCCGAGTGCCGGGGAGAAACAGGAGTCCTGGTTTCTCGTACGTATGTTGGTTGTGAACAACGCCTCGGCCTACGGCGGTTTGTTTTCTCTAACAGAAGTTTTATTTGTCTGCCCCTCCTCCCGCCGCCTTGGGTCACCCCCACTTATGGGCTGTTTTTCTTTGCTGATCCCAAATGATTTTCGACAGTCTTCTTGCCACCATTGTTGTGTTTGTTTTTCAGTCGTACCTCTCCCACGTCTGGTTCTTCTTCCCTTATTCTTCGTTTTGTTGAATTCCAACCCCCGGTGGTTCGTATCCCGGCGGTCAAAGTTGTCATTGTTGCGGTCGAGGCCCTCTTCTTCTATGTCTTCCCAGACCCAGACTTTCCCCAATCTTTCCGGTGGGTCCTGGTTTGAGTCCCAGACTGACCCAGCCAGAGTTAGCCACGACATTTACTTGTTGTTCTTGCCGGTTACTTTTTTCCAGGTGCTTTAAGTCAGTCCCCAGTTGGTAGTTTCCGGCTTTTCCACTGCGGCCCCCAGACTACTTTTTGATGTTCCTCTAGTGTTTTTTTTTGCACGTTGCTCTTTTTTCATTGTCTTTTTCGGGCCACGTATATCAGCCTCTTTCCTGGTCTTTCCCCCCCCTTTTTAACTTTTCCTACAACCCCAAATTTTTCTTCGCCCTACGTCCTTTTCCTTCCTCCTTTATGGTGTTTTTTTTACAGATTTTTTCGCCATGTGTTTTCCTCATATGGTCAACGACGCTTTTTCCCAAGATCATTTCCGTTGACCCCCTTTTCCGGTCGTCCCCCCATTCTATTTTTTTTTTTTTCGGTCGTTCATTGGGGCTCATTGGTCTTTTTTTTTCCCTTTACCCCACTTCACGTCCATTTCCCATTTCCGTCGCGTCCCCCGGCTGATGGTCCGCGTGTTGGACTCCCTTTTCTGGTGTTTTTTCAACCTTAGAAACACCTTCCCAATCCTTTTGCCCACCTCCCCGGCTTTTGGTTCCCCCAATCACTTTTGATTTCCCGGGCTGGTGCCCCAATTTTACCTATGGCGCGTAAATCTCTGCCCGCACTCGAGGTGATTTGTACCAACTGTACGCATTTTTTTGGTTACTTGAACTTGGTTGTTCCTTTGGGCGCTCGCGCTGCATTCAGCATTCCCCGAAAAAAGTTTTGCAAAGGTGTAGTTTTTGTTGGGAGGCCGACTGAACTCTTAGACGCATCCTCACCACATTGCCTTTACCCCAAGGGTCCGTATGCGCGTTTCCTTTTGATCTTTAGTTTTCTATGAACTTTCCCGTTTCGATTTTTTTCCCTTTCTCCTTCCCACGTTTGTCTGATTTTCTGGCCATTGTTTTCTTTTTTTTTCGGCCACGATTTGTTTAGCCCCTCGATTTTACCTCTCGATCCGGTGCGGTGGAAGTTCAACACTCTATTGTCAGTGTCCTTTTCGCAAAGGTAGTCGTCCAAACCCCCCTTCTTGTTTTTAGACTTTTGGTGGGAGTCACTTAGTTTTACTTTTTCTGTGTTTCCTTAGGTGAAGTTGTGTGCAATTTTTTTTAGCGATTTTGGGCAGTTAGGTTGTTTACCCACCCTGCGTTGTTGGGTTTCCCCATAGTCCACGGCCTTCTTGTTTTCGCGATGGCTGGAAGCCACCAGTCTGCATTTTCAGTCTAGTGTGACTCCTTAAAACAGGTTTTTTGGCTTTCCCTGGTTGTTTTTTTTTTTTTTTATGGCCCTGACCCACGTTCCCACAGTCAAACTACATCCTTTTGAGAAGCCTTTCTTGTCCCCCCGAGCTCAATGTGAATAAACCACACTGGACTCTTTTCGGCCTCTCTCGTTGCTCCCCTATTCTGGGGGTTCCCCCATATTCGACTTTTGGTGCAAGGTTTTTCTTGGTTTTTTTCCGGTCGTTAGTTGGTGCTTCGATAGTACTTTGTTTGGTTTTACCAGCCGCTTTTGTCCCCTTTCGGCCTGGCCTGCTCGGCTACCCCCCCAAGCTCTCTATTTCCCCCGTTGCCCCGCGATCCGGCGTCTTTTATTGGTGAGAAACACCCCCTGGTCGCTTATCGGTTTTTTTGACCTCGTTTACTATCTCTATGCGCGGTGTAGTTTTGGTGTGTTTTGTGTTTTCTTTGCATTTTCAGATATTCCTTGGTCCGTGTTCTCCACCTGAGTTGCCACCTGACCAAGTGTTTTCAGGTTCTCGTGCCGGGCGCCCCCCGTTCTCGGGCCGGCATTGTCCTCCTTTTCCCTTAAAGGTTTCTTTCTCTTTTCCTCACTTAAGGTTTGTTTTTTTTTATGATTCCCTTTTGATTTTGCTGTTCGTTGCCGGGGGTCCACTCTTTTTTTTTCCGCTGCCCCTAGCCGGCAAGAGTTCCCTTCTGTGACTCGTGGATTCCCGTTTGGCACGGTTAAGTTTGTTTGACGGTTTTTTTTACTCAACTGCCGTACCAAGCTCTGAGTGTTTTCCGAAGGTCCCTACTTCCTGCCCATTTTTTTTTTTCTTCCCCATTCGACACTTTTTCGAGCGATGGTGATTCTTTGCTTTATTTTTTTATGTTTTTTCCCTAGTTTTTGTTTTTTTAACCTGGCGTGGTCTTCCCGTGACCTACTTTTTTTCCCAACGTCTTCACGCCGGCACCCGCGTCCCCTTCCCAATTCTTTTCCCTTTTAGATTTTTCCATTTTTGTTTCTCACCCCGTTTCCACTTTTTTCGCCCTCCTGACTTTGGGGGTCTTCCTGTGGATATCTTGGTAGTACCGGGTTCTCGTTCTGGACCTCGGCTGTCTGTTTTGGTGGACTTGGTTGTTTTCAACGTCCCTTCCCCGTTTTTTTTTTTTTTCCCGTGTTCGTTTTTTCCACTTCCCCGTTTTCCCCCCGCCTGCTTTCTCAGCATGCGACCATTCAAACCAGTGCTCCTTGACCCCACTGTCTGTTTACCCCTCCGTTTTTTTTTTTTCTCGGGACCAACCCTTTGCACTTCCCCACCTCATTTTTGGCCATCATTTTGAAGTCTCGTTTTAGCCCCACCCTGTGTCCCCGTTTTCTTTCTTTGTTTACTTTTTTTTTTTTCCCCCTGACGATTGGACCCTCTTCGTTGTGACTTCCCCGGCCTTGGTTTCCTATCGCCATTTTCTTTAGTTTTCTTCGTCGTCCAAAACTTCCCTTTGCCTTTGCCCCAACTTTCAACTCTTTGTGCTTTGGACCATCGGCTTAGCGTCGGAAGAATAACCCAATTTTTTTACTGCTGGCTTTCGTTTTTGTTTTGTCCTGTTTGAGTTACGGTTTTCCTTTCGGAGGCTCTGGTCGCGCCTCCTAGGTTTTTTTTGTTGTTTACCTGGCTCGCTTTCCCCCTTTTTTCGGATGTCTTTTGGTCGATGAGCCCCTCCATGATTACCATGCTTTTCTCCCGCCCCCCCAAAGCACATTGTTCAAAAGTTGTCTTTTTTTTTGTATATTTCTTTCCGCCGAATACTTCCTCGATTACGTTCGGCTTTGCCATCCCACGGTCATCTTCCCAAAATTTTGGTCGCTGGGTGTCCTTGAGTTTGGCAGGTTTCCTACTCATCTACTTGGACCCAGCCATTTTCGGCCCGGGTTTCGGTCATCCTTCTTCGCCGTTTCCTTCATTTTTTTTGTTTTTCAAAAACTTGTTTGTCCCGGCCCATTTTTTATTGACCGACTGGTCCCCTGCCTCATGTTTTCCGTTTGAGTCCTGCTTTGCTTGAGGACCATCGTTTTCCTATTCTTTGCCATCCCCCTTTTCTTTGTAGACCTCCGGGCATTGACGGACCTCCTCTGGAACCCGAAGTGTCTGACCAACCTGGCGTTCCTTGGTCTGACCCCACATTTGGGTTCTTTCTTCCCTGTCATTCTGTGACACCCTTTTCCTCGTTGGGCTTTTTCCGCGCGCAGTACCAGAAGCCCCCCTCCGCCACTACTTTTTTCCCTTTTTGGTTACCGGCGGGTGGTTTGTCTCTTGGGGTCACACCTGGGGCGGGCGGTTTCACGGCTCCACGTACCAGTTGGTCCATTACGCCCCAAGGAATTCTGTTTTTTTTTTAGGTGGGCACTGATTTTTCCTGCCATCACCCGGGACCCCCTCCCTCTGGTGCCTTATTCTCCCCCACTATTTTTGAGTTGAATTTAACCTTACCCCACCCTACACTGACCGCCTGTGTCTCTTTTAGCCCCCCTTGGGGGTTTTGCTTTCCTTGCGCGTTTGACTCATGAGCAGACACCCCCCCCCTTTTGTTCGACTATCCGTTTGACCCCACCCCTTTTTTTTGGGCCAGCCTTCCTTTCTTTTTCCGGGGATCAAAGGCTTCACCCCCTAAAGTAGTGGACTTGGTGCGTTTGATTAGTTTTTTTTTTGCGGTCACCTTTTTCAAGTTCCCTTTGCAGTTCTCTCTTCGGTTTCTTCTTCACAACCCCACCCCCTCCTCTACCCCTGTCCTCCCCCCGTTTTGATTTTTTGCAATATTGATTTCGGTTCGCCACCGCTTCCTTGAGGCGGTTCTCCACAATCTCGGGGTAGGTCCCTCTGGCCCCTCGTTGATCTTTTTCCCCCCCTTTGATGTTGTTACACCAATTTTTGCTGGTGGCCCCCTTTTGCAGTCGGCAAAACCATCTTACCCCCTGGAGTTGCGGGCAATTTTTTCAGCCCTTTTAATGCTTTTCCCAGTTCCACCCTTTTTCTTTTTTTTGAGTCATGGCTTGGAACCCCTCATCCCTCGGTCTTGGCAGTGGCTTGTACTGGTTTTAGTCTTCTGTGGTGCTTTTTTTTACTGTATCCGGTTTTCCTGACTCGTTTAATCATAATCCCCCAGGTTTCAGGTGCTGGTCAGGTTTTTTGTCGCCCCCGGGCTGCTTCGTCTTTTCACCACTTATTGTATCGTTCCTCGTTTTTTAAGACGTCTTTTCTTCTAATTCCTTGTTTTTTCTAGTCCTGGGATGGGTGCGGGGGAGCGCGTTAGCTCCCTTCTTCAACGCTTTTTTTTTTTGACGTTTTTTTTTTTGTTTGTTCTAGCGCTCTTCCGAGTTTTGGTGCGTGCCCTCTTCTAATGTTCTCTTTTTTGCAGAAAGTGGCGATGTTTCGCCCCCTAGGTCGCCCTTGGGTTACCCGGATTCCGACTACCCTGAGCCGACTGCCCATTCACCCCCTTTTTTAAGCCCCTGTCGAGCCGTTCTCGAGGGATTTCCACCCCCCGTACTCTTCACTGCTAAGTCGCGGGTGACGGGTTTTGTTTTTTTTTAATATGCTTGAACGTGGGAATTTTCCCCCCCCCACGGTCCAATGACTCCTATATTTCCCATCACTTAAGTGGTTGTTTTTCTGTTTCCTTCTGTGAGACTCTGTTTGCAGCCCCCTCCTTTCTTTTTTGAGTGAGCGGTTTTGGCGTTACTTCCCCCCCCCGTTCCCCGAAGGAAAGACCAACTTAACTTTTAATTTAGTAGTTTTTTGCTGTTCTTTGTTTTTCTTTGAATCTCGAGACTCTTCTCCCGTTCTTGCTCGATGTTTTGAAGGGGGTTTATGCTGTTTTTTTTTGCTAAGTTGTTAGTACGTTCGGCCGGGGAGTCCTATCCGGTCCCCCAAGGCCGAACCTCTGGGTGTTTTCGACCAGCCCTTTTCTGTTTTTTCTAGCCTCCTGACTTCGTCTGTTTTTCTTACGCCCGCGGAGGCGGTCCCCGTGCTCTTTGTCGATTCGTTTGCCGTCCGCCCCCTCATCTACAGTCTCCGACCTGGTATTTTTTTTGGGTCCTGCCGCTTCGTTGATTTCTTGCCGACCTCACACTTTCACGAAGTGTGTTGTTTGGCCAGGGGGGAGATCCTTTTTTTGCCCCTTGCTTGGTAATCTGGCTTTCTGAGTTCGCCGGACCCACTGTTTCGCGGCCCCCGGGAGCTCTACGTTCTTCTTTTTTTACCCTTGTTGCACGTACCCTCCTCTGGTTCCGTTTTTCAAGCTGTTCCCCTGTCTTTCTGGGACTCGGCACTTGAGTAACGGCTGGTGCCTTTTTATCCCTTACTTTTTTCTAGTGTTCACTTTCCCGTGTGTCCCAAATTCGGTTTTGCACCCCCTCCCTTCCGCTCATCCTTCCCTTGGGGGCCTCGTTTTGCCCGGGCCCCTCGGCTGTTTGGTCTTCAGACACCCCCGCCTTTGGCCGTACTGTCGTTTTTGCCTTCCCTTTTTTTTTTTTTTTCCCTCATGTCTGAAAACCACAGGTCTCAGCTTGTGATCCTCAATTTTTTTTTTGTTGTTGCCCTTCCCTAGGGCGGGTACCTGTTAGTTTCGGTTGGTTTCCGGCAGGGTCGTCGCCACTCCCGAGCCCCCTGGTCTACATACTTTATTGAGTTTTTTTCCCCCCTTCCCCGACGAGTTCCTCCATCTTCCAGGCTGGCCACCCTTGTTTTTTGTTTCTTTCTTTTCTCTTCCTCTCGCACCCTTCTGTTTTATTCATGACTCTTCCTTAGCGTATTGAGACACCCCCACTGTTTTCTTTCCCCGGTGGCTTTTTTCAAAGGCCCAGGAGGCCTTTTATTAGTGACGGTTCACCCACCTTACCTCGCGCTTTTGTTGAGCATAAAATACCTTCACCGGCTTTCGGTGTCCCGTTTTTCTGCAGACCTCTTCCGCCAGACTCGTGAACCCCTCCTTCAGGCTCTTTTAACATTTGTTAGGTTATGCTTTCCGCCGTGTCCCCCCCCCTTTTTTCGACCGAATCCTACAAGACTCCACCAAGACCTCCAGAAGCTCGATCGTTTGCGTTTCTTTTTCTCCCATCTTTTCAACTAAAGGTCCTTTACATGGTGGTGCCGGTTTCCCTTTTTTTCTCACTAACAACCCAACATTTGTTTCTCTTTGCGCCATGCGCCTTTTACTCCTTTCCCCTTCTAGGTTTTTTCTATTTTTCAATTTTCTTCACCCCCCCATTGGTAACCTTTTTTTTGATTCGCGATGGAACGCGATTATTTCCCCCCGCAAGTTTTTGTTCCGGGTTTTTTCCACTCTTTCCCCGTTGAGACTTTTTCTCTCTTGTACATTTTTTTTTTCTGTCATCCCCGTCCGTCCAGTTTAAACATCACCTGCCAATTTTTTTCCTCGTGAGAAGATGCCTGGGTCCTTTTTTTTTTTTGCGGTCCCCGGAACTTTTGGAGCGTTTGTTCAACGTTGATCTTCGACCCCTAAAAAGATTTCCATCGTGCCCGCTTTCCTTTTTTTTTTTGTGTGCCCCCCTTTCCCAAGTTTATTTTTTTTTTTCGGCGTGCCTTCTATACGTGCTTCGTAACGTATTTTTCCGCAAACTAGAGGCTTTTTGTCACGGTTATCTTTCTTGTGTGACGGGTACCAAGATTTGTGCTTTTTTGCAAGCGCTGTCTCCTGAAAAAAAACTGTTGAGCACCGCCCCTTCTTCTATGTAGTTCGGGGTCCCTGTTTACATCGTGTATTTTTTTTTTTTTCTGTGCTCCTTTTTTCTTCTAGGTTCACACCCAGTCCGCCCCTTACTCTCCAGGTGTCCCTTCCGTCAATTCTTTTCTCTTCAACAGCTCGGCCGCTTCCTCCGCTTTCTTTTTTTCCGGCAACCCACATTTTTCCCGGCCTTTTCAAATCCTCTTCCATTTTTCAAAAGCGGGATTTTTCATCTTGTGGCTTTGTTTTTTTACCCTTGAGCCGCTCTTCTGTTACAGTCCGTTTGTTTTGACCGTTCCCCCACTCTGCTTTCCGGGCTCTTTTGTTCTACATTCTAACCCACCCGTGTTCGCACGGCTTGGGTCTCCTCAGAGGATATTTAGGTGTTGTGTCTTTTGTTGGTCGTTTTTTTTAAAAATTCTCAACCCAGTGGCATTTTGTTAGTTGTCCTGTGAGTCCGTAGGGGTCTTAAAAAGCCTCTGTTTTTTCTCTTCTGCCCCCTTTTTTGGTTTCTTTGTTTGTGTGTTCGCGATTCTGGAACCCTCCCTTCATGGGCGGTTATGTTCTGTCTTTGGCCTGTGAACCAGAGCACACCCCGGCTCTGCTTTGAGTTTTTTTGTGTTTTTTGTTTTTTTTGGGAGATCTGGACAGTACCACGTCACAGAAACTCCCTTGCGTTTCCCCCCCCCTAGAGGAACCCAACTCCTAGGTCTTGTGTCTGCAATCCTCCACAGTGACCGCCCCCCCTGCCCGTCGTCTG
>Ga0179593_1236282_pt1 | contig 24031 bp, 28 predicted proteins | sample CZODoug2_1_08_16_FD_185931 | JGI IMG/M metagenome (GOLD analysis project Ga0179593, IMG submission 185931) | Vadose zone soil fungal communities from Angelo Coast Range Reserve, California, USA - CZODoug2_1_08_16fungal (PacBio error correction) | ecosystem: Environmental > Terrestrial > Soil >... | reverse complement strand
CGTGCCTGCGAGCTTGTGCGCATTTAATGGGGCTTCGACTGCTAGGAATTAAGGCAAGGTCGTCTATCCTAGTCCAGGCATTGGTGGCTGGCTTTTGATTCTGGCACGAAAACCTCTCCCCTGACGGGTCCCGGAGTGGCGGTTCTTGCCGGTGCACAGGTCCTCGTGCTGTTTTCCTTCGGTTTTTCCACGGCGGTGGGGTTTGTGATGGTCGAGTCTCCTTTCGGGAGTCGCGGGCGTTCCCTTTTTTTCCGTCGCGGGTGAGGTGAATCGGCTTGCTTGTGGTAGGTCCCCCTTCACATTTTTTCTGGTCCGATTGGAGCCATACAAGCTTTAGTCTACGAGTGATTGAATTTTCTTTTCTTGTGCGGAAATGGTAAAGGCCGGACTCACTGTTACTTTTCTTGCCGGCATGAATTCTTCTTAGAGCTGTATTCAAGTCGGGACACGCTGCGCCCTTTCATCCATGCGCATCTCGAACTGGGCCTGCGGCCGGGACTGCGTAGGTAGGACGCGGATCTTTCCCTCCCCGTCGACCTACTGACCCTGACCGGGGCTGAACACCTTTCCCTCGGTCGATTGCGCTTCTTCGCGTAACTGAGATCGGTCCGCTAACCCTGGTGTTTTGCCTTCTAGGCCTAGCAGGGACCAGTCACGGGTATTCGCATAGATTGTGCTCCTGAGCCACCCCACTTGTGGCGCCCTAGAATTTGGGGGTTTACGCAGGCCGGGGCTCGCCCTCGTCCAGGTCGGTGTTCGTCGTGGTTAGCGAATCCCTGTGTTGTCGCATAAATCCGCTGTTTCCCAGACAGTACTCAACGGTACCCTCACTTTCGTGTAATCGGTATGAGTCTCTGCTGAACGCGTAGCGTCATAGACCGGCGGCGCTGTGCACCGTTGGGATCGTCTCTCTTCTGAACCGCCGTTTATTCGCGAGTTTTCTTGTCGCGCTTCCTCTACAAGACTTTATGCCGCTAAGCCCGCCCCCATTCTGGAGTCTGCTGGATCTTGACTGTGACTTCTCGCGGACGCTACGGACTGCTGTGGGACTTCACCTTCGGGACCGTCGGGCACCGCTTACACTTTTCTTTCTCTCCGAGTCTGAGCCTTTTCAGTCTGCGCAAAGCCCCTCCCACAGCACGTATTGGGTTCTGTCGAGCTTCCCTGGCACGTTAAACAGACTGGTCTTCCAGTTGTAAGGTGGCCGCTGATTCCCTGATCCAACACAATCGATTATTGCACGAGTTTGCGCTGTCCCTGCCCACTATTTGCTTTCGCTTTTCACATTCAACTTTCCACATTCCAACGATGTTAGACCCCCTTCCGAGGGCTTTAGGTTTTACCTCGCTTCGCCGGTCATTCTTCCTGGGACTCTGACGCGGTGTTGCACTCGCTGGATGCGGATCCTGTTCCTGTCTATGAAGGACTCCCTTAGACCGCGAGGTTTTTTTATTAGTTATATGGTCCTAGCCAGGCGATGCCTGGGACACTTCAGCGGTTATGACTGTGTTACCTGCGGTCCCTATTGGTATTGCGCCTCCCGGTGGGGAATTTTCTCGAGGTGATTCCGGGGCTTGTACTGTGACAGTGCGTACCTTAGCCCCTTGAGACCGTGTCGGCTGACAGCGCGGAGGTCTGCCCCGCGGTGCGGTGTTTTAAAACACATCGGTCCGCCGAGTCAGCTTGGCATGTGGCCGAGTTCTTGTTTTCGTGAAATCAGTTTTTGTACGCCCATTCTTAGATCGTTTTCCGGCCGACTTCTGTTCTGTTTGCCCTTTTCGGTTTATTGTTAGGTTCGGTTTTCCTCACGGTCCTCCTGGCTATTCCTTTACTATCGGCCACGAGTCGAGGATCCTTCGCTGTGTCGAGAGCTTCTTTTTGCTCTGCAGAATCGTCCGCCGTCCTTTTTATGTTTTTCCCCTGTTTTCGGGCTCTTCTCCGTGTCCTTTCTGAGGGTTCTTCCTCCTTGATTGATGGGCGCCTCGGCCGGGGTTTCTGTCCAAATGTTGTGGCTGAGTCGACGAGTTTTATGTCACAGGGTTCGTTGTTCCCCAGTACCTCCTTGACCGGCGATAAGGCGGCCCTCTCGCGACGGTTCCGCCCTGTCTTTTTTTTAGTTGTCCGCCTGTCGGTTTTCCTCCAGGGCCCGACTTCTTTGACGGTGCTGGGGTCGACGGGGTCCGAAGGAGTGCGCGCTTTCCTTTTTGTCGTCCTCGGCGAGGTAGCCCAGGTCAGGACTCCCATTCCAGTCTTTATCCCCGCTAGGCTTCCGTCTCGGTTCTGAGCCTTTGTGTCCCTTGGTCCTAGTTCTTGCCGGTCTTCATGGTCTTTGATCGCTCTAACTGAAGACTTAAGTTTTTCGCTGTGTTTGCGGGTTCTGCGTTTATCCCGTGAAGCACTCGCCGAGCCGAGCTTGCTGTCTTGGGCTCCTTGGCGTAGGAGTACCCCTGTGACTTATTCGCGAGGTTTGGATTTCTCTGGGTCTGTAGACCCCCCTGCGTGGACCATGTACTGATTTGACATGTAGTCGCATTCTATTCCTTCAATCCTCTTTTCCATGGCCCTCGCCGATGCAGACGTACACAATGTGTGGCGTTCGGAAGTCTTTTCTTCGCCGGGTCCTTCTTTGACCGTACGTTTGCCAGTCCCGCCCGGCCAAGATCCTTTTTTTTTTCCACCACTTTTTCGTCCTTTGCAGCTGTGACATGGGTTCCTGTGTTTGAGGAAGTCCACGTAGTCCTCTCGGGGCTTTGCGATGATCCTAGCCCGTGCCTCTTCTCCTGCGGGAAGAATGTGACCTTCTGGTTCACCGGAGCCTGAGGCTACCTTTTTTTCCTTGCGGACGAAGTCTCTGATGTCGTCCTCCGGTTTGCCTTGCCCGGCATTCGTTTTTTTCGGTTCTCTCTTGTCTGCCGCCTCATGAGTGCACCGAGCTCCTGAACGCGACCTGTTTCTCCATCCTCCGTGCCCCGGGGTCCTGGTTTGAGTGACTTCTCCCCCTTGTAAGAAACCCCTCTATTCTTTCCTGCTGCTGTCCATTCTGTTAGTGAGGACCGACGATGTCTCTCATCTCTCTCTTCGAAGTCCCGAGGGTTCTGCTTTCTTTGGCCTCCCATGCCACGTCAGAAACCAGTTAGCTGAGTAGTAAATTCCCCCTTTTGCGGTAGCGTGCCATCGTCTTCTTTCCATTTCTAGTCTGCTTCACCATCTCCTAATTTTTCTGGGTCAGTTTCCTTCCTGTTTGTTTTGTCCACAGGTCTGCGTCGATATTCGTCCGCGTGGGTGTCCTAGCGTCGAGATCGGTGACGAACAACACCCCCGCGCTTGAAAGCAGTTATTCGTCCTTTCCCAGGCTCAGCGACCCACGTGGTGTTGCCCTCGCTCTCTCATGCCCTCCCTTCTACTCCGTTCCCCTGTACGGCGCACGAAGTACGTGAGCCGGCGCTTGTCAAAGATAATATACTTTTCGTCTCTCGTGCTGGCGTGTATCTCCGGGCCGAGTTCCTTGGGCAGCGGGTTACCCGTTCTCCAGCAGCCTCCACGTGGCGTTTCGCGAGTTTTAACCGGGGCACGTCCCTCCAACTTTGTCACTCTGTCTTTTCCCGTCTAGTTAATTCCCCTTGTCACCGAGGAGGCATCCTCCTCCTCCGTTGTTGTGTTTTTTCGAGCTCTCCCCTCCTGTGCACAGGGTTATACCCCCTTCCCTTAAGGACAGCCGGAGTGACTACTCTTTCGTCGCTGCCCCCCTGCTCTCGAGACACCCAACCTCCGAGGTCCAAATTATTTGTTGGGAGGAGTCCGACGGTTGGCGTGAAGGACAAGCCCAGCTTGATCTGAGAACCTTCCTACTAGCTTTTTTTATTCTCGCTCGAAGGATTTTCACCTTTCCTCTTTCCTGCAGGCCGCCTGTGACTTCGGCGGGCTTCTTCTTCACCCTTGTTCTCGATTCTGGACCCGCAAATGGATTTCAATCATAGGCGGGGGTGTATGTTTTTTCTTCAATTCGCACCTTGTACTGCCGGACTTTGTGACGCTGAGTGAAGCCATCTGAACCCCCTCTCTTACCGGTTTTCACATGTCCACTTCTATTGATGTTTGAGCTCTACCCCCCGTCTGGTCCCGCCGTTCCCGCTCCCGTTTCTTTTGTTAAAAAAAAATCCCCCCCAATGAACCAAAGGTAAATACAACCGAGTAAACAAAAAATAACAAAGAGAGGGGTCTAAAAAAAACAAGCAATGTGCACTAAAATATAAACCACCCTAAAATCTTCCTCATCACCCCCCCCCCCCCCCCCCCCCCCCCCCCCCCAGTCGACTTCGGCTCTTCGGCTCCGGGCCCAGGGTCCTTTTTTCTGCTTGCCGTAGTCCGCTGGTACCCAGCACTCGTTGCGTTCTCCGCCCTCTTGGCTGCTCAGGACTGCAGCTAGTTGTTCTTCTCAGAGGATCGGCCATGTCAACCTCTTTTGTCCTTGGCAGGCATTCTCGCTCTCCGCCGATGTCCTTTCGTTGCTGCGGTGAAAGATGAGACCCCCTCTTCTAGGCCGGGCACAGTCAAATTGATTCTTTACCATCTACGTTTCCTAGCTGGGATAAACCCGCATCCTGGTCTGCCGGTGACAAAAACAGGCTTTCCGGCGTCTCGCTCCTGCGACGCTCCTCCTAGCGATCCGCCATTCCGCGCGAGCGAGGGATTGTTCTCGCCGGTAAAAGGTCCACCAGCGGTAACACGGTCGGAACGGTCCGGACCTTTCCTTTCCTGGCGGACTGTTCCGGTGTCTCTGGCATCCCTCAGCTCTTCCTCTCGATTACGGTCCCACCCTCCTGGTTTAGCTGCAGAGAGCGTCTGTTGCAGGGAGGTCACTTGTAACGTTCTTGCTTCCTCCACCTTTCTTTCCCTGGGCACTGAGCTCTTCCGACAGCAACTAATACACCTCCACACTCGACCCGAATTATGGAGTCTCCGAAAGATCCCCCCTCAACCTCAGTCATCTTTTTCTCCGATGTTTTTGATTTACTCTGAGAGAAAAGCCCATTCTCCCCGTACTCCTCATTTTCTCCCGCCACCTAACCCTCCCAGGGTTTACGTGCGAAGGACGATCGAGGTCTAAGCCTGGACTTCCTGGTTTCCTCGTGACTTTTTGCCGAGCACACGGCCACGCGAGCACTTCTTCGCTTCGGCTCCACTTCTGAACGACCAGCCCCAGTCATGGTCGGTCCTTGACTCCCTTTAGCAGGCGGCACTACACACGAGGACCGTCTTTGTCTGCCTCCTGTGCGCCGTCACAGGCGTTTTTTCTACGCTCCCCAGGACATCACCCTCGTACGCGCTCCGCCCTTGAGCATTCCTCACCAAAACGGTAGCCCCGCACGTCCGTCGCAAATACCACCACAAGAGTAACCTCGCGATCTCGCCGGCCCCCTGGGAACACGTAATCACCTTTTACGCCTGTTTGTCTTCATCAGTGCCAGTCCTTCACCGCCGAGCGCGTGCCGTCTATCACGGTTCACCTGCAGGAAATGTTTTTTTTTTTTTTCTTTTTTTTTTTTTTTTTTTTTTATCTCGAACCCCCTGGCACCTCACCAGGCCCGGGCAAACCAGTACCGATTTTTTTCTACCCCAAGTACGATCGGCCCATTGCGTTTTAAATCGCGGTTTCACGAACCTAAGCCCATTTGCGAAGCGTCTCCTTTTACCTCCCGCCGTCGTTTTTTCCATCCCGCCTCGCGTCAATCCTACCGGTCTCCGAACTTGTAAGTTTCGCCGCACGGGTCTCAGAGCTAATTCACGCGATCACCCCATATTGGCCACTCTACTTCTAATCCCAAGGCCATGGAACCACCCCAACAGTGGGGTAATAAGTGGCCGCGATCATGTCATGAGCGGCCCCGAGCTCTCGACGTCATTCCCACCCCCAGATTCCGCCTTCGCAGAACCCCATACTGGGAGTTTGCCATCCAGCGCTTACCCACCCCGCGATTCAACGTCCCCCGCCCCGACCGTCGCGGCCATTTTCCCTGCACTTTCCCATTTTCCTCTTATGATCACTTTTTCCCTGCCGATGGTCATTGTTTTTTTTTGCCTCCAGTTGCATTCCGTTTTTCCCGGCTTTACGCCAACCTCCCTTTTCCCCTGATGGGGTTCCAGCCTGCCACCCTCCCGCCCGCCCGGTCCTTTTAGGTTACCCTCCAATAACCCCCCGCGGTCCAGACAAAAAGCTCAGTGCGTGGATGGAGGGGTGTCTCCTCTCTTGCGATCCGAATTGCTACAGCTTCTGCTCCCGAACTTTGTAAGTCCGTGCCGTCCAGGGTGCCCGACCTGAAGGTTGAAGTCCACACCTGCGTTTCCGTCTCCTTTCGTCCCCTTCTCTACGTACCGGTTCCCCCTGTCGAAAGGACTCTTTTGTGAACTATTAGTGCGCTGGTCCTTCCCGTTTGTAGCGTCCCTCGGCGCAAAGTTGGCCCTTCGTGCGAATAGACGCTCCTTTGCACCGGGCCGTCTGATGACATCGCTGTTTCACGCTTTTCAAGACCTTCACAGAGCCTGTCGCTGCTGTCAATGTCCCCGCCCGTCTCTGTTTTTCCCCGCCGCTCGCTACCAGACCTGGCCTTTTGAGTCCCTCCCCGGGCCGCGTCACCCCGACGGAGAATCGCCAGCGTTTGAGCCGCGCAAAGCATATCTGCGGACCCCTGTACACTCTTCTTCTTCCCGGAAGTCCTCTCCTCCCCCACCCCACCCTTTTTCCGGTGTTCTGCTCGGTTTTCGAAACAAGCGCTCGCCCCCGTTTCACGATCGCGTTTCAACCGTTGCGCAACGCTTCATGTTCCGCCCCAGCTGCAGGATCAGCCCGCATCCGCACGCCATAAGTTCCTTGGCGGTCGAATGAGCCTTCTGCCCAGCCGCGGTGCTCCTTCCTTTTCTCCCCCAGCTTCTCCGCCACCTTCAGGAGGACGGCGTCACCTGGCCGTCCGGTCTTGAACATGTACATCACCCCCTCCCGGCAAGGTAACTCCTGATCTCCCGTAACTTACGTGCTGCTTCTAATTTCTCTCTCCCGTGATTGGGTCTACACCACAACCCAGTTTGAGATTCAAAATAAAAGCCTCCGCCGCTTGCGCCGCCTCCTCTACTCTCCACCGCGATCTCCGGCAATCAGAACCCCCGCGGTTTACCTCAAGCCCCCGCCCGTTGGCCTTCGGCCCCAAACGTCTCCCTGCGTGCCAATCCTGGCGGGTAGCGGGTAAATGACCTTCCTCCCAGCCAGCACCCCCCTGGCGACTTTTTTGCGCGTTCCGTTTCGCCGTACTCCCGTCGTTCACTGGCCATCACCCAGCTAGGGATTAGTTTTCACGTATCTTATCTGTCTCCCCGTTTGTGTGTTGAGATCTGATACGTGCCTTAGGTGTTTGATTGTGCCGGGGTGGTCTTTGGACGTGAGTGAGTGGACGGACGGTTTCTCTACTTTCCTTGTTGGATTTTTGTTGAGATGTGCAGTGACCCCTCGCAGGAGGTGGAGAGGCGGGGAGGACGTGGGATAATGTGTTCCCTTTCTGCGGGTCCGGCGGGGCTCCTGAGGTCCACCTTTCGGGGGTGGTGAGATGATCTTTTGGTTCGGTGCGGAGGGATGCTCTTGTCGGCCATATTAGGGTTCGGTTTGGTCGCCCTGGGTTTGGGGTTTAGGTCCTCCCCCTACCACGGGATAGGGAAATTTTCTCCCTTCCGAAGTATCCTCTCCCGTCTGCGTGCCTTGCGTTACCTGAGGTTTTTGTTGACTGGGCACTGGACCAGGAATGTTGTCCGGCTGCTGCCTATTTGGGCGGCGATTTGCTCAAGGTTTCCCTTGTCTCTGGGGAAGAATTTTTTCGCGGACTTCTGGCCTCGGTCTCTTATTTCCTTCGGGGATTCGGTAGCGGATAGGTGTGGAGAGGTGAGTCCTCTGCGCAATTTGTGAACTCTATATCTCTCACGTTTGAGTTTTTTGATTGGCTCGGAAACCAGGTAAATTTCTGGTGGCCTCTCAATCCCTTCTCTGCCTGGGACAAGTTCTGTTTCGGGTAATATCGTTTTGCATTAGCAAGGTTCGTGGTGTACTTCACCAGTGGGGTCTCTACTCGGCCCTTGCTCTGCGACAGCGGCAATTTCGGTGACCGACTCCTCTGAGAAACCAGATTCCTGACGTTTGCCCCGGACAGCCTTCATTTTTAAGGCTCCTTTTTTAGGTCTTGTGAACAGACCCGCCGAGTCTCTCGCCTGGCCCCTGTCCGTCTTCACCGTTGTCTTTGTATGCGGACGCTGTTTGCGCGAGTTTTGGCCTCCCTCGGCGGTAAAGATTTTTCGCCCCACGCACTAATCCCTTCAGCCGAGACTGGATTCACCTGGCTAATTTGTGACATTTCGTCGCCTATTCGCCGGAAAGTTTGCAGTTGGTTTGGACTCCTTCCGGCCTTGCGTGCACCGTAACGCTTTCGTGAAGACGGTCCGCCCGGATGATAGCGGTGCGCACCGATTCCCCATACCTTTCTGAGTGATTCTTGGCTTTGATCCCGGGTACCATACCTGGTTGCCCGGCGGGTTTCCCTTTGGCCTTTGCTGTCCACCACAGCGATTATGCGATTCTTTTTTCGCCTGAACAACCCTTTCTTTGTCATTTCTCTGTTCATTTCCCGGTTGAATTTCCTTCTACCGATTGGAGATTGGAGTATTTTCTCCTGGATCGTTCTGCGTGCGAGAGTCGTTTTTGGGGAAGTTTTGATCGACTGTGCGGGGGTGGCAGCCTCGCTGGACTGCATGCATCCCATGTCTATTCTGAGCAGTAGGCGTTCACTTGAGTGGATTTTGGTTCTTTCGTCTTTTCCGAGCGGCGCCTTTTCGACAGGAGCGGATGACTTTGTTTCCCTCCCTCCTTTTTTTTTCTTCGTTGCCAGTCGGTATGGCAGCTGTCTGTGGGGTCACGTTTCTTTGCGGTTTTCGGGCTGCTTCTTGAGCATTTCCCCTTAGAGACCAGTTTCGGCCCACGCGCGGCTTTTTCCCAGTCTTTCTCTGAGGATTTCCCCCCACCCTTCGAGTCTTGACGTTGTTGTTGATTGTCTTGGACCTGCGAGGTAGACGCAATGTGGTCGTTGTCTTGTCGTCTTCAGCGGTCACGTTTGGTCTGTCTTGTTGTTTGATGCCATTTCTGGTGAGTTGACCGGGTTTCCCCCCTTTCAGGGACAGGTCCCTGCAGGGTGTCTTTTTGAGGACGTCGGTGATCTCGGCCACCCTCTGCGCGGCGGTGTCGCATTTGCGAGGTCTAATGGTTCCGTCCGGGATTTTTTGGGGTTTTACCCCGTCTTTCGGCGAGTCTCCTTTTCCCTGGCGCTTGTTTTTATTCTCGGCGGTTGCCGGTGCTTTTCGTTTTTTTCGTCTCGGATGCCTGGATGAAGACTATCTTCCGATGTCACTGTTCTTTCTTAGGTTAACGCTGACTTTCGCTCCTTTTTGAGCAGTTCCTTGTGTTTTAGTGCCGTGCTTCTTAAGGCATTCTTTGAGTTTCTTCTTCCCCCCAATCCTCGAGTGGCCGCTTCTTGCTCGCGTACTTCGGTGTTCTCGGCCTCGTAGAGGCTCCCTTCAGCTCTCATGTTATCCTTTCTTCTCTTTTCTTCCCCTTGTTCCCCCCCTTCCCGGTACAATTGCCTTATTTTCCTTAGGTCAGCGTGCGATGCCCACCAGAAGAATTCGTTTTGCGCTGTGACGGCGGTTCGTTTTCTCCTAAGCCCCAGTTCCTCTGAGTGGTTTTTCCGATCCTCTTGTAGATGACTTCGGGCGATTTGTGTTGATGTCGTAGTAGGGTTCTGTCTACAACCTCCTGGACAAGTAACGAGACCTTTCGGAAGGACCCTTCTCTTTCCATTCTTGACCTACCCTTTTCGAACTCTTGAAGACGGGCTCCAGACTGGTGCTGGTCGCTTAGGGAAGATCAGGCTGTTGCCCTCCCGGCCGTTGCCCCCAGTCCCGACCGCCATCTCTGTTCCAACGTTAAGACATCTTCTCGTGTGACATGGTTCCCCTGCCTCTGGCGGATCGAAGCCCTTTCGCTCGCGGGAAGCTTGCGCGTCGCGCAACCGGGCTATTCGGGAGGACGTTTTTTCCCCTGTTTTTTTTTCCCGTCCTCCTGCGGCTGCGGTCCTTCTAGACGAATCTCTGTGTCCATCCTACCTTTGACGTGCACGGCCTTTAAGGGCCGGGTCTTTATTCGGTACGCAGCCCTAACCCTTCTCTCATTTCTTAAGAACCTCTCCTCCTGCCCCCCCCCTCTCTTCCAACTGACTGGGCTTTTTCGTTGCCGCTGCCTGCTTAAGAACAACTCGCTCTTCTCTCTACTAAGCACAGTAGTTGTCTCTTAGGACCCCTCAACGTAGAGTCTTTCGCGTCGACACGCAGTTGCGTTTTTGTTCCCCGTGGCATGAAGGCCACGGCCTGTCCAGAGACGGATTCTCTTACATTCCCACTTCCCCCTTTAGCCCGGCCCGAGCTTTCCCGGTTCTCTCATCACCATCCCTCTATTTCGGTTAAGGGCCAGTCCGGGACGTGCTTGTACCTGGTCGAAAGGCATTTCTTTCCCCCTTTCTTTGTTGCGCCCCCCATGCTCTGATTGAATCTCCTGCGTCCTTGCAGCGAACCAACTCTTTTTCCACCCCGCGACGTTTTTGCCCGTCCACTGCGGGAACCCTTTACCTTTGTTCATCAGTTCGAGCCTTCGTCTGCCCTTTTCCTCTCATATAAGGTGTTGTGTCCTGTTTTTGGCGTGGAAATTTTGAGCACGGCCGGTCCGGTTGACGAGGGAAAGCGAAGCGAAGCCAGCCGTTTCTTAGTTCGACCAGGAAGTGTCCCCGACCTCCATCCCTCCGCTGAGTGAACGGTTTTCCCATTTAACGTTCTTCTTATCTCTTTTCCGATCTCCGTTTTTAGAGTTATATCCTCGGGTGTAACATTTCCCGACGTACGTTTTTTTTTTTTTTGTTCTCTTTTTTTTTTTTTTTTTTTTTCTCTGCTTTTTTTTTTTTTTTTTTTTTTCTCTCTTTTGGTCCCCAGGCGGATTCCCCCCCCCTCTCTGAGGGTCTTTCCCGGTTCCTGCGCAAAAAGAGCTTTTTCTTCTGAAGGTCCCGCTTCGATTTTTTTTTCCGTTCTCCCCTGGTGGTTGGGGGGGTGGCTGTTTGGGGGGGGGTTTTTCCTTTTTTTTTTTTTGTTTTTTTCTTGGACAATCCCTTTGTCTTCCCGTCCTGTATATGAGCGTTGAACTCTTCCTTTCTTTTTCTGCGTGCTCCCGGTACGTCTCCTAAGGTGAACGGGAATGCCCCGCGCCCGGTTTTCACCCGTTCCCTTGGTGCCTCATCTGACGGCCACCTTTTCTTTCACCTGAATGTCTTTTTGTTTTCTGCCACTTTTTCGGTTTCATCTCCTGCGAAGCTTCGACTTCGCCCCTTCCTTAAAGCACGGCGTAGTCTCTCCAAGGAAACTCCGCTGGCGGGTGAGCTCTCGTGAAATGCTCGGGTACGCGTACGGTTCTTGATGTAATACATTCGAGACTTCGGCTCCGGGTTTAAGGCCACCGTGGCCATCTTTCCTCCTCGCTGTCTGTCCCTCTGGAAAGCCTACTCTGCGACTCTTGCACTTGCTCGGTCTTCCTTCGCAGCGGAATCGGCAATTCCCATCCAGTCACCCTGTGGCGTGGCAGGTCTTGTCTTTCTTCACGGATGAACGTTGTTTCCTTCCCCCTTTTTTACTCCCCTCGGCAGGCCGGACGTCTCCCTGGATACTGCCACATAGATCTTTCGTTTTGGTCGAAGGGACACGCAGACGCATGTTTTGAACCACCAATTTCCGTTTAATCCCCTTTCCCCTTGTCCTCGCGATCGCACTTCAAATGTTTTTATACCGTCGCTCCATTTTCCCACTCCAAGAGGCAACCTTGGTCTTCCTTTGTCGCCGGATCTGGGATTGCGGGCTTTTTTTCCCCTTGCTTTGCAGCCTCCTGTTCCTACGACACGGCCCATTTTGCTTCGACTTCATCGCGCGGGGCAAGGGAGGGCACTGTGTCATTTTCGATGCTTTGCCCCCCTTTTCATGGGTTCAACTGCGCTTTCTTTTCCGGTCCCCTCCCATATACTACCACCACTCGACCTTATTTGATTACTCCCGATAACCCGGACAGAAAGGCGATGTGCCGCGTTGGCTTCGGATGAGACGCGACCTCCCTTTACCGGATTCTTACTTCTAGTCCTTTCCCCCTGAACGCTATGCCAGTGTTCTCGGCCATGTCGCTCAATACGCTACTTGCTCCCGGATCAAGCGTCCCTTCGGTCTACTCGCCGAGGCCTGATGCCAGTTTTACGCAGATACGCCCGTTTCCCTTACCTTCTTCCCCGCCAGACTGTCAAGCATTTCTTGCATGTGCTGATCGTCGTTCCCACCTACACACCGTAGGAACGTCTTTTCTGCCTGAGCGCCGTAATGATTTTCCTCCTGCCCGTCTTGCCCACCCCTTTCTCCCTGCCGCCCTGCCCAGGGGGTTACAACCGGCTAAGCCCCGACCAAGGCCGTGATCCCCCAAAAACCCCCTTGACACTTTCTATCGCCTCCTCCCCGTTTCAAAGCCCGAAATCCGCCCGAACCGGAGCTCCATCCAGTTGCTTCTACACACTGCTCGCGCGTGGGATAGCTCCTGCCTCACCATTTTAGTCCCTGTCCCCCCCCTCAACTTTCCAACCTCACCTCACCCAGCAAATGTCACTTCCCGAGTCGTTCATAGGACGTCACCTAAGTCCGGCCCTGTTTATTTCCCCCCTCCGAGTTCACGACCCCGCATCCCCAACTCCTCTTCTTGACTCTGGCCCTCTGTTTTACAGCTCGCCCACCACTGGCAAGTCCACCGCGAGATGTACAGCGCCCGGTCTCAGCCATGTTTCATTTCCAGGCCGAGTTCCCCTCTTATCATGCTCCTCGATCACACGCCATCCACATCCCTTCTGTAAAGACCCAAGTCTGTCCCCCTCTACCAACAGGCCTCCTGCGTATCATGAGATGATATTGCCCTGTATGCCTCACACCCCCCTTCCTCGTTATTTTCCTTCTGGTCCCCTCTCATGATGCCGGACCCGTCCCTCCGCGCTGCCCACCCCGATTTCCTAACTGTCCCCCTGACCCCCTCACCTCTTCCCTCGCGGGACACCCTCCCCACCCCTCTACAGTCTATACGATCAATCGTTAATCGAGGATGTCCGTTCCTTCCCGAAAAGGGCAATCCGTGGTCCTCGGTCCAAGTCCCCCCCCTTTGCCTGAACTCTGTGGTGTCTCAATCCCGGCACCTTGCGCTCCCTTCTTTCCCGGTAGGTGATCCGCACATCACCAGCTTTCCTCTAACCTCTCCCTCTCCGGCTGGCGGGTTTTCGCACCCGCGGCAATCCGGTGCGAAAGCTGTTTTCACGGAACAGCGTTTGTAAGCCGGCTGCCCTGCCCGTTCTCCGCGTAAGGTGCCTCCCCCCCCCACCCTTGCAGCTTTCCAGGCGTCTCGCCCGAAGTCCCGGGTAACAGGTCGTTTCCTTGCGGGAGGGTGGATTTTTTGGTCTGCACACCTCTTGCCGCTCCGGGCGACCGTTATTTGTCCCCAGTTATGTCTTCTAGAAGATCCCGGTTGCACCGCTTTTCGACGCCGCCGTCTCCTGCGGTTAAGGTGGCCCCTCCCCTATTGAGACGTACCGTTCGCGGAGTATTGTTCTGTATGTTTAGTGCGCTTGTGCGTCCTCTTCCAGGCTGGTTCATTCTTTCCGCGTAATACCCCTCCGGCGTTGCACCTCCTTCTTTGTCCATTCCCGCAGATATTTCCCTTGCTAAAACCGTAATGAAGGGCCTTAATTCCCCCCCAAGGGTTACGGTTGCTTCTTCGATAAAAAATAGATCGGGAGCAAGATGCTTTAGTTTTCCCGTTCCTGCGTTACGAGTTCCCACCTCCTGCGCCCGGATCGTGCAGCATCCCTCCGGACGCAAGTCCCACTTAATCATCTGCCATGTCGCCTTTATTGCCCTCCCTTTCAGCGTGTCTGCTTGATACCCTCTCCCCTTCGTCCGCATCGTCATCTGCGTCCTGGTTTTCCATTGTACAGCACCACAGGCGGAGCTTTCCGCAGCAGTCCGGTTATTTCCTTTTTCCAAATTAAAACTCTCCTGGTTCTGTTCCTCCCCCCCAACCACGTTGCTCTCACCAACCGCCTATTTATTCCGCAGGTGCCCAACCCCTCCCGCATCACCGCGCGAATCTCACCTTCCATGCACCCGCCGGTGTACCTTCCAGCCTGAGTTCCTTCTCCCGCACCCCTCCTCCCCTTTTTTTCGGCCCCCTTCTTTTTGGTCAATGCCAATAACCAGCCCTGCCTGCGACTGGAGCGGCAACGTAATTCCGTCCCCGTGCGGTCACTTTACCTGTCTCCCCCAGATCGGCGAGGGGACTTTTGCCTTGCATTCCTTTTTCTTTTTCCATCCGTTGTGGTTCCGAGAGTAGCCCCGTTTGACCCCTGTATCTGGGTAGATTTCCTTGGCTTGACGCCGTTGGTTTCCAGGCCCCAGTAGTTTTTGTTCTTACCTCTTTTTGCGCTGGATGTTTTTCTTCGTTCGTGTCTTCCGCTCAATGAGTTCTTCCCTGCTTTCTTTAAGTGGGGATGGTGCTGTCCTCCGGCGGGTCCGGCGGTTGTTTCGCTCGGACCCTTTTGGGGGGACTCTCTGGATCGCTGTTTTTGGTTTCTTTGGATGGGCTCGGGCGGCCATCTCGGTTTCGGTTGACTCTCTTTTTGTTTTCCTCCAAATCTTGCTCGTTTTCAGATGGCTAGCGCACTCCGCCTCTTCGGAGAGCTGCTTTAACGGTCGGCGGCGTTTTCTTCACTTGTTCCCGTCCCAGGGACGCCAGCTTCTTCCTCCCCGGTCCAGGGTTGCGGCTCTTGTTAGGATCCAAGGAGGACCACTGTTCTGCTGCCTCCTTGTGCAGGCGCTTTCTCCCTTGGCCTGTAAGGCAGGGGACTGAGTCCGCGGGATTCTTGACCCGCGGATCCTCATCTCTGCTATCCGTCGTGGAGAACTTGTCACCTACTCGTGTTGACCCGTCTTGAGCACGTGCGACCCTGTCCTTTTGCGGCGTTAGCCCTGCCCCAAACCTTCCCCGGTGGTTGTCCTTCTCTTGGACCTTGACAGTCGGTTTCGTCATTTTTTAGATTCTCAGTCCTTGCCGTGGCGATTCTCCTTCTGTTTTATTCGCGGTCCGTTTTCGGGCCGCAGTCCCTTGCCCGTGCGGTGCGTCTGCGCTTTTCCTTCGACCCTCTGCCATGTTTTCCCGGTCCAGCCGGCTCACTGTACGGCGCTTTCTTTCTAAGGGTCCGGTGCGCCTATGTGAAAACCAGAATGTTTGCATCGCGTGTCGGTGCAAAGTTGAGAGGTGATTCTGACTCGGGCATTGCGGCGGTTTCTAGAGGCGGCCCCCCCGTAAGGGCGGACCCAGCCCCCCAATCGTTTCCCCGTGCCCTTCTTTGCGGGACTTTTACCTTTTTCCTTATCGCCGGCTTGGTCCGGCTCTGCGGTGGTCATTACTTCACCCTCGCGGGCACCCGGGCTTTTTGCCCAGCCATCTTCGTTGTCGACGTTCTCGGAAGGATTATCTCCGGGTGAGCACTCCGACAGAAACAGCATTCGTCATTGCTTTCCCTCTGTGATGGCGGCCACTTATTTTTCCACTTAAGGGCTTCAAGGTGGCCGGGGTTCTTCCACCCTGAATGACGAGGTCTTTCCGTCGGAAACACGGTTGCACCTGTCTCTTTTTTCCCCTTCTAGTCCGGTCAAACCTCTGGAGATATAGGAGTACTTAGACGGCTTGAGCTTGTCCGCTCTTGCGCGGTTCGGTGAGCTTTCTTTTCGTTTGTGGCAGCGTTGGCCTCTCCTCCCTTAATGTTACCCGTATGTTCTTCAAGGCGTAGCTTTCTTGTTTGTGGCAGCGTTAGTGGACTTCGTTTGCAGGCGCTTCCCTTCTTCCCCATTTTATCCCTGTTGTCGCGCAGTACTTTCTTTTCCGCCACGCTGTTGCAAGTCCGATTGTCTGGATAGATCTATTTCTCGATGGCGTCGGGAAGCTCCCTTTTCTTGAGCGTCGTAGCCCCTGTCGTCTTCCCCTCTGAGCGTGGCGCGGAGGTATGAGGGCGTAAACTCTGGCTTCTTCGCATTCTTTTTGTTACCTTTGTCTTAACATTTCTCAGGTCTACGCCAGTTCTCCTCCCGACTTTCAGTGCACGATAGGGGTCATTTTTCTTGCCGGGGAGGGGCTGTGCCGTTCCGGTCAGGCGACAGGTACTGCATGGGTGTCTTTTGTGGTGCTCTCGCGAAGCTTGAGTCGGCGAGTGTTGTCGTTTGAGCCCTTGCTGGCTCTGCACTTTCCTGGTGCTTTCGGCCGTTTTGGCGCGGATTCTTAATTTGTTTCTTTATTGTTTGTTGTGCTTCTAGTCGCGGCTTTTTTTTGGCTCTCCTGGGTTTTATTTCTTTATGTTTGCTGAGTTGCGTAATTCTTTTTCGTCCTCTGAAGGAGTCCTCTTCCCGGAAAAAACCGCCTTCTCCTTTTGGCCGGTGGTGTCCGTTCGCAGTCGCCCGTTTTTTTCTTTCTACTTTCGGTCACCTGCCCTCAATGCTTTTAGTTTTGTGGTCGCAAGCTATCACGTGTCCCTCGGTACCCTTCTCGGTCCGGTGTTCGTCCTCCTTTCTGTAGCCTTCACTGCATAAATGGTTCTCCTTTTCCGTCATATCATTACGGATCTTTTTCCCCCCTGGTCATTATTTCCTTTCTTCTCTTCTCTTGCGAAATTCCCAGTCGTTCTGGGATCCTGTTGCGGGCGGTCGCGTTCCCTCTCTCCACGGGCAGCAGCGCAGGATGCTGTTGTGTCTGGGTTTTTCTTGTCGGCAATGACGTCGTCTCTGTTTTCTTTCCGATCTGTGGAGCGCCCAGTATAGGTGCTTCCTCTCTCGTCCCTGCCAGAGAACCTGTAGCTGAAGAATAGCCTCCCAGTGCCCTCCCTGGCCCATCGCTCGATCTCTCTCCAGCCAAATGCTTTCTTTCAGGAGTAGGGCCATCTTTGTCTTCCAGAAGACTGGAGGTCATCCCTGACCGGTCCCAGATCTGGCCCTAAACACCGTCCTTCCGTTTCTCGGCCCCAGGTGAGGAGGCAACTCCTAATTTCTCGCGGGGCAGTGCGCATTTCTCCCCCTCTTTCCCCGGTCGACTGGGCGTTTCAGCCTGGCACATGGTGGTCAACTCATCATGCGGCTGCGGTTCTCTCAGCTTATGACTCTGTCCTTCATCCCTGTTTCCCACGTTGCCCGACCTACGTGGCGCGGTTTCTCCCGTCCCCTACTGCAAGAGTGCATGCGTCTGTACCCGCTACTGCCTTCCATCGCCCTTTTCCCTTGGCGTGATTTTGACAGCTGCCTCTTCTTCACCAACTCCTCCTTTATGCAGCACTTCTTTTTTGAGGACCGAACGCGGTTTCACAGAGGCTACACGCTTCAGTAGATGCCCTTTTGTTTAAGCCTGTCAGATCTTCTTCTGTAGGACTCCGGCCACTTTTTTTCTGCCACGATGCTTCCAGTAAGTGATGATCCAAATCCACTCGACTTTTTTGTGGTCGTCTTCACCTCGTACGGTTCCGTCCCTCTCGTTTGCACATTTTTCGAAGTGCTTCGTCCTTCCCCGATGCGAGAGTCTTCCGAACCCCCAATGCTACTTCCCATTCCCGCCAGGTAGGCTCTTCCTATCGGCCCGCGAACAGTGGTGTCCCACTTCTTAATTCCCGTGTCATGTGAAAGGTGAACGGGAGCACTTTCCTGTTCGTCTCTGCCTGCTGAATGGTCCCCTCTTCCTCTACATGTTCGTAGCTCTTTTGGTTTTTTTTAGTTTAATGGATCACGGACGAACTGTCTTCCTGCTTGACTTGGAGCTTTCCTTCTCTTCCGCGGGATCTTTTTCTCAGGACACTTTTCCCCTGATCCCATCGGTCATCCGGCTTTCCGAGAACGTCGGCATCCCCTTCTGGTATCTCTATCCTCCCTCTTGGTTGTTAGAGATCTACTCCTTTCCCCCTTTTTCTTTTTTTGGTTAAAGCTGTCCGTTTCTGGACCTCTAGTGACCGCTGTGCTAGCTTGGGTACCCCTCTTCTATGCGCACAACGCCCCTCCCATTCTTTCTTCTCCCGAGTTGCTATCCCCGCTCCGACCCTTTTTCTCTCGGAAACGCCGTGTCCTCTTAAGCCCCTTTCATATGCGCTTCGACCGGAAGCGAATGCTCTTCCTCTTGCTCACGGTCCCGGTTCCCGCCTAATCCTTGCACTTCCCTGACTTTTTTTTCACACAAGACGTGTCTCTGCTCTTTTACGACTAACTGGCGTTAGTATCCTTTTTTCCGGCATTTTTCTTCCACTGATAATCATTCGACTCTTTTGCTTCCCTCACGGTCGTGACGTTTTCTTTGACATTCTCTTGGTGGGTTAGCGCTCGGTAGACCTCCTTTCTCTAAATTTCGTGGATGTCCCTAAATCTCCTCGGATGTGGCTCTTCACGGTTCCCAGCTGACTCCCTCGCTTGTTGACCCCTGTATGGTAAAGAATCGTCCCACCTCTTGCCTCTCACTGTCCTCCCTCCCTATAGAGTGGTCTTAGCAGCGGCAGCGGCCTTTCTCCCCCCCCCAGACCGTCCCCCACCTTCGTTCTCGGTTCATTTTTTATTCGCTTTCTCCATTTAGGAACTCGTCTGCTCTGCGTGTCTGAAAAATGCCCTGCTTACGGGCAAGTCAAATTTCGGCTCTTTTCCACGCTCATTCGTTTCCTGGGAAACAGCAGCCGCAAGTTTCTTCCCCTTGACCAACCATTTCTCCTTGTTCCCCCCCTCGAATGAGGACCGGGCATTCGCGCTTTTTCCTTACACGCGCTAGCGGACGTCTTTCTTCTTCTCCGACACGTACCCGGTAACTCTTCAGTTCCTTGAACGGTTGTTGCCTCTCTTTTCCCGTGTACTGTCCGGCTGTTCTTCTTTGAAGCAGCGCCTGCCCCCCCCCTACTCACTTCTTCCCCCCATTTGCTTAGTCCTTTCTTCGATGGGCAAAGGTACTTGGTTCCTTCTTTGTTGATGCTGCCACATCTTCTCTCATGTTCCCTCGGTTTCGACAGCCCTACCTACTCCCCCCCTCGCCCTACTTATGTTACGCCTACGCCCTCCACCCCTGGCCCTCCAGTTTTTTCCCTCCCGTGGTGGTGAATCTTGTCTCTCGTGACCCCTTTCCCCAGTAGCCCCGACTTCTTTTTTTCTGCTGACCTCCTTTCCCCTGCCACCAGGGCTACGGGCACCTTCCCTCTGAGACGATCGTCTTGCCCTTAAAGGTCAGATGAATTTCCATTTTCTACCGTCTTCCTAGCCAACCGGACCTTATCCCGTCAGACCGTCCCCCCCCTTTTTGTCACGCACTCCCTCAACTGCCCTGCTGTCCTTATTTTTGTTAAGCCCGCCCCCCCGGCAATACACACCAGTGGTGTGTTAAAGTTTCGATGGCTTTCTCCCGCCTTAAATTTCTATCTTTGACTATACGCCCAGGAGTTCCCTCCCTTTTCCTTAGCAGATCTCCCCTGGCAGCCATTCCTCACCCCCACCGTTTTCCGCCATCCCCCCTTCTACCACCCTTTCCCCCCCCCAACCGAGACTGGCCCGCCTTCCCGCGCAGCGCACACGTTTTAACACGCTCCCTCTGCGTAACAGCTTCTTCTTTCTCCTCCAGACCCGCGCGTTGCGTGCCCCTCTCTCCCTGTCCTTCCCCCTCATGAACCTTTACCTGACCCACGGGACCCTCCCTCAACTTTTCTTTTCCCAGAAAGAGTCGTTTTTTTTTCTGAACGTTCGACTCCGACTCTTCCCCTTGGCGCCCTTCTTTTTCCCTACCCCCGCCTCCACCCGGCTACGCGTCCCCCCTCTTTTTAAAGACCTCCACCGCGGGCACCCCTTTCCCAGCCTCTTTCATGCCGAACACTGTCTCGACATGTTCCCTTCCTCTGAACAGAGGAAGCCGTCTGGAGGAAATTGAAAGTCGGCAGCACCTGCCAATGTATGTCGTCACTAAGGCCATGATCGCCTCTCACAATGGCTATCCTCTGTTCATCATGTTCCTGATCTGCCCGAGATTCCCCCACAACTAAGATCTCCCGCTTTTTTCTCCCCTCTGACCTCTTGATGCTTTCCCTTGGACCGCCCGCTGACACCCCCGCTCCTCCTTCAGCAACGACCTGACTTCAGCTCTTGACAATTCAAAGCCCTCGACCCGTCCTACTCCCCCTCGTTAAGCTTATTACCCTTTACCAATCTGTCTCCAAGTTTCCTCTTTTTCTTCCTTCTTAATCACATCCTCCTCTCCCTTTTTTTTAAGAAAGACAACCCTTCTCAGCCCTGCCGGGAAAGGTAGGTGACCGCCCCCCATCCGATTCCATCAACATATTTTCTTTTTGCTTTCTGATGTTTGCCACCTTCCGATAGCCGTTCTCCACAAGGGGGACGATAAAGAACTCGGTGTAATCCTGTTCCAGCAGGTTTCCTCGACAGTTTTTTCCTTTAACCCCTTCAGACGGTGGCTTTTCCTGCTCCTACTTTCCTTGCTTCAAAAGGTCGCCTCTTTCTCTCGTGACGTTCTTATTTCTGTTTTCCTCAACTTTCAGTTCTTGCTTTGCCCCTCGCCTGCCCATCGTGAGAATCTCTCCTGATCACTTGGTGTCTCCCAGGGACGACAGCGATTCCCTCCGTGTACTATGGCCTCTCTTCAAGTCGCCGACGCTTTTTGATTTTTCCTTGTACACACTTCAGGTCTCTTTTTCCCCGTCTCCGTCGTGCGAGCCCCGGAGGAGGGCCGCGTCCTTTCCCTTTAATCTCCTTCTCTGATCGCCCCCGCCGTCTTTTTCTCCCTGTCCCGTATAGTACTCCCCCCACCTCCAACTGGTCACGGAAGCCCTTCGACTTTTCCCCCCCCCCCCTTGGTTTCTTGGCCTCGTCCAGAGCCTCTCCTGCTTCCCTTGCGACAAGATCTCCTTACCCAGTAGCATTTATTATTTCACCCTCCCCATCCCTCTGCCTCGAAGAATCAAGTCCTCGCCTCACCCCCCGTTCAGGCCAATTTATCAAGTGAATGCTAGCCATCAGACGCATTTTCCTCCTTCTACAAAGCCCTTTTTTTCCTCTTCATCCTAAGCTTGGGCGTCCTTTTCCTTTTCCCCTTTCAATCCCAAATGAACGGACCCTGCCGGTCACGCGCTTGTAAGGATACATTCTTCTTCTTCCTATTCCACTCAAGTTTCTTTTTTTTTTTTTTTTTAGGAGCCTCCCCCCCCCCAGGGACGATTCCACCAAACCTCAGATTCCCCCTTCCCTCCCCTTTACGCACACTTTTTCCCTAGCCCATCAGCAACCGTCTTCCCTCCTCCCCCCTGGACCGACTGATCCCAAATACAATTACGCCCCCCGTCTTCAGGGTGAGCGGTCCCATCATCACCTACCGACCCCGGCGACTGGGCGGCCACGACCTTCGTACTCCTCGTCGTCCCGTTGACCCTGTTCACAAATCTCGGTTTTCTTTCTTTCCTGTCTTCTCTCTTCTTAATCCTCCTTTTTTTCTTTTCTGTAGTCTCATCCGTGACCCACTGCCGTAGTTGTGGTGGAGCATGTTTCTTTGCTTGACGCCTGCTTATTACTTTAATTAGTGGCTTTCTGGTGGTTCTTTGAGGTGATTTCGATGGGCCGTTGTGGCCCGGCTGTTTCCGGCAGGGGAGGATTTTTTGACGTCTTTTTTTGGTAGAGGCGGGTCCCGTTTTTCTTTCACACCGGGCGGTTTTCGGTGAATGATTTTCGATGTTCCCGGTGTCTTTGCGGGAGGGATGAGGCGTGCGGCAAGTCGGTTTGCTTTTAGGCTGCCATTCCTTGGTTTCTCTTTCGGATACCATCCTTTCTTCTGAGCTTTTGTCCGCGGGAGCAAACCTCTTTCAAGGACGAATGGTTAGGTCGGTCAGGCTGGTGCTGGAACCACGGCCCATTACAAAGCTTACGTCTGCTTCCGTTTCATTGTTTCTGACTAGATTTCCTTGTGCCACTATGCGAGGCTGGGCTCCTCCTTCCTATTATCCCGTTTTTTTCTTCGGGGACTGCTTCGGCCGCATGCGGGCTAGGATAATTGCCTGGCTCTTTCGACAGCCTTTTCCTGCAACTCGTGCCGGGCTTCCTTCTTCGCAAAGGCGGAGCGCTTTTTTCCCAGGTAAGAGCGGCCACCTTTCAACTTTTTTGGCCTTCATCTAGTAAATACCGGGACAAGCCTCCCGGGGTATTTCCCTCTTCTGTGGGAGCCAACATTCCTGAGTGGCGTTTCCCGTAGGCTTTGGGTATTCCTCGCTTCCTCTTTCTCTTCTCTGACTTCTTTACTGTTTCCTCTTCTTTCCTTGGAGAAACTCCTGCGTTGGTAAAGTTGACCGCCGCCCTCCTTAAGGCCCTTGAATTTTATGGTTCCCCTTTGTCAACGCGATTTCATCTAGGAGGTGCCCGTGAATTTATCTTATGCTTGCTGCTTTTTTCTCTTGTGCGACTTTTTTCTTTTGCCCACAATACTTTCGTCAACAACTCCATCTGACCCCGTCCAAGCAGAGGACGTCTGTACCTTGTGATTAAACTCACATTGATCTCCTTGTGAGAGCCTCCACCCTGATGTCAGGTGGTTCATCAATTCTCCGGTCCCATTGCTGACCACCCCGCGTTCATCTCCCTCTCTCTCCTTCTCCCGGTTTCTCTTCTGGTTTTGCGACCGAATCCTACAGCCACTGCATCCGGTGCTTTGACGATGTTTATTTAGGCCCTACTGTCCTCCTGGTATTCTCTTTCTTTGGCTCTCACCCAACAGAGATATTCCAGTTTTCGTTAAGCCGATGTTAACCCACGGCTCTGCCTTCTTTTAGTTCCTTCTTTTACAAGTTTCTCTTACTCTTCGGCCTTGATCTTCTTGGCGTCTTTTTATCTTGTACCTTCCATGCTCAGGTTATTTGGCCTTCCGTTTTATTCTCTTCTGTCCTGTCATGTTTCTGGCATGACTGTCATCCTAGCTTTCGAGAAGGCTTAGACACTCTGTTAGGGTTTGGATTTTCTGTTTATTTTGTTGGCTTCCGGCCCTCCCCTCTTACCGTGAATCTGTATGCTTTTTCGTTGCTCGTAAATCGCTCTGTTCTTTCCCCCAGCAGGGTGCAGGTTTCTTTCTTGCTCTTATGGATTGTGAATTTCTCCCTTGCGGCCCTGGGAGGATTCCAGGTTTTCTGAGCATGGGAGACTTACCTTGTTTTTCGCTTAAAGGTGACCCTTGCTTCTTCAAAGAGGGCTTGCTGCTAAAACCTTCTCAAGAGTGTAGGCAGTTGGGCGGCTTGTCGTAAATTAGGCGTACTTTCATGGACTCTTTTCCGCTTTCCTCCGGTCAGATTCACGACGGGGTTTTTCTACCCTTTCTTTTTTTATTTTTGGTTAGGGTTGATTTCTGGCCCTTTGTGTCATTGGGACAGGTACTGTCAGTTTTCCTTCTCTTTCTTCCACGAGGCTTTTGTCGTAGATCATTATGAGTCCCAGCATAATTGTTTCCTTGATATTTCGGCGTTCTTCCCGGTGAGCTTCTTTTATTATCGCCAGTGTCTGGGCGTGGTGATCGTTAGTCTGGGCTTTCGGGGCCCCCGGGCGTTTTTCTTCCCCTGGCTCGCTTTCTGAGATGCGTTGTGCTGTTCCTCATTTTCGATTCAGCTCGAACCTCATTACGGAGATAAGTTCACCTTCTAGCGCTTTCCGACGGTTTTTTCATTTGCCGATGCGCGGTTTCCCTTTAGTGCCCTCCGTCTTTAGGTCCCTCCGTTTCCCCGACGTGGAATCATTTTGAGTGTGCTCCCCCTTGTTTGGCCTCGTGAGTTAGGCCCGTTCTGACAGCAATTCC
>Ga0179593_1639301_pt1 | contig 24032 bp, 35 predicted proteins | sample CZODoug2_1_08_16_FD_185931 | JGI IMG/M metagenome (GOLD analysis project Ga0179593, IMG submission 185931) | Vadose zone soil fungal communities from Angelo Coast Range Reserve, California, USA - CZODoug2_1_08_16fungal (PacBio error correction) | ecosystem: Environmental > Terrestrial > Soil >... | reverse complement strand
TCACCGTGTTTCCTGGTTAGGGTTCCTTTCCTAGCGTATTTCTTCCTCCCATCTGTACCCGTAATTGAGGATAGGTCGACCCCTATTTTGCCTCTTTTGGCCCTCTCCTTTTCGGCGATGTTACCTTCTCCGAATCCCTTGGCTCCTTTTCTGCTTTGCGACTAATTACCTCCCCCCCCTTTGGTTTGGAAGTTCCTCGGCCGTCCCCCTTCAAATCGTGTTCGCTTTACATTCCAAGTCCCAATTACTTTTCTTTGCTGCCGCCTTTTTTTTTCTAAGCGACCAACATGTCTCCTGTGGTCCAACACCCCCAGTTCTTTTTCGATCTCGTAGTGGTCCAGTCTCCGGCTCCCGCCCCCCTGAATTCTGGATGGGTTCACGCGCTATTTCCCTTTTCAAGGTTTGCCCTCTTTCTGGAGCTGACAAGGGATACTACATTTTTTTCTCCCAGCTTTTTCCCCCGCCTTGTTCCCGCTAAAACGCCACTTCTTCCTTCCACAATCCCTTCTGAACTCCTCCGCACGGACATCATTGCCCCTTCTGTCAAACTTGTTTTTTTCCCCTTTCACCCTTCACTAATTTTTTTGTTTTCTTACTTCTGATGGTGTTCTGGCCTTTCTTTCTGACGAGGGAGAGCGTGTCAGTGAGGAGTGCCTTTGCGTTCTTTGTTCGTTCGCGGGGAAACCGGGCGGTGGCTTCTCCCATTTTCCATCGTCTAATTAAGCTTTGCCTCAACTTTTTTTCCCCTTTTCAGCATGGTGATTCATCCTTTCCATTTCTTTCCTCTCCCTCGTCCTCCGCTCGGCAACGTATGTTGGCCGTTCCTTCCCCCCCGTTTCTCCGATCTAACAGCAATTCCTTTTACCAAGACTACCTTATTTCGTTTTTTTTCGGTCTTTCCCAGAACCCATGTTCTAGTTTTAGACTTGAGTTCCCCCCTCCCTCCCACTCTCGCCCACTTCAGGTCTCCCACCCCCGCTTCCACGATGTTGACTAGGCATCAGTGTTTTTCCCCCAGAGCTATTTTTTTCTTTTCGCTGCACTCGTCTAACGAACCCAACCCTTCCCACCTTATGAATACATAAAAATTGTTCTGATCCTTCCAGGTGTTTTTTGCCCAATAAGTTCTCCGCTTTGTGAAGTAAATTCCCCTGAAGTTTTCTCACCGGTCCTTGTTTGTACTAATTTCCCCCCCCTACCCAGTGAATAAGGCCGTTGACGAGATCTGACCGGGTCAGCCAATTTCTTTTCTTGAACTTTTCCCTTATTTTCCAACAGATCCCTTCTCCCGCTTGCTGACGTCCAGATGGCGCTTTGGTGCTTCTTTTTCTTGTATCGCCCTTCTTCCGGTTCCTTAACTATTAGTTCGTGGAGACACCCCCTTTTTCCCAGTTTCCCCCTCGGGAATCCCTCGTCCCCGATTGAGTACAAGAAAATTTTACCTCGTCAGCCCATCTCTTTTTGGTCATAGAGATGTCCCCCCCCTGCGTCTTGAACAATGGTAGTAAAGTAGGGACTATTTCACTTTTTTTGTTCCATTCGTTGGCTATACTCTTTTTTTCCGCTTGTTTGCGCCTCCATTCTTTTGTGGTTGACGTTTTTTTTTTCCTTTTTCGGTTTTTTTCCCATATTTCCCACTCTATTTTCCCCCCCATTTTTTTTTCTCTCTGACTTAAGTTTCGCGCAATCGAGGGGGAACTACGTTCAGGTCTAACTTCGTCTTTCTCCGCATAGCGCATTGTGTTTTTTTGTGCGTCCACCAGAGTTAACTCCCTTGACTCAAGCTCTCGGTGACCTTCAGTTAATAATTTTAGTTTCCCCTCCTCACCCTAAAGGCGACTGGAGGTTGCTTCCCCCAGCCTTTTTTAGTAGAGGTCAGCTATTTTCCCCGGTTTTCCCCCTTTCCCCCCCTTTCCTTTTGAGCGCGTTTTTTCGAAATTCATTTTTTTTCCTTTTTGGTTTGGCGTTGTGGCTTTATTACCCCCTTCCCCCAAGTCTTCCTCCTCGAAGGGACAGTTCGCATTCCGCTCTCTTTTCTCGTGACTTAACCCCCCTCTCCGTTTTGAAGGAGTTTTCCCACAAATAAGGAGTTTATCTCCCTTCTCTCAGAATAGTGAGATTTGTCAACCCCTTATACCCTCCCCTTTCAACTTTTATAGGCGGCCCTTTTCCTGCCAAAACCTAATTTCAATTTATCTTGATCTCCTGCAAGTTGCTGCCCATCCGGTTTCTTTTTGTAATCCCCCCACTCAGGGTTTTCCCCCCGTCCTTCTTCACGTCTCCTTTGAAGAACACGTAATCCGTCTTTCACTCCTCCACAAATTTCCCCCCCCCATCTCTTTCATGTTGCGGCTTTTGGATCCGAGCGTTTCTCCCCCCTACTTTAATTTCGTTCCTTCTTTCCCCGATGTCAGCTCGGAAAAGGTTTCCAATTCGTTTTTTTTTTTCCCCTCTTTTTCCAGCCATATACAGACAGTATGTATTTTCGCCCCTCTTCTTGTCTTTCGTCCAAGGGCAGGTGAGGTCCTTTTTGGAACCTCGACAGCTCTTTTAAAGTTCAGTCCAATTGAACGTTCCTCTTCTCCCTCCCACGATCCGGCTGTGGCTTGGCACGGAGTTCGGTAACAATCCTCCGCCTTTTTTCCCACCCCCTTCCGCGGTTAATTTCTATCCTATCCTCTCAGCCCCTGATTGTCAATCCCCCCTTCCTTCATTCCCCTTAAAGAGAGCTATGGGATTATTTATTTCAGCCCCCTCATCCCAGGAGGAGTTAAGTCATCCCTTTTTTAGGACTTGTTTTCACCTTCCACCCCGGTTGTAAGTGAGCTGGTCCTTGATTTTTCTTATGCCTACCCTTTTTTTCTGTATTCGTGGAGTGTTTTTTGTGTCGTTCCCCTCTTATATATTTGCCCTTTTTCTTCGATAGTGTACGCCTCATCAAGAACACCCCCCCCCCCCCCAATGAATACCCCTGCCCCAGTTGTTTAATTTTACTTCCTTTAGCGATAAAGTTCGTCCCTTCGAATGTCTTCCCCCCACACAGAGTCTAAGACCCCTCTCTTCCAGGAATTCCTCTCTTCCTTTTGTCCAACCCTTGAGCCTGTAGATTTTTTGTTGCATGGTTTCCTGTCCTTCTGACCTGCCTGCGGCCTGTCGCCCGGAGCTTTCTTTATTGAGTCGCCTAACTTTTTTCCCCTCCTCTTTTTTTTTTTCCTAAGGGTGCCCCAGAACAGGCTGGATCCTCTCGTGTGGTTTTTCTTTCTCCCGTTGTTCAGACACTCTCCACCTTGAGCGAGATTTTTTTCGGTCCTCCTCCTCCCCCGATGTACCAACTTCCCCCCATGACGTCACCCAACCTACATTTCTTTACGAAATACCCGACCATTCCTTTTTCTTGCCCCCCCCGTCCTCTCAATTCCTGTCCAAGACCTGTGCAGATGGAGCTTCCTCCTCCTTCTGTGGCAAAACATTAGGAAGTTTACCTTCGTGCTCCCCTCCTTCCTTCTTCCGAGCTTTAGAAAGCCGTTCCTTTTTTTTCCCCCTTCCTTCGTTCCTTCTCTTTCTTAGGTTCTCTTTCACGTGAAGCCGTTCTTTTCCTACTAGCTGAGGGGAGTTCCCCCCACAAACGTTCCTCGGCAACTTGCTTGAAACTCCCTTTATCCACGCCTGGTCAAGATTCTTCCTCTGTGTCACGTTCATACAAAATTTCCCTACTGACGACTCCTTCTGTTGACAAAGCCAAGAGGTGAAGACTCTTTTCAATCCCCCCCCCGGGCTTCACTCCTGTGATGTTGTAATTCCCAATGCAGCTCCTTCTTACAGACGTGTTGGTTTCAATGCCCCCATTAACATATGCGGCAGCTGTTTTTTTTTCTTTTTTTCGTCCTAGGCTTGAGAAGCCCCCCCCCCCGCCACCAACAAAGTTCCCCCTCCAAAAACAAGACCTCCCTTTATTACAAACTCCCCCCCCTGTTGGGTACCAATAGTCTAAACTTTTTCCCCTTCTAACACTTATTCCGCGGCCTTGGGTCTGTCCGCTTTCGCCCCCCTTTATCATGAAACATTCCCTCCCTTCCGGCTTAGAGCCTTTCTCTTTGGACCTACATTACTGAAATGGCCCCGCTTTCCCTAGGCCTCGTGATTTTGGGACTCCTTTTTTCCGCAACCCTTCCCCCCATCCGATTAAGGTACCGAGAGTCTCTACTTGCCCCCTTCATTTTCTCCGTTAAGTTACCCACTTCCGCCTCCGCTGCCCCAAGATTTCCATCCACACGAGTTCTCCAGTCCCCGTCCGATTTCAATTTCTCTTTTAACCCAAACCGAATTTCCCCAAAAACAACCACATCCCCCCCCCAGTTTTTTTAACGTTCCCCTTTTCCTGAGATCTAAAGCCAAACCATTTGACTCCCCAACGTTATTTACCCCACACCACCCCAGTCACTTTTTCCTCACCTTACCGAGACGGGTGGTCAAGTCTTTCCCCAAGTCACCTTTCCGAGATTTTTCCTTCCTCTCTGGCTAAGATGTGCCAGTCTTTTTCCACCTCTTGGAGCCGAACTGAGTATACAAACATTCCTTTTTTTTTTTAGCGCTTTTCGTCCTGCGTCCCCTAGTGATGCCTATTTGCTCTGCTAGCCCAAAAGGAGAAATCGTCGTCTCTCAATCTTTTCCCATGATGGGTCTACTCTCCACTGGTCAGAAAAGAATTTTTTCTCTTCCACTTCTCTTCTAGACGCTCTACCCCTTCTACCCTTTTGCATGGATTTTGTCTTTCTTTATTCCCGGAAACGTTTTTCCCAAGTCTTCTGACAATGTCCGGGTCTTTATTCATGAATTTCCTCCCACTGGACTTTGATTTTTGAGATTTCCTTTCTCCACTTCTCTTTCCCTTCTTGAAATGGTTTCTTTGAGTTCAGAGGCGTCGTGTTTTCCCCTCTGAAAATCCCTGGCGCTTTTTTTTTGCTACCCCCTGAGCTCTTTCTGGTGAGTCTTTTCTCAGCGGTGTTCCCCCCTGGGATCGCCTCAATTTTTTTTCCCAAGTCGTCCATGAGACGGGTCGTGTGCTCCCGCCGTTTTCATGTTGGTCCCCGTTCATTGCTGTTCGATCGTTTTTCCTCCCTTCCACACCCTCCCTTCTTGGATGCCAGTGCATCTTTTCAAAGTTTTCCCATCGGTCTAAAACATACGTTGCCACCTCTTCCTTTATGTCTTTTTCGAATTCTTCCCCCTGCTATCGAGGACCATTTAATTTCTTCTTCCCCCATTCCCCCTTCTCTTTCCCCTGGCTCTCAGGAAGATGTATCCCTTTGCCTTTCTCTCCCCTCCCACGAATTTTACAACCATTTTCCACACGCCCCTCCTTCTTGCATAGCGTTTCCCCCTAGTCGCGCAAGTTCATCCTCCTCCTGTTGTTGTTTATTCCTTCCTTTTTTTTGGCTTTCACCCCTCCTTCTGTAATCTTTCTCTGCGTGTCATTGATGAGGCTTTCTTTGCGTTTTACCACTTTTCGGTTATAGGGACCTGGCCACCCCATCCTCTCTAGTCATCTCCATAGGTGTTCCTGCGCACCATTTGGTTCCATTTTTCCCCCTCCTTTTGATCCGACACCCTCCCTTTCCAGTATTTTTTGACACTATGTGGGCGTTTCTTTTTCCGCTTCCCCTGCGTCCCACTTCGAACAGCAATGAACCTTTTGAGCTGTATTTTCCCTTTCGGCGGTTCCACCCCGTAAGCTGTAAGTTTTCCTTCAACCTTTCTTTCTCTCCGGACATGGAGACAAAGTTCGTTTTTATTCCCCCTTTCCCCCACCGATGTAAGAACCGCACTCCGCGCTTCTCGATGTCCACTAGCCTCTTGGCACCATTCTTCCTTTCCTACCTTGTACGTTCTTTCCCCCTCCTCCTTCCCTCTCGTACGGGTTTTGGACAAGTCAGGTGGGGCTTCATACTTTTTCCTCCTAACAATGGCAGAAGCTTCAGCTTCCACCGAGTCCCAGAAAACGTGCTAGGCGCCTCTTGCGCTTTTTCCCCGGTTCCCCCTCCTTCACCTCGTTAGGGGATCTGACCTTTTTTTGAGCCCCCTACCCCCCCTTCTGAGGACAGATGTATTTTGACCTTTCTGTCAGACACGTGAACGATTCTTTTTTTCCTCTTCTATAGACTTCGTGAGAATTCTCCCTGATTCTCCCTTTCCTCTAAAGGGAAACCCCTTTGTTTACCAGTGCCGTTCCACCCGTTAGAATTTTTTCCTTTTCACAGATGTCGTCTACGGATGTAGACGGTTCTTTCTTTTGAAGTCGCCCTTTCAGTCACATGGAATGAAGGACAAATCGTCTTCCCATGCTGTCTTTTGTATCTGTTTTTTACTTTTCAATTTTTTGTGCGTCTCCCTGATGAAGTTCTCCTTGTTTTTTTTTTTTTTTTCATTCCTTTTTCCCCCCCCCCCGTTCCTTTCGTCTTGTGCTGCAATTTGACTTTGATGCCTCCTTCCCTTCTTCCTTGGATCTAACTCGAACTGTAATCCGTCCGGTTGTCCCAGTCTTTGGGGAACGTTAATTCCGCATCCTCGGCTTTGTTGTCCCTCTTCCTTTCCCGAATCACAGCGGCTTTTTTAGCCTTCCCATTTCCTTCCTGTCCGCGTTCAATGCTTTTTCTTGCGTTGCTTGATTGTTCGGACAGTTTTCCTGACCCAAGCCTTTCTCATTAGATTTTGTATCTTCTTTTTTAACGGATTACCCACATTCGGCTTTTCTGCGACAGAAGGGCTTTTTTGTCGTTTTGTTGTGGCCCTTGGTTTTTTTTCCCCTCCGACTTTTTCCCTCCCCTCTTCCCTTCCCCAGAAGGTCCCATTTTTTCCCTTTTTCCCCCCCTGCTTACCAAACGGAGTCAGTTGACTGACCTTTCGCAAGCCTCCCTTTCTTGTTACGCTGGGTTGTCAGAGTACCCACTGAATTATCGGCTTCAGGCCTCTTCTTGCCCCTCACCCGCACCTTTCCTACTTTACAGCCGTGGCCCGCGAGGATCGTCCCCCCGTCCCTTTCCCCATGATCGTCGTTACCGAAAGTTTTTCCCTTTTACTTATTTTTTTTCCCCCTCGTTGATTAAGGGTGTGGGCCCCGCCTTTTCATTTCTCTTCCTTGAGCAGACTTTTTTGCACACTGTTAAAACCCTCGATCGGGCTTCTCCTCTTTATCTGGAGAGATTGCTCACAAACCCCCCCCCCACCCTCCTGCTTCCTAGTCTCCTTGCCTGCGAAAAGGTCGCGGGTTTTTGCACCTTGTCACCAGACCCCCTTTTTGTATTTCGTCCCCCTAACCCCCCACCCATCTCTTTTTTCTGTACTGAGGCCGAAAGGGTCCCCCTGGATTTCACCTGCTTGAAAGAAGGGGTCTTTCACTTCTACATTCTGCACAACTCCCTTCCTTTCTGTAAGATCTTGAATGAGGACATACCCTCTTTTCCTCCCTCCCCTTCCCCGAAGTGCAGATCCGTTCCCCTCTTTCCGTTTCAACCTTTTTCCTTGCGTATCTCATTCCCCATTTTAGAGGTCTTTTTCCATATTACGGCATTTTTCGTCAGAAAGTCCCTCCTAGGCCCTCGCTTTCTTTTTCAATTTCTCATATTTAGGAGTCCCATACATATTTTGTCGTAAGCCTTTTTATGAGTCACCACCCCCGGTTTTTTTCCTTGTTTTTTTTTTTTTTTTTCTTGGATGAGTTTTTCCTCCTCCTCTTGTTTTTTCGAGATATTGTTTATTTTCCAGCCATCCTTCCCCCACTCCCAAAATCCCCGAAATAGGACCTTGCTGCTCGAATAGATCCGCGTTTTTTACTTTCACCATCCTGCCGAGAGAAGTTTAGTTCTGCCCACAGGGAGGTTCTCAATTTTTTTTTTTCACGCCTCGCGTTCATTTCTGTTTGACTCAATTCCCCTTTAGTTCTCCCATCTAGAGATTCATGTGTTCCTGAAGGACCACCCCCTTTGCCAGCCCTTTTTTTTTTTTACCCCGCATTTTGGCTTCAGGTTTTTCACATCTACACCTTTTCCTAAGCCAAACTACCGGGCCCAAAGCACCTGCCGTCTTTTCTCTTGATCTTATCACACTCTTTTTCTCACCAGCCAACCTGAGAAGCTTTTTCTTGTTTGCGAGCTCCGCGCCCCGCCCCCGTCTTGATTAAGTCCCCTGGCCCGATTGCCACCTTGAAGCTTCCTGTCACCGCCCCCCCCCCTTATTCGCCCGCTCATTCCTCTGCCAAATACTTGTGCCAGACCACCCCTCGATTCCATCGACGTCAAGTCTTCCTATTCCTACTTCTGCATGCTTCTTCGGATCTATTTTTCCGCGCCCACCGAGCCCCCACTTTTTTTCCCACGACACCATTCCCTCTCTCACACCCGCGCCCCCCCCACCCCTTTTTTTTTCGCACCATCTCCATTGAACCTTCCCTCCCTTCTCCCCCCCTGCAGGCGGGTTCGGACCTGCAGGCCCCCTCCCTCTCCGGTCTTTTCTTGAGAGTTTTTTTTTCTGATGATATTTTTGGCCCGCTTCCCCGTAATGACCCCCGTTTTCTGTGCTGTCCCTTAATCTTCATTTAAAGTCTTTCTTGCTAACAAACGGTTCCCTTTCTTTGTAAACTTCTTTCCCCCTGCGATTTGCCGTCCCCATCTCGTTTTCCTAACTCGTAAGCACGGGTTCTTCATCTGGTCAATATCTTTTGATCTGCTGATCAGCCCCACCTCCCCCCCCTCCTCACAACCTTTCCCGAAAAATCCTTTTATCCTTTTTTCCCAAGTATTGGGTAATCTTCCCCACTGCCCGTCCCCAGCCGGACATTTTTTTTTTCTCTTTATCGCCTCCCCAGCTATTCAGCTCTTGTTTCCCTGTGAGCGCTTGAACTCTTACAATGACCTTCTACCGCGAACTCTTGATAGACGGAAGTTTTTCCATTTTTTAGAACAGATGTCCTTTTTCCCACGCGGCCCCCCCGCTTCTCTCCTTCCCGGTCGAGCTCTTTTTCGAGTCGTTTCTTTTTTCGATTTTTCTCTCCAATCTTCCCCCCCACATAAGTGGCTCCCCCCCTGAGCCCCCTCCCTAAAAGACCGAAGAGTGTGACTTTTACGAACCAAGCCCCCCACACCAACGTCCCCAAAACGGTTCCATGGAATTTAGTTTTTCCCCTTACCCTTAAAAGAACCCCCCTTTTTTAACAAAGAAAGTCTTTACCCCCCCCGCTCTCTTCATTCACCTTTCCATTGTGTTTTTTCTCCAGGCGCAAGTCCTAGCCTTTTTTCCTTTATTTTCCCTGATTTTTCCAATCCCCCCCTCCCTTAGGATGCCTTTGGCCCCCTGGCCCAAATGAAAACACCTTCCTTTTCCCTTGAAGCGCCCTTTCTATGCTTTCCCTTCATTGCCCCCGAGTTAGATATTTCCTTTCTTTCAGCACCACGGAAGCCATCGTTGCGTTTTTTTTCTACTCCATATCCTCCACCTCGAGGTTAGTGTTGGATTCCGGGCATCACCTTCCTGATATTTTTCCCTTGTTCTTCCGTTTTGGTTCCCCCCCGGTGTAGGTGCCTGGTGTGTTTTGATTTTCTTCCCCGTGATTCACTCTTTCTTTCTTTTCCCCAGAGGCCCTCCACCAACCTAGCGTCCCTGCCCCCCCTCCACCACCAACACCCTTCCTTGTACGACCTTAAGAGCGGGAGGATCGGTTTACGCCCCTTGGTTTCATACATTGGCAAGGCCATGTCATTTCATTCTGGCCTTTTCTTCCCGCCCATGGCGCGCCTTTTTACGTTCCTTCTCCCCCTTCCCTTTCGTCCTAGTGGGACGTTCACGTAGCCTGGTCCCCTGTTCCTACTGCGCCTTTTCTTGAAACGATTTTTTTTTCTTATTACCTTCCCGACCCAAGTTTGACTGGTAGTTTCTCCTATTTCTTCGTCCTCGAATACTTCTGTCACCCTTGATGCCGATCGGCTTTTTCCTTGTTCCCCAATCCCCCTTTCTCCCTCTGCAACTCCCCACAAGGGCAACTTCCTGGTTCCCCCCTGTCAGTCTATCGGGTAGGTACCCCCCCCCCTGTCCTCCTCTTCTCCCAGCACCCTTGATGAAAATGGCTACTTGCAAAGATTCCCTGTCACCTCGCTAAACCCCTCCAAGTTCTGTACCCCCCCCCACCTCCTTGAATTCGCTGCCACGCTCTCCCGTTTCCTACATTACCCTCGCCACCCTTTTCCCTTTCCCCTCCCCCCCTCCTTTTTGGTGAGAGATGATGTGCTTCTTGTTTTTTTCCCCCCCCCTCTTTGACCGATTTTCACTTCGTCATTGCGGCGGGCAGTCAGAGTGGTTTTTTACTTGGTGTTTTTACCCCCCGTTTGTATCAACTGGTTTTTCTCCCCCCTTTTCCCAAAATTCTTTATACATAGTCATATAGTCTCCTTCTTCTTTTTCATTGTTTCTCGCTGAACATTGTCTCCCGTGGAGTCTTGATATGCTACCCCGCCAGAATTAAGTCTCAAGTTTTGGCTTCCCCTTTTTTCCCCAAGCGTTTGTTTGACAAGCTTTCCCCCTAACCGAACCGGGGTGGTCGAAATACACTTCTGCCTTTCCACTCTTGTCTATGGATACTTGATTCTGGTCGATCCATGAGAAGGCATAGAACCCTGGAGTTTTAATTACCCGATGTTTCAGCCCTCCCCCCTTTCCCTGTTCCTCTCACCTTTTCGACAGTGATTGTCCGCCCAACTCTTCTTCATGGTTCCTTGCCACTATTTTTTTCATAATTGTCGTCCCTTCCTTTCTTTTGTCTCAAAGTCCACTTGGAGTTGGCTACTTCCTCTCACTGGGCCCTTTTTTCCTTTGCATTCTCCTCCCGAACTCCCGCCAGAACAGGAATCCATTTTCCGGGCTAGCCCTACTCACTTTTTTTCCCCTCGTAGTTCTCCCTTCACCTTTTCTCAGCTCCCGTTTAGGCTCTTTTTCCCCCCCGTAGACTCCCAGATGGCGCCCCCGGTTTCTCTCTTATGTCACTTTTTGATCGAACTCTCGACCCCATAGACTTTTTTCCCTTTCCGTTTTTTTGCAACCCAGTTGTGCTTCCATTCCCCCGCCGATGGGAGTACTGGACCTACTCTGAGCCTTCCTTGAATATCTCCTAGTGTTTTCTTTCACACTTTGCCTTGGACTCAAATCGCTCCTGCTGGTGTCCCTTCTTTTAATTCTAAAGGTTGTGGTTCTTCCCTTCCCGTGCTCTGTGGGGATTGTTTGTTTTTTCCCCTTGTTTTTCCCCCTTTCGGTTTTTTTCCCCCTTTCCCTCCGTGGGGATGCCCGCCTTCTCGTTGTCGCCAGAATCCCATTTTTCACTGTTATGCAAATGAAGGCCATCTCCTCGACTTTGTCCGCGGTGTCGTCCGCCTCATTCCTGTCTTATACTCTTCGTTCCTTCCCACTTTTCGTACCGTCCGAGTAATCCGTTTTCTTTGCTTCGATGTTGCTGCGACGCTCCTTTGACCTTCTGAGGTCTCGGGCGGATTCAAACCTCTTGTTTTACACGCTCCCCACCTCCTTTTCTTTTTTCTTGCGATCTCCCGAAGGGTGTTTTTTCATTTTCCTTTTTTTTGTCGGGCGGGAGTTTTTTCGCATTTTCCTCGACGAACCCCAGGGTAAGCTATCTTTCTTCCGCAATGCGTCCCCCTTTTTGGATTCCATTTTTCCCTTTTAAGGACGTTCCAACATCATACCGGCTTCTTGCCCCTGTCCTATCGGCTTCCGCTCTTGAGCCCTACCCCGCCGATTGCAACGTTCCCTCAGAAGGGCTGATCTGCCCGCGCTCTACGACGCTTCCCTTCTCCCCTTTTGATCGAGATTTCCAGCAAGTGCCTCCCTTTGGGTTCTTCCCCCCGGGTGTGTTAACCTCAGGGGCGGATTTCCCTGCCGAAGACTTTTTTGTCAGCCCTTGCTACCCAATGCACCCCACCCTTTGATCCGATCTTTCGCTTGGGCCTTTTGAGCAACACGCCTTTCTTTTCGTTCTGTGTCGATCGCTGAACTTTCCGGGTTTGGCTTGACGTCTTCTATCCCTTTTTTTTATTTTCCTACTTACCCTAGCTTGGGAAGTACCCCACCTTTTTGTTTTTCCCTCTTCCGAAGAGGAGGGACTCCGCTCTCCAACTTCGTATGTGCGGAACAACAGCTTTTCTTCCAGTGTCCAAGTCCGTTCCATTGGGAGGGTTCTTCCTTCTCCCCCTTCACAAGTAGGCTTCCCATTGCCTCCCCGGTTTTACAGAGATCAGTGAACTTTTCCTCCTCTTTTTCAAGGCCACCACCCCCGTGCTTTCTTTTCTTACGGGAACTTTACCTATTTAGTTTATCCACAATCCCCCAAGCACCGCTTTGGTCGGTTTCAGACTCAGATTGTTTTTTAACATTTTTTTTTTTCTCTTTATTCCGGCGTGGTCACCATCGTTTTTATTCCTAACTGATTCTATCCAACCTTTTATCTTTTGGGATTTTTTTCTTGTCCCCCGGACCACCATCTTTCCCCCCCCCCTTTTTGTTGTCGATCCTTCGTCTGCCTCCCCTCAACAAAACGAACCGCGTCTACCTTCTCCCTTTTTTTTTGCCTTTAAAGCGCTTACGGGCCTTCTAGCCTAGTCCTTCACACCCCCCCCCCCCCCCTCAGGGTCCCTCGAAGAAAGCGTTATTTTCCAGACTGCTTCTGAACCCCCGTTCCCATGCCGGCCTCCCTTTCCTCGCCCCCCTTTGTTTCTTTTCAATACTGCTTTCCTTCCCCTTTTCTTTTCTCGCAAGGAGCAGGCACTGCGACTTCCCTTGGGCCTTTTTTATTAAACGTTTCCTTTCTAACTCTTTGCCCAGTCCCTTTTTCCTCTTGAGAGATTACATTCCGCATTTCATCCCATAGAAAGCACCTCCCTTTTTCGCTGGTTTTGTTCATCATTGGAAATTGCCCTTGTCCCTTCCCCCTCCCGATTTCCGCTTCTATTTTCCTCCGCTATTTCTTTGAGGTTCCAAATCTTTTTTTCACTTTTTTCACAGACTTTGATCTTCATTCCGACTTTCGTTCTGAGGTCTTCCCCCTTCCTGTAGTGATCAACCCTATCCCTTCTTCTTTCGGCCCCCATAGAGAAGGTATTTATTTTTTTAGTTCCCTTGAACGTTTTTGAGCAGTATTCGTCTTTTCTTTAATTTCCCCTCGTTCCCCCCTTCCTCTCTGCTTTTCTTAAAAAAATACCCCCTACCCTGCCCGCCCTTCTTTCGTCTTAAAGGTGGCCTTTTTTTTAGATTTTTGATCAACCTTTTTCCCCAAGAATTACGAAACTTTTGTCCGCTTTTCTTCAAGAGTTCCCTTTAGAATGTTGCCTTTCTTCCCCCCCCTGGTCCTCTATTTTTTTCCCTTAATTTACCATGCGATGGTTAGTATTCCCCAGCCTTTTTTGATTTCATATGCAGTCCTCCGATTGTATCCTTTCTTGTAGGCCCCTTCGTCCCCGCCTCAAACAACAAACAGAACGACAACGACCCCTTCTTCTTTCCCCTCGCCCCGTAACTTTTTTTGTTCATCCGCCAATAAGGTTCCCGTACCTCTCTCCTCGGTGTCTTGCTCCCCTTCACCCCCCGCGCCTTTTCCGGGTTAGATGTTTCTTTCACCCATTCCTTTTTTTCCGGCCGATCGTCTTTTTTCCAAATTGATTCTCGTCCCCTTTCCCTGTCTCCCTTTCGTCCCCGAAAAACGCCTTGACCCACCCCCTCCCTTGGTACCCTTTCATCAATGGCCTTAAGGGGGAGTCTTTCTTCTCTCTTACGACCCTACGTCCTGGCGTCATCCACTAGTCTTCACCCCCCCTTGAAAGCGTAGTTTTTCCCCCTGAACAATTTCCAAAAAACACAAAGTCCGCTCTTCTTCCTTCTTTTCGCACGCCAACCCTGTAGTCCCTCAACACCGTTCACGTTCCCTCCCTTCACCGCAGTTCTTTTTTTGATCTTCAGTCCTTCTTGCGTCTTCACTGTTTTTGTAAAGAGCTCACCTTCCTTCCCTTTTTAATCTGCTGTCCTTGTTCAAAAAGTTTACCCAGCGTTTTTAATCTTTTAGCCCGGACCCCTGTGTAACTTCACCCCTTCGGTTTTCCGCCTTTCTTTTAAGAGCCCTTCCATCTGCCTTTCTCTATCTCCCCCCATACCTGCTTCTGACACCACGGCTTTGGTTTTCCCCTTTCAAGGCGACATTTTTTTCTAACGACTTGACTCGTCGGCTCCGGTCCTTCCCCCTGGCCGGACCTTGTTGTTCTGTTCTTTCCAGTTCAAAAATGGCATTTTCTTCTTTCGTTTTTTTCAACCCGCCCACCTGGAAGTTTTAGTTTTTCTAGTTGCAGGATATTTTTTTCCCAAGTTCTCTTCCCCCTTTCCCGGCCTTTTGGTTCATGAGTTTTTGTTTCTTTGGCCCGCTAAGAAAATAAATGGTCTTTTTTTTTCCGTGATGCGCGCGTTAGTTTCGTATACCCCCGGTGGTTTTTACTTTCGACGTTTGTTTCTGCGCTCATCGTTGCTTTTCTTTAACTTTCCCATCCATTCTTTTCTGCCGGTCTTTCCAAGCGGAATAAATGAGTTAATGTTTTTCCCACGTCTTCTCCTTTTTTCGTTGAAACGCTTGTTTCCTTTCTCTTGTGCCAAAACCTTGCCACGATCGGTTCCCTGCCTTGTCCGCCTCCTTTGAGGACAACCATTTTTTTTCTTACCCTTCTCATGCTCACCTCGACGATGGATAATCTTAAGTCTCTCTTTTTCTCTTACGGCGTTTACACCAGCCCTCTTTTACTGCTCTTTCCCGTTTCCCCCTTTCTCAAGGCTGTCTCTTTGTTGGTAGCTAGATGGTGAAGCCTGTTCGCGCTCTGTTGACTTCTCTTTTCTGCCCTTTCCGCACTGTCATTCGGAGTTCTTCACGTTTTTTTGAATGGTTGACCTCGTTTCTTTTTTCCCCCCGGGCGGTTCCCTTTCAACATTCTTCTTCCCCATCTCTTTTACTCCCCAATCTCCTTTTTTTTGGCTGCGCTTCCAATGTGGTCATAACGAAATCTCTCCCCCCCCATTCCTTTTTCCTTGTGTCCTCGCCTTCCTCCCTTCCAAGCGGTTGCCCCCCGCCGAGCTATCAAACCTTCTTGTGTGGACAACCCTCCACTCCCGATACCGGTAACGCCCCGTATCATTTTCTCTGTCAATTCCCCCCTGGACTCCCTTTTCATTCTCTCGCAGGTTTTCCCGCCCTTGCCCCAGTTCGCTCGCACTTTTCCCCCGCGTTTTCACTTTTTCGCAAATCAGTCCCCGCTCCTCTTGCTCGGACCTCCGTTGCAATTTTTCCACATCCTTGCTCGACCCTCTCTCGGCAACAGCTCCCTCTGGCAACCCTTATGCCTCCTGTTTCCAGTTCCTTGGCCTAAGATTGGAATCACCCGTTTTTGAAGCCTTCCTCCCCCGTGCCCATTTTCCCCCCCTTTTTGACATCCGGCGGTCTCTCTTTTTAAGATCTCCACTTTAAGGTTTTTTTGGTGTTCCCTCCCAGGTCATCATTATCACCCCCAGAGCAGTAGAGACTTCGTGCTTTTTTCTCTGGAGGTGGTGCGAGCTCCGCATGTAGCGTTTTTAACTTTTTAGTGATTCATAGACTGGCGTTCAACTCCCCTTTTTCCCCCGTGACGTTTCAGGGCCCCACGGGACCTGTAAATAAACTGGTGTGTCACTCTGATCCCCCTGCTTCTCTCGACTTTGCAGTGGCCCTTTTTTCACATAAAGTCTCCGCCTATAACATGATTTTCTGTTTTTTTTTTTTCAGGGTTGGAGTGAGCATCTTCCTCATTTTTTTGCCACTTTTTTTCTTTTTTTTAAATTTTTCCCTGTTTCCATAACGACGTTCTTTTGTTCTTGGACTCTCGTGTTTCTTCTCCCTTTGTTCATACAAGTGGAGCGTCACCCCTCTTTCCCATTCTTTTGAAAGGAGCGACACTGCTTTCTTAATCGGTTATCTTCGTTGTGTTGTTCCCGGTGTCGTTCGCCGCACACTTCATTACATTCTTCCTTTTATCCTCCCCTTTTCCCCCTTTCCCCCTATCCTTCCCCCCCAGTCATTTTCTCATGCGTCTGATAAGCACGCGCCCTTTTTTCTGCTCCTTTTTTTGACCCTTTTTTATCAGAGGTTCTTTGTTCAACCGCGTGTTTTGCCCAGGTCTTTCTTTTTCTGATAGGTGCTGATAAACTTTTTTTTTTCTTTGTGGGTTTGGCGTTTTGGGTTCCTTTCCGATTTCCACGAAAGTGCCTCCTGTTAATGTCCAATTCCGTTTCCTCCCGTTGCAGTTTCATTTTCCCACATTTCACAGTTTCAGTTTTTTTTTCTCCCCCCTGTCTTTATGAGTCTTGTCAACACAAGCTAGAACTCGTTTGTTCCCGCTTGGATGCCGCGGCCCCGAAGCCCTTTTTCCAGCCAAGTTACTGCCCTTTTCCTCCTTGCCTGCGGCTTCTTCTTTGGGTACTTTCCCCCGTAGTTTTTCTGGTTTTCCCTGCCTAAAGTTTAAATGACAGCTCGCCTTTCAGCCCGTTCCCCACAACTTTGCTCCAAATTCCCCCCTTCTCCTTTCTTCCCCCCTGGAATCCTTGACGGATCGTTTGAGCTCTCATTCTAATAATGTACGCAGGCCTTTCGATTTCTTCTTTCCAGGTCCCTTAAATTTTAGTTGCTCTTTCCCCTTTGTTTCATCCCCGCGTCCTCCCCGTTGGTTCTTTTCTCCACGACTTCGCCAGAGCTTTGGACTTCATCTGTTTTATGACTTTTGCGAGGACGCTACGTTTAGTTATTGTTTCCAACCAGTTAGAGACGTCTCTTCCCCCCTATCCGGTTGCTGGCAAGGTGTCTTCACTCCGTTCGTTAAATAAACGTCACTAGCTTCTCTTACCTTCCGCTGAATCAAGTAGCATTTTCCACATTCGGCTGCTCCTTCCGGTCCTTCAGACAGACAGCAAGAGAGGGATTTACATCTTTTCTTTCTTTTTTTCGCCTTATAGAGTCTTCAGACATTGTTTCCCTTCCTTCCCCACATGGTTTTTCTCCTTTTTTGTTGTTATTGGCTTCGTTTTTCCTTCTTTTTCCTCCCCCCTTTTGGTTTTGCTCTTTTCCGCCCTTCAAAAAGAAACACCCCCCCCAACTTTTCTACCTCCTTTGCTGATTTTTTTCAAGGGTCCTTTTTCGCTTTTCACATCCTCTCTCTTCTCCCACAGGTTCCGTCCTAACCCCTGAGGAAAGGACCCCTGGTCTTTCCCCCCGACCTAGGAATTAGTAGCATAACCCCCTGTTTCCTTTTTTTAGAAGATTCTTTTCTCTTCTTTTCTCGCGCTCCTTCTGCTTTTTCCCCCTTTCTCCTTCCGTTCCCCCCCCTAAGAATCTCCCCCTTTTGGCCTTTTCGCGTTGGCGCGGGAACCCTTTTTTGAAAACTTTTTCTCCGTTTTCAGATTTCTCTGGCGCTTCTTCCTTCCTCCCCCCCCTTCCGTCCCCCCCCCAGTCCTATGAAGTTTTTGACGACCCCCCCCGAGTTGAATAAAAATTCCTATCAACTCCCTGTCCCCTGTCGAGATCTGCCTCCGATTTGGTTTTTTCCATTGAATGTAGTGCTCAGTTCCGTTTTTTTCTTGCGCTATCGCTAATTTTTCCTCAAGACCGTTCGCCTGCCTGATTCCTGAGCTCGTGACGAAGCATGAGTTTACCATTTTGTTTTCCTTTTTAGTACCCCACCCATTTCCCATTCCTTTTCCCCCCCTCTCCATCAAGTTTTTTTTGCAGTGCCTTATGTTTTTCCCTTTCCCTTTTTTCCTTCGAAACGTTGATAGATTGTGGCCCACTTCAAGTTTTCTTCCTTTTTTTGATTTTTTACTCCTGATTTTTTTTTTCTTAACACCTGCGTTTGTTTTATTCTCCCCTCCTTTGCATCTGGACCCCCTCAACATCTTTCTTTCTCCTGGTCTCTAGTTTAACTCTTGAAGACCTTCCTCCTCAAACCCCCCAACCTCCAACGGTCCACCCCTGCACCTCCCCCCCCCTCCCTGTGATTTATCAGTCCCCTTTTGACTCTTCAGAAACCTTCTAAGAGTGTTTCTGTTTTTCTTTTTTTCTCCTGTTTCCCCCGCCCCGGTCGTGTGATTAACGCGTGAGCATTAACTTCCATGTTTTTTCCCCTTCTTTTCTTTTTTTTTCTTCTTTTTTGAATTACCCTCTGTTTTCCGCGGGACAACACTTTATGCGCCCCTTACCCCCCGCTTCTTCTCGTGGCAGTCGTTCTTTTGTCTTTTCCCCTTAGATTTTTTTCCTCTTCGCACTTCCTTTTTTCCCAAAAAGAGTCCTGCCATCACACTCTTTTTTTGTAGCTTACTTCAACACTGACCCCCCCCCACGTCAACCCCGGACCCCCCCTTTTTCTGGTCCGAGTTTCTCCCAACCATCTCAAAGAAAACCCCCTATACCCCCGTTCCACCCGGTTCTAGACTCTATCATTCCCTCTTCTGGTTTTTCGCGGTTTGCAATGCCCGTTTTCCATATGTTAGGACTCCTCTATGTGCCCCCCCTCTTTCCATAGGCTTTTTCCACCGCATTGTCTCAACTTTTCACCTCAAAAAAGAACTTTTTTTTTCTTCCCCCCGTCTATTCTAATCCGAGACCCCCAGGTCTGTCGATCCTCTCTCCCCCGACCGACTCCCACGGAACCTTCTTTGTTTTCTTTCTCCACCACTTTTTCCTTTGTTTTACGTCGACATGTTCTTGAGCCCCCTTTTTTCTGCCCTTGGGAGCATTGTCTTCCTTTTCCTCTTCCACTTCACTTATCTTCTTTTCTATTTCCGTAACCGTGATCCCCCGGTCGTTTCTTAAACAAGAGGAGATGAGTCTTTGCCACTTGTTACACTTCCGACCATTTCTGCTTTTTCCCGGGCTTCCCCCTCTCTGACCTTCAAAGGAACCTCTGGTTTTGTCCCGTTAGGAGATTCTAATACACTCCGATTTTTCCCTTTCTTTGAGAGTCGAATTCTTTTAGTGTTCCTTCCCTCCTTTTGGGGTTTTCTCCCCTGACCTCTCCTGAGCCTTCCCTTTTGTTTGGTTAGGTATTTACATAAAAGTATCCCTCTTTTGGCTGCTTGTCGAAGCGCCCCCCATTATTGTTTTCCAATCTCTGTCCTTGTCCCCTCCCCCCCTAGTTTGCACTACCTTTTTTTTTCGGAACCCACAGAGTTGACAATTTTTTCCATTTAGCGGGGGCGTCTCATTGCGACTTTTTTTTCCACTGGTTCCCTCCCTCCCCCCCAACTCTTGCAATTTGACCATCGGCGATGTTTATAAATGAATTTCCCTTTTTTCTTCGGTTTAGCTTTCCTCCTTGTTTCCCCAAACTTCCACCCTCATGCCCTTTTTTCTGTCAAAAGCTCAAGCATTAAGCAATTAGGCTCTTGTCCGCTCTTCCTCTCTCTCTCTTTCCCTTTGTTGTTGTTATTTTTCCTTGTCGCCTTCTTTTTTCCGCGGGTGACTCTCTTTCTTTAGGCATCTCGTTGGGGGAATTTGTTTCGTTTCTTTTGGGTGACCATGTAAAATTCTTCCAATTCCCCCCTTAATTCTTTTCCTTTTGGAGATCTCCCTTTTTTCTAACTTTTCCTTTTCCGTTCTCCCTCCAGTCTTTTCCCCTTATGTTGGAGTCCTTAGTCCGTTTTCTTCTTTTCGATTCCAAGAAAATGACGGTTGCCCAATTTCCACCCTTCCCCCTCTCTTTGCCACGTTTTTTTTCGGACTTGATGTCCCCCTTTACCCCCGATCTTCTTCAGGCATGTTGATGCCTTCCCCCTTAGTGCCTGCCATCCTGGCAATAAAGCTTCGTCCTTCCCCAATCCCGTCCCCCTTTCCCCCGATTGTCTCTTTCCCTCTTCCCGCAAATTCTCATTACACCCCTCCCCCCGGGTTTCTCCAGATATTTTCTAAGGGGTCTTTCCCAATCCCCCGGTTTCTGGGCCTCATTCGCCTATTTAAGAACGACAATTGCTTCTTTACTTTTAAAGCTCCTCCGGCATTTTTCCCCTTTCCCGTTTTGGTCATCGGCGTCCCTCCTCCTCTTCCCCCCTTAATCTCTTCCAGTTTTTTTCTTTTTCCCCCACCCTAGCCTGACATCCTCTTTGATGTTGCCGTTTTCTAGAGAGGGATAGCCCTTCCCCAAGTCTTGACTCTCCGGGCGTCAGTCAACTTTCCCCCGGTCTGTTGCCATCCTTCCCCACACTTTTCATTCCTCGCGGAAGGTAAAACCCTGGTGCTCGAAGTCTCTCCTGTGAATATTTTTTTTGCTCCCACCCCATTATGAAGGCCTCGTCGTCTACCTTTTTTTTCCCTTGAGTTTTTTTTAGAGGGTTGGTTTGTGCGCCTCTCCCCTTTTGTTGCCGTTTTTTTTTTTTCCCTTGTTCTTTCCCTACGCTCTCGTCTTGTGCTCTTTTCCTTCCATCGTCTTTCCTCTTGTCTTACAAATCTCGTTGGTAATACGTTTAAGGCGCCCCCTTCCTTTTCTATCGTGTTTCCAAGTTAATAGGAATTCTCTTTTGTGTTTCTTTTTTCTTGTTCATACAGGCCTCCCCCTTCCCTTTAATTCACTTGTTCCTCCATTTCGCTGTCATCTGACCCTCTATACCCTCGGCCTTTTTTTTTTCTGCTTCCCAAGAGAGACCAAGACGTTTTACTTTGGGACCCCTCTTGTTTGAAGGACCCCAGTAGTGTTTGGGACTCTTACTTCGCCGTTGTATGCTTTCTTTTTTTTTTTCCCTTGTTTTTTAGTTTTACAGCCGAGCTTACCCCCCCCCGTTCTTAGATCGGGATAATCCTGTTACTGTATCGTCTTGACTCTCCCCCTCGGTTGTGCCGCTTTTCCCCCCCCTTCTTTTTTGTTCCCATAGGCCTAATATTGATCTTTGTAAACCCCCTTCTTTACATTATTAAAGCCTGGTATGATGGCTTCTTTTACCCGTTTTACCCCCCTTCCTCACCTTCTCCAACCATCGAAAGTTTCCCACTTTATTTGTTACTTTTTTTTTTGGGAAATAAGAGGCTTCACGCTGAGACCCTCCCCTTCTTTTTCACTAAAGTACCCCGATGCTTTGTCCCTCTGAGCCTCACATTCCTCTCATGTTCAGCCTTCTTAGTCTTTTCTAAACCCCCGGTATGAAACGTTTCCTTGTTTCCGCTGTTAATATCCCCTTTTTCCCTTCATGGAGGTATTTCTTCAACCCCTCATTACGTCAATTTCCTTTTTGATACTCGTCCTCCTTCCCTTTCCCAACGTTAGGTCAGGTATATTGGCGGCACACCCCCCCCTTTAGAACCTCCGCTTTACCCCTTTTTTTTGGCCCGGATTCTGCGCGACCGTTCCCCTCCCCCTTTCAGTACGCTACGGGCTATCCCCTCTATTTTTCTTGAAGAAGTCTTCCCGGAACCCTTTTTGCCTAGAGTCTGGTTTCCCCCGGTCTCCCTGACCAGAAGACTCTCTTTTTTCGTTTGTCCTCCAGGGTTCTTCGTTTTTGCTTTCTTATCGCGGCTTGTCCTCACGCTTTCTTTGGTGCTTCTGATTCACCCCCTTTTGTTTTGCGTTTTTTTCTTTGGCTGTTCGACCCTACTCTCTTGATCCTCCTCTGAGGGCTCTCCTCCCCAAGCACCCCAAAAAACTGCCCCTAGTCCCCCCTTTTTTCAGAAGCACGCTTGCTTTTCCTCTCCCAGCTTTAGTACCCCCTTTTTCTTAGGCCCTTATACCAAAAAAATTTTTAAATCCCCCCCTTGGAGGTGAACCCTCCTCTTCTTTCCCCCCCATTGGGAATAGTAGAATCCCTAATTTTCTATGTTTCTCCTGATTTTCGCCCGCTAAGGGATCGATCTTTCCTCCGTATCGGAAATCCTTTCTTGCGGCTTCAACTGGCATTTTCCCCTTCCCCTTTTTTCCACTCCTGTCCGTATAGATTTCCCCCCTCTTTCGATTCCCGTTATCCCCAAGTGTTGTTTATCACTTTCTTTGCCGACGTTAATGAGCTTGTTTGGTCGCCGCCCACAGATGTGTAACCCTTCCCCCCCACCCCTTCTTGCCAGTAGTTGACTGCCCCCCCCTGTGGGTAAATAGTGTCTTTCTGGCTCCTTTTCAGACCCCCTGTCTCCTCTTGACTCTGAGGTACCCTCTTCTGAGTCTTTGAATAAGATAATCGGTCCCAGCGTGGAATCTTCTTTTCCCCCCTTATTTGTCCCCGTCGCTGCCTCTCCTTCTCTGCCCTGAACTTTTTTTGTTCCCCCACACCTGCTTTCCAGTTTCTTTTTTAGGACGCCCTCCCCTCCGTCCGGCAATTCTGTCCCACTCCCTCCGTTTCTTCAGTTCTTTCTTCTCTTCTTTGCTTCATTTTATACTACGCAAGGTTGAGTAAGCTGTGTTCCCCCCTCTCCTTTCCTGGACCGGTTTCTTGACCCGTGCCTTGAGTCTTTTCCCGTCCTTCCCCAAATGTCTCTTCGTTGGTAGCTGGAAATTCACCTCGTCCTGCTTGGGACTTCCTCTTCCTTGCTCACCCTCGACACGACATCACCCCCCCCCCCCCCCCCGAACTCCCTCCTTATTTATCCTGAAAATACGATACCACCCTTTGTGTTTTCAACCTCTTTTTGAATCCCCGCCTTCACCCGCAGGAGGTTTCCCTCTTTCCCAGAACCCAGCTTTCAAGCTTCTTGATCGTTGAGAGTCCCCTTGACCTCTTTTCCCAGCCCTCCGGCGTTTTTCCTTTTCCACTGCGGTAGCTTTTTGTTATTGAATAACGCTTCACGTTCCACCCGCGATTGATTAAAGCCTCCTGCTTCCATTTTCCTGCGCGTCCTTTGTTTTTCCCTTCCCCCACCTTTTTCCCAACTTCCCCCCCCCCCCGGAGCCCCAAGCACCCACTCTCTTGCCCTTTCTTCAAATTCCACTGGAAAAAAAACACCCTTCCCCCCTCCTTTTCGTGCCGTTGTTTTGGGGACATCATGGCCGAGCTTCTCAAGCCTCGGCTTTCCCCGATTCACCAACGAAAGTGAACCCTTCTTTTTTCGACCTCTTTCCTCTTCCCTGATTGAATCCTTTTTTGTTGTCCCCCTCCTCCCCTCTCACCTCCTTTTCTCTCTCTGGAATTTGCTGGATCTTGTTTTTCCCCCTCCCCCATCCATAGGCTTACCCCCTCATTGGAGACAGGACGAAACTTCTTGCCCCTTTTTGAAGTTTCTGTCATGCTGTCCACCCCTTTCCCGAGCTACACCTGAGTCTCTCAACCATTCCTCGTTTCCCCCCTCCCTAACTGATCGGGTTGTGATAAGTTCCCCCTTTGCTTGCTCACTCACGCTTTTCCTTCTTGCCATTGGGGAGAAGGCCTCTCTTTTCCTTTTACTGGGGGCGTTTGATGATTACATTTTTCTCCCCCTTGTTTCTGGTCTTCTTTCTCCTCGCTTATTGCCCCCCTTTTCTCCACACCCCAGTTGCAGGCTGAGTCGTTCCTTTTCCGGTTGTATGCCTACTCCCACCTTCCATTTTTTCCCTTTTCTGGGGAAAGCGCTGCATAAATGGCTCTTTTCTTCTTCAGTGATGCGTTCGCAACCGGTGTGGAGGCGTTTCCGCGGTCCTGTTGAGAGAGTCAGTTTACTTCTTTTTTGGGCCCCTGAGACTGGTGTGGCGCAAGCCTTTTTATCTTTTTCCCCCTTTTGTTGTCCACCTTTTCGATCGGCCTTCTTCCTTTCGCGCCTCCGTAGACAAATTTTTGCCCCTCTCTTTTGTGATATTCTTGAAAATGGCGCTAGAGGTTTTCTTTCACCCCCTTGGTCCCTTCCATCCCTTCTTTTTCGATGACAACTCCTTCGATTACAACGAATTTTTCCCCTTCTTTCCCCCCTTTTTTCCCTCCTCCCCTTATTTCCAACCCCAACTTTATTTTCAATGATTCTCTACCGCAGTCACTCCGGTACCCTT
>Ga0179593_1343145_pt1 | contig 24032 bp, 20 predicted proteins | sample CZODoug2_1_08_16_FD_185931 | JGI IMG/M metagenome (GOLD analysis project Ga0179593, IMG submission 185931) | Vadose zone soil fungal communities from Angelo Coast Range Reserve, California, USA - CZODoug2_1_08_16fungal (PacBio error correction) | ecosystem: Environmental > Terrestrial > Soil >... | reverse complement strand
TCTTTTCGCTCCCTTTTGGGTGCCTGGTGGAGCCTTCTGGTCCGTTCGTCTTTTTTCGAGCCCCCGGCCTCCAGCCCTACCACCGTCATCTCCTGAGATGTCCTTTGCAGATGTTGGCCTTGTGATAGACCTCTTCCTATTGTCTTTTCTTGATGCAACCACTTCCCGGACTTAGTCTCAAAGCCTTCCTTTTCTTTGGCTCCTATCACTTCCCTCCCGGCGCAACTTTTTTTAAGAAAGTTTTCTCGTAATTAACCCTCGCACACGCAGGGAAGGTCTTGGCAGGGGTTCCGATCGTTTCCTGGTTTAGACTTTCATCTCTTCTCTTTTTCCGCTAATTGGGTTGTTATCTTCTTCGATACAAACCAGATTCAACGCCTTGGCTGAACGTGATGTTCGACCTGATTTCCGATTTTTTTTTTTTTTTTTTTAGATGATGTCCGACGCGGGATTAAACGTGGTTCCTTTCCCTTTCTAGTTTCGGACCCCTTTGATCTTCATCCCACGGTCCGGTCGTCTCTTCACTATTACAACGACGGAGTTTCTTTCCCCAAATAAATCCTTTCCCTTTTTTCAAAAGGCTGCGGTCCGATTATGACCCTTCCCCCCCCTTCCCTTGCCTTCTTGAGCTTGCCTTTGTCTCGTTTGTTGCTCTTCTCTAAATACCCAAGTCCAGCCTGTTTTAGTCTTCCCAGGAGTTTTTTGCCTTCCCATGTTATAAACCCTGATTGCGTGTGGCTCGGTCGCTTGGTCTCCCCGTTGTCCCTGCAGTGTAGGATGGCAGCTTTGTCGCTGGATATTAGTTACACAAGAGCTCGCCCGAAATAGGAGGCTGCTGCTGATCCTGGACTGATAATTTCTGAGTCCCTCTTCGGACGGCCTTCACATTTTACGTACCCTTTATCGTAGCCGTGGCCCTGAGCTCGAATTTTTCTGGACACCATTTAATTCGTCTGTTGCTATTCGGCATTGGGTAGATACGGTTTTCGTGGATAATTCTTGCTTTTCCATGAGCCGGCCCTCTTCCCTATTGAGTTTTTCAAAAGGACTTTCTTTCAAAAGAATTTAAGTTTTCTTGACGTTGGGAAGATAAAAAAGGACGCGGCTTTTTCCCTGGATCTTCTTGTTCCTTCCTTTCCTCCCCTCCGTGTTCTGATCTTGGCGTGGAAGTGTCGTTTACTTTGATGTATTGCCTCATCCTCTGCAAGACCATTTTTCCGTTTACATCCAAAAATGTTTCTGTCGTTTTGAATATGGTCTTTTTTTGACATATTCCATCTCCCGTCCTGCCTTCATCGTCCGCGCCGCATTCTTTTCAACTGTTGGGTGGTCCTAGATACCTCGTTGAGTGCGCAGCTTTTGACGGACTGTTACACGCCGCAACTTAAAATCTTGTGACCTGGAGACGGCGAGCGAGTTTGAGGACTGATTTTTTTCGGTCATAGTCTACTCTTTTATTTCGATGTTCCTCCTAGTTTTTCTCCTTCTTTCCTATCCCCCCCTGGAGCTACTTCTGAGACTACCCCCTATGATACATATGGAGAGACCTATCTCGGGCTTGTTAGGAACTTCTTCATGATGATTGTCAGTCGTTTTTTTTTTTTTTTCTTTTTTTTCATTAATTTGAGCATTAGAGTAGGGGTGTTTTTTCGCTGTTGAGGAAGGGTTTTCTTCTTCAGCCCGGCGAATCTCTCCCTAACTGGTGTCGCCCCCTCTGATTCTACCTCTGCGGGAGCATCATCACTGCAGCTCGTCCAGGTTTTTTTTAACGTAGGTCTCCTCCCTGTAATTTTTCGCCTTTCTTGTTGAAAGCCGGCGGCGGTCCTTTTTTTTGGGTTCTTTTCTCCTCTTTCCTATTTCCTCCCCTTTACAAACTCTTGACCCCCTTATTCCAGCGAAAGCCATGTAGTTTTTTTTTTTTTTTTTCACAAAGTCCCCTTTGTCCCGCCTTGAAGGACGCCCCGCCGCGGCTGCCGGGGCCCTTTCTTTTTTCTCCCTCTCTTTTTTGCTCATGCTTCCTTGGGATTTACAGAATGACCGCGTGCGGTGCTTTTTTTTTTCTGCTGCTGTGTCATGGCGGGTACGCGTCCTCGTTCTCCTTTTTTTTTCTCCGTCGGTAGCAAAGGTTGTCCTGCTGTCGCGCCTTAGCCGGTCATCAGTGAGAATCTTTACCCCTCCTCCTCGTTGTTGTTGCCTCTTTTCTCTTCTTGACCAGTTTATCTCTGCTGTTTTTCTTTTTTTCGGTCGGGTCGAAACCTTTTAAACAGCCCTCCACCGAGCTGGCCGCCCCCAGAAGGATTTTCTTTTTAGGAGGGCGTCCCCCCGGTTCACTTTGACAGACTATTTCTCCGTTAACAATAGCGGAAGCTCCCTGCCCCATAAGCGGCCACCTTCCCAGGCGCAGTTTTTTTGGCAAGTGCAGCTGTGACTGCAGTTCTGTGCGTATAGCGGACCGGACTGTCCTTTGATTCACTTTGGAGGTTTTTCCCTTGCTGGCTGCACAGACCTCGTCTTTCCCTTTTTTTCGATATATGACTCCCCCCACGACTCGAGCCCCCGCTCTTTTTTCGGACAGCCTTTTTCTTTAAATCCGGCCTCTCCCTGTAAGTGTGACTTACTTACCTTTCACCTTTAGATGGAGTTTTGAGATGCGCCTTTCTCCAATCTTGCGTTTTTTTTTTCCTTTTAACGGAGGAATCCTTTCTTGTCGGCTGTATATATAGTCCGCTGAGCTTCCTTCTTTTCGCACGGGCATTCCACCCTCCTGAACTCTCCTTTAAGAGCCGAACACCCAAACTCATTTTCCCTCTTACCCAGACAACATTTCCTTAACCACCCCTGCCACCAGAGTCTTGGCCTTTTTTTTTTTTGTGATCCTTGTTCAAGATCATGCCACCTTTGGCTTATTTTTTTAGAAATCTCGAAACCTCTCATAAGAATGCTGATCGCTTAAGTTTCTTTCTCCCGGTTTTAGTTTTATCTTTTCTCCTAACTCGAAGGGAATCTCTCGCTCATTGTTCGGAAGTGTAATGCCCCTTTTTCTTGCACTGCATACGGTAGGCTTTTAACTCCCCCCAAGCCTTTTTTTTTCGAGATAGGAATAGTGGAACGCAGTCCTGGGGAGGATGTCTTTCCCCCCCCCCTGCCGCCGTCCAGACTCCGAATCTCCCGATCACTAACTGGTTTGTCGTTTTCTTCCGGAACCCAAGCGATTCCCCCGCTGTCCTCTAATCAACTTTCCCCTACCTTCAAACCCACGCCAGGCCCCCTCCTCCACTGAGCTTTTTTTTCCTAGTATTTATTTTTGGCGGAGCTAGGCAGCTGCTTTTCCTTTTTTAGGCCCTTGACCATGGCTTTTCCCGCTGGGGCTTTAACTTTTTTTTCTGACTGGACTTCCTTAGAATGTTCCGATATTGGATTCTTCTCGCTTTTGTATTCTTTCTCCCCTTGAACCCCTTTCTTCCCCTCACCCCTGCCCCCGGCCTGAACGTCAGCCCCCCTTAATTTTCAGATTTTTTTTTGTTTAAGGCCACGGATTCGTTTGTCATCCCCCGTACAAGGGCCGACAGAAGTTCTTCCGAAGTATCGTTTCTTCTCTCTCTTTCACCTACGGATCTCTTTTTTTCTCTGGAGTAGTCTGTTGCTCTTGACTCTCGGTCACTAGAACCGTTGCCAGTCCCCTTCTGCGTTCATCGTAGTGCGTCTAACCCAGATTTCCTAGTGGGCGACCTGTTCTCAACTTTATTTCTCTGTTATTTATTCTTTTGGACATTCGACTTAAGGTACCCCAGCGCGCTCTTCTTTTTCAGTTTCGCAGAAAGCCGCTGATTCTTTTAGCGCCGACCTCGTAGAAGCAGTCTAATCTTACCCCGTTCTGGTTACTTTTCGCTCCTCGGAGTCGACAGCCCCCTGGTGTTTTGATTTGCTACCCCTTCCGCTTCGCTCTTTTTTCGCCCGATAGGTCGGCTTTGCACGCCCCTGACGCCGTCTCCTTGCGTGAACTTTCAATGAATTTTTCCCTTTCGGGCGCGTTTCAATGGCCCGCAAGATCGTCCAGGGACATTTTTTTTCGCGTTGACCCCCTGGTTTGGATCCTCACCCTCCCTTTCTTCTTTCTCGAGTCGGATCCAAACTCTATTCACCAGATAAGCACGTGTCCTGGCCTTTTTCCTGAGTGATTTTCCCTTTTTTTTTTCAGTGGAGAGGCTTCTAGAACCGCAATTTCCCAAGGTTTCACGCCTTTTTTTCTTACCGGGTCCTTCGTGACACCTCACGTATCTTTCTAGTCCAGACGCTTCTCCTTTTTCGAACTAACTCGTTAATTTTTTTTCCCCTTCATGGGTTCCGCTCCAATTTTAATGGCCCACTTCTCATGTTTTCCCTCGCGGGATGATCCGTCTGGCGTTTAGTGTCTCGGTTGAACCCTACCCAGTAAATTTTTCAGTGTTTAACCGGACCTTTCTTGGAGCTACTTTCTTTTATTCCACCTCCTTCTCCACTTCATATATCTGAAGTATCCTTCTGGTCTCTCCTTTTTATGCAGTGAAAGCGGCCGTTAAGTTAGTTTTTCATTTTCTTGGGTATATCGCCCCCCCATCGTAGTTCGCACTCATCTTTTTTTTGAGTTCGGGACCTTTTCCTTGCGAATTTTGGGCAGACTCTCTTTACAACTTTATGACAGTGTTCGAAGTGGTCTGGTTTCCCCTGTATGCCTGGTTCTTTCGGGCCTTGACTTCGTTGGTAGTGCTTTCTTCTTGCTTGAGTTTTGACCCTGTATTTACCTCCGATATTGCCTTTCCATTAGCCGCGGCAGCTGCCCTTTGAGTTCCCCTTTTGCTACCCTTGTATCCCACTACTGGCGTGGGTTGGTTTTTTTTTTTCCTTTTGTTGGTGGAGCTTTAAACTCTTTAGTCCCTTTTGCCTGGTCTTTTTCAATCTCTTTTTTGCTTCTTTTGGCTTGGGGCCGACGTCGTTTCGTGGATTTTCCCTTCAAAGAGACTTCCCTCCCTTGGTTCCCAGACGGTGACCAAGACCTTCAGGTCCGCGTCCGCTTTACGGGCCTTTTACCCCGACAAAAGCCCGCGCTGCCGTTACACATTACAGTTTTTTTCGAAGGTTCCCCCTTTGGTTCTCCAGTAACGTCGCTTGTTTCCTTCCGTTCTGGACACGCATTTCCGGCTGTCGCCTATTATTCGTCAGATAGAGGCGGGCCTACGTTTCCTTCCTGCTTCCCATCGCGATTTAGGTTTTCTATATTCCTTAGTTAAACCAATTCTAAAATTCTCTTCCCACTCTCTAATCGCGCTCCATTATATCTGGTGCGCTTCGTTCTTTGTTTTTTTCATCTGGTTTATCTGATGTAATCGTTTGTGTAGTTTTCTTTCCATTCATGGGCGTCTTGTCTGGGTGAAGGACGCTTCTCTGTAGGTTAGTCCTTCCCTATGAAGATAATACTCCTCCCCTTATATTCTACCCCCCCGTTCCCCGGTGCGCCGCAGTATTCTCTTTTTTAGATGAGTTATTAGCTGTAATGTCAGCCATGTTCCAAGGTCTTTTGCGGCTGGTTGTTAGCTTCTTGCCTGCACCCTTTGTCCTCCAGGAACGTTCTCTCTTCTTTTTTTGTCATCTCGGTCACCAGCCCTTCTGACCTCCGTTTGTTGTAATACAGCCTCAACTATGCCAATTGCAGCGATCCGTCCTACCCCCCCCACAAACCACCACAAACCCCACACAAACAACAAAATGTTTTTCCCGGCCCGCTTTTCCCTAGGTCCCCCAGAATGCGCGGGCAGCACAGTTGGCCTCGTTGCTTCGATATATATGAAATTGTACCTCTGTAGAAGGGAGGGCCGATAGCCTTGGTACCTCCCTCTTCCCTGGCAGGGCGGGCGCCGCCTGTTTTTGTCTTTTTTCCTTTCTCGTGACATTTGGAGCCCAGTGACGCGGCTCCCAAAGGCGTTTCGCTTGTCGGCGCCCTTCCCTTAAGCGGACTCCCTATTCTCCTCTCTTTTGTTTTCTCTCTCTTTTTCCTATGTGCCGCGCGGTCGCGGGTTTTCACTTCCCGATTTTTTATTTTCCGCAGGCGAAAAGTTCCCGACGTCTTGCCTTTGCCGCCACTTTTGAACGTCTGGCGCCCCGCCCCCGGATGCCCGCTATGTCCCCGGTTGGTCCTCCCTTTGTTTGACAGATGTTCGTAAAACGTCCCAGATCGCAGCGTTGCTCGCCCCCATGCCTGGAGGTTGCTTTTTGCCGCTGGTCCTTTTAATGTTCTTCCTTTCTATGTCTGCTGACGGATGTTTTCTCGATGCACTTTTCTTCAATGCTCGACTCGTCTTAGACTGGGCTGTTGTTCCGATTCCCCCGTTTTGACTTCTACCCTCTCCGCGCTTTGCCTGCTACCCTACCCCTTCGAGAGTCGACCGTGAGTCTCATCAGTCTTCCTTTCCGCGAAGACCCCCCCTCTTTTCAGTTTTACCGGCGGTTTCGGGTAATGTTTTCTTTTTTTTTTGCTGTTTATCGCTCCTCCCCCGGCATCCCGGTCCCCCCTTCCCTAGAGATTTCCCCTTCCCCTACTTGACTGGCGAACGAGCGGAACACCCCTCTTTGTCCACCTCCGCAAGAAATTAAAAACGTCCAAAAAAGATCTTTATTTGCAATAGGTTTCACTCCATTAGGTAGTAATCATTTGTGGGAGCCTCCCACTTTTCCCTCATATCCTGCTGATCGCCTGATGAAGGCTATGCTCGGAGTCGCGACACTCTCGCCTTTCTTTCTCTTGGCTCTCCAGTTATTTTACGGACCGTCCTCTGATTCCTGCCGAATAGGTTATTTGATCCAAGTCCCTAGTGTGCCCTTGGTTTTTTTACCTTCAGGACCTGGATCTGTCCATGGTACCTCCCCCGGCCAGCGGCAAAGATATCAGACCCCCAAGTTCGTGGCCGTCTCCCCCTCCGTCTGTGTTCGGTCCCTTGCGTCCATCACAGCCGACTTCGGCCAAGTTCCCAAGCCGACGCACTTTTTTGATTCTTCAACTTTTGAACAAGGTGCCTTGCTTGCAGGTGAGCGCCGCGCTGCGCTGCCCTTGGCTCTGGTTTTCACATCTTTCCCTTTTTTCCCTTTCCTAGGAATCAGGATTCCTTTCTTCAAGGCCGAGCTGGCGGCTTGTCACGCTCCCCCCTGCGTAACAACCTGCCCGACCCCGTTCAGGCAGTTCTTACGTTTTTTTCCTGCCCCTGCACTAGGTCGAAGATAAGTGACCCCTCTCTCTGCCATCAACTTTTCCTGCCATCTTCCTTACGGCGAACTTACTTAGTCTCTCTTCTCTAGTCGTCTTTGCGTCTTCTTCCTTTTCTGTTTGGAGGTCAGATCAGGTCGACCGGCTGTCAGTTCACTTTCTGCCGAGGGCCCGAACCATGCGAGTCAGTCCCCGGTTCTCTTTTTTTTTCGTTTCGAGCTTTTAGAAGCCGTTCGTCGTCCCAAGACTTGTTTTCCTTTTTCTTAAGCCAGGATGGACTGGTTTTCCTTCAAAAGTCTAAAGAGAACGCGCAATATGCGCCTGTGAGCGGTTTTTGCTTGTTAGATCCTCTTGTCCTCTCCCATCCTTTTCCCTTTTCGCGGTGGAGGAACCGTCGCTTATCCTACCCCAGAAATCTTCCTTGTTTATAGTTTCAGGGCCTCTTTTCTTTCTTGGTTTCCGGCACCTGCAACTGTGAATCCCGCGGGTCTCCGCTTCTTTCCCAAGAACGTGCCCCCCCTCTCCTTTTTTTGGGTGATTTGTGCCCAAGGCTTTTAAGATTTTTCGGTAATATTTTTTATGATGTTTTTTTTAGAGAGATGAGTCCCCAGAGTTTCACCTTGAATATCGAAAGAATTGTACCCCCTTGTGCCCTCCTTTCTTTTCTTTGCCCTTAGGTGTTAGCCTTCCTCCCCTAGACCTGGTCCCCCCGTGCAGGTAGCGCAGTTCCTTTCTTTTTAGGCGTAAGCCGACATTTTTTTTTACGGCCAGAGCGCCGCGTACTTCCTTCCTACCTACCTTGCAACGAGGGATTCCCTCTGAGGATCAGGCCAACATCTCTAAGATTCCCTCCTGGTAGGACGGATTTTTTTTTCTTTTTCCCTGTTTTGGGGCTTCGTTGTTCCGACAAGTCTTTCTGTTTTAGTTTTACCCCCCCCTCCTGCTTTCTCTGACTCTCGGCCCCCCTTAGCTCCTCTCTCATGGTGAACCCTGGTCGCCTTGAGCTTCCCCGGTTAGACAACGCGCGAGGTTCTCTGGCCCTGGTTCTCCCTTGCCACAACGCTTTTCAGTCCCCTCTCCCCTTAGACTCGCATTTAATTTCGTAATCCCTTTCGTGGCGGCCGGGTAACAATTTCTTCGAGTGCAGCTGCTTAATCTGTCTGATCCCCACGTCGGCTCGGTTTTTGTTTTTTGGGAGTTGTTTTTGGTAGGTTTTTTTGAGTGGTGGGGCGAGGATCGTTCCCCCTTGTTTTCGCATATACGTTAGTTTTTAGTTGACCTGACTCCAGATTTTATTGCCATGCGTTCGTTTCGGCGTGAACGGCCACTCTTTCCCCCCCAGGCATAGAAGTCCTTTCCTTCCCCTGCGAACATTAGAGACTTTCCCCTGGCGGGGGACTTTTTTGAGTTTTTTTTTCTCTTTTAGTGTGTGACGTATTTTTTCTCTACTTCCCTGCCTTCTTCGAGGCCAGAGTGGCCGGACTTGGCCCCGACCCACTTTCTTTCCTTTAGTGACTCTTCTTCGTCTTTGAAAGACATGCCCCAGGTCCTGTTCCACGAGTCAGAGAGGTTTCAGCTTCCTGTTGGTCTCCACCTTACTTGCTGATCTTTTGCACCCTTTTTCTGGATTGTCCCCCCCTGCTGCCGCTATCTTCTTCGTTTCATCCGAGCATTCTTTTAATTCTGCTGCGGATACGGGCATGATTTCTCCCATACCCAGGGTCTTCTTTCTCTTACAAGATGACTCGCGAGATGCCCCTATGGTGGTTTCTATTTTTCTTTTACTTTATTTTGATCTCATGTTGGCTGCTCTTAGCCCCTTCCTGTCGGGTCAAGGAGCGTCGAGAATTGTCTTTACGTCGTTCTCTTTCTGTAAAAAGGACGCCCGTTCCTTTCTCTCCTTTTTCCCCTTGAACTCCGGTTAGGCCGACATGCTTTCTTGTCCCCTCCCTCGTAAAATGACTCCGTACGTCACCTAGATCTTTCCATTTTTAGCCCTTCTGTTCCCGCAGGGAGGCGAGTCCTGGTTATTTTTGGGTTTCTTACTGTTTTCTGAAGATTTCGTTTTCTACAAACCAACCAATGCAACTCCGCGTCCCATAAAATTAGGGACTTATTCTCAGCATCTTTCCCCCTCCTTCGCCTTAGCAACAAGAACTCAGTACTTTTGGTGTTTTTCCCTTTTGGTACGAGAGTGTAAATGAACCTATTTTGGGTTTTATTTGGACCCCCCCCTTTCTCTTGGCGGGTAAGACTTCTCCTCCGACTGGTTATGTGGAGGATGGGTTTGTGTTTTTCGCCTGGAAGATTTAACAGGTGTTTCGGTTTTTGAGCGTCACGGGACCAGATCATATATTTTAAACGACTTTACTGTGTTCTTTCTTTATGAGAATGAGAAGACTGCCTCCCTCGACCAAGACATTGTCCGCGCGTAGGTACCCAGTTTCAGCCCCCTTCCCGCAGGACGTACAGAAAGTTTTCGCACAACTTCTTTCTAAGCTTGCTCGGCCTTTTCACAACTTTTTTTTGTAATTACTATGCGTTTGCCGGCCGCGCGCCGCGGCCCCCCTTCGTTGTCGTTGTTGTTTCTTAATTGATTTTTCTATGTGCTTGACTCCCCCTTCCTCTTAGGATTCATTTCAAATGCAGGTTTTTTGTGTTCCACTGCGGGACAATATTCTTGTCTCCAGGGCTGGGGTTTTTTCCCGTTCCCCCACGTCCTCCCTCTTCCTTTTGTTCCTTCAACCTCCGTGCGCAAAACGGCCTGCGACTTTGTCGAGTTTGAAGTCGTTCCTGTCCCATTTTCAGATCTTTAGTCTTTCTTGCGCCCTCAACCATCTTGATTCCCTTCGGTGCTCCTACCTTTGCTTCCCCTCTAAGGGTGAAAGTGTCTTATCGCATCCTTGATCTTCCCCCAATCAGCTAAATGTGTCTACGGCCCACCCGAAGGGGTTTCTCTCCCATGAATAATCGAACCTTGAAAACCTCCTGACAACTCCCCTCCCAGCCCCTTTTCAACTTTGCCCCCCCCGGCCAAGATTAATGGATATCGCCTGTTCTTTGTTTATTCTCCCTTTCCCTCATTTGGGGTTCTGACCTCTCTAAATTTAGCTTCCGGTATTGATCTCTTCCTACGATACTTCGTCTCCGCATCCTTTTTCGATTTTTTCCCCCCTTTTGCTCACGTGTGTTTAATTTGCACCTTTTTTTTCTGTCCCCTGTTTTTTTCTTCTTCCCCTACCCCCAAAAACATTTTTGGCTCTCGCTCGATTCCTTTAAGCCCTTCCTTGTATGCTTTGTAGGTCCCGCGGAACGTTCCCCCCCCGAATTAACCTCATTTGTTTCGTGCCCGTTTCCAGCGGCCCTTCCCGGCTTTTTTCATCACTTCACTCCCTTCTGCCTCCATTCTGTCCCAACCGGCGATTGAACTCGTTTCCCCGCCAGGTCAAGGTGCATAGGTGGTCGCTCAGTCGGCGGCCGTCTTATTTCTGCGTTTACTCAAGTGGTTTTCCTGTTTGCAGCCAGCTGGGGTCCCCCTTTTCACCTTCCGACCCCCCTTTCTTGTGCCCGTCTGCTTCTCTCCTTCTGTGTTCCCCCCTCTATCCTTCCTAGCACACCTCTCCTCTACAAAGTAACAAGACCAGCCTGCCCTTTCGCATGTTTTAAGATTATTTCTGGTCATCTCCTTCCGAACAGACTGCTCGTGTTCCCCATTCCTTGCCACGAGGACCCCAATTTTATCTCCTTTCGTCGCTCGCGTATCCGATTTCGGGAGAGTCTCTCTATTGTCTGAGATAAGGTTCTACCCTTTCCCGTCCCCATAAGGACTGGCAGCGCGTTTTTTTTTGCCTTCTGTAGAGAACAGGTAATCGTATTCTTCCTTCTTTTGCATCCTTCTTTTTCTCTCCTGGGGGAACGTTTTCGATGGTTCCTTTTCTTCTTAGACTTCGAGCACCCTGCCCTTGCAGACTCTCCCTCCAGGACGTTCTTTGAGGTTTTTTCACCGCTTTTCCCCCGTCCGACAGCCTTTTGAATTGAAGTTTAGTTGCGGAAAATCCTTCTTCCAAAACGACCCGTGTCTTTTCTTTTTTTGCGTAAGAGGAAGTGCCCGTTCCCTGCATGTGTCCGCGTGGCCTTTTTTCCAGCCTGGCACCCTCCATTAGTACATTCATTCCACCTTGGAGAGTTTGACCCTCTTTTCTTTTTGAACATCTATCTCTTTTCAACGTTTCTTCTGGAGTAAACCGATATTTTCTTTTGCCTTCTTCCTGTTTCTTTTCTTCGTGTTTCTGGCTTGTCGTCGGGAGAAGGACTCGGTCAGTCCTCTTCCTTGTCGTTTCACTCCCCTGTGCCGGGGCTGTCTTTGCAGACCATTTTACCTTTGTTTGAGCAAATCGTTGACCGGTTTTCGCCCCATCGCCGGGTACCTTCTTCCTTAGTACCTTTTTTAGGACCAACTTCTTCACCTTAGCAGCTTCTCTCCTGTGTCTTTTCGTGGATTGAGGGTTGCTCGGTTTCTTTTTCACTCTCCCTTCTTCCAGACATGAGTGATAACAGGCACCCCCCTTTTTTTTTTTGACGTCCCCGATTTCGCCCCCTTTGTTGTCTACGTCTTGGTCTGCCTCCCGGAAGTTTCTCTGGCTCAACCTCTGCCGGCATTCGTTCTTTCGGCAAGACACTTGCCTCTCTTCTCCACTTCTCCCCCGCGCCCTTTATCTCTACGAGTTCGGATACTCGTCTTTAGAATTTCTTTTCTTACTGGTAAAATGGGATGGACATTCGCTTTTTTTTTTCTTTTTTTTTCAATCTGAAAAACGTTTGCCCCTTCCGTCGGGGTCTTCATGTCCGTTTTTCTTCCTTGGGTACGAATCAAACTCCTCCCCCTATTTTCCGTGGTCCGGCCAGGCCGTCTTCTTTTCCTTCGCTGTAACCTCAACAGGTTTTTTCGCAGGGCATACCCCCCTCGTTCCCCAGGCTCGCTGTCCTTGTAGTTCAACTTTTCTCGCATTCCGGGTGTGTCCTCCCTTTCACGTTGACTTCGCATTGCGACGTCTATTTTTCCCTGACACGAACCAATTTTTTAAGGTTCGCTCTTGTCTCTGTGATTTTGCCCGACATCCCCGGCCTTCTTTTCCCTCTTTCCAGCGATAGGACTTCATTTTTGGTCGGGTCCCCCTTCCCCCCAGTTGACCTGTTAAGGCACTTTGACTTCTTGATCCCGTCGGGGTTTCGAATGCCTCTGCCTGAACGCTTTTCGCGTCGATCATCTTGAGGTGGATAATACTCTAAAACACCCTGACCCCCTCCTTCCCTTCTCGTTGCAAAAGATCTCTCCATTTATCTGGTTTAGGTGACTTTTTGTGGCCTATGATTTGTCATTCGTTTGTGGACGTTCCTTTCCCTTTTCAGTGGTAGTCACGTCGCGATGTCTGGATGGGTTTTTCTTTCTCCTTTGTCGATGTCCTCCTCACCTCCCTGTTTCCCCAGTTGCGAACCCCTCTGCATATGGTATATTCTCCCTTCTCCCGGCTTCGTAAATTGTAAGGAATTCTTCGTTATTTGCGGGAGACTCTTTTTTTGCCCTATTTGCGAGAGTTTTGCGTTCTCTTTTTGGTTTTCAGAAATTCTGTCATACTCATCCTTTTTCCCAATTCAGTGACCCAATCCTCCCCTTGAGCCAGACACATGTCAGTTTTTGTTCTTTTCTTCACAGTCCAGGCCCCTTTCACCTAATGAGAGGACCCCCCGAAAGACCAGGGTTTTTTCTCCCGAGGTGCTTGTTTAAAGCCTCTACGTGTCCCATAATGTGCCTTGGGCGAGCAGGTGTATTCTTTGCGGCTGGGCTGGTTCCTTTCCCCCCGTTGTCTGTTTGAGCTGTTCGTGAGATGTTTGGCTACCTCCCCCTTCTCACAAGTGGGGCGCTTTCGGCGCTGCCTTACGGGCTCCCTCTTTATGATACTTGTGACTTTGTTTTTTTAAATTCTCCGTTGGTTTTTTCTATAGTATACTTCTTCTCCCTTATGTTCCAGCCGAGAAGCGATTTTACTCGCTTCTTTTCTCAAGTGAACCCGTCCCTCAAGACTTGTCGACACATTTTGCCTCCGCGCCCTTACCCTCCATCTTATAGGTCTTCTTTCCCATACCATCAAGTCGTTTCCTTTCTTTCTTCCCCCTTCCGAGCTTATAAGAGACAGCCGACGGCCCTCCCCTCCCCCTCTTCGGGCGGGGTTCCGCATGCTTTCCCCCTGCTGACGTCTTTTGAATACTTTATGACGGATGTCGCGTTCAAAAGTGTTTTGGCGGGTGCCATATTAGCAGACTCTTTTTCCAGGCTTTTCTGTGAGCTGCCCCCCCCACTCAGACTCCCCTAAGAATCGTTCCCCTCCATTTCGACACATGACGAGCCTGTCTTACGTGGACCCCACTCTTGGCTTCTTCATGCTGCATCAAGATGTCTTTGATTGTTGCTCACTTTGGTACTTGCTCGTACTTCCGTTCTCATTTTCTGAACTCCTGAGAAGGCCAGTCCTGATAACTGTTACTCACCAAAATTCCGGTTGATAACGAGCCTCCCCAAAAGAAGATCTATAAGCAACAACCCTACCCCCTCCCAAGGGATATGGTTCGCGATTGCATATGTTTTTTAAAGTCCTTCCCCCTTTTTACTTTGTGGGAGCTACCTGACCACTCTAGCTTTCTTGGTCTAGCTTCACTCTTTCCGTCGCCGTATACTCTCTCTTGACCATTGGTCTCTTCTTATTGAATTGCACGAAGCTTTTTATTTTTTCTTGTAGGCTGAGTCTTCCCCCAAAAAGTGACGATTTTCGTTTTCTTGGACTGTGATGCAGTGTTCGATTTAAAGCTCTTCCCGACTTCGAAAGACTATCCCACCTTTTTGTGTGTTTAGGACAACTGCTTCTTACGGTCTTCAACGTAGCCCCTCCCCCTCCGTAGGACCACCTCAACTGCCCTCATAACGTGCCTTCCCCCTCCTTTTTCAGGCGCCTGTTCGCTCGTGAGCTGCTTTTCCCCCTCAAGAATTGGTTTTTTTGACAGTGGTGGCCTTTTCCCCCCAATCGATCGTTAGCTTTCCTGTCTCAAAATGAAACGCAAGCCTGCTTTTCTTTTTTAAAGACTTACATTAAGCTCCTTACCATGGGTTTCATTTTCCCTTTTATGAACTTTTTCAGTCTCGACGGTCTCTTTTCCGTAATCACAATGACTGTCACATCATTTGTAATCGCAAAGCCTTTTCCTTCTTCATTTATTGCTTATTAGACCCGGCGAGGGGTTCTTGTTAGATTTTTCTCCCTCAGACATGGTACATTGAAAGTAACTCCTACCTGGAACCTCTAGGACCTTCCCCCTCTTTCTCTTTCTTCGTGCGGACCGGAGACACGTCTTTTTGTCTTTTTGGTGTTTTCATGGAACTTTTCCGTAATCCCCTTGGTGGGTTGCCGTTCATCTCACTGAAAATGATTAATTTTTTCTTTTTGCGATTTACAGCAGCCCGCCGGACGACTACGTTCCATCGCCGGTTATTTCATCTGGACGGTTCCCTTTGCCGCTTCAGCATGTCCTCCCTCTCCAGTCTTCCCTCGAGGTAGTGAGGCACCCGTTAATCCTGGACCTGAATCTTCTTTTCCCCTTTTTCCGAACTTTAAGAGTCCTTTTCTCTGGCGAGACTGCCCCTGCACGGTTCACGCCCGGACGCTTCCCCTCCGTCACGACGTCCCCCTCCCCCCCTATAAGGCATGATTTCCAGAGGAGTTCCGTGTGGTCCCGTCCTCCCCCTCCTTTTTTTTCCTCCCCGTTTTTTTTTTGTCCGATCTAGATACCACCTCCTCCCAGTGAATATGCTTGTCCTTTTTTGCCTATCGTGAGCTGGCTGTGTTTTCGCCCCCGGGGAGTCCGTTGGCTTCCTACGCTTTACATTAAGTTTTCCGTTCCTCTTGCGAATTCTCTTTTCTGGTTACGACAGCGTTGAGGCACTCTCCTGAAGTCAGACACCCGGAAGGGCACCCTTGTCTGGCCCTTATCCCTTTGATCTCCACTTTGCCCAAATGCTGGACAGCTCCTGAGATTCGCGGCTTTTGCTTTTTCCCCCGGTTCGACCGAAAGTCCAGAATGGGGATCCCCCTTCCCCCTTCGGCTGTCTGTAAAGAATCTAGAAACACTTCGGGTGGTTGTGTTTTTGGGTTTCTCCTTGTTCTTTTCTCCTTTCACTTTTCAGTTTCCCGACGACGGACGTCAAGTCGTTGCTTCCTCCGTTGTAGAGCTACCACACTCCGAGTTCCTTTCAGCCCTCGGCCTCTCTCGTCCTCCCAGGAGAATTCTTGTTTGGCCCCTTCCCCCAGGGATGGAACTCATCGTTGTCTCTTTTCGCATTAAATTGACCCAACCGTTCCTTGGCCCTTTTTGTCTTTTTCACTTGTTTTTTTTCTAACTTTCCTGGCTTCTAAAAGACTCTCTTTCCTTCCAAGGAGTCCTTCACTAGAACCCCTTCCCTCTTGAAGGTTAACTTCTTTCCAACAGCCTAGGCCTTCCCCTCCCTCTTAAGCTAAAAGCCCCACAAACCCCCCCCCTGCTTTTCCCTTTATTTTCCTTCCTTTTTCCTCTACTTCTTCGATTTGCTTTTGCTGCTTTGATGTAGGCTTCCATACCCCGCGTTTTCTTCTGGCCGAAGTTGCCATAACCCCCTTTTTCTGTAGTTATAACCTAGGAGGCGGGAACCACCACGGCAAATTCCCCTTACTTCCCACCAGACGATGTCTATCACGTTTTTTGTCCTTCAGACCTTTCCTACGAACCCTGTCGCCGTGCTCTCACGAAATATGAGTTTTTGCTGCTGACGGCGCTGCGCGGTGGCTATCCCCCCTTCATGTTTTAGAGATCCGACCGTGAGGCTATATCCTCTTATATCTCCTCTCAATCTCCCGTGAAGTGATCGCCGAGACCTTATATAGTGTCCTTTAGTTCCTTTCTCTTTCTTATTCATTCGTTTGTTTCGGCTCTTTGGGTTGGTTTCTTTCTCTTTTGAATTTAGTATACGTGCATGCTTTTTCGCGATACCTTCTCCTTCTCGAATAGTTAGTTCGCCACCCCGGTAGGCTCTTGTTTTTTTTTTTTTCTCATGGCGTTTTCCCCCATTTTTGTAACTTCTTCGCTAAATAATTCCTGGTTCGCTTTTTCTTTAGGCCTCTGGGTTCGTAGAGTCTTGTTGGGAGTCTCGGTTAGCCATTAGGCCTTCGTGGGAGCTCTTTTCCCCCAAACTCTGCTCTTTAGCTCCGACCTCCCCGTAGCTTATAACGCCCTATAGGCGCCAAGCAACCCCCGTCTTTTGGTTGCCTCCTTTTTTTAGTTTCGGTCGCGTACCCGTGCTATTTTAACTGACGGATTAGTGCGTTTCGGGTGACTCAATCCCTTGACCCTTTAGGTTCGTGTCGTTGGCCGCCTTTTTACGCTTATTCCTCTCTGTCGCCCTTGAAGAGGTCTCCCTTTTTTTGGCGATGTAGGCGATGAGAGTCGGGCACTTCTCTTTCTCCTCTTTCATTAATACCTTTTTTGTTGCTGTCTTCTTCTCTGTCCCCCCTACGTACTCCTCTCCCCCTCGCCCACTCTTGGTCTTCTGTTCAAGGTCTGAACAAGAGACGCGCGACAGCCCCACTCCTTCTTTGCTTTGATTTAGGCAAGCAAGCATGGGTATTCCTTATCCCATGGGTAATAGTTAACACTTAGACTTCCTTTCATTGCTTCCGCCTCTCCTCCTCCCCCATTCTTCTTGCGGGTTGAGGTCCCTCCTGCTTTTAACCTTAGGCGTTGCTCCTCTTGTTCGGAGGCTTGCTTCAAATTGAAGTTGAGGGTTCATTCCAACTCTGTCTTTTCATGGTGTCCCCCCGTAGATTTCCCCCCCTCTCTCACTAGCTCGATATTCGCTTCCACCCGCGAAAACCGCACGGACGTTCACTTTTCTGCGCGTGTCTCCTGCAAACCCCCGATTTGCCTTTATTTTCTTTTCTCAAAGATGTCAGATGTGAGCAACGGGGAAACTTCTTTCCTTCTCCTGTTTTCCGGGTCTTTAGAAGAGCCATTCCTTCCTCAGCTACATTCCCTTGAAGCTTCCTTTCCCCCCGAATTCATTTTTCCTTCATGGAGACCCAGACCTCCCCCCAAAACCACTTCCCTTTCCTAGTCCCCCCCTGTCCCGAACACGTACACCCTTTTTTCCGCGTATAATATGGCCCTGGATCATATATAGTTTGAGGATATCTCTATCCTTGGTCTGATTTTTTCCCTCTTCTTTTCCCTTTTTTTTTATCCTCCAAAGGGCCCCCAATCTTGGTGCCCAGTTTCCTCTTCAGTCGCGAATGCATCTCTTGCACACACATTTGCCGTTGGATTTCTCCCCCTTAGTTTTCCTCTCTCGGAATTAACTTGTCTGGGATGTAGTCCCCCCCCCCTTCACGGCTGGAGACACTCCAGACCTCCCCCAAACTTTGTCTTTGCCCGTATGGCAGCTCTGCCCTCTCCTTTTGGATCACTACCCCTTTTAACCTTTTCCCCACCCCGCAAAGTTTGGCACTTTCTTCGAGGAAATCAGGCCCTCCTCAAGGAAATGCCTGAGCTGTAAGCCCCCCCTTTTCCGTTGCCTCTTCGGTTTCCCTCTTGGTTCTTTTCACAGACTTTCCATTTTTTTTCCCTTGGCTGAAAGGAAAGAGTCTGTGCTGGTCCCCCCTTCATTAGTAAAGAAAGCGAAAACGTTCGGCCGACTTTAGGCGTCCTTCCTTTTTAAGTTCACGATGCGTCCTTCAGTCACGTTCTAAAGAGACTGTCCCCTCTTTGCTTCCGCCAAGAACAGTCCCCCTTCATTCTCAATTATTATCCCCAGTGTTTTTTTGAGCTTTTTTTAGAGATAAGATAATTTCCCCCTTCTCCCAGTAAAGAAGACAAAGGCCGGTTTTCCCTCTCAGATGCCCCTTCTCCAAGTTTACTCTGTAGAGAAGGGTGTCTGACTATTTTTCGTCCTAAGGAGCCCGAACTATTGACTTGTATCTCGTTCTCTGAACCGTCCTCCCCCGCCTCCCTTCACCGTTTCCTCAGCACTACGTTGGTTCGTCCTCCTCCCTGTCAATCGAATCGCAGGTTGAACCTGAAGAGTTATTTTTCTTCACCTCATTAGTACTTTCGAATCTGTACGGTCTGCCCGCAAGAGATTCCGCCCGGCCCAGTCAAGGCCCTTTTAATCAAGGGCGTTCCTGCCCTCTCACCCCAGACCACCCTGAGCCCTCGATTAATTCTAGCCCTTTCCAGCAGGAGTTGGTTTGGACAGTCCCCTATCCTTTCCCACTCCTCCTTGTTGTTTTTTCTAGAGATTACTCCCCGATCAAAGTAAACTCCTTCCTTGCAGAAAGTGTACCTTGCGACCCCCATGACTCGGTGTAGTGGGTCCTTGGCGACGTTGCCGACGCGGGCTTCAAGTTCCCTTCCTTTTCACGCTTCCGAGAGGAAGCACGTAGTGGTATAGACCAGGACACTTATGGTAGTGTCCCTTTTCCTGATCCCGATTCGGTCCTGGTTCCGCACTTACCCTCTTCCCTGGTCAAATGCAGGCCGTTAACCTGCTCGACAAGGCCCACACTCTTCCCTTTACACGAGCCCTTGCGATTACGTTAGTCGTTTTTTTTTTCGTAGCGACCCTTCATCCCCTGTGACAGTCCCAAGGCCCAACCCCGGCGCGTCGACACTCCTTTCTTTCCTTTTCTTACCCTGACTGAGACTCTTGGCGATTCGTAGAGTACGTGCCCTCTTTCCCCAGAAACTTTCCGGAAAGGTGTATGGTCCCTGTTCCAGCCTTTCTCCCTGCTATTATACAACTTCCTAGCTGATCCTGCCTGATTACTCGACGGTACGAGCTCTTCTCTGTAGCGACTTTTTTTTTTGGCTGCCTGGAAACTTGAGGCCTCCTCTCCCCTTCCCGGACTTTCCTGGCTTCGCACTCGTGGTAACACCTCCAAAGCTGGAACAGTTGTCTCTGGTTCCTCCTCCGGGTAACCTCTCCCTGATTTCTTTTTCATGAAAAGCATTCTTGTAGGAAAAAAATTCTGCCCCTCCTGCTTAGTTTTTGTACGGGAAGCTAACCGGATCCCTTCTCTCCCTTCCTGGCGTGGTTGAACACCCTTCTGTTTTCCCTTTCCCCTGCGAGGTCTTGGCCGACTTCTTTTACGGATTTCATGACCTGCGATTATTATTATCCTAATTTGCCACACAGATGAGTTTTTCTTTTCTGCTCTTCCGGGTTGTCCCCCCTCCCCGCTCCGCGTATGCCTTTCCATTCTCATCTCTCCCAGACTGGTGTATTGAAGTGACTCCTCCTCTCTTCGCTGAAGTTAGTCCCCTCCTCCGGTGATTCCATTGAGGGGGCAGGGTTTTCTAGTCCTTCCCGAAGTCAGACTCTAGCCTTTCGGCCCGGCTACGTAGTCATTATTTCCTCCCCCCCCATTATTGCTATTGAGTGCCACATTAGTCGATCCTTATCTCTGGTTTTCTTTAGTTGACTTTTTGCATATTCTGGTATTAGTTTTCGTCTTTGAATGAGGAATTTCCTGGGGTGAAGGCGCCTCTGCCTCTGATTGAGGGCCTTTTTTTTCTCCTCTTTACTCCCTGCCTAACAGGATCGCATCAAGACCCCTTGGTTCGACCCTATTAATGACTTGGAGATTCCTATCACGTTCGATATCAATGGTCAGGTAACTTCCATTCTTCCCCCCCTCAGGACTGAGCCTTTCGTGACTTTCCCTCAGGCGTTGTTCCCCTTTCTATTTTCTTTGGAATATAGGGAACCATCCCTTTAGGACGATCTCTTCCTTGTTCATCAATGTTGTACAAAACCTTTTTCAATAGCAAGGACCGTAAGCTTCACTTCTTTCAACCAAGCAGGACCTTTCTTCTTTCCCCTCCTAGAGGCTTCCTCCTTTATGTGGCTGAGGTCGCCGTTCCCCTCGCTAGTGTTAAATCTTCTGCCTGGAGGGGCACTCCGCCGGTTCCCTCCCTTCGGGCCTTTCTTTGATCCCTCCGTGGCTTTTCTTCGAGGCGTTTTTTTTTCTAACTAGCGAACATTGGGAGCTTTCCTTTGCGACTTTCATTCCTGTTATATATCTTTTTCTCCTCCTTTCCGTTTGTTTTCGTGATCTCCTTTGTCCCATCTACGGAAGATAAGATCTCCCCCCCTTGTATGAGGACTATGGTCTAGCTTCTCGGTCCAACCCCTCCCCATCCCCATTGGCTAAGCCATTCTTCCCTGCCTTTCTTCAGGTTCTTTCCCTTGGCTTTCCAAGATTGTCCGAACAAATATCCACTTTACTCTCTAGTAGACACCCCGGGCCATGTTGCGGGCCCCGGTTTTCTGCACTCCTCCCTTAGGTCCCTTCCCCTTCCGATACTTGTTTCTCTTTGCCCCAACTGCCTTATTGTCGCTTCCTAAATTCCCCGAGCGTTTTTGACCATATAAACAACAATCTTTCTCCTCGCTCTTCGCTTCACATTTTCTTCACCATGACTTCCTTGAGCCGGACTTTCGCTTACATTTGATGTTCATCTCCCAGCTTTTAGACACTCTCTTTTTCTCCCCCTTTGCCTTTATTCGGGCTTTTTCAGCAATACTATTTTTTGTAAGTCAGTCCCCCTTTAGTACTTCCTCACTTCCCCCCCTGAAGGATTACGACTCCCTCTCCCTCCCACAAAGCAATCAGATTACAGGCGCTCCACCCCCCGGCAACATCTCTTTTCCTTTCTTTTCGATGGCCCTCCTAGCCACATTATGATCATGGATTTCTTACCATCCATAAATATATAGTCCTCCTTTTTATAGCTGCGTCTTCCCTTCTTTTCCTTCTCTCCTGTCCCCCTCTTGGCAAGAAGGATTTGTTCCTTCCCCTTTCCGGCTTATGACCGCCTTCCTTTTTCTTGTTTGAACCCTTCTTCAGTTTCTCCTTTGCTTTGGATAATTGAGATGATCTTTAATTCCCCGAAGACGGCAAGCTGCCCTCAACGACGTTACCTCAAGTGTTTTTTTCGTGCGGGCCTCCTCTGCCTCGCGGTCCCCTGAAACAAGCACGACTACTTACACCTCCCCTTCCTCCTCCACGGAGAGGACGTTTCCTTAACCGCCAGTAATCACGAAGTTTTCCTTTTTGAGTTAACTTCGGCACTGACGACTGCGGATTTCTAGGTGTTTTGACCGTTTTAGTCTCCAAATCAGTAACTGAGGGAAGAGGAACTGGTTCCGAGGAACTGTGTTCTATCTCTCGCAATTAATTAGTCCACCCCAAGGTGAGAAGAAATGTTCTTTTCCGACTTCCTTTCCTTCCTTTCCCTTTTTCTCCAGTTGAGAAGTCTCGCCACACGTCTCCATCGTTTCGTCCAAGGACCTCCCCCTCAGACCTCCCTTTCTCTAGAAGTCTTATTTCGCGGAGCTCGAGTTATCTCTATAATTTTCTTCCCTTTTCCCGTAAAGGACATGTCCGGCGCGTTTCTCCACGAACTTCTTTCCTTTTTCGTTTTGTTCCCCGTCTCTATTCCGACCGTCTAATAATTCTTCGTTCTTATCTGCGGGGGTTTCCGGTGGTCCTCCCATGTGAATTGTCGCAGTTCGCCTTTTCTTTGAAATTGAATCCTTTCCTTCCCCTTCATTTAAGGAGCTTTTATCTGGACGTTCTCTCAGAGGTACTCCTCCCCCGAATCTTTTCCCTTTCCTCGGGTCCCGTTTTCCCCACGTTTCCTCTTCATGGCTCACGACTACGTGTCTGATCCTCCTCCCGGACGGCGTTCTCATCCTTTTCCGCAGTTCCCTTCCCCTCTTCCTTAAAGCACCACCGAGGACGCAGATTCCTTTTTTTTTTTGCTTTTTACACGTTTCCATAGTGCGGACCTACGGTTTTTTAACCATATTTTCATACTGGTTGTTGTTGTAGAGTCTCTTCTAGACCCCCCCCCCTCTTCCCCCTCCTATGGAAAGAAATGTACCTTTCCCGTGACATGATCGTTCTTTGAGTTCCCCTCGTTTTTCTTCTGGGATAATTAAAGGAAGTCCACTTTCTTGTGTACCATCACTCCGGGCCTTTTTCTCTTAGTTAGTGCGGAGTTTTCGACCCGGTCCCGTAGTTATATCAATATGACGGTTTCTAAGCACCTCCCTAATTTGCACCAGTCTTCCGGAGAGAGTATTCCTCTCCACCCTTTTTTCCACGGCAAGATGAAATCAGCGTCTCTTTTCTTCAGGCGGGCTTCGGTGTGCTTGCGACTACCTCCCTACCCTTCACATGTTTCTTGATCACCTTCCCCCTCTCTCTTAAGACCTCTCTCCCACCCTCCTGAGATGGTGGTCCGTCGCCTTTGACCTCTCCCTTTTCTCTTTCCGAATTCTCCCCGTTTTTTCTTTTCTTGCCTGAAGACCTGATATCCTGTCCAAATCCGAGAGACTAGCCTCTTCCCTGAGCGCCCCTTCCGCTCTTATACTTAGGGGTCCCGAATTTTTTTGGCGTTTTTATCCATTTCCTACCGTCACTATCTTTTTCGCCTCGTCTTCTGGAAAACCCTTCCCTTCCCTTTTTTCTGCCTGAACTTTTGCCTGGTACGAATTGTTTGACATCACCCCTTTTGTCCCTTCCAGGAGACAGGAAAGGAACCTCTTCGTGACCGGCCATCCTAAACAGCCAGGCCTTCCCTTCCGTAAGGTCCTCCCCCTGCGAACAGGTGCCTCCCCACATTGTTTTGAAGGAAAGGTATCACTTTTTCCTTGCTCCTGGAGGGTACGTACGTTGTATTTGCTTTTATGCCATTGTCCTTAATTGTATCGCTTTTCCCGAGGGAAAAAAGGTCTAGGTTTTCTCTCCTGTCGGGCCCCCCGCACTCCCTTCGCCCCTTTCCTTTCCTTTCACGGAGATTCGAACTGCCTGTTTTTTTTGCAGTCCCCTCCGCGATGACAGTTGCCTTCCTTTGCGGCTAACGGGAGGGGGGTCCAGCTGGAGAGCGATTCTTCCTCCGTCTCTCGCGGCCCAGCTGACAGTTTTCTTTTTATTCGGGGGTTGAGCTATTTTATCCCCCCCCAATGCTCATCTGTATGAGAGTTCACCCTGTATGATTAGCGAGGACATTCTTTTCTGCTTTTTTTGGATGCTTATCTGCCTGAGTGTAATGTTTTTTCGTTTCTTGATTCTTAATCTTATTCCATCCGGGCGGTGAAGTCCCCCTCTTTTATGTTCCCCCTGAGGAAGGAGCTGGGGCTGAGATTAAACTAAACTTCCTCAGTTTCCCTTTCTCCCCCAAGACGGCCGTCAGACATCTTTAGATGTAGTAGTCTCTATCACAATTGTCATTACTTTCCTTCGTCAAAGGTTTTCTCTCCCCGGTGGGTTCGTCCTTTATGTTTCCACGCTTTCGATTCTTTTTGGGCGTCTTCTATTGGGGTACATATAGGTCCCCAGCCTGCTACGGTCGTGGTACAGATTTCCCCAACTCAATGCCCTTAAGAGCATACCCCGTCCTCTCCTTTTTCCCCAATCCCGGCCTCATGTCAAAGTTTATTCTTCCACGCCCTGACGGATGTTTTCGATATCTCCTTCTTCTATCCCTCGATAGTGAGACACTTTGCTTAGTAAAGAATACTTTTTCCCTCTCGTCCGCAGGTGGTAGACGCTGTACTTGTCTTTTGGTGACGGAGTGAGATTGAATTAGAATGGAGAACTACTCTGTCTCCCATGAGTGGCATTCCATCATTCAGGACGAGGGGGTGTTGAAATAG
>Ga0179593_1719133_pt1 | contig 24036 bp, 26 predicted proteins | sample CZODoug2_1_08_16_FD_185931 | JGI IMG/M metagenome (GOLD analysis project Ga0179593, IMG submission 185931) | Vadose zone soil fungal communities from Angelo Coast Range Reserve, California, USA - CZODoug2_1_08_16fungal (PacBio error correction) | ecosystem: Environmental > Terrestrial > Soil >... | reverse complement strand
AGCCACCTAAATTCGCTCCCAACCGGCTTTTACTGACAAACTCCTTGAACTCGGTGCTTGGCGAATTCCTTCTTCGAGAACCGCGCGTTTTCTTTCCTAGCCTCAAATTTTGCAAAAGAGTGAAGGTTCCTTCCCTCCCCTCTGCTTCTCGCGCTCCCTACTGCCTCCCACCGCTCTCATGTTCCCCTCCCCCCTCCCTTTTTCCGGGATCAGAAGCAAAACTTTCTGCTCGTCCCACGGCAGATTGAGACACCGAGCCGCTTCCCTTCTTCGTCCCTTAGAGGCTTTTCTCTCCCCCTGCAAGCACCCTCTCAGGCGCCTTACGGCCCCTTCCTCTTTCCCACCCTCTTGCCCGAGGATCGCGTTGCCGTCTAGTTCTCCCCTGGTACGCCTTACCCGCAAGAGGACGGGATCGAGCCGCCTTTTTCCTCGACGACGCCGCTTCCCTGACCCAAGTTTCCGCTTTTTTAAGGTCCCCCCCCCCCTCAGATCCGAACTGGGAGATAGCACAACCATCTTCTTTCCAAGAAGGTGCCAATCTGGCCAAAGATCATGCCGATCCACTTCCTTTGCGCTTACGAGTCTCCTCCCGAACCCCTCTTCTCAGCAGTTTTTTTTACTACTCCCTCCTTTGTTTGTCCTATACGAAAGCCGCTGTTCCCTTTTGCTTTCAGTTCTGTCGGCGGGGCCTTCCTCCGTACTGTTTGGCGGCCTTTCTTTTTTTCGTCTTTTTTTCTGTTTGCGAATTCCCTTTTTTTGCAAGGAGAAGGGAGGGAGCCTACCCTTTTCCCAGGTCGAGAGGAATGGTAGCCGGTTTTTTTTCCTTTTCTTAGCGCCCCCCCTTTTCTGATAAAGTTTTTTTTTTCCTTGCCTTTCTCCCTTTTGTCCCCTTTTTGAATCATAGGGAAAGACTTTTGCGCTTGTTTTCCCCCATATGTTGTTCTTCGACTGTCTTCCTTTCAAGCAGAAGTTTCTCCTTTTCCTTGAACTGCGAATCCCCCCTGACGTGTCCTTTTTTTTTCTTTTTAAATACTTCCTTTTCCCCCCCCCTTTCCTTGAGAGTGTACTTTTTTTCCCGTCTTCTTCTTCGAATGCTCGCTATAGGAGCGTGCGAAATGAATCGGCTCCCTTTTTCGCTCTTGCGCGTTTTCTCTTCTTCTCGATATGAATCTCCGAGTCGTTCACTTGCAAGGTGGCCTCCCCTTGTGTGCCCCGAGAAGCGGCGGGTGCTCCCCCTTCTTAGATTTTCTCCTAGAAAATCTTCCCTTCCTTTCCGTTGGCAGGTTTTTGGCGATCCCTAGACTTTTGATCACGCTCCTCTTCTTCTATAGACAGTCTGGACTCTTTGGCGACTGCGTAGGTGCTAATCGGGCAGTTCCTCTTCCCTATTCGATCGTTTTCATAACATGGTTCTCCGGTTTTAAATATCTTTGCACTCCGCGCTGCTTCCTTTTTCTGCCTTTTTGGTCCTCGCCGCAATAAGAATCGTGTCCCTTTCCCTCTGAAGTCTTTTTTCCCCCAACTGTGGATCCCAAGCTTCTTCCCCCTATTTCTAAATATAGAGCTATTATTCGATTGAGAGATCGCCATCCTCCCCCCCCACAGCCCTTGGCGGGGAGTGCCCCCCCTCCCCGGTCGCAGAACGACCCCCTTTTTCTGCCGATCTCTTTACCCGAGATTTCTCCCCCCCCCCCCACCCTTTCTTAGCGCCGCGCCGAGGCTCCCCGATTTCACGCCCCTCCGATGCCTGCGCGGCGGCCCCCCTTCAGGTTTCACAGACCTTTCCTTTCTCAGACTGGCTCCCCTTTCCACAGCTCTCCGAACAATCCATCCTTTGACGTTCCTCTCTAGGCAGCGAATTCTCCTGGTCCGGCCCCCCGAATGCATTCGAGAGGTTACCCCATCAGTTTTTCCCAAGGGAAGCAAGATGCATCCTTCCCCCCCCTCCGCTCATCAGAGGTAAAAGGATTCGAATTTTTTTCTTAGGGATCCTCCAGAGCTCAACGGTTATCTTCTGGGAAGCATCAGTCACCCTCTCGGAGAGAGCCGCTCTCCCCCCTACCGAGAAATGGTCCTCCCTTTGTCCCGATTTTTTTGGTTTCCAGCTTCCCGCGATGTTCTGAAAGACCTGCTTCTTTTCCAAGGATGATAAGCGCCCCAGCTTTCCCCTGGCCCTGGGGCCAGCGTGAGAGAATGACCCCTCTCGGGATAGCCCCTCTTTGCATGAAGGCTCTCTCGATGTTTTCTCCCTCTTGTAGGTGAATATCTTTTGCTTTCCCTCACGCCGCGAGGCCGCCCTATCGTCCCAGCCGTCTAGAGACCGACCCGGATGCTAGCGGGTAATGTCCTTCTTTTCATGCGCCACCATTTCTTCCTCGTATATCCCCTCAGAACTCTTCTCTTTTCTAGTACGACGCAATCCTCTCGCCTCGTATAGACAGCGAGTACTTACCTACGCTTTCTGCTCGCGGTCTGCTTTTTTGCCGGCCTTTTAAGTTTTTCCCCCTTTTCCCCTCTTTTATCCACATGGCGCGGTCGTTCACCTCGATCTTTTCCAGCGCCTAGGTCTCCAGGGAACGGAAGGCGACTTCAGCAGCACGTTCCTATCCCCCTTCCTCGTCCACCTCCCTCCCCTCAAGTTCCCCTCTCGTTTATCCAGCCGAGCGAAGAGCCCTGTCTTTTCGATTTCCGTGATGGCGGTACCCATACAATCTCTCTCTTCCTTTTTCTTTTTTTTTTTTTTGTTCCTCCCTACGCACGCTCCCTCGGTCGTTTTTTCCGCATTTCTTCTGTTTCCTTTTGTCGATCTGATATTCGTGCTGCCTTCCTTTTCGCAGTTCTTCGCTCCACGCGTATCGCGCCTTGTTCCCTCGCGTCTCCCTTCTCTCTCTCCCCCTGCACCGACAAAGTTTCTCCTTTTTTCTCCTTCCCTACCGGCACGCCCTTTCCTCCTTCCGCTCTGATTTTTCTTTTAGATTTTTTCTTTCTCTCGATAGAGCAAATCGGATTCTCCTGCCATTCTCCTTGAGTCCGAGAAGTCTAAGCCGACCTTCGCCCCTGCCAGGAACCTCTTTCTCCCCTTTTATAGATCTCTTGTGGTTTTTCCTTTTTTTTTTTTTTTTTTTTTTTTCTTTTTTTTTTTTTTTTTTTTGGGGGCGGCCTAGTTTGATCACTCCCGCCGCTATTGAACTCGTGTCTTTTTTCCTCCCTCGGTCTGACTGACGGGAGCTTTTCCTTCATGAAGATTCTCTTTGGGCATTGTTTTTTTTTCAAGGGATCCCTCCTCGCGGAAGAGGAGGAGCTGTCACCTTTCCAGATTCTCTCTTGCTAAGATCGTGGCCATTAGATGTGTCTTCTGAGGCTGTGGTTTTGCAGAAGCAGGGAACCTCCCTTTCTGAGGCTTTCGTGGACTTCTTCTCCTGGGGGAGAGATTTTTCTGCTGATATCTTTCCGAGCGTCCCTCTCTTTTATACTCCTTTTTTTTTCCCTTTTCTTTTTCGGCGGCGGGAAAGTCGTGCTGCCCTTTTTTCTTTACTAGTTACTTTGAGTAAGAGAAGATCTTTTTCCCCCCGAGGGCCCTGCCGCGCCCTTTTTTTTCCCTTCTCCAACCCCTACCTCGTCCTTATTTCTTTTGTAAGACGTACTTTGGCGGCAGCCGAGCTTTAGTTTCGGTCCTAATTTGCCCAGTCTGGGAACCCTTCCTTGGAGCGCAGAAGACTCATTTTGGTAAACTTTTTGGGCCCCCTTTCGGAGATACTCTCTTTCGAGCGCCTTATTTCGCAATACTTAGGGGGATTGTTTCTGTATTTCTTTTTTTTTTCTATTTCTTCCTGCTGAAAGCGAATCATGCTCCCCTCTTCCCTTGTCCCACCTCCTTGCAGCGTCTCGACGCCTTCCACATTTTTTCTTCACGTGGTCCACCTTCCCCCCTTTCTCCTGGCCATCCTCCATGAACCCCTCTCTGGAAATCCTCCGTGGAATAAGGATTCCCCCAGCCACGCCGAGAGACCCGCGCGTAGCCATGTTTCTTTTTCCTACTCCTGCCGGCACTTCTCCCCCCCAGTCATGGCGTCCGCCTCTTCAACCTCCTCTTTTGGGGTTTTTTTTTCTGAAGCCAGCGGATCGTGATCCCTTTCTTTAGATTCTCCTCTGAAATTCGCGCCCAAACCTTGTCTTTTTTTTTCCCCACCCTGCAACGCCGGCCTTTTTTGCGAAGTTCTCCCCGCGTCTCTTTCCGGCCCCCTTCTCCCATCCCGTTCACGACCGACGTATCGATCTCCCTCTCGGTCATGCTCGATCCGCCAAGAGATACACCGGAGCCTTTTTTTCTGTTCGCCTGAAGCTTTCCCGAAGCCCTTTTCTTCCGTAACCCCTTTTCCTTTTCTATTTCCTACCATCTCTTTCGATAGAGGAATGAAGATCCCCTCTTTTACGGCGATTTATGCATGATACGGTAGAGCGTTCTCCCCTTCCCCCCCTGTGTATTCCCCTCTCCCCAGCGCAACTTATTTTTTCCCCTATCCCAATAAAAAAGAACGAGGACCTTTTGTTGGTCTGCTTACGAAGCCGAGCCCATTGCCCTTTCCCCTCCCCTAGATCGCGTTTCGGCGACTCCCCCCTAGAGACTCCTTTTTTCCAACCCCTGACTTTCCCAAGGAGGACGACCCCCATTGTCCTCCGACCCCTCGCTTATGCTCCAGGACGATCCTCCCCCCCCTCCTTCCACCGACCCCACAGTTAAGATGTCTCTACTTTTTTCCTTTCCTTATAGACCTCAATCCGCTGCTTCCATGTTGTCGTTGCAGTTCTGTCTTCTTCCCGGGTGTGTAGTCCTGGCGAATAAGGTCGTTTTTCAGAGAATGTATATTTTTCCCCCCATTGGATCCCTGTTTGAGATAGAACCAGTTGTTCGCCTTCTTCACTCGAAGGGCGAGCCCCCCCCTTTTGGACCCAGGATTTAGAGGGATTTTTCAATGTTTTAACATCCCTTCCCTTCTTCCTCTTTCTGCTGTGGTATGGCTTGACTTTTTACCCCTAGAGGAGAGATAATAGGGCCTTCTGATGGTTTTCTTTCTTACCTCCGTTGGATATCTTCTACGTTCCCTCAGCCTTTTTTTCTTGCAAGTTAAGGGAGCGCTTCCCAGCTCGAGAGGCAGTGTACTGATTCTGGATTCGGCTAACTTTCCCTTTCCCTGCCAGAGAGTCCCCCCCGGAGTTTTTCGTTCCCGTGCGACCTCTTTGAGCTATTGAGCGGATCCGTGCTCCTTTACTCCCGCTTAATAGATACGGAGTCGTGCCTTCCCGACCCGAAGACGCCTCCCCTTTCTTAGGAGGGTTTCTCCCCCTTAAGTTTCCTGTGTAGACGAGCACGGCAGTGCCCCCGTTCCCTTCGCTCCGTTGTTTCCTTTTTTTGTGCGGCGAATTTCCTTTCCCCCAAGCCCTTTTTTCTTTTTTCCTGAATCGACCTTTTCTTTCCTCTTTCGGGCAGCGCCAATGACGTCGTTCTCCTCGGTCGTCCTTTTCCGTGTTATCAGTTCAGGTGGAATAACATGGCGTCCTCCTCTTTCCCTGTTATCGGGCTGTTTCCTTTTGACGCTTCCTGCTTTCGCCCTGCAAATGCCGCGCTTACGGTGGAAATAGGTCACTTCTTCCCCTCGAAAAACCCTTTTTCCTTTTCTCTTTGCTACCCCTCAGCCCCTCCTTTTAGTCCTCTTCCGTCCCATGCCGCAAAGCGCAATCACTCTCTTTCCTCGTGCCAGAAGGTGAGTCCTCTCCTCCCCCCGTCGCGCCCCTGAAGGCGCTTCCCACTGTCTGCTCGTCTTCGTCCCCCCCTTCTTTGACGCCCCGCCATTCTTTGGTTTCGGCGCGCCTCCGCTTCCTTAAGGATTTCCTTTTGACCAAAAACCCTGAGTTCCCCCCCTCTCCTTTTCCATCACTTCGTCTCGCGAACGACGGTGCCGAGTCTTTTTCACCGCGGCTTCCCCCTCTTGCGTTTTTTTCTTAGATCCCCCATCCTTCTCTCGCAACCCCCCCCTTGTCCTCCTCGCCGCCGAAACACATTCTTTTTAAAAGCGCTAGAGATCTTCTCCTTTTGAATGAGTTTCTTTTTCTTTTTCGCGAGAAGAGAACTGGCCTTCTCTCCTCCGATTTCCCATCCGAGCTTAGACCGGCCTCCCTTTCCCCTCCGAGGTTCTTTCCTCGCGGTCCCCCCCCCCTCTGCCGTTTCGAATGGACAAGATCTGCGAGAGCGATTCTTCTCCCCTTTTCAGCGCCTCCCGCTTTTTTCCCCGGCTCCCCGCGCCCCTTTGTGCGCGCCTTTTTTCGATCGCCACCGGACCCTCAGTAGGACGGAGCCCGTCGGTTTCCTCCCTTTGACTCTTTTTGACAGGCGAGAGAAGAGTGAAATACTGAGGGCTTTCCCCTGTAACGCCGATCTTTCTCTCTCCCCGCGCGAACCCCCCTACTGGGTGCTGCTCTCGTTCAGGCACACTTCCTCTCTCCTTTCCCTTTAGGATTCTCCCTCTGAACCTTTAAATACTTTCTTCGGTGACGCCTAACTCCCCGAATTAGGACTAAGTAACCCCCCCACCACCCCCCCTTTGTCTGTAGCCTTTCTTCTTTCCTCCCCCGGCGACTTTTCCCTTTCTTGTTTCAAGCGCGTCGACTTTGTCTTTTAGCGCACAGATTCTCGTCCCTTCCCAGGAGCTGCTTCCTTTTCTGCGAATGCAGGTGAGACGAGCGCACGGTCGCTTTTTCCGACGCAAGCCTTCTCTCTTTCTCGAGTGAAACCTTCTTCCCCTGAGTCCTCTCCCCTTTTTTGTGACGCCGGAGATCTCCTTCTCTTCTTTGCCCTTCAGTTTAACATGATCCTTTTTTGTTGGGCTTCTTTTTTTACGAATAAAGACAGACATATTTCTTCGCTAGTTTTCCTATTTTTAGAAGCCGATCGATAGAGGCAGCCAGCTATCTGATCTTAGTGTCTTTTGATAGGATCCCCCCCCCCCCTTCTTGAAAGCGTCTCGCTCCCTTTGTACAGAGAAATGTGAGAGAAGGATCCCCTGTCACGCGACCGGGCATCATTTTCCTCTCCAGCCGCGTTTTTTCTTTTTTTCTCTCTTTCGAGCTACCCCTCTCTGGGCTCTCTTTTTTTATATTTAAATCCCTTCTTCTCCAGGAGTGGATAGACGAGCCCTTTTTTGAGATTCAACACTGACAGGAACAGAGAACTTTTTTTATCGGCTCATTCTTTTTTTTTTTTCCATCGAGCCTCCTCCCCTACTCCCTTCGGCATTTCTCATCTCGGAGGACGAAGGAGAAGGTTCCCTTCGTTATTTGGCGATTCGTGGCGTCAGTCTTTTTCTTGGAGAGACTTTGCGATTTTTTTTCCTCAGTTTTTTTTATTTTCCTCCTTCTAAGAATAGACTAGGCGGGATTTTTCTTCTTCTTTTTTTTCATCGCGGGCCTGTTGTTGTGCATCTCCCCTCCCGACCGCTTAACTGTCTTTTTTTTTGTGATATCGGCCGCTTCGCCCTTCTGATGATAGAGGGTCTTCCGTTTTTTTCTCTTCCCCCCTCTCAGGATTTTAGAAGCCTTTTCCTTTCGCTTTGTGTTCGGTCTTTTTTCCTGATGATTTTCGTGCCTTTCTCTCTTTAATCGGCGGGTACGGTCGCCCTCCTTTGAAAGATAGTAACAGTCGCGGACTCCTCCCTTCTTCTGCGTGGCGCTATTTCGTGTTGGGGCGCAGAGCTGGGTCTCCCTTTTTCTCCCTGGGAATCTCTTTCCCCATGCCCCACCTTTTCCCTCTCCTAAGCTTTTTTCCCCCTTTCACGAGGCGGTGGTGTTTCTTCCCTGGAAGATAGAAAACCCCCCGCGTCTTGTCGCGCGCATTCGGATTTCCCCCTTTTTTCTATGCTATTCTTTTTCTGGTTTTGTCTGTTGGTGGTCTTCTCGTGAGATTGGCGTTTTTCGGACGCGACATCAGAGCTAGAGATTGGTCCCTTTGTGTCACGATTCTCTGTCTACGTTTTTTTCTCGGGTCTCTCTTTAAACCGGGACACCTCTTTCTTTTTTTGCGGAGAATGAGCCCATTCCTTTCTAAGTTGAGCCTGACAGCGGATTGGCATAAGGATTTTCTTTATCTCGCCCCGCTTTTCCTTTCCCCTTTTCGCGACATGTTTTCTACGCCCTTTCTTCCCACCAGAGTAGCCGACCCTTGGCCGCGGAAATTTGAGATTTATTCCTGTCTCTTTCAGCCAGCGGGATAGGATCAAGTTACTTCCTCTTCTTGACAGACGCCCCTGCGTGAGACTTCCCACGCCGTTTCCCTTTTCGTGTCGTAATCTTTATGCCGCAGGGTCTTCTTTATCGACTGTCAAAATGGGGAGGAGTTCCTTTCCCCCCCTTGAAGGTAACTTCCCCCTCTGTCGCCTTCCATGCCCCTTTCCTACTTATGCTCCACCGGTTCTGGCTCTTTTCGCAAAGATAATGCAGCGCCATCTCCGGATGGAATCCTCCCCCCTGCCAACGATAGGTTGGGGCCTTTCCCCTTTGCCTCTGAGCCCGGATTCGAGGAAGGACGCCTCGGTATGGCCTCTCCCCGCTGATCTTAGGACTTGTCCTGAATCCGGTTAGCATTGTTGGACGCCCCCCTGCTAGAAGCCTCTCTCCCAAGCGAAAAATCTTTCCGAGGTAGTTTTTTTTTTTTTTTTCCCCCCTTTCAGCCAACACAGCTCTTCCCGAGAAGAAGGGATGGTTTGCCAATACGGTCCCCTGCCTCGATACGGCAGCGGTCCCCTCTTTTTTTTTTTTTCTCCATTCTTCCTCAGCGACGAGCCCCAAAGTTTTTTTTTTATCCCAGCCCATGCGTTCACAAAGATAAAGGAAGGCCGTATCCCTTGACGATCATGGACGCTCCACGCCGAAAGAACGTGTCACCATCTCTTTTTTCTTTTCTTTCCCCCCTTCGGATGTTCCCCTACTTTTTATAAGCAAGTTCCGCATCGAGGAATGTTGTAGTTGAAGTTCTGTTTCGTAGTTTGCTAGTTGGCGCATCGGTGACATTCTATCTTCTTTTCCCCTGGGAGGCTTCTAATCGTTTTCTACCCTGTCTCTTCGCTGTCTTCATGCTAAGGGAAAGAACAATTTTTTTTTTTTTTTTCTTTTTCCCCCCTGAGAGTTTCTTTCACTGGTCCTTTTTAGTCTTTCTCCCCTAAGGCGAGATAGATACCTTTGGATTTATGGCGGACGATATTGATGTGCTCTTTTCCCGCGATCCTCGTTTTTTTTTTCTCGCGGAGTTTTTCCTAAGCTTCGAATCGAACAACCTGAAGAAGAAGCATCTTCTCCCTGAGCGTTTACCGGCAAGAAGAGAGCGGATTGTAACGTCTCCTGGTTTGCTCATCGGCCGGTTTTACTGGTATGCCTCCCCTCTTTTTTTTTGGTCGTCAGATCACTCTTTCCTGATTCCCCCCGGAATTTTTTTTCTTTTTCCTCTCGTAGCTTATCTGTCCTCGAATGACCGCTTCCACCTAACGCTTTCCTCTGTGATCAGATACTTTCTAAGCGGCTTTTAGAAAGGAGGAAGACTGCTTTCTGATTGAATCGGCCCTTTTTCCCCGGACGTCCTTCCCCGTTGACCCATGGCCGAATTAGACCCCGCTGTTAGACTGCTGTTCTCCTGTGAAGGAGGATCATCATCGACTGTTACCAGTTAAGCCATGCGTGTACTTACCGCTTTTATTCGACAGAACCTTCCGGACTTTTTTCCCTCCCCCGCAACAAGGAAGGTTTCTTTCCCGCCGGCCTTTTCTTTGAATACCCTTTTCTCTTCTTTTGTATCTGCTGGAATACGAAAGCGAATCATTATGCGCACTCTCTCCTTCTTCCCTGTTCTTGCCTGGCGCACTTCTCGCATCCTGCTTTTTTCCCCCTTTCGTGTCTTTCTCCCCCTATCAACCTTTTCTCTTTTTTCCAAATCGGCTCGTTACAAAGCTCGAGATCCGGATTTCTCTCATTTTTTAGAACAGCGCACTCACGACCCCCTTGCCCTCGGAGCGTTCTCAGAACGCCTTGAGATGGACGAATTTCCCTTCTAGTCACCTATCTCTCCCTTCTTTTTGTAGAGAGAAGAGCCGATTCCCCGAACGTTTTTAACTCCGACATGATTGACTGCGCTTCTATTTTCCAAGTCCTGAGGATCCGTTTCCCGACGTTCTTTCCCTTTTTTCCCAATCCATGCTGGTACCTCACGAGAGGTGAAGAGATTTCTTCCTCCGGTTGAAGAGCTCCTCTTTCCTGCCCCGGAGACTTATTTCCTCTTTCCCCTCCCCTTTTTCCCTCTCTTCGCAACCAGGGAAGCAAGAATTTGCCGCCTTTCCGCGAGAAGAGGGTTAAAAGGTTCCTTCCTCCGTTTCTTTTTTTTCTCCTGAGAGCCTTCCCTTTTTTCTAGCCCCTTCCACTCGAGAAGCTATCCCGCGAGATTCAAACAACTTTTCCCTCCTACGGGAGGCTTTTATTTTCCCCCCCACCCACAGGCCTCCTCATGCGGCCGTTTTCCCCCCTCCGAATCTTCCGAATCTTTCCCAGGTAGGGAGACAGATTTCTCTCCTATCAACTAAGCCTGTAGCCCCTACGCCCAGCGAAACAGTCCCTTTTTTTTTTCGGCGTCCACGTCGGTTTTCCCCTTCTGAAGTCTTTCTTTCTGCATTTCCCCTTTCCGCGCTGCAGGCCCCCCGAGATAATGATTCTGAACACGTCCTGTTTGTTTTTTTCCTCGAGGGTCCGGCAGGAATTGTTTTCTTCGGGTCTTATGCTCTCTCCTTTTTCCCCCGAACTAATGGTCTTTTTTCTCCGAAGAATCTTTCCCCTTCATCGTATAGACCTCGAGTACTCTTTCTGAGCCTCGATCCGAGGCGCCGAGGACTCACCTCTCTTTGGTGAGTCGTTCGTCGCGCGTCGCTTGTTTTTCTTCTCTCGCAATGTCGTTTCCCCTTTTTCCTCCAGCGAATTAAGGTGATGGCTTTCGTTAAGCAAGCACTCATTCTTTTTCTTACGGAATCCCCCCGCTCAATTCGATCGGATTCCCAGCGTCGCTCCTGTTTCCCGCCGGCGATCTGCTTCTTTTTCCCCCCATACACCTTTTTTCGAGAGTTTCCTGCTTCCAGATCGCCGGCGTCACACAATTTTGGATATTCGCTACGGATGGCGAATCCCCTCCCTCCTTGGACGGCGATTAGATTGATCTCGTGTGCTGAAGACCGATTTTTTTTTTTTCACCTGAAGGCGATTTTTTCCGCGGCAATCCCCCTGAGTTCTTTTTCCCCCCCTACCTGAAAGCCGCCATCCTGGTCGTAGAGAGATAAGAGATACGATTACCTCTCTTTCTTTTGATTTCTGCGGTTCGATTCGCTCAAACGGATATTTCCGCATGAGTTTTTTTTTTTTTTCTAGACTGATAGTTTTTATGCAAATTTCCTTGGGTTCTCTATCTATCCTTTTATATGGGAGGCCTCTCCCTTGAAAAGGGTTAAACATGCCCCTTCTACGTTATTTTCCCTGAACTTCTCTTCTAAAGGCAGGCGCGACGGCCTGTTCCTTCTGCTTGTCGCGGTGGAGATTTTTTCCTTGTTGAGATCATCTCGCGAGTCGATCGCTTCTTCTGATAATCCTTTTCATGCTCCTTTCGAGAAGAGGGGGTAAGGTCTGATGTTTTTCTAGGGACTGTTTTTATCTTTCCCTCTCCTAGGCGTTTTTTTTCCCTCTGAGCGTTTTTCCCCTCTCCGATCCTGATCGCGGGGCTACGGTTATCCCGAGATAAGTAAAGAAGAAAGCTGTTCACGAGAGTGACTCGGGTTTTTGCGGGAAAGTAGTGGAGGAAAATGGGGATCATCCTTTCCTTTCGCAGGGATGGGTGATCTTTCTTCTGTATTTTTTGTGTTTTTTTTTTGGCCTTTCTTTTGTCTTTTTTTTTATTTGTTTTTTTTACTTTTTTTTTTTTATTAATAGCGGGCTACTTCTTTTTTTCCCCCTCGGTTTTTTGTTTTACTCACCTTCTCGGAATAATCTCCTCCCTTTCTTTTCGCGTGTTTTTTTGGGTTTTCTCTCCTTGATCTTTCCATTTTCCATCTTTCGGATATAAGGAAACCTTTGACCAACACTTTTTGGCTAGACTAGCGCAGGCCTTTTTTTCCAAGCGTTTTTTTGATATTGATTCCCCTTTGGGGTCTATCTCGAGCCAGAAAGCCTCCATCAGCTTTGTTTTTCGTTCTTCTCACGTCTGGCACTTTTGTGGGTTCGTCTTTTCTTTTTTTGGAAATTCCTCTTGAGATCGTTTTTTTCTTTTTCCCGATTTTAGCAGCTTTTTCCTTCATTGTGATAGGAGCTCGTAATTTTCACTTTCTTTTCCCTAGGCCTGGAGGCTTTGCGCTGAATGGCCAGGCATACTTACATGACTTCAGGAGAGAGGCCCTTTTTCCATAAGGAGTTTTCTAAGATCCCGTATCTCCTCCATGTTATGCCACTAACGATCTCTTTGGAGGATGCACGATTATCTCCTGCGGCCCTTGAGCCCAGCCCGCTTCCAGACTGTAGATTCAAGCCCGCGATCGGATTCCTTTTCTTTCTGATCTTCCCCATTCCTTCCCCTCGCTTGACTTCCAACGTTTTGCCCCCCGAAGAAGGTAGAAAGCCGTTTCCTCATTCTTGCTCTTTTGTTCTGAGCACCCGCCTCTTTTCCCCTGTCGGCGTCCCCTTCCCCCCTGTGAATTTTTCTTCTCATTCCTCCCTTCTTCCCGGATGCCGCGGACATCCCCCTCTCTTGAGTCCCAGATTGCCGAAGAGTCAGCAGCCCTGGTTCGTTCTCGGACGACCCTTTTTTTTCGGTATACATCTTGATCCCCTCTCAGAAAAGAGGACACTCCCCCTTGCATTTGCCCAGATGACGACCCCCCCCTCAGTCCTCTTTATTTTTCTTCATTATAAGGTCCTTTTTTTTTAAGACCCCAAGTTCTTTTCGATCTCTTGGCCATACTCCCTTTTTGAGCACAGCAAGCCAGAACATAAAACCATAATCGATAGGCTTGGGATGAGTGGAGAGAGAAGACTTCAGTGAACTTTTTTCTTTTTCCCCCGATTCCGCGCCATTTTCCCTTTTCTGCCCCCGAAGAGAGAAGAGAACGTTCCCTTACCAGGGCATTCTTGATTCTTCCCCGACCCATTTTTCCTCTCATGCCGTCTTTGTCACTCGGTTTCCCGACTTCCCCCCGACTTCCAAAAAGGAGATGAGACTTTCCTTGAGTATATTATATAATTTTAATCCTCTCCTGTTTTTTTTCTTATACCTCAATCCTCTGCTGCCATCCTTTTTTTTTTTTGCGGGGCTTTCCGTGAGAATACCCCCCCTTATGGCCTTTCCTCCTCGGACATATTGATCTGCATTCCAGAGAGAAAAAGTTTTTTCTTAGGCTTTGCCCTGCTAGGGAGGAGCAGAACCCAATTTTCCCCGGATCTCGTTTCCATTTTTTGCCTTGTTCGGTCGAGCGCTCAACCATCCGGAGAGAATAAAGGTTCCTTTTTTGGTTTTTTTTTTTTTTTTTTTTTTTTTTTTCCCCCTGATATTGCTTTTTTTCCGCTAGCTCCTTTCTTTTTTTTCCTGCATTCTACAGTTGATCTCTTCTTCGTATCCTGAAGCAGGCCCTTTTCGTTCATCTCTAGGATCCTCGAGCCTTCCCCGTGTCCCCCCGGTATTCGGCGTTCTTCCATTTCCGTTTTACTGAGACCAGACCTTTTTTTGCTTCGATCAATCCCCGGAGCTTTTAGCTTCCGCCCCCTACATCGGCTCCGGTCTTAGCAGGATCGGAGAGGCTAGTAATTCTCTTCCTCTTCTCACTCGTCGTGATTTCCGGTGGCTTCCCCCATGGTGACTCTTTCCTCTTCCTTTTCTCAGACCTTTTCTCAGAGCACGGCCGTTTGTAGGAAGGAGTTGAATTTTTCTCCTTTTACGCAGGTTTCGTCAATTACTGCCGGCTGTCATCTCTCCTTTCCTTATCCCCTTTTTTTCCTCCTCAGAACAGTTTCCTTCTCCAGGGCCGCGTTTTCGTTATAATAGGGCAGTTCTCTCGTTCTTGTAATCCCTTTTTTTACGGCTGGTTTTCTTTGTGAAGACCCCTTCTGCGCCCCCCTTTTCTTCATAGCTTTAATGGTCGTTGCCTTTCGCAAGAACAGCCAGCTGGGCCTCGTGTTTTTTAACAGTCTCTTTTCCCCCCCTGTGGAAAGCGTCGCCTTTTTCTTTCTCGATGTCCCTTTCCCACAAATTCTCCGAGGCCAGCCGCCAACTCCTTTTCACGAAGAAAAACCAACCGTTCACTTCTCCCGCCTTTCCCACGAGCGCTTTCTTGGCGAAACTCGATCTCTCAACCTTTTTTCCGCCGCGCCGAGTTTTAAAACACACTTTTTGACTCCCCCGATGCTGCTTCGGCGCTTCCTTTTTAAAGACCTCCTGAATGCCTTTCCTCCGAGACCCCGCGCGGTACCTTCCGAAATGAGGCCCACTTCTTCGTTGCTTGCTGATAGGCCTCTCAGGTTTTTCCCCGATTGCTGCTTTTTGAAGATGTTTCCCCCGCTTTTCCAGCCCAAATGCAGCACGACTGCTTGCAAAAACAGCGCGCTTTCCCAACGCTTCCTCTCGCCCTTGCTGTCGGAGGGGACTTGCCCGACCCGGCATCCTGACAGAAATTTTTCTTTTCTTTCACCGCTCCCCCTCCCTCTTGGCAACGAAACGTGTCCTTTCGGGAGGAGGTATACTCTTTTCCCCAGTGACGGACCCCTCATCAGGTCCACTATCTGCGCTATACTTCTGATGACCTTTGCGAAGAGTTCCCCGCATTCCATCCTTTATACTGCCACCGCGTACCAGTTTTTTCAGAAGGAAGGAGAAAGTAGCGTACGTCCCTAGCGCTTTTCATCGAACGATGCCCCCCCTTCTTTCTTTCAGGTGAACCCGGTCCTCTCCCAGATAGCCAGCTTTTCTAGAACCTTCCTGTCCTTTCCAAACTTTTCAGAGGAGCCACCAGGTCGGTTATTCACTTCGAAAGTTCTTCTGACACACACTCATGGACGCCTTTTGTCCGCGATAGGAAGAAGTTTTCTTTAGACCGAGAGTCTTTCCTCCTCGAGGTTCCTTTCTCTTTTGAGTGCCTGTAGGTCGGTCTAGTAAGACGTTGTCACTTCTGCGGTTCATCATTCCTCACATGGAGACGGTTCGCGGTCTTTTTATACTCGTGACCCTTAGACTTTTCCCTTAAGACCCCTCCCCCCTTCATCTCTCAAGGAACGATCGTGAATAGAAGTAGACTCCTCGAGCCCTAGAGACCCCTCCCCTTCTTTGACGCCTCGTCTTTGCTTCCTCCCTGACGTACCCCCTCCTCTTTTTTTTTTTTCTCCCTGTATGGGTTAAAGGCAACCCTCCTAGAAAGGAGTCACAACACTTCGAAGGTAGCAGCTTAGACTCGAGTTTTTTACTTCTGTTTCTTTGATATTTAGTTTTTCTTCTGATTTAAGGCGAGCTCTTGAAGGAGAGTCCCCTTTTTTACCTTTTACCTTGCCATGTGAGAGAAGCTGTGACCTCGAAGCCCCTTTTTCCCCTCCAAGTCCCTCCCTTCCCCGATTGTGATCCTCCTTAGAGAGAGTCTCCTCTGGACCCCATCCTTTTTTTCTTCTCCGAGGATGGGGCCCTGGCTTATTGATCTAGAAACCCCCCGAGTCTTTTTTTTTCTCTTTTAAGACGAGCAGGTCCCCCCGAAATGGTGGAGATCTGGCCACCTTCCCTTAACCTGTCGGCAGAATTTCTTTTTCTCGATCGCCTCCTGTTTTTTTCTCCTTTTCTCGGTGCTTTTTTAAAAATGACCTCCTTTTTCTATTTTCTCTGCTACTGCGCGACGGAGGACCTGGGGCCGGGCTTTTTTTTCCTCCCCTTTTTGCAGATTTTTTCTGCGAACGTCTTCCTCCTCTCCTCAGAGTAGATAGAGGCCGCTTTTTCAGATATAATGTAAGCTCAGCATAGACTCCATTATGTTGTCTCTTTCCTTTTTTTTGCCGCCGCCTTAGGGAACCCCCCTTTTTTTGCCCTTCGCGAGAGGGGGGATCGAGGCGCTTTTCTTTTATTTATGATGAATAGAGGCGTATGCCTCTAGGGTATTCAACCCGTCCCCCTCCTGACCTATATTAAATCTCCCCTTTTTTCGGACTCCTCTTGTGACGATCTTTTTTTTAAGATCCTCCCCCGTCCTCGAGGGGCCCCAGAAGCGTTTTCCAGGTTAGTCTTCCATTCTCTTCCATCTACGGCACCGTTTTTTCTCAGTTTTTTTCGCAGCGTTCCTACCCGGGATTTCTTCTGGGAACCCTGCCTTCTTCATTCAGGAGGAGACCAGGCACATGGTTCGTCAACGCTTTTTTTTGGTTTGCGCTTCCCCCCGGTTCTTGGTCGCTTTGCATTCGGTGCTTTCGAGAATAGTGGGATTCGTTTTGCTCAGACTTGCTTTTTGTTTTTTTTTTTTTTTCCTCTTTGTGGTGCGGATGTCTTTTTTTCTGCAAGCGAGATTTTTTCTTTTGTTCCCCCTCTTTTGAGCAGCGTATAGACGTTTTTTCTCTTTGATAGGTCGTAATTTCACCTTTCAAACGTATTGACACCAGAGGGTTATTGCTCCCCCCCTACCAGGCATCTCTTTGAGGCCCTTTTTTTGAGACATAAGGGCATTTAGTATGAAAGCCCCCTTGATCCCCGAGAGTTAGCAACCCCCGAACCTTTTCCTTCGGCCCTTCGTTCCCCCTTCATTGGCCGCGTTTGATAGAAAGATGAAAGAATGTCGTTTTTGCCAGCTTATTCCTTATAAAGTATAGGGTCTTATTCCAGTCCTTTATAGCCCCCCTGAGCTTCCTTTCCCAAGCAGGACTCCAGGTACAGGAAGTGATATTCCCTCTCTTCTGACCCTTCCTTTTCCACCGTCGTCTTCCCCTTCTTGCAAACCGACTTGAGGAACGTCCTCCCGTATCGATTTTATCGCCCGCTTTCCAAGCCTCAGGAGCATGCTCTGAAAGCTAAATGAGACGCAGCGCCCTCTGAGTTATCCCGACACGCTCGGTCTGGTCTTCCTATTGAGCTTGCAACCTTTCCCTCTGACCCTGCCGCTCTCTCTGCGCTCCCGAATTCATTATGATGATGCCTGCATGTTTTCTCTAAGTCGTTAAGCTGCCAATCGTAGCCTTTTCTTTCCCCCCCCAGCGTCTCGCTTTCCCCCTCCCCTTTCCGCCAACCAGCACGAGGACTCTCGCTTGCGTGGATTGTTGGGAGCGCTATCCCCCCCCCGACCCTCCAACGTTTCCAGATAGCTTTCGTTGCTTTTGTGACCCTGAGCAGGCCCAAAACTAACGGGCACACTCTGACTCTCCCCTCCCTGTGCGGCCCCAAAGAATGCCGCTCTAAGGATGAGACAATTCTCCCAGTAGCACCCGAAAGGCAAACCCGGACCTTGACGATGAGCTTCTATTTTAATCTCTCTTTTTTTTTTTGAGAGATACTCTTCTGATCATAGGCCCTCAGTTTGAAGTTAATGTTTCTGGAGCCTTTTCCTTACTTCGACTAAGGAAGGTGACTCTTTCTTTTTCGGCTTCTTTGTCTTTTCTTCGTGTTGCGATCGCCTTTCTAGTCGTTGCCTTGTCTATGGAGGCTGCCGACACATTGGTCTACCCCCCCCCTGGGACCCCGGACTTTCTCCTTGTCCCCCGAGCTCCCTTAGAGAATAACAACCATTTTGATTTTTCCTTTGCTTTCTTATTGAGACCCCCTTTCTTTCTCTATACTCGGGAACACCTTGAGATGGTGATCGCCTTCCCCCTCACCAGCCTGGTTTTTTCCCGTTTTTTTCATTTCTAGAAAGATGATGACCGAGGAGTTTCAATGCCCGCCTAGACGGCCTTCGGTTTTGATTTTTCCCATCCTTTTTTCCGGAGAAACATGCCGGAGAGTGTATTTGGCGTTTCCAATGGCTCTGCTGCAGATTTTGGCGCCCCTCAGGATCCTTCCTTGCGCCTTCCCGGAGAGGCATGGAAGATATGGTGAGCTCGAGCGACTATACGTTGTAGTGACCCCTCGTTTGACCCCAGGTTCCCTCCGCAGCCATGGTCTCGCGATTGTGCTGCCTTTTTATTCGCAGAGCACGTTCTGCACGGAGGGAAGGCTCCATTTTTTCCAGGACAGGCTCCTTTTCGTAATTTCCCTCCGCAAAATCCCTCTCTATACTATGGCTTCATCATCGACATTTTTTTGATATCTAAAAGGGCACGCGTCAGTTCTGTTCTTTCCGGAATGTTTTTTCGTTTCTTGTGGTCTTCTGCGGCCTTTCTGATCCCCTCAGCAATTATGCGCACTTGAAGCTATAATTATCTTTTTTCATTTTGGTTTTTCCTCTCCTAATCCGACCTCAGGGGGACCTTCCCTTTCTTCCAGATTTCCCCCACCCTTTTGGAACCTTAGAGGACGCTGACTCCAAGAGGAATAGATTACTTCCTCACGAACAATCTCTCTATTCGATTCTACCCCCCATGAAGGCACCTCACTAAAGACGTCCAAAAGAGAGAGGCGTGCCATACTTTCCTCACGACCTATCCGACGATTCCCTTAATCTCTTTGAATTTTTTTTTTGCCCCCACCCCTTTGGGGATTGACGCCTGATGGCCACCCCCCCATCTCGCCCCGTTTTCTTTCTTGAGGCGCGCCTCCGTTTTTTTTTTTAAAGAAGGGAAGGGTTCCCTCGAATGATTTTAGGAAAATGGCGCCGAGACCCCCTTTTTCCTCCCTAACCCTGCGACCCGATCTCCCCTCCCTCATTCTTTCTCGCCCCAGGTCCGGATTTCTGAGAGGAAGAAGTAGACCGCACTTTTTCTTCCCTACCCCTCCCGGGACAGTCCAGTTTTTTCCTTTTCCCGCGCCGCCCCCCCGAGCCCCGAGCGGCTCGAAGAGAGCAGTGATGTCGGAGGCTTAAGCGTCTCCCCCTAACCGTCTCCTAGATTTCTTTTCCGAGCCCCCCCGAGAGAAGCCGGCACCGAACACGTTGTACTTGGCTTCCTCTGAGGCCCAAAACCACAGCCCTCCTAATGGCCCCTCTCCGGAGCCTCTCTTTTTTCGCCTCCCCCCCCTCTTTCCCCCCTAGAAGAAGCGCCTTTTCGGGGAAAGGTGAGAGCAATGCCCCACCAACGATCGCCACCGCGACCTTTTATGGGCCCGGCTTCGCGCTTCTTTCTCTGCACTAGTTCCTTTGAGGGCAGGGGCCTTCAACGACGAGAGGCCCCCCGTTCTCATGAGTTTTCGACATTCTTTTCCCATTGGTCCTGCCACCCCTGTTTTTTTTAGGATTTTTTACTAGATAAAGAGAAGGCAGCACCTTCCCTGCGGACCTATGATTTCGCATCGCGTCTGAAGGGACCCTTCCCCCTAGACTTTCGGCCCGGCTCCCCCCCAGAGGCGCCTCCTTTCAAGCGTTTTGTTTCTTTGACGTCCGGGTGTCCCGCGACCCTTCCTCTCCGTCCAATGGCGCGGTCGTTGAACAGGCGCCGTATCCAGTCTTATTTCCCTTCTTCCGGGCGCGTCCCGAACCCTTTTTTTAAAGTTTGAGTCCCGAAGAGAAGTTCAAGTTGTCCAGCCGTAGAGAATCCCAAAGGCTTTTTTTTCAGGCAGATATTGCAGTGCGGTTTGGACCCCTCTCTTTCTTTGAGAGATTTTTCACCGGTACCCCCCCTTCCCCTCCCCCTTCGCGCCTTCCCCAAAAGAAGGTCGGCTCTCCCGTCTGGGATAAGAACCGAATCCTTCGGTGCCGCCCCTTCTCCTATCTTAGTTTTAGAAAGAGGTCTCACTTACCCCCTATCCATTAGTCCCGCTGGCCCTTCTCGCGACTTTCTTCAACCTGTGCCTTCCTCGGCACCGACGAGGTACGAAACGTTTTTCCTTTTTTTTGCCCTTCCCGGCCCCCAACTTCAGCTTTTTCGGGCGCTTGATACGCGACTTTTTAATCAGCGTGTCCTTTTTGGCCCTCATAGCCTTTTCCCGATCGAGCATCTTTTTTTGTTGGCGTCTTTAGTCATTATCCTTTCTGCCCCCCTTTTTCCCTTCCTTCAGCCAGGTCGGGTTCTCTTATGAGAGAGGGCTCCCTCCTTTTTTCGTTTTTCCCCTCTGTTCCCCCCTAAGACTCCTGGCGCACTCCCCCCCCTCTCCTTTTTTTTTTCGGAGCAGGACTGTGAAGGTCTTTTCGAGGTGGAGATAGTGGCTTTTTCATTTGCCCGTTTTTGGCGCCCTCCCTGGAGGCGCTCTGTAGGCTATTGTTCAGATCCCTTTTTCTCTGGGAGGCTCTTTCTGAGAGGTACCGCGCCCTCTTTTTTTCCACGTTTACGTGGACGGTTTTGTGTGTCTTTCTCGCCTTTCCGCTTTCTTTCCCGTGGTCTGCTCGCCTTCAAACCGGTTCTTTCCCTTCCTTTTTTTTTTTTTAACCCCGGCTGGGAGCGCTTTTGCCGGAACGTAGTGCTGCCCTTTTTTTTTCCTTGACTGCTGTCTTTTGTCAGTTCCCTATTCACATCTTCGTCGCAGCTTTTTCGCTCTTCCCTTTTTCACCGTCTTCTTTCCTTGAGTGGCGGGCGCGCGCTGTGGTCTCGTTTCAAGGGCAGTCTGATAATCTTTCCCCTCTGGGTTTTATTTTTGCGTTCCCCCCTCCCCTCCCTGGTGGTGGGGCTCCTCGGTTTTTCTTTTAAAAAAAAGGAGTTGGGCTCGGTGGCGAGCCTTTGCCCTTTTGCATCGCGCTCGTGTTTCGTTCTGCTTTCCCTCGCGGATTTTTTTTTTTTCTTTTCCCTCTTCTCCTTACGCGCAAGAGTGACCCTTTGAGATTGCGCGGTAGACTGTCACCCTCGCGTTTTCCTGATCCACATTTTTATCGGGCTCCGTACTTCCATCCCTTTCCCCAGTTTTTTGAATGTCCTTTTTTTTTACATTTTCCCACCCCCCCTGGAGAGCCTTCAAGAAGAGAGAATTCCCTTCCGTGTCGGTCTCTTTCCCGGATTAACCTCGCGTATTTCCACCCTCCCTCTTTCCCTCCTTTTCTAAATGAACCGCGTAGTTCATTGGAAGAGGCCTTTTAGATAAGCTTCACCTTCTTGAAGCCAGGGCCTTTTTTCTTGTCCTGCGATTGCTCTCCGAAGCCCCCCCTTTCAGACGGTTCTTTTTTCCCCCCTTAGGCCTCCGGGTGCAATTTTCTCCGGGCGAAGAGAAGTCTGCCTTCTTTTCACCTCCGTCTCGGATCATGGGCGGTTCTTCCCCCCTAGTGCTCAAAGAATCCGCCTGCCCCCTCTTTTTGCAAGAGCTCACCTTTCCGATGTAATGTTGCGCATTCCTGCGCCACCTCCTTTTTCTTTTTCGACGCCCCTTTTCTTCCTTCCCCTTGGCCACTTTTTTTTTCCTTCGACACGTTCCCTTCCCCTTGGCCTCTTACAGGACGGCAAGCTTTTACATGATCAGGTTCGAGCAGCGCGCCCTGTAGACGATCGATAGTTCCCCAGGCGTGGCCCGAGGAGTTTTCCCCCGAGATCCCCCATGCACGTCCTTTTTTCGCTTTCTTTTTTTCTAAGACGCCGGCCCCTTCCAAGGCGAAAAGGCCCGCGATCTTTTTCCCTCCAGTGGGCCTCCTCCTCATTGCAGGGCCCATTCCTTTCTGACATGCAGTTTGCAACCTTCTTTCCTTTCTTTCCACCGGATGCGCAAAGGACTTTCTCCACGCGAAAGAACGGTTTCCCTTCCCTATGAGTCTCAGTCCCTTAATCCGTATCTTCTTCTCTTTTCATACTTTCTTTCTCTGCTGCTCCTCAGGTTATGTATTCCTCTAGTCAGGCGAATCCCTTTTTAGCGAATGATATTGGGCTCTCTGAAATTTTTGATCTGCATTTTTTCCTTGATTTGCGCCTCGTTACGATAGTATTTTCCCCCTTTTCGGATCTCCCCCGAGGAAAGGGCGACTTCGAGGGATGGTTCTGCCTGAGTAAATTCTTTCTTAGCGATACCCAAAATACCAAGATTCTTTATGGCGTTTGAGCCCTCTTCTTTCAGGAAACGCCTTTGATTTGATAGAATGGGCTTTATAACAGCTTTCAGAATTTTCCCTGCTCCTTCAGCATCCCATATTCTTCTTTATCAGCCATTTTAAGATTCCTTTCCCTTGCATCCTTCTCTTTCTCTCCCTTTTTTGTTAAGGAGACCAGTCCCTTTGTCTATACCTCCTGCATGCTCTTCTCTCCTCCTTTTCGAACAGGAAATTTCATAAGGTGGAGATATGAGCGGATCCGGAGTTTCCCGGATATGATTCTCATCTCATAAACCCCTTAAACTCTTTGGACCTCCCTCCCCCCTCCCTTGGACGCGGCGAGGTGCCCATCGGCGGACAGACTCTTTTCGCACCCTTTACCTGAGGCCGGCGTTTTTTTTTCCTCCCGTGCTCCTTTTTTTCCCGACTTCCCTTCTCCCTTTCGCCTCCCCCCACCTCTTCCCCCTGATGGCTTCAGACGACCTTGGAAGAGGTCTATCCCCTTTTCCGATTCCATTTCGTTTTCCTCGGGCTCGTTCTTGTCTATAATTTTGGTAATTTCCTTTCTCTTTCCCGACGAAAGAGATTTTCTATGCGCACTAAGCTTTTCCCTCTGTTTCTCGTTTTTTTTCCTGTCGTATGTTCGCTTCTTTTCATCCCCCCTCCTGTGTTTCCCCTCTGTTGCTTGAGCTTGAAGTACGCGTCTAAAAATGGGGAAAGCGTGTGATATCTTCTTACAGGCGACATCCCTAGCTCTTTTAGTTTTTCCTCGACCCTCTCCCGACAACCAAAGTCGCGGAGAGTGCCATCTTAAAGTAATCATGATGTAGCTTTTTTTTCCGAGCTTATCCCACCGGTTGTATAGCGCGCCGGCTTCTCCCCCACCAACCTTCTCCCTCCCCGCCTGATTAATCCCCCGCGCCTCTTCCTTTTTCCCCTTTCAGGTCCCCTTCTTCTCTGCCAGGGAGGAAAATTGAAGAGAAAAGAGACGGCTGCCCCCAATTTGCCCCCGACGCCCTTTTTGCCTAGATATACTCTCCTTTTCATCTTGGCACCCCGATTTCTTCTTTAGTATCCTTGTTTTTGATTCTCTTTCTTCTATGACCCACCTCCCTCCCTTACTTCTCTTCCTTCTTTCCACCCCCATCTCCGAGCGGTAAAATTTTTCTAAGAGAGAAGTGATTTTTTGTTTTGATCCGTCCCTTTCCTCACCTTCCGCCTTGAGCCCACACCCTTCCGAGACCGGCACAGTCCGCGTTTTGGTCTTTCCCCCTCGCGGCAACTCCCTCCCCCGGACCCCCAGCCCTTTTGATGAACAGGATGATCATTCTCCGCCGATTCTCGTTTTTCCCTCCGCCGCTTTTCTTTAGCATTCCTCAAAGACCCTCCTTTTTCCCGACCATTTTCCTTCTTTCTTCGGCGCCGCTCGGTCTAAGAGCCGCAGCTGAGAAATGGCTATTTTCTTTTGCAAATTAGTTTTTGTCTTACTTTCCCACACGGTCCACCCTGACTTCTTGACAATCCCCTGGTTTGCTTCTTCTTTCTGAAAGGAATTGGCCAGCTCTCCCTCTTCGTAGGAAGGCTAGTTATCCAGCCTTCCCACGAATTACGGAGCTATCCCGATGTGCGCGATCCGGCCCACAAGACCCCTTTAGTCCTTTTTCTTTCGCTTCTCCTCGTCCTTTTATGGGTGCCGGTCAGGAGTGCGGTCAGAGCGTTCTTTTTTTTGCCCTTCCTCTTATCGCCACATGTCGACGGTCGCTTTTTTCTTCCGGTCCCCAGCGCCCCCGTGATGCCCTTTTTTTTTCCCTGTTTTTTTTTCCCTTTTCGAAGATCATTTTAACGCGTACAACGCTCCTTCGATCCGTCTCCTCGAGCGAAGATTCCCGAGTTTTGTGTGAGCCCCTTTTGCGGTTCCCTCCCCATG
>Ga0179593_1512850_pt1 | contig 24039 bp, 35 predicted proteins | sample CZODoug2_1_08_16_FD_185931 | JGI IMG/M metagenome (GOLD analysis project Ga0179593, IMG submission 185931) | Vadose zone soil fungal communities from Angelo Coast Range Reserve, California, USA - CZODoug2_1_08_16fungal (PacBio error correction) | ecosystem: Environmental > Terrestrial > Soil >... | reverse complement strand
TTTCTCTGGAGTTACACACGGGACTTCTTTTCGTGAGATCCGCGCAAAATTCACTTTTTTTTCCCGGCAACCGAATCGGGGTTCCCTCCGTCCCCCCCGGTCCCTTTCCCTCCTTCTTTCCTTGAACCTTACTCCTCATTTCGCGCCCCGAAGCGAACAAGGGACTTCAGACCCCGTTAAGCTTATCTTGTTAATTGAGGCATGGAAATGTCGTCGGAAGATCCCGGTCTGGGCTGCGTCTTCACCTACCACGTTCCTCCTTCTTTTTCCCACCCATCTTGAATCTGGACGAACTGTTTTCCTCTAAAAGCTCTCTTTGGATAGATTACCATCTCCGACTGTGGGACCCGTATGGTCCTCCCCCCCCGTCTTCTTTTTAAGGTCACCTATAACACCCAACCTTCTACGAGGACCTAGACTACTAGACCCCTCACCCCATCCCCCCCTCACTACTTCGTCTGCGTTGCGACCCTGATTTCTTCCCCTCCCGGTTCGATCTCTAGTTTTTTATCCCCTCCTTCTTTCCTACCACATATGTTAACCACCTCACTCTTCCGAGCCGTTTTCCTTCACTCGTTACTTCCCCATCGAGATCCTTGAGTGTTTTCCCTTTTTTTTGGGGGTCCCAGGTTTCGGTCCGCGGGCCCTTCTTGATTCTGCTTAAAAATTGTTTTGACAGACTTCGTCCCCTTGGTCCCACCAGTAAGTTAGGTGGCGTGATTAAGTTTGAGAGGCATGTCACCATGGTCAGTTCCTTCCCTTCTGTCTCCCTTTTAGTTTTTCCCTCCTCTTCCTACTCCACTCTTCTTTAAAATTTCTCTCGTGTAAGACTATTATTTATTGTCCCTGTCTGTATCCCCGCGTTTCAAACGTCGAAAGGTTTCCGCTACCTTCCTCTTTGCCCTCCTCCTTCTTTCTAGTTGTTGCTTGCATGGTCTTTATTCTACCTATTCAAAGCCTTCACCAAACAAGACCAGGTACCCACAACCCCTCAAACTCCCCCCCTTCCTAACCCCCTTATTCCAATTTTCCTCCTCAGTTTTCGAATAGTTCAAATCGGGTCCCGGATGAAGGCCTTGCATCCTTTCGATCCTTTCCTCCTTTGTCCACCTCTTTTTTTCCCCTCTTTCCTGGTCTTTCACTTCCTTCGGCGAAGATTCGTACCTTCCGACCTACGCATGCCCCTCCAGCATGCTGAATACAATGGGTTTGGTCCCTAGCTAGTCCCTTTCTTCGGGTTTTGATCACTTTTTGAGTCTCTCTCTCTAATACGGTGGACCATTCACCCCTGATTTGATATCCCCACTCTTACCCTTGCTTCTCCTTACACCCCAGTTTCTCCTCCCCGTTAAGATTTCTCCTTGGTCACAGTCTTCTTCTTCGACGATTTCCTATTACGGCCCTTCCAGGTCCTGGTACGAAATCCCGTTCTGTGCACAGTCCTTTATAATACCCTTTTTAACTTGGATACGATTTTTATTCGAGATTTCTTGGATCAGGTGCTTCCACTAACCTGGCGAAGCTGTATGGACTTCAATTCACTCCTTTTCTGGTGCCCCCACTTCCCCCTTTTTTTTTTTTTGAAAACTCCCTTGGCGGATTTTCTCCTCCATGGAGTTAACCCCCCTCCCCCCATTTCCCTCACAATACCTCTTGGCTCATGACGCCATTATTTGTGCCGTTCCCACGCAGCCCAAGTCTTTTCGTCTTTCCTCTTTTTCAGTTCCTACCCCTGCACGCTGTCAACCCTCTTATTCGACCTAAAGCGAAAGGGTTCCCACGACTCACCTACGCTTTTCTTCTCCCCCCCCCTCTGTACTCGATTGAAACTGTGTTTTATCCAATTCGAATCCCTACGTCCCTCATGGGGACCCTTTTTTTCCCGTCTTTCCCCTTTTTTTTTCCACAGCCATCCTGCCCCGCAATTTCCTTAACTCCCCAGTCACCCGGACCTCAAACCACAAGCAGAACTCTTTCCGTCAATCCTCTTTGTGATTTCGCCCCTCTTTTTAAAGGCCCTATCGACTTCCATCTTCTTCCACAGAAAGGTGATCGCCGGGCTTTTGTTTTGGCTTCCATTTCCCCTCTCCCCCCGTGTTTGGAGGTTCGCCTGTGTTAGTTTTAAAACTTCGACGAATCCATTGACCGGCTTAGTCATCTTTTCCCATTTTCCGCCCTTTTTCTGCCTTTCCCCCTTTGTAAGACGTTTGTTCTGGTAGTTTTGCGAGGCGTTCTTCTCCTCCTCTCTCGTGATTTTTTTTTCTTACCACGGGATAATTCCACACCCCATCCGTTTTTCTTTGACGGACAACTTCTGCTCCCTTCGAGCGTGTTCACTCCTTCTACTCCCCTTCCATTCTTTTCCCCCCCCGTGATACCCTTTTTTTTAAGCTTGTTGTCCTTTGACTTTAAGTGTTCGCTGCCCCTCTGATTGTCATCGACCCTTTCCCGTCCCTCCCGTGCTTTTGATTTCCCCTTCGTGTTCAACTGAGACTGTATTCCCTTCGATCTAAGGCCGCTTACTTTTTTAAGTCAAGACGCCGCCCCCAATTCCTTGTCTTGCGTCCCCGGTCTGTGTATCTCTAGATGCCTTTTTTTTTCTCGTGAATGCGGGAGTGGGTAAATCCTTTCGAAAGCGTTGGCCGTGGCTCTGCATTCTTCTTTCCTCCCCCGTTGTTTTTTTTCCTCTCCAATTGACCCGGCACGATTAGGCCGACTTTTCACCCTTACTTCCCTCGTCTCTTCCCCAGAATTTGGCGTCAATCAGGCGCCCAAGGTCCCTAGTTCTTAACCTGAACTTCCTCTTTTCCCCTTTGTCCTCCCTTCCGTCCCTGAATGTCCTGGCATTAGATCTTCCCTCACCCTTCTTCGCTATCGCCCGCTTCCCAAATGTCGCTTTTCCTCTTTGAACTCCTGCTTTTTTCTTTAACCCAATGTCTTTTCGAACCTTTTGAACCGTTGTTACTGCCTAACATAACGTATGACGTCCCTGAAGTTTCCCCCCGCTCACTCTTCTTTCCCCTTCATCTTTTCTTATTTCCGTTGAATCCACGTGTTTTGTTTCGGATTGCCCCCGTTATATCCTTACCTGACCCCATTAATCCTCGGATTTATTACTCTCCCTTCTTCCCCCGGCTCCCCCTCAAAAATCATCCTTACAGGGGAGGAACTCTTTTTTTATTCAACGTCTTCAGTTCTTTCCGCGATTTTTCCTCAACCCGCTTCTCCCCCTTTCCTTACCCCCCTGTCAGTCAGTACAGTTTTTGAAGCGCCTTCTATCCTAGTATGGCAACATCGAGTTGATGGGACATTCGGCTTTGCTACCGGATCTGTACTCTTCCCTTTTTCTTCTTTTGTATTCCTTCCTTTCCAGAGACTTCTCCCCTTCCCACATTGCTTTTATTTACTTTTCTTTTACTTCACTGCGGCCAACTTCCCCTTTTCTTTTTCCTGGTTTTCTGCTAGCGATTGACTGGAAATGTTACATCGAACCGTGTCTACTTCTCCGGTTTTTATGAGCGGCCACTTCGCTGCCCCATCCTCCTCTTCTCCTTTCTCCCTTAGGTTCTTCAGACATTCTTTCTTGCACCCAGCTCCCCGCACAATTCCTGTAATCCTCTTGCCCGCCTTGCGGATTGTTTTGGGGCCGGTTTGCCTTGTTTTTTCCTTCCCTTTTTTCGTCTGACAAATTCCTCCTGCAAAAAAGTCACTCCCCGCCCCCTCCCCTCTTACTTGTTTCCCCCTCTTTTCCTCGCCCACCCCTTCCTCCCCCCCCCTTTGAATGACCCATATTCCTGCCTTTCAACCCCCTTCGACACGTGTCACCTTGTTGACGGATCCCGACCCTCTCCTCTCATCCCCCTCTGTTTGCTCCTTCTTTGAAAACTGGCCTCCCCCTTCTCTCTTACTGGCGACCCTTCGATTTTTCGTTCACGTCAGCCGGCGATCAGCACGCCGAATCCAGCTCCCCCCCCCCTTCCGTCCTTCCCTTCCCTCTCCCGGGTCGAGGTCTATTTTATCCCATTATCTTCGCCTCAGTTTTTTGAGAGCCGATTCGAAATGATACTGAACCCACCCTTTCTAACTCTCTTCACTTTGTAATTGGGTACCATGGAACTTTGATATTTTCTACCGATGTTTGAATTTAAGATTCTGTAACCCGGCAAACTCGGGGAGAACCCTTTCCTCCCTTGCGCTTCCTTTTCTCTAGTACTAGGTAGCTTTAATACCTGGTCTCCTCTTTCTTTTTTACTGTCTGTACGGGTTGAAAGGATAGTGGCCCAATCACATGCCCCTGCTTTCTTCTCCCCATCATCTTTTTGGGATGTGGAATCTCCTTCCAGTCCTGTTTTTTTTCCTTCCCCTTTTTATTTTTTTGAACGCGGTTGGCTTAGTCTCCTACTTACACTTTATGTATAACCACCACCCCCCCGCCCCAACCGCCCCGAACATTTTCCTGAGCGTTTAATCTTTTGCCGCATTTTCGCGCTGGTTGTGCTGGTTCAGTGCCCCCTCCCTCCTTTCCCTCCCATTTTTGCAAAACTTACTTGATTTAGATTCCCCCCCGGGACCCTCGACGATGTTTCCGTTCACAGACCCACCCCCCCACCCTTCTTCCTAACTGAACCGATCCCCCTCACCGGCCGTTTGTGATACCCCCGCCGGACTGGATTGTGATTTTTTTTCCCTTATTTCCAGTCCCGCCTCCCCTTTCCCCAAGAACTTTACCTTCTTCCTAATCTCTTCTTCCTTTTTTACAAAAAAGTAGTGGAGGCGCCTCCTTCCTCTTATTCTCCCCTCTTCCCTAATGCAATTTCCGGACATTCGCCCGAATTATTTCACCGGACATAACTAGGAATTGCGCGCATTGACATCTATTCACAGTGTTTTTTTGACCTTCCGTGACGCTTTTCACCAAAGCCTCGCATCAACTCCTTCGTTTTGTTAATTTTTGACCGCCCGTCGTCCTCGCATCTTTTCTTTCTTGTGATGGGTTTTGGCGTTCTTCTGGTGGCTCCAGTTCGCTTTTAGTTCCCGGTGGATAGTGTTCCCCCGTCAAAACATAATTGTTGTGAGCCTTTTTCTTTCGTACTCTTATGGGCTTGTATTGTTTCACCGAACTAGCACGTAAAGTTTACTTCAAGTTTTTGTCCTTATTACCAGTGCCTCCTTGTCCCCCCCCCCTCTCTGAATTAACTTTTAGAGAGGTGCATTGAGAACACTCTATCCTATTCCTTATATGACCCTCCTCGGTTTCTTATGCCTGCTTCGGATATCTTCCCTCTCTTCCCCTTTTTTTGTAGTTTTTTTTTTTTCCCCAGATAGAGTTCCCTTCCCCTCCCCTAGTTATCAGACAACGTCCCCCCTCCTGGTTCCTTTCGTTCGGCTGGCCTTGGATTTCCCCTTTGGCCTCTTTCCCCCTATATGTTTATTTATTCGCATATCCTAGGGTCCTAAGACTTTTCTTTATATTTATTCCCCCCTTTTTGTGTGAGAGAGATTCTCCCTGTTCCCTTTCCCAACGATTCTTTCTCTCCCCTAGACCTTCCTTATGACCAGTCCTTTCGCGGATTCCCTCTCCCACATCCGTGGGACCCCCCTTTCATTTCGGTGCTGATACCGTACCTTGGCATTTCCTCCCTCCCCTCCCTTTTCCCTACCCCTACCCCCTTGCACTCGGACTTAATTTCCTTCCAATGACTCTTTCATCTGTACCGGCTTGTGGTTCGTTTTTTTGCCATCCGGAAAGGTTTCGTCACCCTTGAAACCCTTCAACCGAGTTGACCTGAATCTGAATCAAGTTTTTTTCTAACTTTTCTTACCCGCCGGCTGTGCGTTCGTTCCTTCCTTCACCCCTATTCTTTTTGTTTCTTTACGGTCCTGTGTAAAGTGGCTACTTGGTTCCCCCTCCCCGACCCCACTCAACAGCCCGCATCCGTCGTTAAGCCTTGGCTGACTTTAACGATTACTCCCCCCTCCCCCTTTCCGCTCTCCTCTAGTCTTTTCGACCTCTGTCCCACTCTGAAAACCCCCGGTCCCAATCTGCACGGCCGACATTCTGTAAGATCGCGTTTTTCCCCCTTTATGTCTCCCTATGAAAATAGGATTGTATCCATTCCTCATCTATTTTATTATTTTTGTGGTTCCTTGGTAGGGAAGATATGCTTATGTTGCGCCGCCCCAATGGTCCCCCCCCAAACTTTTATTTTTTTCTATTTCCTGATTTATTGCACTCGCCTACACGCCGTTTCGGGGGCTGTTGCCGGTCGGTCGGGAACTTGTTGACGCACGCGTCCCCAGGGCCGGCGGGCTCGGCGTGAGTGGGGGTCTCCGCGGTGCGCCCGGGAGGGAATCCGCCTTGTACACCCCCCCCACACACCCACCCCCCACAAACAACACCACCCACACCACCCCCCATTCACTAGTAGGGTGTTTTTTTTTTTTTTTTTTTTTTTTTTTTTTTTTTTTTTTTTTTTTTTTTTTTTTTTTTTTTTTTTTTTTTCTTGGCACTTTCCCCTTCTTGGATTTTCCGACATCCCCACGTCCAATCTAGTAACCTTCCTCTGCGTACCGGTACTTTGTATTTTCTTTGCCTTTTTGCATTGTGTTCTCCTCATTTCGTTCTTAGACCCATACTCGCAAATGCCTCACTTTTTTTTCCACAGCCACCTTTCCCCCCCTCCCCTTATGGAACTTATTAGAAAGGGGAAATTTGCCTTTTATCCGGCTTCCAATCAGCATTGCTAGGTTAGCCGTCATGTAAAGGCACTGAACTAAGATCTTTTGATCCCTTTTTTTTCTCTCCCCCCTTGGCTATTTTCCCCCTTTCAGATTTTTGCCTTTCTTTCCAAGGAAGCATTCCACTTCCCTATCAGCTCTTCACCTTCAGTATGCCCGTACAACGGTTACCTGTTCGTTTATCAGTTTCTCTTTTCTTAATTTATTTGACTCCCTCCTCCTCTCCCCTGTTGGATGATTTGATAAGTCCCACTTCCTTAAATCTCTTTTCCCCCCCCCCCCATTTTTCCATCCTTTTTTTCCTGACTTCATTTTTGCTCATTTTTCCTCGTCTGGACCTTTCCTGTAACCGTCACCAATCTGGTAATCCCAAATAGCGAATCGCCCATGATTCTCTTTTCAAAGTATTCTCTCTCTCTTTCCTCCCCCCCCACTCCTTTTTTCTTTCCCGACGGCCCGATTTCATGATTGATTGTGGACCCTGCCCCAGCTCTGTCGCCCTCTTTTTTTTGCCAGGCCGATTGTCTAATGTTAGGGTTGTTTTTTCTTGTTGAACTTTTTTTGCTAGTCTACTTTCTTTCCCACGGATCACCCCTGCAAAACCCCTTACAATATTCGGCTTCCCTTTCCCTCCCCCGTTTTCAATTCCTTCTTCTCTTTTGTGTGAGGTTGACCCAGTTGGAAGAGAAAGCGCTGAAGTCACCCTTCTCCTGCCCTCCCCGGCCTAATGGGCCCTACTTTCTTAGAACCCCCCCCCCCCCCGTTCTTCCACGTCCTCTCTTTCCCCCCTGGGATCTCCCCTGGCATTTCTGCTAACGCCCCCGAAGAAGGACTTTGGGTCTTTCCTCGTTCTCCCTTTTTCTTACCCGCCATCGAACCTCCAAGTACAGTTCTCCTAGCCATCTTCCCCCACTTCCCGATTGTACTACCAACCAGATTAGAAATCCCTTTATTTCTTCCCCCCCCTCTGTGCCCCCCCCTTTCCCCTTTCCTTCTTTGATGGACGAACTTATTTTTCCTAGGCAATTTCTTGGGATTTTTTTCCACTTTTCTCTGACTTTTTTGGCTGAGGCCCCACTTTTCCCCTACCCCCTTAGTCTCTATTCCTAAGTTTTGAGCCTCTTTAACCACTTTTTCTCCTTATTTTTCCAGTTGCGTAGGGATTTTTTCCTCTCCTTTCCCGCCTCTCCTCGCTTTCTTTTTATTGATTCTCGTTATAACAACTTATGGTTTCCCCGCGAATCTTTCCTTCTTTTTCTCTTTTCCCCTACCTTATTAGATCCCCCACCCTTTTCTTTGAACCTTTCCCTTCGTCCGGTTCAACGGAAGATGGTTCCCCCCCTTTTTGACTAGCCCTTCTGTCCTGACAGGGTGACTCTAAGCGGATTTCCTCGTCTCGGACATCTTTCTTGCCTAGTCCTTTATCTCTCTTTTCTTTGACCATTTATTAGTCTTTTCTCTTTTTTCTCTTTCATACTCTTAGTACTCAAATTTGTAATGTCCTGGATCGTGGAGACTCCCCATTTCGGTTTCCTCCTCTCCTATTCCGTGAAACTTTTTCTTGAGCACTATCCCCCTTGTCCAGTGGTGGAGTCTATATTCCCCCTTTTTGTTGGAGAGATCCCCAGATTGCTTCTCCCCCGCCCGCGGCTTTCTATTTACTCTCTCCCGGATGTCGCCGGCCCCGCACCGTCTTCCTTCGCCTCCATCCTTCCTGAAGTTCCCCCCGGTGGTGATAACCTCGCCTCTCCGAAACCCCCCGCCAAGTTCCCCTTTTATTCTATCGGCTGAAATGTCCTGATGCCCTGACTTCTATTTCAATCCGGTTTTTCTTTTCCTCCTCGGCTTCCAGGAACTATTGAACAGAGAGTTTTTTTTTTACCTCCTTTGGTTTTCCCCGATGAAGTCCGTGAAGTTTCCTTAAGTCTTGACCCGCCTCACTGCCGCTGGCTCGGGATTCTTCTCTTTCCCCCCTACATTCCCCCCCTATCTTTAACTTTCCTAAATACTCCCTCAGGAGACCCCCCTCTGTCGTCGAGTCTCGCCCTCCTCTGACGCCTCCCCTACCCCTCTTCTCCCCCCCCATTACAACTCCTGCTTGAAAGACTTTTGAGGACTTACCCTGCTCCCCCCCATCAGTTTCTTCTCGCGTTAATTTCCCCGCTTTCGCTCTCTCCCCCCCCCCGGTTCATCTTACTTTTTCCTCCCCCCCCCGTACTTTCTCAGGTAAGCAGTTAATTACTTCCCCCCCTTCATTGATTAAATCTTCTGACATCAAGGATCGAAGCGCCGGTTCTGTTTTATGGTAGGGAAGAGCTGCTTTGCCTTTTATGCGCAGTCCTTCCCCCCACTTTTCCTTTTGGATCCCTGATACCCATCCGAGCCCCCCCTTTCTTAGGTGTTGATATTTGCTTACATTTTTTCTTCTTCCAATTCGACCACTTCCTCTTGAGATGTTTTTTTGACAGTGGGTTCCGTAGGTCTTGCCTTCAGCCTGTAGTAGCCCTCTTTTTATTTTTTTCAGCAGCCCTTTGTTTTTTCCTTTTTTCTACGTTCCCAAGCGAAGTGGAAGTGATTGAATCATCTTTTTCGCGTTCCCCAATTCTTTTGTTCTCCCCCCCCCCCCCCCCCCCCTGGTTTTACCCCACACCCCGTTTTTGCCCAGTTTTTTTTCTACCAGGTTTTCATAGAACATCCGCAAGCCGCACGTCAAACAGAAGGGAATGTCACCCCCCCAGAAACATTTCCTTTTACCTTCTCTTCTCCACCACTCTTACTCCCTTTTTCTTTTTTTCAATGCCTCTAAAGTAACCTAGCTCTCCCCTAGGTCCCAGGATCCTTTCCCCCTTTTTCACTATCACCCCCCTCTCATTTATAATCGATTCTCCTGTTCGTTCCCCTTTTTCCTGAAGATTCCTGCTCCTGATTCAGCCATTCCTTTCCCCTGTTCATAAGAATCCCCCATGCTTCAAGAGGCGTTTCCTGGTCAATTGGTCGCTGGTGAGTGGTTCTTATCACTTTCCTACTTCTTTTCCTCTTTTTTTTGTCCATAACTTTATAAGAACCCCCCTTTTTCTACTCCCTTCCCCCCCCCAGTTGTCCCTCCACGGCATGGGGATAGGATTCCGGCAGTCTTGAAATCTAGTTTCCTGATTAGTACCCTTGCCTTGGCGAAATATCTAATCGCCTTCCTCAACTTTCTTCTGTCGATACTCTTTCCTCCCACTTCTCATCTGGCCTCACTCGCGTATTTTCTTTTTCCCCATTCTCATTGTGACCTCACATTGCCTTTGAATCTTTGGGGCTCTGCATAAATACATTTAATTCCAATTTCCTTTCCCACGTTATTTCCTTCTCTTCTTCTTTCTTTTCTGATAACCCCCAATGCAAAAACCGGCCCCAACTCAACAATACTCTTTCCTTACTCGGGGGTCCACTTTTCTTTCCCTTTTTTTGACTGAACTTGTATTTGCCAAGAAATGACGCCCCCCCTTCCCCCTCTCCCTTTGCTTCCTCTATCATTCGTTTCCTCCGACGAGTTCTTTCTACTCTCCCCCGGCAAACCCACCCTTCCCTTTTCCCCCTATCGCATGTTTACATCCCCTACCGCACCTTCTCTGAGTGTTCTGATTTCCATCGTCTTCAAGACGCCACCCCTCGCTCACACTTTTGTCCAGTTCTGCCTCCCAGTCAAGTCATTCCTTTTCCTCAACCTTCCTCCTCCCCACAATAATCGCTTAATCGAACCCGAGTGACCCCCCCCGGACATCGAGGGAGGTCTAGGCTTCTTATGATGCCCTTTCCCCCTTCATTCCTCTTTGGTTTGCTTTTCGACGAAGTCTCCCTGCCCAGTTCTTCGAAAACACTACTCCCGGATGCCGCGAACTGTTGCGTTGTTTTCTGTCCCAGATTCCTCCCGCCCTGCGTTTCTTCTTCCCCTTTTTCCGAGCCTTTGGTTGTTTGTTGGTATTATTTAGGCGACCTTGTTGCTTTTTATCGATCTAGCGGATTTTTTTCCGGGAAAGGTCTCGGGGGATTCTTCCTTACCCTTCCAAAATCCCTCGTTGGGACAAATATCTTTCATCAGCCCCCCTCCCGGCTTTCTTTGGTCAATTCCCTTCTTAATTTTCCCCCCCCCCTTCCAGTTGGTATTCATAGTTTAATTAAAAAGTTATTTTTCTTTTTTACCTTAATGACGTCATTACAGTCTTCGTTACTTCGCCGCCGACTCCGCATCTCATTTCCATTGCCTCGTGTATCTTCTCCCCTTTGAGTAGACATTTTGGTCCTTTCAGCATTTTGCGAGTCCATATCCCCGTTGTAATCCCCGTTTTCAGACTTTTTTCAGATTTGACGTAACTTCTTTTCCTGCGATCAGATTAGTTTTTCCGCGTTTAGGCGTCTGTTAAATCCGCCTCGGTTGCCCGTGAGAAATCCCTCCCTCTTCCTTTCTCCTCTCCTTTTTAGAGCTTCTCTCCCGGGAAAGATCTTTTCTGAGTGATTTAAAGAGCCCCCCTCCCTCTACATCGTCGCGGTAATCTTAAGGAGGCACCCTCCCCCTTCCTCTTTCCCTGAAAACCCCTGATGTCCCCACTTGCTGCTTCAAGTGGAATTCCCTGATTCACACTTCCTACCCCCCCCTTGTCCGACCAAGTCCCGTCCCTCTCCCTAGCCTAGGCCTTTGAATTTCCTCCCTTTTTCATTCGGAGCCGATTTTCATGAACTTAACGGAACGGTTTCCTTCCGGACCCCCTTCTTAACCCTTCCCCCCTCAGTAATATTCGCATTTGAACGCTTCCAGTCTTTTTTGAAGTTTTTTCACGCTTGACCCCCCTCCCCCTTTTTGCGAGTGTCGTAGGCTTTTCCATAAACCATTTACCCCCGTCCCCTTCATTCCCTTTCTTCGACCCAACTGCCTCGGAGCTGGTCATCTTTTTTTTTATTCCAGACATCCGAAAATCACTAGTACCTGAGGCTTCCTAATCTCTGGACCACGGACCGATGCGCACAATTTTTAGTTCGATGTTCCCCTATTTCTCTCCTTCCTTAATGATGAAATAAGTGGAAGACAAAAACTGGCCCCCCTCCCCCCAACTTCCTAAGCCGGTTTGGCAAGCGTACTTCCACGATGCACTGATGGGACATCTGAGTGTCCCCCCTCTCCCGTCTTCCTTTTTGTTCTTCTTTCGGGCAGATTTTCTTGAGCCTACGTCACAAACATATGTCGTGGCGTTTCGGGTCTTTCCCGTGTTGTAATAGGACGTACTTATACGAGCGTTTTATTCTTAGGACGCTTTTGTAATTCAACATGTTTGACCCATGCCTTTTATATCACTCTCGGTTTATACCTATTCTGCTGGCCCCCTTTCGCCGTAGTAGATTTCTTACGTGCTGTTCTTTTTCCTCGAAATTTAGTCTTATGATGATCAACAAGTCGTCTCTTCCGCCGACCCTTAGCCGATTATTGGTTTTGGCTCCCTTTTTTTTTCTTTTTTTATCTAAAGTAGATTTAGCAAACTCACAGTTTCCCCACCCCCCTCCCACCTTCTTGAACCACCCCTCCACTTTCACTGTCCCTTCTCCGTCATCCCAACCCGCTTTCAAATTTGCTTTCACCTGACTTTTCATTTTCCGTACCCCTCTGAGAAAAGAAAACTGTCGGCTGTTTCCCCCTTGAACCCCCCGTATCAGAGACCTTTGCGCAGTCTGTCTTTCGTCCCCTGATTTGCCGGGTTCATGGCGCTTCTTCTCTTCACATGCCCGACCAATACCTTGAATCCCTGACTCACCGTTTTTTCCATTGAGAGTTAGCCTTTTCGAGTGGTTCTACAATTTGGAACCCTTCTCCAGAATTTGTTTCGAGACTACCTCCCTTTTCTCCCCATGGCCCCGTTGTCATCTTTTTTTCCTTTTCATCGGCAGGGGGCATGGATATTCCGTCGTTCTTTTTACTTAGGAGCGAAGCTCCTTGAACACGGTCCCTAAAACTCTTCCGTCCGCCCTTTCGCCCCCTTTTACTCGCTACGATTTTCCCCTTTTCCTGTTCATTCCTGCGCTTTGGCTTGGTGATTTCTTTTTTCTGAAACTCGGTGAAAGCACCACCCCTTTTCTTTGTTTCTCTTAACCTTTTGTCATCCCACCTGCTTGTTTTTTTTCCCCATTTCCCCTTTTCTTGTTTTGATCCAAAAGTGTGGTTGGTTTTCTAAGACGAACCCCCCCTTGAAACCCCACCCCTTTGCCCCCCACGAACAATACCCTTCTCCCTTTCCCTTCATCTTCCTTACATTCTGGGCTGTTTTCGTACTGTCTCCTCAGTCAATCCCCCTGGATTGCTACCCCCCCCAAGAACGCCTACGATCATAAATCGACCCCTCCCCTCCTAGTTCTTCTGTCCCCCACTACCAAACCCATCCAGTCCCTGCACCTGCGACGGTCCCCCCTGGTTTTTTTAGAAAGTTAACGATGGCGCCGCGCCAATCCCCTCCCCCCCTTTCAGTTGGAATGCCGATGATAGTTACCACCTCCCCTCCTCCTTCTCACCGTCCCCTTTTTACTCTTTTTTTTCCCCCTCATCTTCACTTTTGAAAAGGTAAGGACCCAAACATCCTTCCTTTCCTTGAGCAGAAATCCTATTACAAAGATGTGAAGTCAATTGGACTCTGCCGTAAAAGATATTGCTCACCCGGTATTGGCGGTTCCCGGTGGTTTTCTGTCACCCCACAAGTTTGTTCCGAAGCGCTTATCCTTAACACTTCGATCTTTTTGCCCACTCGAACGGGCGTGGCGCCCCCCCTTTCTTCTGAGATTAGGCTTTGTAACGGTCGGTGCTTTTGGTTATCTGCTGGTTGCTCCTTTCGAGGTTTTTGATACTCTACTTTGACCTTTTTTCAGTTAAAGTATAGTGTTTCTTTGATTTTCATGCCCCCACTCTTTTCATCCGCGTCCAGCGGTGCGTTTGCTTTCTTCCCAGTCCCATTTTAATTCCCCCCTTAACTGACCCTTTCGTCCTTGTTCATTTAATGCCGGACCTTTCGTCTGTTTGTCTTTCTTCCAAACCCAGAAGCTTAAGCACCTTTGACCCCTCTCTCTCTGTATTGACGACCCTTGTTTCCCTTTTAGTGGTCTCCTCGATTTCGCTTTGAGGCGTCGGACTTAACGTTTATGCCCTCCCTGAGGAGGGGTCCGCCTGATTTTAAGACACCCTCCCGTGCCGAAGCGTTTTATTCCCGGAATGTCGTGTGGCTGTACCGTCCTACTCGGGGCCGTGGAGGCCACCAAGCCTCTTTTTTACCCAAAGGGGTTGTTTTTAGCGAGATGTTTCCCCGGTCCCCTTCCCTCTTATCCCCAGCTTCCCCGCCATTGTAATCGGCTCGCGGCCAACGCAATCGGAGGCTTGCTCCAAGCCCTCCACGATCGCGCCAAGTCCCCCTTCCCTTTTTCGTACTGGTGCTTTATACTAGCTGGCTTAGAGAACCCCCCCCCCCAAATTCCTCGCCTAAAGTCTCTCCTCCTCCGCCAATCGGCTTGGTTTTTTTACATGTCCGTTGCTGCATTCGTTCCCCCTGCTTTTTTTGTGACTTTCCTTTTCGAACCCCTCCCCCCTGCACCAGTTAGATTTACTCCGCCGTTTCCTGACTGTCCACTTGTGGTGCTAAATTTTGTTTCACTCGCTGGCTGGGGCATTCGGTCGTGAGATTTTTTTTTACCCCACCAGCTTTCATTCCTATTTCCCCTAAGACCGTCTTCCCCCACACCGCCTTGATTTTCATCCCCCCCTCGACCTCCTCCCCCCAACAAAGAGACCCAGTTAGGAGTCCCTCCCCTCCTCTTTCCCTGTTGTGGCCTCTTCTGTCGGCCCTTTTCCATCGGATTTTCGTTTCGTCCGACTATGCTTCCCCCAGTTTCATAATTTCCTCCCCCCCCCCCCCTAGCCCTAAGATTCTTTTTCTAATGGGTTACTTCCGGCCACCTTTCCTTGAGTATCGGATCTACTTCCTTATAGATATGGTTTCGAAAGATCTTGTTCCTGTTTCCCCCTTTCGTTTTGGTGCATTTTCACGAGGTTCTCTTTGACCCCCCGTCCGTCTCGGATGGCGTGCATATCGCGCTTTCTAGTCCCATTTACTTTCTTTCTGGAAAGTGATTGTTTCCTCTCAAACTAGCCCCCCTTCGGGAGTGGGTCCCCCTTGTAAGTAGTTACCTACCGGTAGGGTGTTACTTCCCCCCTTCCATTAGTTCTGCTCGTCAAAGGAATGACCTCCCCTACTCCCCCCTCTTGCCCTTACAGGAGCGATTTTACCTTCTTGCGGCTGTTTTGCAGTGGTGTTCTCCCCCAGGTGTCAATACGCCAATCCCACTTTTTCACCTCAACATTCCTGAACCAACCCTCTTCATCTTCCGTCCTCCACGGGGCGCTTTCCTTATCCCGTAACATGTTCCAACACCAACAAGATCCCTTCTTTTCATTCTAGTCCTTTGCTCAGCTGGCGATTCGCTATTTTCGTCCCCCTTTTTTGCTGGTTCAATCCCTTTAGTTTCTATCTCCTTTCGCGAATCGACCGATCCCTTCATGCCCTGGCCCTCTACCCACTTTTTTTTTCAGTGAGCGTAGACGGGAGGTGGGCTCTTCGAATTTAGTTTTCCTCTTCTTGGTTGTTTTGTTCTCCTTTCAACTTGATCCTCACCCACTTCCCTTCACTCCTCACCCAGTTGTAATCTTTTCCCGCGGGCAGCTTACATGGCCGCTGATTGGGCGCTCGCTTCTCTGCTCGAATATGCCGGACAGCTTTCCTTGACCGGTTCAAAACGGTATTTTTCCCTAGCCGAATTCCGCCCAACCTTTTTCTGGCAACAGTCGGTATACTTTTCTGCCTGCCCCAGGCTTTCATCCCTTTGGATCCTGATTTGGCCGGCGAGGTTTTTTCCTTTAAAGGTTTATGTCCAAGAAAGAACCCGCCGATTTGGATGCCCTGACTCTTATTTTCCCTATGTCTGGTTCCCGTTTTCTTGTTTGAAAAACGTGCGTTGGTGTCTTTTATAATCCCTCCCCCCCTTTTTGAGCCACCCACTTTCCAAACACCCCGAACCCATCCCCCCTTTTGACTTCACATTGATTGCCGGCAGCTGCACGTTGACGCTGTCCGTTCCTAGCAACGCCTGCTGTTCCTCCCCCCCCATTAAATACTTTTATTTAGTGACTCTCCGTCCGGCCCCCCCCCCCCACTCTACTTTTTTCGCTTCCACTAACCCCCCCCCCCTCCGTGCTCCGCTTTTTTTGACTGTTGCGCATTGTAAGTACCATGCGCGCTTCCCCTTCAGACCGGTGATTTAATGCCATTCTTCCTCCCGCAAATAGTCCCCACCTCCCTTGACATTTTGCTTTCCCCTTCCGCCTTCCCGGTTCCAGGTGACCTACAATGAAGAACTGTCGCTTAGCCCCCTTCCCATAAGATGTGAAATCACATAGATGGAGTACCCTTATTAACCTTACCCCTTGAACTTTTGGTCTGGTTTGTGGCTTTCCCGATGACGTGTTGGGTTTTATTTCTTCATGAAAGAAGATTCGCCCTCAAGTTTTGCCTATTCCCCTTCCCCCTCCCCCTTTTTGGCATTGTTTTACCACGGTTTCTCTGTGCTTTTTTTCGCTCCCCGGATCCTTTGTATATCCTGCGGGATTTTTTTTTCGCGGCAAAATTGCCTTTTGTTTTTCAAGTTTAATTGGGAACCCTTCCTGAATACTCTCCCCTCTTGCTAGCGGGTCCAGTTATCGCCCCCAAAGTCTTTTCCATTGTCGGACTAACAGGGAAGCTTTCCCTATCCGACCTTGCTTGGGCAGGTCCCTCCCGGATCCTCCAGATAGACTTACTTCCCCTGCGCCCTTTTATGGGGAACCTTTCTGCGGTGCTAATTTTTTTTCGCTTTTCAGCATGAGCGCAAGTAAGAACTCACCTCTCCAATTGACTGTGATTTAGGGCTTTCCTCTTCAGCCTTCGTGGCCTCCTCTCCGTCCCTTGGGAGGCCTGTCCATCTCGTTGAAAGCCTCTTTTGAGAAAGCTTCTCCCCCTAGTGTGTTGTTGAGCTGCTGAAAGGGCCTATCAAGAGAAGTTTTCCTATTCAATTTTTAACAGACCTCCCCCCTCCCCCTTTTTTCTCTCTCTCGGCTTCCCCGAATCTTTTTAGTTCCATCCTCCACGATCCGTGCTCAAGGTTGGACCCAGGCCTTCCGCAGGCTTTGCTTATACTTAACCCGTCGTTTCTTCCTCCTCTACCAGTTTCTGAGAACTACAGAAACACTCCGGCTACGCCCGCCCCTCTTGCCCTTTGAACTTTCCCCCCTCTAGGAGATGACAACTCTTTTCTTTGCGGTTCTCCCCGCTCGGAAGGTCTTATTCCGGACCCCCCGATTGAACAAGCTTACGTGGCCCAAGTGCAGTTTTCCCCTCCCTCTTCTTCCCCGACTCCCGTTTCGGTCTTCGTTTATGCTTTATCACCCCCGCGTTCCGTAACAACAATACTCTTCTGATCCTACTCCCCATGCCTAACGATTTCCCCCATCAAGCGCAACCCACCACAACTCAAGGCGAGACAGGCAGGCGATTTGGCTTCCTTTCCTCTCCCTGACCCCCTCAACGTTCTATTTTAGTCTTTGTGATCCCGCTTGCTATTCTCCCTCCTTTCCTAACCCCCAGCTTCCCCCTTCCTTCAGAGTTCCTTTCCGCGTTACTCCCTTCAAATACGATTTTCCCCCCTTTCCATAGGCTGTATTGAGGTTGTAGATAAAGTCGGGACCCTTATTTTTGGCTCCTGCGCAATTTCCCCCCCCTTCGTTGTTATATTGCGGCGTTTTCTTGAAGGTTTGGCGCGGAAACCATTTTCCCCGTGTCGATCCCTTCCCCACTTACTACCAGGCCCCATGTTTGTATCGCTTTACGGGATGTTTGGCTTTCCGAGATAAAAAACTTTTGAGGTTCGTACCGCTCACGAGGTGTTCTTTTGGATTTCCCCAAGGATTGTTTTTTCCCCTACCTCTTCACCCCCCCTTCTCCCTGTTTTTCTCAATACTTCGCGTCAGGAGTTTATTACTGTTTGGCTTGTTTTGGGATACAGGATTCAGACACCTACTCTCAAATCCCACGTTACCCCCCCTCCCATTAACCCTCAGTTTTTTTTTTAAACCCACCACCGGGGACATCCTTTCTTCCCCCTTTTACCGCGCCGAGCCCACTAAATATTACAGGTCCACACTTTCCTATTCGATCTTGCTTCCGCACTTTATATTCTTCCCCAAGTTCAAGTGTTCTTTCCTACCTCGTTCTGCGTCCTCTACATCTTTTGAACCTTGCGCTGACACCCAGACAGGCCAGATCGGTTCCCCCTCGGGTCCGCGCCCTCTCCTTAAGAAACCGTCCCAACCCTTTTTGGTCCCTCCCTCCGCATAACGACCTCAGAGAGTAGATTCCGTCATATTTTTATCCTCCTTTGTTTTTTGCTGCTTCCAGAATACCCTTCCCCAATTCCTTTACTAACGTCCACCCCTTGGTAATAGTTATGCTGAAGGTGGGTAGGGATTTTCCCTTTTCCTGACCCGTCATTTCCCATCTCGAGCTTCTTTTCCCCTTCCCCAAAAATCGGGTTCCGCCTCATCGCCATCTTGACCTTCGGACTAAGGAGGATTGCCAATCTTTGTTTCTCTCGTCCTTGTACCTATTTCTTCCCTGCAGTGTTCCAAGCAATGTTTTCCGAAGAGTTGTTTCTCTTCCTTCTAGGAATTTTTGGTAATTCAGCAGTTTTGACTAAGACTCCCCTCTTCTCCACCATGGCCCCCTTCCCCCCAGACTTCCTATTTCTTTCCCGAGGGCTTCCCCCCCCGGTTGTTTCTTGATGGTGATGTTTCATGTCTCCGAACACCCCTTCTTCTCGCCCAAATTCCCTCCTACGTGAGAGTAATAAACCAAGTTCTTTTTCCCGCCCTACAGACAGTTCATAGTTCTTTCCAAGAACCCCCTCCCCCCCATTGTTTTTTTCCCTCAAGATATTCACTTTTTCTCATGTTACCCTCCATGGCCTCCGCCTCGACGTAGCACCCGAAGCCCTGTCGAGTGCCATTGTACTTAACTCCTCTCCCCCCTCCCCCCCAAACCGACCCCCCTTGTCCCGTTTTTCCATAAGGCTTCCTACCAGGACCCCCCCCCCCCCAAGAAATTCCCAAGATAGAAATCCGATCCCTGTTCATCCCCTTCCCCCCGATTTTGGACTGGTTCAGAGTAAATCTTATTGATCTGTCCCCCTTGAATGCGCGGTGTTTGTCTGCCACCCTTATTTTCTTGCAAGAGATGCAGAGTTTTCCCCCTAATATTCGTGAATTGTTTCTTTTTTTTTTTTTTTTCTCCTCTTTTACCAGTTAGAAATCGAGTGCTTTGCACCTGCATATTGGACCCCCCTTTCCTTTGGGGATGGGCTTTCCGATGGCTACCACTCTTCCTTTTTCTTCAGTCACTTTCCTCTAGTAGCAAGGACCCCCTTCACAAACTCGTGGTATGAGGTCCCCAGATTAGCGACTTCGAGCGTGATTTTCCCAATGACTCTTAGCCAGAATCCCCTTTCACTCCCCCGTTCCCCCCCCTCCTTCCATTTAGGCGCCTCTCTTGTTCCTGGCTTTATATCTAAGAGGGTGTAGACCAGGTCCGAATCTTCCATTCCCCCTTCCCGATTTCTTTCCTTTCTTCTTTCCCCTTCTACCCTTTCTGCGAGTTCGGTATTTTTTTGCAGCCCAAGGCAACTCCGGTGTTTGGTTCCCCGCATTCTTTTTTCAGTTCCAGGGTGATCTTTTCTTGTTTTCCCTCCCTCCGGTTTTCTAGCCCCTCGTGTTGTTCGAATCAAGAATAGGGCAAGCCTATAGGCTTTCCCTCCCTTTTGTTTTTGTTTTATCTCTTCCCTCTTCTTTCTCCATTTTCCTCTGGTCTTCTATGTCGACCAGTCACGCATTCACTGTCGTCCCCAGTTTTCGGCGGACGCCCCTGCCCTGCCCCCAGTCCCCTCCCTTTCCAGGTTGCTTTCTCCCTTCACTGTTTTGCCCTTTCGCTATGTAAGACCCAGAATGTCCTTTGAAGTATAAGCCTAGCGCCTATTTCCTGACCTGTAAGATTCGGAAGTCTATCCCCTGCTTGCTTTCCTTCCCTCCCTTCTGTAATCGGGCATTCGTTAACATCTGCCCCTGAGTTGATTCTCAAGAATGCGTATTCCATGCGTATTCTTACCCTCCCCCAGGCTTTCTTTCTCTCCTTAGAGGTTCATCACCACGTTAGCATTTTGGTTCGGCGCCACAATCCCCAAGGAGAGCGTGACTTGACCTCAGATAAGACACCTCCCAGCGATTTCAAGATTCTTGCCCAGCCGCGGGACGGAGGGAAGTTTCCTCCCCAGTGATTTTGAGCACCCCCCTCCTTCCCTGCCCCCCCCCCCCCCACCCCCCCCTTTCCTTTTTTGTAAGAACAGCCATTTTGCCCCAACCTTTCTTTGCAAGAACAAACGGCCACTTTCCGCGCTGTTCCTCATAGAGTTTTCCAATTCTTTCCTTTCTTTCCCTTGCTTGATGAATCAAGGAAGGGATTCTGGATCTCCCGAGATGCATTATGAGCGCAACTTCCCCTTGTCGTTTTGGCCTATTGAGTGAGTTATTCTCTTTTTCCCTCTGACCCCCCCCTCGATCTTATGGGAGTGTAGCGCGTTTTACGGTATGTCAAATAGCCCCTTTCATTCCTTCTTGAGCACGTGATAGTTTTTTTCTTTCCTGAGCTCGAGAAACCCGTTCGGTGAGTCAACATTCGTTACTTCAGCCGTCTGTCATGGAGCCAGTTGCGTTCTCATCTCAACTTTTCTCCCGCCTTGCTCCCCCCCCTCCATCCCCCCTTCTAAAGGAGAGATTTCTTGTTCTTTTTTGAAGATGTTTGGGTTCCACTCCAGTGCGTTTCTTACCTCCCCATCCGTCCCTTTTTTCCCCCCACACAGAACCCTTTCCTTCCCCAACCCGCCCCTTCCCCCTCTCCTTCCCCAACATCTGACAACTCGGGTCCACCCATGCCCCTTCCTACGCCGGAAAAAAATCCGGTCCCAGGCTGCACTCCTTTGCTTCCCCCTTATCTCCTTGCCCTCCCCCTCCCTTTCCTCTTCTCTTATTTTTCCCTCTTTCCGGTTCAAGGAACTTCCGAGTCTAGTCCTTACGACATGACTCAGTAGCCGTTCAGGAGCTGCTTTCCCCACATTGGTTCCCTGGTTTAGTTATTTCTCACTTTTTTCTTCTCCCCCCCTTTTTCCCCTCTTTTTCCTTCCGTTGTGTTGTTCTTCTTGAAATAGAGAACCACTACATTACCTTTCCTCCCCCCTTGTCTCCCCTTCTGAGCTTTCCTTCCTTTGGCATCTTCTGCTGATTCATGTCGGCGCTCGTATTTAGTTCCGTTACTTAACCAAATGGGCTCCCCTGGAATTTCCATCCCCTCCTCCCCGTTCTTTCTCTTACTGAGGAATCACTGCCTTTCTGATTGTTCTACTGGTAGGTGCCAGGTTGCCAATCCCCTTGCTTTCGGGAGTCTTTTTGCTCCCCTGTCCTAGTTCCCTTTTCAACTAAGTTCTTTTTCACATTTTCTTGTGTCCCCCTTGAGGGACGGTATTAAAGTAAATCGTCAAACATTCACAAATGTCCCACCCCCCCCCCCTCACCAATACCTCGGCATATACGGGCGGTTCCTTTTCAATTTGGATACGTTGTTGTCAGTGCTATAGCATTTAGGGTGAATGAGCACAAATTAGCCCCCCAAAGTCCGGGGCACTCGTTTATCTCCTCCCCTACCCCCCACATTCGCCGTGATACAAGGAAACTATTCCCCGTAACCATGGCCCCTTCTCCTCAACCCCTAAGCGGTTTTTTTCTTTTCCCTCTTTCCCTTTCCTTCTTCAAGTAAAGCCGAAACACGACAATTTGTTTGTCCATGATGGCCGTCTTTAAGTTACCAAAAAAAGCATAACACGTCCTTTTTCCCCTGCCCCCCTTCTTTCGCACTCCTAAAGGTCATTTGTGGGCCCCAAGTTAAAGATTGTGAACCGGTCCTCCCGTTCGTTTGTGTCACTCCCCCCTCTCTTTTGGGACTCGGCTCCCTCGTTCGTACGACCACTTCCTCTTAACTTTGGTGCGCATAGTTAACTTCCCCTCCCCCCCCCCCCCCCCCCCCCCCCCCCCATCTCCACTCCTCCCCCCCTCCCCCACACCCCCCCCCCCCACACACAAACCAACAACCACCCCCCCACCCCCCCCCCCCCCCCCCCCCAACCCCCACCCAACACCACCACGCGCGGGTTTGACGTGAAGCCTTCTTGTAATTAGTCGCCTGGTGATGTATGAGTTCCCGTCCCGGATGAGCATCCGGAGTTTTTCAATTGGTCGGGATAGCCTGTCACCGCAAATCTCGGTGATTCATTTTTTAACACCTTTTCTAATCTCTCCCTCTTCGTGAGAGGGGTCAAGTTCCTCTCAAAAGTTTTTTCGAATTTTCCATTAGTCGGATTACGGCCTCCTCGTCAAGATGTTTTCGATGCCGACCCTTTCCCTTTTTTTTCCTTCCTCCCTCCCCCTCCGTTATGTCCTCGAATTCTCATAGTATTTCCCTTCTATTTTTGGTAGTGATAATTTCTGCTGAGTGCCTGAGTTGTCTTCTGCGTCGATGTTTTTTTCTAAGTCCCCGTTCCTCGTACGGTATCCGCTGAGCAATTCCTGGCCGGGACTCGGTGTTCCGCACCCTTTTTCCTCTCCCTCATTCCTTTCCTTTTTTCTCCTTTTAAATCCTCGAAAGACTAGGGCCCTTGGAGAACCTTCTCTATATGTCCCCTCCCGTTGGGTAGATATGCTAAGTGTCTTTTCACCGCTAGTCTTTCTATGTCGATACAGATCCCCTTCCCCTCCCCCCCTCCCGGTCGCGTTCCCCCCCCCCCCCGTCAAAGTCGCTAAACGATAATAAGGCTTTCCTTTCTTGATAGTAACGTCTCTGTTTTCAGCTATTTTTGCGACAATGACCACTACAAGGCCCCCCTTTCCCCCTCCTGACCGATCCTCTTTTTGTTCAGAGCCCTAATGCCCATGAATGTGGACCCTTTTTCTTTTTCCCCAAATCTTGGTCTTACGACTCTTCAAGGTGTTCCGTTGACAAACTTTGACCCCTTCTCCTTCCCTGTTTGTCCTTCTTCAGTAATTGGGAAACTCAGAACCTTGTGCCCAGATTTGACTTCATCTGCTGGTCGTGGACTAGCTCTGATTTTGTCTTTTCCCCCCCCCCTCTTTCTTTTTTGGTTCCTTCTATCCTTTCCTCGAAAAATTTCCCCCTCTCTGCTGATTCTAGCACTCGCAGACAACCCCTGCGACCGATTCCCCCTCCTTTTTCCACTTACGGAGACAGCTTTCGGAACTGAAGAATGTCCCCCTTTTCTTTCTCAGATTTCTCCTTACTGAACTTCGCGGCCCAACCCGGGTCAAAGTTTCCCCTCCCCCAACACCATTCCCCTCTCCCAGATGCGATTTTGAGAATGTTTGTAATACTGTCCTTGATGTTAGCTTGCGCATTTGATTCGAAGCCCGCTGTTTCTTCTTGGTTCTTTAAATTTTTCTCCCTCTTCTATTCGCTTCCTCCCCTTAAATTGTCTTGCGTTGTGTCGAAGATCGTGTCCGACGGTGAACTCCCACCTTCCCTGTTTGATTTCTAGACTGAGAGACTTTCTCAGGGCCCCCCTCAGTATTCTGAGACAGGAGAGTGGTTTTTTTTACCTGCGCTGAGAAAAGTCTTTTTGGCCCCCCTTTTTCTCTTCGTTCTTCCTTCCCCTCTCAAGAGTTTAAGCCTTTGATTATGTTAGACAAGAGACCCCCCAAGTGTCCCTCTGCCGCGATCAGTACGATCTCGTTTCTTTTTTTTTCCCTTTTTTTCCTTCAGGTTCGTCTTAGAACTACTGAAAAAGCACGTTACAAACCTGGTTTCCCCCCCTCAACATTACACCGGCATCCTTCATAACCCCTCGAATTTTGGGTCCTTTTGCTTTCACCTGACTTCCTTCCCTCTCCTCCCCTCCCCCCTCGTCTCCTTCTTAAAAGGAATGCTCCTTATCTCCCTTTAGTTTTTTCCTGGAGACAGTTTTCCTTGCGTGTCAAGTCCTGACGATTCAGCAGCGTTAGAATTCATTACTTTCCATCCTCTCACCCCCCATTCCTCCCTTCAGCCGTCCAACATGGTTTTCAGGATAGGTTCCCCCCCATTAGGGGTATGG
>Ga0179593_1380081_pt1 | contig 24042 bp, 18 predicted proteins | sample CZODoug2_1_08_16_FD_185931 | JGI IMG/M metagenome (GOLD analysis project Ga0179593, IMG submission 185931) | Vadose zone soil fungal communities from Angelo Coast Range Reserve, California, USA - CZODoug2_1_08_16fungal (PacBio error correction) | ecosystem: Environmental > Terrestrial > Soil >... | reverse complement strand
GTAGTGCATTTTCGGTCCCTGACACTTCCCCCAAATTTTTCCTTTCACCCTTGTTTGTTGAGCCGTGAGATTCTTTTCCCTTCCGACTTCCTATGAACCGACCTCCCTCGGTGTGCGGGTTGAGTCCCCAGGGGGGGTGTCTCCTTTACCCCTTTCTGACCCCTGCTGAGGTACTTCAACACCCTACCCCTTTTTTTCCCCCTCAGTTTTGTTCCACACAGTCGTTTGTGTCTTTGGTAACCATTTGTCCGTTCACCTCGCTCCCTGTTTCATGATTCTCCGACTGTTGCTGTGTTGTTTTTGGTCTCTCCCCGCTCAAGGTGGCAAGCAGGTCTTGCGGTCACCTCCTTTACTCGGTACAGTCTGTATGACGCTTCCTGTGCCGGGGCGTTCGTTCCCAGTAGGCACTTTTTTTTCGACGCCCAACGTTTCCGGATAGAATCGGATGTACGGAACGTCCAGGACTTGGTTGGATTTCTTCCCCTTTCCCCTTGTTAGTTTGAGTTCCCGAAGGTTGTCCCCCGTTCCCGGTCCCGCCTTTTTCGGTTCGATTTTCCCATTGGGGATTACCCCCCCAGGTTATCCTGTTGTCGGGTTACCCTTCTTTTTTTACTCCGTTGGCCACCCCTTGACTCCCCAATGTCAAATAGGAGGGGCACTGTCTCATTTTTTGAGGAGACCCCTTTTTTGTAAGCGGGCCTCTGGTTCTTTTCCTTTTTTTTGTCACGGAGTTTTGCTGAAATCGCTAGGTTTGCGTGACAAAATTTCCCAATTTACGGGAACCTGACTTTCCCCCCCCCCTCTCCTTTCTCGAATAAGCGAATACCTTTTGTTTGCCTTAGTCCCCAGGAGACAGGTTACTTCGTGCTACTTTTCTTTTTCTAGAGGACTGGAGTTTGCCCCAGCCGGGCTTTTTCCATCTTCTTTCTTTTGATATTCAAACTCTTTTGAACGACCAAGAGCTCTCGTTGCAACCCTGACTGCCCTGCCTTCCAATTTACTTCTTCTGGGAACGGTACCTCCCCATTTTTCTGCACCCCAAGAAGACGGGACGTCCCTCTATGCCTCTCCTTTTTTCTTTTAATTTCTCCACGGTTTGGAATACTTCTTTGTGTTTCCTGGGACCCTACACCTTTGGAGCGTAAATTGTCTGGCCATCGGCTCCCTTATTTGGGTCCTCCTAATTTGGGACCTTGTGATCCGTTTTCCATTAGCTTTTTTGAGTTTCCCCTTACTCCCGTGCGGTGATCATTTCCAGGACTCACATATTTCGGTTCCTTTTCTCCCCCCATGGCCCCACTTAACAAACCTTTTGGCTCCGTTGCTTTGTTTGGTGTTCGATAAGGGGCTCTCCCCACTATTCCCTTCCCAACCCCCCCCTGTAGCCTTTTGTGTCAGACTTCCATTTGAAAGATTTGTCTTTCCTTGGCACTTTTCCCCAGTTTGGTCGCCGCTTTTGGCTCCACGGGGACGCGTCCACGACGTCAGCTTCCCGGAACCAAAAGGCCACGTATTCATCTTTTTGGCGAGGCCCCCAGCCCCCAGGCAGTCCAGGGCTTTTCCCCTTTCTTGGCCCCTTTGATTGACCCCATTGGTTGACGCCTGCAGTTTCTATGGTTTTTCAGGGTTGGTTGGCTTTGTCTGGGGTAAGCGTTTTGTTCCCTTCTCACATTGTCCCCTGTGATGGGGCCTTTGTTTTTCCTCCATTTGTAAATTGGCTTGCTCTCATCTTTGACAGGGCCGGATCTTGGGCTTCACGCAAAAAGAAATTTCCTGTCCTTGCTCTCCTTCTGCCAGCTTCATCCCCTCTCCCCAGCTCCCAGAATCTGGTAAAAAGTTTTGGCCAAAGTTTTTCCTTTTAACTTTCCAATTTTTCCCCTTCCAAACAGGGATTTGCCCACGGTGGATGTTAAAACGAGTAAAGTATGAACGACCTACTTGGTCCTTTTTTCTCCATTCCCCCCCCCTATGTCAGAAGGCTACAGCTTGGGGTTTGTTTGGTGTTGGACGAGTTAATTCAAGACCAGTTGCTCTCCATGTATTTCCCGACTTTCGGGGATCTTACTTTCTAGTCAAAGCGTTTTTCTTCCCCCCGCCTAAAGTGCCCTGCTCTTTTTACCAGGTCCCGGTCTTTTTGTGTGCCCCAAATCCCTTTTTTTTGGGACTGCCCGTTTTTTTTTTTCCTTATCGCCTGATTTCCTGGACAGATCGCGCCGGTTTTTTTCCAGATACCTCTTCGCCGTACCGACCTGTTCCTCCTCTTTCCACATACGCCGAACTGCGTCCCAAACCCACATTCCCGACTCGTGCCAATAGTTTTTTTTCCTTGCACAAGTGCTTAGGACTTTATAGGCGCGAACTGTGGGGACCCGCCCCCCAATGTGTTTTCCCCATGGAATGGATAGCTTTGGTACCCTTCCCAAAAAGCGCCCCATTGCCCAGGTCAAGTGCCCTTTTTTTGACTTACTGTTGATTTTTTGGCCGAGGGATCGACCGGTCCTGGTAGGTCCCCGATGGGGTCCGGTTATGATTGCACATCTCCTTGTCTAACTTGTCTTAAGTGTTCTTTTCATTCTCCTATGCTGTATAGCAACCTATAATTTAGGATTCTCTTTCGACCAGAGGGTCGGTCCTTCTCACCTTGGTGGTTATTTTCTGACCTAAACATGATGCCCCCCCCCAATGTCTCGTTATGTACTCTGAAAAGATCCTCCTCCTGTTTACTCTTTTGCAAACAAACCCCCAACCCTCCAGTCTTGAGGCCTTCCTTGACAGGCAACATAGGCAGTTCCAACCTTTTCATGTCTTGCGCGGCCGTCAAGATTCCCTATCCCTTCGCCGCCTTTTCGACTTTTTTGTGTTGCGCCCCATGTCCCTCAGCGTTGAAGGAAATTCTTGGTCAGTTTTTGCGCGTGTGGGCAGCTTTTTTTTTTTTTTTTTTTTTTTTTTTCCGTCCTTTTTTTCCCCCCCCCCCCCTTTACGTGACTGCTGTGCCTCCCTAGCCTGATTATTTTCCCCAGATGCCCTCCGACGTGTGTTAGTCCCCAAGGAGGGGGGAAGGATCAGCTTTCTCTATTTCCTCCCTTTAACCCTTCCTTTTACGTATGGGAAGTTCCCTGTCCAGACCTCTTGATCTCCTTCAGGACCGTTTTTTTCGCCCTAGGCTCGCCAGAAGTTTTTTGTAGCTTGGCCTCTTTTTCTTGGCCCCTCTTCTCCTATTTTTCCCTATCCGTTTGAAGCTATCATTACGACGTAATTCTCATCTGTTTCATCTTCATTTTGTTTTTTGAGATATTCCTTACCAGGGCCGTTCCTTAACCGTGGGAGGTTCCTCTCCTGGAGAGGACGATCAGGGGCCAAGCAGACTTGAGCGACCTTTTGTGAAGCCCCTTCTTAAGGGCCCGCTTCTTACTCCACTTTCTGCTCGTGGCCCCTGCCCCCCCCCCCCTTGCCCCCGGCCGGGTCTGGGGAAGGCAGGGCGCTTCTTCGTTGTTTCGGCAAAGTAAAAAATGTTCTTCGGGGCTCTGTCGTCATCCCTGTCGAGACTTTTTAGGTATTTTTGTTTTTTTCTTTTTTTTTTTTTTTTTTTTTTTTTTTCTTTCCCTCCCCAACCAGATAGGGTCCTCCTGGGTATCGTCCCTTACAAGTTCCAGGTCCTCACAATCTCACAGAACAGGGGGGCTTTTTAGGCATTTTGAAATCTCAGAAGTAGGAAAGTCCTTTGATTAAGTTCCATCTGTTTTTAATTCTAAGACATAGTCCGGTACACGGTGTTGTTTTTGAACTGAGGGTCCAGTCGTTGGATCGCCTTTCCTCGGTGCTGATGTTGGTGGGTTTTTCTTTTTTTGGACCCCTCCGTTGGCATTTTAAATAGGGGTCATGCCCATTTTTTTCATGGTTCCGTTCATCATTCCCTTCAACACGTCAACGTCACCCCTGGATTTCTGGGGGGGACGCTTTGTTGGCTGTTTCTGTTTTTTGTTCTTCGCAGAGCCTGGTGATTTTTTTCTCTTTAGGTACCTTTCCGTCTTTCTTCCTTTACTCCATTTTTAAGAGTTTACCGTCCAACAGATGGAACCTTTTTCCCTTAACCCGCCTTTTTTCTTTTCCCCACGACCCCCTTGAATGGTATTCAAATTCTCAACTCCACAAGCAGGGTTGGAAAGGAGGAGTTTCGGACCGGGTTTGTACAAAAATTTCGGTGTTTGGGGGTTTTGACTTTCAGTAGGTGTGTTTACGCTTAATCAGGGATAGAACACCATGTGTTGGATCTGTTCGGCGAATTCGCAGGGCAGGGTAATCAGCTCTTTCTCTTCAGGGTCAACCAGAACCAGAGGCCATTGTTGTGGAAATTAAATAAGGCCCCTTAACACATCATCAATCTTTTCTCTCACCTTTCCCCCCGTCCCTCTAAACGCTCGTATTCTTCATCCCCCCATCATCCCCCCTCTCCCTTCGGCGTTCGTCTCCACTCTCCTACTGTCCCGCTTCTCCTTTCACCCTCCTCTTCTTTCACCTTTGTCGTCTTGTTTTGGAGGCGTTACCTGCTGTCCCGCTTATTTTCGCTTTCCTTTCTCGCTTGTCCCTCTTTCCAATAGTCGTCCCGGGCGCTGCGTTCACCCGGTTAGTGGGATCGGAATTGCGTTGTCAAAGTGCCTTCCTCCCTTTTTTTTCGTTCACAGTCCGTACGTTTTTGGATTAGTGTTTTTTTTTCAATGACGGGACCACTTTTTTTGTCCGCGGTTCCCCCTCTTGATTAGCCTATTCAACAATTCATTCTAGTTATTTGTTCGCCTTTTTCTCACGACCCGCATTTTCCCCCCCCGCGCCTGAGGGACAGTTACTATTTACAGTTCCTCCCGCTGGCTCTCCTTCATTTTACATTTGTTTGCCTGGTGTTTCCGACTCAAGGCTTACCCAATGAGCGCCTTGTCCTTCTTCTTATTAGTGATCCCTCTTGGTGGTAAAGCATATCTTTTCAGACGTTAGGAGAGAAGGTCGTCGTACCAAAATTACTGCCGGGTTTTTTTCTTTTCTGTTTTTTGGTTTTTGAACTCCTTTCATTACCCTTTAATATTCTAGGAGATAGATTCCGGAATCCTTGCCTTCGGGATGCGTCTTGCGGACGATACTGGTTCCCTCTTTTTTAGTCTTTCATTGAAAGGAAATAACATGCTTCCCCCCTTTTCGAGGCGTTTTTCTCCCAGTTGTTTGAGTGGTTCCAATCGGTCCCTCCCGCTATATAAAGGTAGCCTTTTGTCAGGATGCCTGAATTGGCTTTTGTGGTCCCCTAAGTAGCCGTCTATTCCGGTCGTCGACCATTTTTTCCGATGTGTCTTCTTTTACGGTTTCCTTCTTTTTCCCCCCTATCAACTGGCACACGGCTCTTATGGTATGCGGAATGATGCAACTGACACTGTGCCGGTCCCCCTGGCTTTCCCTTTCCCTCACAGTATTCTTTCGGCTAGTGTCCCCCTAGATACCCCAACCCCCCGCCGGCCGCTCTTGCGTTGTAGTCCTTTTAGTTTTGTAAACCGTCCTTGTTTCTAATTTTTTTTGGATTTAAAATTCTCCCCGGGGGCGAAAGTGTTCGAGCTCGGATTGTGACAAGTGGATCTCCCTGCCCCCTTCCCGGGTCGGGGCTCTTTCCAGATGTTCACCCTCTTTCCGGTCGGCCGGATTGGGGATTGTTTATAAAGGGTGGGGACTCGCGTAAATTACCCAACCAGAAAAGATATGAACCTTTCTTTGACTAGGCTTTCACATTTAAATCTCAAATGTGTTATTCGTAGGCTTTCCTTTCTCTTGTGTCTTTTTTCCAGAAGAAATAGGAGTAATGTACCTTTAAAATGCCTAACGGCTCTCACCCCTTTCGAGCGTTGTGCCGTAGGCAGGACCCGTTGCGTCTGCTTTTTACTTTTGGTTTCTTTGAGGTGTTTGTTCTACGTACCCGTGGTCTTGTCTGGTCAGCACGATTTTTTTTTTCCCCATTTGAATTCCCGTTTTGTCATTGATCTCCTGTTTCTGGCGTCCTTTAAATCGTCGGTGAGTTGCTGATTATTGTTATACTTCTGATCTTCCCTTAACCTTGGGCACATCCGGAACTTGCTTTTTTTTTTTATTCAAACTGTCTCCCCGGACCGCGAGAAACACATTTGCGGACCCTGTTTCCAGGTTGGAAACTGCCTCATTTCTTTCTCCTTCATCTTTGACCATGTTTTTCCCCACTGGATCGGCGTTTCCGGCGTCTGGGCCGACTCCCCGAGGTATGAAACCCCCCCCCCATCTCAAATTTGTTCAGGCACCCCCGGGCTTCCGGTCCGCCATCCGTGGTGTGTCTTCAAAAAGGTGATCCTATTTTTCAGGTAAGTGTGGCAGATCTAACCCAGGTCCTTTCCCTCTTCTTGAAGGAAATGCGTTGGTCCTTTTTTTCCCTTTTAAATCTTTTCTTGCCTCGTCGTACCCGTTCAGTTTTAGCCCTGGCGAAACCGTGCATTTGCCACACCAGACGGACAGTTTATTTTTTGGGCTAGGGCCTTTTTTCCCCCTCACTTTGCTTGGCCCTGTTGGATTTTTTTTTTTTTGGACGTCCCCCCGGGGGCCAGATCTCTGCTCTGTTCACGGGTCGTTATTTCTTTAAATTGTTTTTTCCCCACGGGCTGCTCGGCGCTGTAGTGATTGAAGCTTGCTTTTTGTTGGCCCCCCCATTGGTTTTTTTGGTACGTCAGCAGGTTCTCCTCTTTCCCTCCAGCGGACCGGGGGGTTCTTTTCTATAGTTTACCACTTTCCCATTTTCCATTCTTTTCCTTTTTTTGAGAGTATTTTTTTTTTCTGCCGATGACCCCCTCAGCCCGGCTTTTTGCGCATCCTTATCCCTGCTTTCTTTTCCCCAACTACGTCCTTTTTTTCCTGCCACGCATCATTTTTCCTATCTGTACTCTTGCTCTTTGGACCGGAGCGGGCGTTTTTCCCCCCCCCAGTCGGTCGAGTCAGGCATCTCGACTTTTTTTACTGGTCGGACTTGTTGCGGGGTGGCCTCGCGTTCCCTCCTCCATGTGGGTCAGTTTTTGCTTATTGGGAGTATTTTGATGGAGCCTCTCATTTGGGCCTTCCCCCCCCCTTTCGTGCCCATACGACTGTTTGGCAATCCTTGCCTTTACGCCGTCGGAATCCTACCCAAGGGGGTTTTTTTCCTCTCTCGGTCATATTTCCTGGGGGGAGCCCTGGTGTACTTTTCCTTCCCCGATCTTTTTTTTTACTGCAGGGGTTTTGTTTCTTCAAGATTTCCGGTCAACGTTGGGGTTGGTCGTTTTCTGATTCGTTTTTTTTTTTTTTTTGACGTCCTGGATCAGTGGCCCCCCCCCCCCACCTTCCTGGCCCAAACATCAAGCGCTTTCGGAGTTTGATGTGATGGTCATCTGTCCGATCCCGGTATTTTTATTTGTTGAAGTTTGGCTTGTAATTCTCGGCCCCACCCCTTTGGGCCTGTTTTGGATTCCGTACGGCTACAGTTCTCCCCCCTGATTTTTTTTTGGAATCCTCTACCTGGCCCTGAGGCTCCGCCAGGGGATACGTTGGTCCTTAAAGGTCGTCCCCCCCCTTGACGGGTCAATGATAGGCGGTGTATTTCCCCCCATCCCCAACCTCTTTCTATGACTTTTTTTCCTACCCAAACCAGGTTTTTCCATTTCCTTTTTCTCGTTAAGCTCCTCGAGTACTGGTTCTGAGGGTGTCAGGGTTCCCAAACTTTTTTTGAGCGCCAGTGGACTGACTTATCTCCTTTTTACACTAGTTGTCTTTTTTTTTTTTGATCTTTCCTTTTGCCGCTGTCTCGGGATTCCAGGTTCTTGGTGAATACTACCGGGGCCCCTTTCCCCTTTCAGTTTACCCCACTTTTAGTTTCCCACTTCTTTTCATGGTCTTTTTTTGATTCCCTCCTGGAGCGGCTGGGGCGACTGGGTAGTGTCTGTTTCCGGCATCGGATCTTTTCTTTTTTTGTTCATTAATAATTTCTTCCCCTTTCAAGTCACCGTGAATGTTCCTTCAATAGTTTTCCCCTCACTTGTTGGCACTACACACCTGGACGGGCCCCCCCTTTTCTCTTTGGTGGTTCGAGACTAGTGTGCTTTCCCCACCAACGATTTCATTAGTTCTTTCCTGGTTACATCCAAATTTTTGCAATTCTCTTTCCTGGTAGTAGGTGGACTCTCTTTGAAGATTGTTTTTTTTTTCTTCCCACCCCTGGGACGTCCCTTTCCATTTTCCTTCCAGCATGGCCGGCCCGGTCCCCCCAAAGAAAGATCTCTTCTTCCCCCTTCACACTCTTGCATTGCTTTTATTCTGCTCAATTATGCACCCCGCTTCGCCTACCAGTGATCTGTCTCTTTCACATTCAGCCCCCCCCCATGCGGATTGTTCCGTGATTTGGAGGCGGTTCCCGTTGGTTTGTGGCATACCACCTTTTTGGGGCGCTCACCACCCCACTTCTTCCCTTTGAAAATGAAGCGTCGGTCTCAGATAGGCAGTACCTTCGACGCCCTGCCTTTTTCTACCCAATGCAGCTCCATCATTTGATAGTCGAGAGAGATTTAGTTCTATTTTTTTCACAGGGTTTTGGTTTTCCCTCCCCCCCCCCAGGGTTCTGGCATAATTTAGACGTCAGGCGGCGTCGGTCGTCACAGCACACTAACCCCACTTTCTTCCACGACCTTTGTTCTAATCGAGCATGGTGAATTACCATAGTTTCCCCGTGCTGATGGCGCTTTTTCTTCGGACTTAAATCTCGTCCTTGGGATTATGCAACGTTGATGTCACGGATGCTGTGTCCGCACGGGTGTTTTTGAACCTTTTTAGATTAACCTGCCCTTCCAAGTCGAGCCCCCCAGCCAGGCGCGTGTACTTTCCTTTTTTCAGGTCAAGGCCAGCCAGTTTAACCTGTCAGCCGTAATCCCATTTTGTTTTTCCTTTGGCAGGCAGATGTTTCACTCGTACCTCGTCGGTACCGAAAACTTCCTGTGGCCCCCCAGGCACTGGTATGTGCCCCCTCTCCCTTATTCTGTTAACTGTTCCCCCCCGTATGCCCGAGGTGTACGGTGGTTAACCACTTTTTTCGAAAATAACGTAGGATTGCCAACTTGTCCCCCCCATTTTGGAGGACCCCCGGGTTTGTCGTTTGGCGACGCACCCTTCTGGCAAACCCGCGGTTTGACGTTTGTCCAAGCCGACTTCAGGACGTTTTTCTTAGATTCCGGCCGGCTTCCAGAATGTACTTTTTCCTGGTCAGCTGACTTGAAACGCGTTGCCAGGTTGGTTTTCAGCGGCTCTGTTTGTGTTTTGGTGCGCTGTAGTACTGTGAGGTCCCCCTTTTTGAGCCAGGGCTGTGCGCGGTTTGCCACGGTCGTCTTTTTTAGGCCCTGTAAATTGTTTCTCTCAAGTGGTTTTTGCCCTCCTGGCCAGAGGGCGTGGTCAAAAAACCCAAGAAAGCGACGGGCAATCCCTCCAGGGTACCCCCGTTCCTCCAATGTTTCCCAGAGTGGTCTCGCGGTAGGCTGTAAGCATTCTTCAGAGTCCTCTACTTCCCCCCCCTCAATCCCCCCCTTGTGCTTCCAGTGAATTTTCAAATTATTTGGGCCTCCTTCCCAGAGACCCTTTGAGCCGAATACCATAGCCTTATGCAACCCCTTTTTGCTCATGAAGGTGATTGCCCCGTGCCGAACTTTGTCTTAAGAGCCCGTCGTACGGTCTGAATTTTTCTAACGGCCGGTTGATTGGGTGTGCCAGGACACACCCAGTCTCCTTGCGCGTTTTGTTGTTTGATACCTTTCAAGGGCCCTATTGTTTGCAGTTCCTTCCATATTCCCTTCTTTCCCCGGGATTTTATTTCTTTTTCAACCCAGCGTCTTAGATCATCTATTTCTCCTTTAAGTTGTTTGATCTTTGGAATTCCCTTTTGGGGGAGGACCGTTGACGAGGAAGAGTCCATGTTTCCCCCCTTGACGTCGGAAAGGGGGTTTTGTCTTTTTTCGAACTTTCCTTATTGGAGTCAGCCAGGGTCCGGGGAGCCTATAAGAGGAGTTCCCCTGCCCAGATTTTAACCCCGTCCGTGCTTCCTGCAGTTCCGTGTGAGGACGTAAGTTCGCTTTCCAAACTCTTGATCATCATTAATGTGTTTCTTTCCTGGAGTCGTCGCAGGCCTTTCAAAAGAGTAATCATCCTGTAGTATTCCCTTAATACGTACGACCGTGTTTCCCTCCTGTTGAATACCAGTAAAGACGTTTAACCCCCGTCCCCCCCCTCACGCTGTCAGGTTGTCTTACTTCTTGAGTTTTCGACTAACGTGTGATGTTTGTTTGTGCAATGGGTTCATTTTCTGGGTTGACTTTTTTTTTAATAGGGCTTTTCCATTCCTGTTAGTTTTTTCACCCCAATACACACCAGGGCCCAGTTCTTCACTGAGTCCGCAGTGCAGGTACCTTTGCTTTTATGCGGTTCCCCCTTGATCTCTTGTGGACCCGGTTCCAACGCCTCCCCCCCGTTCCTTGTTAGTGTGCAAACGATGGTCCCAAGTGAACGGGCCCCACCCCCCTAACGTCTGGCGGTATTTCTTGTTTCTTGTCCCCTCAACAAGGGTCGTCAAATTTTGTTTACTCTTCATTTCCCCTCGGGTGGCACTGGGCCTTGCTGTTCGATAAGCGGGTGGAGCCTGGGTTCACTTTTTCCATTTTGTGCCTTTCCCTTTTTCTTTTTGCCGGTTAACAAGGGTACCGTGGCCGTAGGTGATGTGCTGTTTTATTCGCCTAGGCTTGGCACCGGATTTTAAATGATTGTTCCCCCCCGTTCGTTTCGGATCAACCCGTTAACCGTGGAAAAAACCTAGAAGTTTTTTTTCGATGTCCCGTCCCTCTCTTATCGTTTTGCGCGGCCGGCAAAGACGGGGACCTGGCCTTTTTCGAAATGGCTTTTACCTCCTGACTACCGCTCATTTGAACCGCGGTGGTAGTGACTTTTATCGAGCTCTTTTTTTTTTTTCGAACCGAAAAAGCAGTTGACCTTTTCTTTTTTTAACCCGAAAGCCATTTAGAGATCTTCCCCGAGACCCCCGGACATATAATCCGGGAACGGGCGCACTGGTTTTCCCCTCTCCCCCTGCTCTCGTCCCCCCTGAACAAGATCCTTTCATCATTATTGGTTGGTTTTTTATTCAATCAGTTTTTTTTTGTGGTCCCCCCCTGTTTAGTTCGTTGTGGCTTCCAGATTTGTTTTGCTTCCAGCATCTTTACCGACCGTGAGTCACGCTTACTATTTTTTCTGGCAGAGATGATGGGTTAATTTGGATAGCGGTAAAGCTCTTTAGAGATTCACCTTGTCCAGGTCCCCCACGTCGACAACCGGTCCTTTTTTTTTTTCATTGGTCCGGTCTTGCGTTGTGTTGAATCTCAATTCATGTCCCCTTGCCCGTAGTGTCGAAATTGTCCCCCCTCCCACGAAATAGTCCTGCGGACGTATATGATTCATCGTTCCCCCACGGCCAATTGAGTACGGCCCCTTTACTTCTTGATTCAGCATTCTTGGGAGGTGGTGGTTAGAGGAATTATTACTTTTTCTCTCTGTTTGCACCGGATGGAAGTGTTCAGTTTTTTTTTCTTTTTTTGTTTTCAGTAGTGACTGAGAAGTACTCTTAGACTATCCCCATACCTAGACGGAAGCTCAAGCGTTGTTTTCTCCTTACAGCCCGTAGAAAGTTTCACCTTTCTCGTGAGGGGCGTCCCTTTCTTATACCGCGTTTTTCCCCAACCCTTCCTTTGGCTGGGATTTTCCGTTTGGTTTTTGCTTCGGTAAAACCGAGTGTTGGCTTTTTCCTTTCCCTTTGAGCCCCCCTGCCACCATTCGGGTAGCGTGAGGACCTTTTTTCCCCATTGGCTCGGACTTTTGCGGCCCTTGATATAGAGGCCCCAGGCGCGGTTCTCTACGATGCCCCCCCCCCTTTTTTTCACCGTGCGCAAGTTTTTTTGCAGGCTCGTCCATGCTATAAGTACGACTGTCGTATTACACGCAAGTTTTCCGTATACAGATTAAAGTTTTTGAATATCCCCCCTTTTGTAATTAGTAGACATTCGTTCTCCTTCCCTTTTTATCTCCTCCCCCCCGAGGTCGTGTAGGTAAGGTAAACCCTCCGGTCAGTCTTTCGGCGCGCGGCGTTCGGGCCGTTGCAGCCGCTTTTGATCGTGTTTTTTACCCCGAGGTGTAGGTATTTGTGAGCCCGGAGATTTCCGGACCTTTTTCTTTGATGGTCTTTTTCTGAACTTTTCGTGCGTAGGCGCCCGCTCATCAGAAACCCCACCCTACCCCTTTTTTTTCCGGGCGGGTTTTAGAGGATTTTTTCCTTCCTGATCTCCCCGCCCTTACCCTTTTTGTTGGAGTTTACAGTGGGGAAAAAACTCGTAGAAATCTCTCACACCTTTTTGCCCCAACCAAAACGCCGGAAGGGACCTTTCCGACCCCCGTTTTGGTAAACTGCAAACACTGCTCCCCCATTATTCCGACATGTGATATAGGTTGACTTGGGGGTCCTCTGGGTTGTCCTCTTTCTTTTCGGTTTGGCTGTCCGCCCGAGTAACGATAAACACATTGGATGCTCTCCCTTTTTTTACCCAGCTGGGGCTTTTGCACAGTGTTCCCACCCCCACCGGGTACGGTCTTCAGAATCGTGGGTGGCTGGCCTTGCGGCGCTTCCTGCCTTTTCCCCTCCCCCATGTTACGTGTCCTATTCAAACCCTTTCCTTCGCATTTCCTTTTGTGCGTTTTCCCCTAGTGTAGTTCAAAACGTTTTCCCTTTTCCCCTGGTTTTGAAACAGCTCACGGTTCCCCCTCATGAGAGGGGCTTGAAAAGCCTTCGTTTTTCCCGACTTTTGGCCCTAAGGATGGCCTCCCTTTCCCCCTGTGTTCCACCCGGGTCTTTGCGGAAGAGGACCCGCGACCCCCCCTTTTTCGTATTGACCAGCTTCTTTTTCTGTTTTCGGTCGGCAGCCGGACGCTGGTCCACCCCAACTGGAGCCTGCTTAGCGCGTCAGTCCAACCTGCACGGGGTTCCCCGCCCCTTTTTGACCGGGTCGCCTTGGTGTCTTCTTTCTCGACATCCACCTTGCTTCCCCCCTTGGCCCGGTCGTGTAAATTCGGAGTTAGGGACCTGTATCTATCTTTAATACTCTTGTGTTGTGAGAGATTTTTTTTTTTCCTTTCACGGACCGGATCACCTTCCCCCCTTTTTTCCCCTCTATCCTCCCCCTCCTTCTTCCCGTGTGTACAAACAACATACGGGCCCGATGCACAAAGAAATCGGTCATCGCCTTCCAGTGTTTCCCCCTTTTGGCATTTTTTAAATCCCCTTCTTCGCTTTTTGGAGGCAGATCGCGAGGGCCCCCCCCTTTTTGGGCAGAATCTGGGACTTTGGGTCGGGCGCGTTCCTCATGCCCCAGTTTTTCCCCAGTTCGCCCCCCCTTCAAGGGTCCTGTCACTTTTTCTGGGCCGTCGCTGAGGTGTGCGCTCTTTTTTTCAGGGTATCGGGAACTTTTTTCACTTCATCCATGGGGAGTCGGCAGTCATCGCCAGGGGTTCGGTAGATCGCCTCCGTTACTTTTTTCTTTTTTCCCCTTGGCTTTATGCTTTTCCGTCTCCCCACCCTCTCGGCTGTTTTGAGGGGGCAGGGCCGGAATTTCACAAGAGAACTTTGTGCCGAGACCCCCCCAGATTCCTCCTTTTTAGTTCCGGACCGCGGTCTTCCCCTCCCCGCATCTGGGTCTTTCCCCCCCGGGAGGGCCCTCAAAGTTGGAGAACGCGTTCCCCCCACTAATTTCTGCCTTGGGGTTTGTGCCCTGCGGGTCCCCCGGGATTCCCCTCGTCCTTTTTACTTGTCGACCCAAGGAAAATTCGCTTCTATACAGGTGCTTGAAACTTCCAAAGGTCATTTTGGATAAGTTCTCTCTTATTCCTCCTACCGCCTGCTAAATGGCGGGAAAGGAAGTTTACTTTTTGTGATTTAGCAGGATTTTCTTCCCCCTCCTGTGACAAATTTCTCCCTTGCCCATGGCGAGGGGGTAGTGATCTACAAAACCTGATTCCTGTTTTTCCCCCTTCCTGGACTAACCGACGCTGCCTCTTCTCGCGTTGGCCCTTTCCGGCCGTTGGGAGGTTATCCCTCCTCCTCGATGCTAGAGTTTTGGGAAGGAATTGTTTGCCGTTCCCGTTTTTTTCCTGAGCAGCCGGCCCGATTCCTCCCTACCCCCTCTCTTATTTACAGCTGGCTGGTCCTTCCTTAGGTTTTGCAGTTTTTGATATGTACACTTTTCCCCCTCGATTTTTTTCCCTGGTGACGTGGCCGATCGTCAGCTCTGCCTGTTTTTATATCCTGTTCCGTCAACTCTCTCTTCCTGAGGTCCCTGTCCGTCCCCGTCCCTGGTGCAACAGGTGAGCACTGTGGACCGCCCCCCCCCCGTTTTCCGGCCCGGCGTACCCACCTTTCGTGATTCGCTGGGGGGTCTTTTGGGTGACCTCCTCTGGCCCGCTTCCCGCCTATTAGTGACTTCAACGCCTGACCGGTCTTCTCCTTCGTTTTTAAATTGTGTTATTCTTTGTTTTTCCATGTCACGGACCTTCCCTCTCTGCTCGTCCCTACTCCGTTCCATTTCGTGTCCAGGCGGCGGTTTTGCCGGCCAGAAAAGCCGTCTAATATGCTTTTCTCCCACCCCCCCCCTTCCCTTTTTATTAACCCCCCTCTTTTTTCCTTTCCCCCCTGGATCCCGACCGCTTGGCCCTGATTGACATTGATAAGAAACGGGGCGACAGAGAGATAAGGGGCTGGGCCTTCCTTCTTGAGATTCTGACATTGACCCTGTCTTCCCCCCACCCCACCTAATTTTCAATGCGGCACTCAATATATTGCCCAGTTCCGGCGCCGTTTTCCTTTTCAACCCCCATCAGTCCCTCGCCAATATGTCCTTTCTGAGCGTCCCTTCTCTAACAGTGTTTAATGTCTCACCAGCAGCCTTGATCCCTAGAAAGAAATCACGAGTTGTTTCCCCTGGCCTCTTCTTTCCCCCACCCAGTCCTCGACAACAGCTTTTGGAAGACGAGGTGGAGTAAATAGCCTTTTCTGATGATCCCTGTTCTTTAAGGTGGCGTTGGATTCTTTAGTTTTCTTATTCCCGAGCGCGGTGACCGTCCGCGGGAGGTCCGGCTTCTTTTCTCTAATCAGGTTTTTTCCCCCACTTCTCCACCTACGTCCCCCGCTCGTTCTTACCCAGCCTCGCGTGGGGTCTCATCCACTTTCCTTCTTCCATTTTTTTGCGTTTGCCTTTTCCCGCCTTGCGCGCCTTTTAGGCGATTTGACGGGGTCTCCAAGATGGTTTCCCTTTTGATCGTATCCTCCCCTCCGTTTTTCTTTTTTCCCCCCAGTCAGTACCCCCAGGTGCCATTCCGCCGGAAAGGCTGCGGAAAATTGTCACCTCCCGTTCTCCCTCTTGGCCAAGATATCTTCACCGCAAGTGGCGGGACCTTGCCAGCAAACATTTTTGTGCCCCCCATTTCTCCTGTTCACCCCTGCCCGTCATTTCCCCCTGGCCGCCACAATATTTGTGCAGACCCCTCACGATGACCTCGTTTGCTTTGGCCGAGGTTTTGCCGATCCCCCTTCCCCCTTGCTTTTCTTTTTTACCCCCCCCGCGGTACGGTGCGTGGTCGGCTCCACCGGTAGGGCCTTGGCCCATTTTGTTTTTTTTTTTTAGTTGTCCCTTGCTTAGTCCCCCCCTCCTTCCCGTGCCCAGGGAGGCTCGGGGCCTGGGCAATTTTATGTGTCCCCATGATTCACAACATTGTTTTGCATGCTTCCCCCTGTTTGCCCCCCCCCGCTCCTGAAAGAGTGCCACTTTGCACAAAGAGCCTGAAGGTTTTTGAAAATCGGCCCCTGGCCCCCTTCGCGATGGGCTTTAGGGCCATATGTAACTTATCCTCCTTCTTCGTCATTCAAGTGAGTACCCCGTCCCCCTCCCCACTGATCCAGTTTTCGGATTTCTGTTTTTTTTTTTTCCAGGGGCCTCGCGTGCGATCATGAGAGGACCCCCTTCAGATGTGAAAAGCTGTAGAATGAATCCATCTGAGCCTCTCCAATGAGCCTTCAAGGTACGTCTGGCCTGACCCCAGTTTTCGGAAGAAGGGAGATTTATCAGCACTGATCCAAGGACTTTTTGACTTGGGGGACTTTTTTCTTTTTTGGCTCTTTAGTGCTCTACGTCACCAAGTGCCCCGGTCTCTAAAGTTAGTATTTTTTTGCAGCAAGATCAGCGGAAGAGTGAATTTATTTTTACTTTCCCTGTCCCCCTTTTATTGCTTCGTGAATTAAGTCAACTTCTTCTTCTACCTACCTTTACCCTTTTTTTTTTGGATTGATTTTTTAGTCCCAGGTTCTCACGGGTCCTGTCCCGGGGTCAAGTGGAAGATGAGAATATTGTGGACTGGTAAAGAGGGCCGCGCTGGACTTATGATAGATTGCGGAAGAGTTGACGAAAGCAAGGTAACCCCGGTGAGCCCATGTTTGCTGTTACACGGCCAAACCTTACCCCGGACCCCCCGGTCCTTGAGGTACTTCCGGTTTTATACCTGGTCTCAGTTTCAACTGCTCTTTTTAGACCCAAGTCCTTTGTTTAGGTGTAATTTGCTTGTCGCCTGGTCATTGTCGCCTTTGTGTTGTTCACTTTTAACTGTTCGCTCTGGTAAACGTGGTTTTTAGTGCGTCCTGCCATCCCCCCTTCACGTCCTTGTTTGGACTTCTCATGTATTGTCGTTTGGACGGATCACTTCCTTGATGTAGGCTACTTTTTCGGCGTCCCTCCCCTTCCCTGCTGGACAGGATGGCTATTCAAGGTTGAAACCGTTTTAGTGAAGTTGGGGAATATCTACTTTTTCTGTTTGCCCCCATTTGGCCTGGCTGGTGGAATTTTCAATATAAGCATTTTTATTTCCCCCTTTCTTTGGGCCCCCCATCACTTGTTCAGTTCCACATCTCACCTGGAATGCCCTTTGGAAGTCTTTTTTTGGTTTCGGATTTCTTTTCCATTAGGTTTTGTTTGGGTCCCCCCAACCTTTTCTCCCCACCCGCGCATCACCGATTTGAAAGTACTAAACTCACAAAACTCGTTCCCTCTCCATGGGTTGTTGTTTTCTCCCCTGCCCCCGACACCGATTCCTGCCCGTTATGTTGGGGGTCCTCAACATTATTCCCCCTGATGGGGCAGTCACCAAAGCATGAAATTTGACTCCGAGAGGATTTACGGTTCCCCGCTGCTCCAAGCCTTGACTTCACTACCTGTGGGTGGATTTTAGTAAGACCTTAACTTTCCTTCCACCGGTTCCCCCAGCTTTTTGTCGGTCAACCGAATCACCGCCAGCAGGGACGTGACATGTGGACCCACACTTTTGGCTTTGCGATTTGGGTTGTACACCCGTATTTGATTCCCTTCTCGGTCCCAAGTTCGTTGATGAAGGAGGCGTGTTCACTAGTTTAATTCCAACCCTGTTTTTTCCGGTCCCCCTCCCCCCCGTCCTCATGTTAACAAGTAGATCTACGGTGCGGGTCACACCCATGGGTGCTCCCTTCTCGTCCCCCTTCCCCCCTGTTTTTTTTATTGGTTCCGGCAGTGAGGTCCGGTGTAGAACTTTTTTTTCCCTGATGTTGCACGTCTTTTTGTCACCTGGCGATTCCGCTTTTGTACCCGCACCCGCCCTCCTCCTTTTCCATGCTCGGCCCACCGCCTTCTACGACAGGAAAGCTCAAATTTCCCTAAGTCCCCCATTTCATAGTTCCCCATGATACCTGCCCCCCCCTCTTGAGCTAATGCGGTTAGGGCGGCTCCTTTTTTTCACCCATAAGTAGACCAGGGGGTTTACCCCCGGCCCCCCATGGAGTTTTCCGGTGATGGGACCTATGACCCTACTTTTTTTTTCCTTTTACCCTTTCTTGTAGTGTGACTTTTTTTTACCCTCTAGAGAACTAGGGAAAGAACCGTATTTTGCTGATGTTTTTAGAATTTTAGGGGACGCTGCCTTGAATATAGTTCCACTGATTCTCCTGTTTTCTTTTTTTGGGCCTCTCGGGCTTGTGTTGGTTGTGTTTCCAGGATTTGGAAGCAGCTTTTTTATTTCCTCCCCTCCTCTTCCCTTGCTTTTTTTTTGCTCTTTACATCCCTCAGGAAGTTCCTTTGTCCCCCATGGGCCACCCTCCCTTCCCACGGTCCCCGTTTTCGAGTGGATGACATAGAGAGCATTGAAGAGGGAGTGTTTTGTGTTTTTTGGTAGAATTACGATCCCATTGGTCCCTTCGTTTCCGGGCAGCTTGTATTTTTATTACAGGACCTGTTAGTTGTTTCTTTGTCCTCCACTTGCGTATCTCTTTCCCAATCTTCCCCCCTTTTTCCACTATTTTCCCTCCCGCAAGTTTTTTTGAGGAAGGTGGCCTTTTTTTTATCTGTCGACAGGTTGAAGTCCAGTTTTTGAAGTAGTGAAACTAGTTCCACCCCAACCCCACCCCCCCTCATTCCCCCCCCTACTCATCCTCCTTTTTATTGTTGTAGTTTCTGCCACATCGTCGCAGGAAACCCCTCTGGCTGTTGCGTTTTTTCCTTCCCCCCCCTTGAGCCCTCTGCACCATGTGGGTGCCCACCTTGACGGGTAGCGGTGAGCCTCAGTTCCGGAAAAGCTTCTCTCTGACCACCCCCTTTTGCGTTTTGGGCTTTCTCGCTCCCCCCGCCGTTTGGAACGGAGCAAACGTTGGATGCGGTCAAAAGTTTTGGTTAGGGAATCCCTTAAGGACCCCTTGAAGAAGCAGCTTCCCCCCTCCCAGCTTTTCCTTCCGTTCTATTTCCCCAAGTTCTGTCCCTATGCGGAATCCTCCAGCTGTCCTTTTCTTCCCCAGATTACTCCTTCCTGTCGTTCGCAGTCTCTTTCACTTTTACCGCTCTTCATTGGACGTTTTTTGTTTTTTGTGTACCTGGCACCAGGAGGTCGATTTTTTTTTCTTCCTTTTCGATGATCCTACTTCTTTGGTCGCGTTCTGTTGGGGGTCCTAATCATCGTTTTTTAAGTACGAGGCGCGTCTTTTTCCCCCCCCTGGTGCCCCCGTTCATTTGGGAGCGCAGGAGAAATTTTGTTGTCGGTCTAGCCCTATATCAGCCGACTTGGCGTTCTTTGGTCACCGACCGCAGGGGAAGTTTTCTTTGTTTATTCTCCTTTTTCCCTTTCCTTACTTGTCCCGTACTTCAAAAATTGTTCCCCAATTTGAAACCACGTGAGGAGGGAAGCTGATTCCCCTTCCCCACTTTAGGCACATACCTCCCCTCGTAAACCCTGTTTTTCCCCCTCTTTCCCCTCCCCCCCTCTTTTCTGGTTGACTCCTTTTTGCCTTGCGTTTCAAGGAGTGTGAATGGCGTGTTGTTTTGCTCACATGATCGGAGGGTCCCTGACTCCGAAACGATCCGTTTTTGTTATTTCGGGTCTGGAAATTCGACGATCTGATTTCCCGCTTTCCTTTTCCTGCCCTATCCGTTTGTTCCCTTTGCACTGAGAAGACCCTTCCTTTTTCATCGAGTATTTTCTCCCCTTTATCAACCCTTGGATCTGATTTTCCTTCCCCCACCTGGCCTTCCCTCCCACCCTTGACCGTAAGCCTTTTAACGCGTTTTCTGTTTCGTACGTGGGACGACAAAAGCCTTGACGGGTCTTTAGAGGAAAGACCCACGACATTTTTTCTACCTTCCCTTATAGAATCCCGTACCAATGCAACCTTTTTCCATTGAGGTTCAGTTTGTGTTCGCGAATAACCCTTTTACTTCAACAGTTTTTCCCCCCTCTTTTTTCTTTTATCTGGGACTTTCAGGGCCGTAACGCCAATTGTTCCCGACCCCAGTTCTTCGAGGTCGGCGGACATGGTAGAAAAAACTTGTTGGCCCTTACACGTTTCCCCGTAATTGGTACCCCCGGTCCCCCCCCTTCCCCCGTCCCCCCTTTTCATTCTTTTTTCTGTTCGGTTACTTTTTTCCGGCACAAGGTTTATTTTTCGAGCTTAGGAAGGTCTGCATCAGACCACCCCTGGTCATCTCTCTCTTTCTTACCCCGTGTTTGTTTTTTCTCTTATTTGGTTGTTTTTTTTTCGATGCCATGACACTCTCCCGGCTCGGGAGGAGTAGAGACCAATTCCAGGAGCCCCGGCTGAACATTTTTTGTCCCCATACCTGCTTGGGTCCCGCCCCCACCTTCCCTCAGTTTCGTGCGATCCCCCCCTCTCCCCTCCTCCTTTTGTGCTTGGTCACATGGCGGTGCTCGGTGTTTTCTTACCTTTCAGATCTTTTGAAGAGCTGGTTTTTTTTTTCGACTTGTTCTGCCTTGTCTCCGGGTCCCTCCCTCTTTTCCCGCCCATGCCAGGTGGCCTCCTTTCGAGGGGTTTCCACATTAAAGGTGTCCCCCCCCTTTTCTTTTTTTACTCCTACGCTGGGCTTTTTTTTTTCGCCACGTCGGCCCAGGTGGACCCTCTGTCTAACTTTTCAAGGGCTTAACTCCATTGAAGTTACAGGCCTGGTCTTCTTCCCAGCGATTCGACGGGTACGATACTCTTCCTGAATGACTTTTTCCTTTTCCCAGGCGAGCGGGCTGCGGTCCTTGCCGTTTTCCCCTCGTCCTTCCCCCCCCCTTTCTGTTTTTTTTTTTTCCGGCCGCCGGGTGTTCGAAATCCTTTCGCGACATGGTTGCACCCCCAAAGGTCGTTTCGCTTCTTTCCCCGGGTCGTGCAGGACCGCCCTGATTTTTTTTTGTGCTCACTTTTTGACGGGACAGCCCCCTGGCCCCGTTCCCAGGGGGTCCCCCTTACGCTTTCTTGAGCAGTTTGTGGTCCAATGGTTTTCCTTGTTTTTCACTTTTGTCCTGTCGACGTCTGTTTTTTTTTTTTACTGGCTACGGCGTTGTGTTATGTCCCCCATTTCCCAAGACGTATCCTCCCCCTTACTTTCCTAACCCGACCCGGTAGAATCACTCGATTTTCCATGTGTCCCCTGCGAAGAAAGTTTACGTCTGTTTTTCGTTTCTGACTGTCTTCTCTCGGACTTTTTCTAACATCCCATCGCCGTTGCCACAACCTTTTGTTAATGATAGGCTTCTTAGTACTTTCTTCACCCCCAAACCTTCTCCTTGATGGTCCCTCTAGTGACCCCCCCCCCGGATTTCCTCAATCTTCCCGGAGTACTGCACGGCGTTTGATCTCCCCTCGAGGTGTGTTCGTTTGTTTAAGGCCACCTACCCTCATCCCTTCTTTCTTCGAGTGTCCGACGACTTGACGTCCTAAGATCCCCATGCAGTTGGGGCTCTCCCGTCCTTCCGCTGTCGTCTTACCGGTCTTTCAGACCTTTTTGGGTGGCCTTACTTCGTGCTTTCGTGGACGTTGAGTAATTAAAGGTTTGTCTCCACCTGCGTGCGTCCCTTTTTCCCACTTTCCTGCACCAGGGGCGAGGTCGACCGTTTTCGTGTGAACGGGTTCCCTCTTGTGCACCGTCCTACCTCCCCTTTTCCCCTCCTTGTCTTCTACTTTCGTCCCCAGTGTTTTTGTTTTTCAAGGCTTAAAGGGACATGACCCGTCTTGCACATGCTCCCTTTGGCCGACCAGGTTCGGCCACTACGTCCTGCGTTTTATTTTTGCTCTTTGGTGACCGCCGTTTTTTTTTTTTTTTTTTTTAGCCGACGAACTCAAGAGGCACCCCAACACCTGTATTTTCGAGTAACATTTGATTCCCCCCCCTTCCCTCACAAAATTCGCTCTTTCCCCTTGGATGCAGGTCAATGAGATTCCCTTTTTGTTTCGCTTTGCTGTGTCTGCCCCCCCCGTCCTTCCCTTTCCCGTTCCCTCACAGCGCCGTGTGCGGACCGTCCAAAAAGGCCAATATCCCTCCCCTGGACTTTCGAGTTCCACACACCCGCTTCGATCAGGTTCGACCCGCTTTCATTCACTTTTTCTAGAAAGCTCCTTGATTTTTACCAAACTTGTAGTTCATGTCCTTCCCCCTCCCTCCGAGTTTTTAGCGTAAGGGTAACTGTTTTTTTTTGTTTCCAGACTTTGTGGTCACCCCTAAAGGGTGCTGAGACTGGCCACACAGCACAGATATTTTTGCTTTTTTTTTACAGGTCTGATCTTTTTTTTTGGCTAGAATCTGTTCCCAGTTGTCCCCCCCTTTTTTTCCCCGCCCGGATTGCTAAAAAATTTGCAAAGTACTTACCCCGTAGGGTCTCTGGTTCAGCTTTTCCCTCTCCCGTCAACTTGCGTTCCAGCTCTTGGTGTCCCCAGTTCAGGAAAGTGCTTCCCGGTAAGGAAGCCCTTCTTCTTCCCCGTCCCGCGGAAGTTGCCCCCCCCAGCCCGCTAATGGCAGGGTCTACCAACAGCGCCAGCGTGTTGTCGTTTTTGTATATTTTTTTTTTTTCACTTGTGAGAGGTGGTGACCGGTGTTTTTAACCTGGTGCTTTTTTCTTTTTATGTTTTGTTTCGTCCGTACTTCATCCTTCTTTTCCCCCCCTAACTTTGAAACGGTTGAGGAGTGTGATTTTGTGATTTTTTTCTGTTGTCCTTTTTACCCCCTAAGACCCTCCAACACTTTTTGATTGCACCGCGTCTTTTTCCCTGGCCTTTACTTCTTCCCTGCCGGGGGTCACAAAGCCCGGGGTAAGGGTGTCTGTCCCACCGGTCCTTTTTCCCCCCGGCGCCCCGTCCTATCCCCGCCCGCATCCATCTTTGTTGTACGGCGTCTTCCAGGGTTTTAAACCGATGGCACTTCCGTTTGACCCCCACCGCGTTCTTAGCGCCAACATGCGCGGTTTCCCAGCAGGCACTCCGGTTCCCCCATGCTTTGTAACCAGGCGAGGTGCGTTTCCCCACACTTAATCACTTTTCCCCGGTTGTCAAGTCCCGGGGCCCCCCCCTCTTCTTTCCATTTCCGATGTAGGCTCCTCATGTTTTTAACAGCCCATTTTGAGTGAAGGAAGTCGAGGGCGACCCCCCTTAGTGTCGGTTTCCCCTTGCAATTGGGCCGCCCCTCCTCCCTCGGTTTGCTGCCAGTTAACAGTCCTTCACTTTGGGCAAAGAGATTGCTTCTATTGGCTGCAACCTCCCCCTTTTTTGCCAGGATCGAGGTTTACCCGATTGTTTCTGGGTGCCCCTTTTATGACTGGTACACATTCTTTTTTCAGTTTTGAACGTCCGGTGTTTTGTTTGCCAACTGTGTTTCGTTGGGCCAGTCTGCGATGGCCTCTTTTTTTCGACCTGGCCATTAATAGCCCGGTGACACTTTTCCCGGTCCCTTGTTGGTCTGGGGAGGCTCCTTGTCACGAGGGCGGTTGCTTGTATGTGTTGATGGCCACTGTCTGACAGTATGTAGATGTCCCTTGGGACAGGACGTGTTTAGTTACCCCCCCCAAAGCAGCCCGCGGCACCTGTCTCTTGACCCCCCCGGTACCCTCAGGTCCGTTAAACAATGTGAAATTTTCTGATTGCGGGTTTCCTAGCCGTTTTTCGTTTCCTTACTTAAGAGTCAAAGTGTCTCTAACCCCCCACCGCACAACCCCTCCCCTGGCTATATCAGTTTGAATTAATCTTTTGTGTCCCTTCTCCGCGCCCCATCTTACCCAGCTACCCCTTAAGTTGTTCCCCGTTCTGCAGAATTTCCCTCCCTAGATAGCCTATGAAGCTCCTCCTGGAGTGGTGGATTTTCCCTGTTTTTGAAAATCGTTCCCCTGGTCCCTGGTACTCACGGTCCCTTCCTTTTTTGCTTTTCCGCGGCCCCCGTTCCGGTTGGCCGGGATGGTTTCCAGGGTGGCACGAACGCCGCAGGGATGGGGTCCGCGCCGTTCTGTTTCAGTCCCGACCCGTCGTGCTTTTCCGGGTCCAGCCTTCGGCTGTTTCTCTTCCGTTGGCTGCTTCTATCCATCTGACCGTATCCCCGTGACGTCCGGAGAATTCCTGGA
>Ga0179593_1333764_pt1 | contig 24043 bp, 34 predicted proteins | sample CZODoug2_1_08_16_FD_185931 | JGI IMG/M metagenome (GOLD analysis project Ga0179593, IMG submission 185931) | Vadose zone soil fungal communities from Angelo Coast Range Reserve, California, USA - CZODoug2_1_08_16fungal (PacBio error correction) | ecosystem: Environmental > Terrestrial > Soil >... | reverse complement strand
TTTTTTCCCCGACTTTCCCCCCATGCTTCTCGATGGGCCCGTCCTTTTTGCTACCTCCACCTTCGCCAATTGTCATCTGGTCTTCGCGGCAAGAGGTCATAGTTTTCCGTGTGAATTATAAAATGTGCTCTTCCTCTTCTTTTTGATTTCAACCTCCGGCGGTCCCAATTTCATTGTCCTTTCCCTTAAGTGGGTTCCGCAAGAGTGTCCTGATCAAGGGGAGAGCTCACCCCCTCTTTCCAAATCCTTGTTTTGTTAGTTTTTTTCGTTCCCCCCAGATGCTGTTTGGCTTTCCTAGTTTTTTTCAATCGTTTTAATCCGTCAATCTTTTTCCGAGGGCCGCGTGTTCCCAACTCCATTTCCGTCCTTCTTTCCTACTTGTTACTGGTTTGCGGGGCACTTTCTCTGTTCTTTTTGTAGTTTTTTTGTTTTGCTGACCCCCTCTCGGTTTTTTGTGCATGGTTTTTTTCTATAGTTTGTCGCGAGCTCTTGGCACCTTGACGGCCCCACCACTTTCTTTTTTTTGATACATCAATCTATGAGTAGTTCCAGCGTTTGGTTTACCTTGCCGACCTTCATGTAAAGGTTCAATTTTTTTTTCCCCCACCCCGTGGTCGGTTTTACCCATTTCGCACAGCGTTGTTGAGCCTACCTCCCCCTCTTCTGAATGTGCAGGAGACTTTACAACGTGCGTCCTCCTTTTTTTCGGGTCGCTTCCGCTCTTCAAACCTTTCCCTTAGGCAAAGGTTTTTTTTTTTTTTGCCTCACGGTTGAACAGCTTCATTTACATGCGGTGTTGTCGGGTGTCCCACTTCCAACCCCCATTCCCACTAAAGTCAACGCCTTTTCCCCTCCGCCACCAATTTCTTGTGCCAGGAATCGACTTTCTGCTCTTCCTCTCATTTTCTTTGTTTTCGAATTGTTGCCCTTCCCTCTTTACAGCGCTTTCTTTCCCCCTTGAGTTTTTGGTGAGCCGGACCCCAAACGCGCCGCCCCTTTTTAATTTGAGTGTTGGTGTCTATGTCCCTTGATTACCGTGCACACCGATGGCCCCACGTGTCACCTCCCACTCGATCCCAATTGTGGATTTTGCCCTCTTTTTTTTGTTTTTTTTTTTTCGACCCCTACTTATTCACTGGACCAATGCCCCTCTTTTGGACCCGTCTTCTGTATTATTTTTGTCCATTTTAGTTGTCCGTTTTGGTCACCTGCCTTGACCCCGTTTGATTTGATGTGTGTTTGTCCTGTTTCGGTGCCCTTTCCTTTGACTGAAAAGTAGCCTTTTTCCGACCAAATTTTCTTGATTCCCTTGTGTCGTTGTCGACACTTACGATTCCACCACTCGGTATTTTTACATCTGCCCTCGGGTGGCCCCCATAACTCTATTCGCTCATCTTCGGCCATTTGAGTTTACATTTGTTTGGACTCCCGTTCTCTCCCGTCAGAGTTTGCCATTTGACCCCCCGTTTTTACGAATTTGCCCGTTCCCACCCCTCCGCTTGTCCGTCTCCGTTTAAGTTTTGCGTCTCTTGGGTTTTCCAATCCCTTTGGCAAGAAGCTTTGAAAGCACCCTGGATCGGTTTAGTTTTCGTGTTGATATGGTCCACACCCGTTCATATGGAACTTCTGACAATTCCTGAAGGCAGGGAGAGTTTTTTACTCTTCCCTTTCCCCTCATTTTCTAACCCTAAGCGCGGACCTGGCCCCCATTAAGGATTGCCTTTTTTCCCCCTCCAGGTGAGTTTGAGAAATTTGCGTTTTGATGGCCTTCTTAGTCATTTCCCCTTCAAGCTCTTGTCGTCCTGTTCCTGGAAATCGTGGTCCATACCAGTGGCTGACAGTTCGGTGGCCCTCTTTCTCTTTTGACCCCCGCGCCCGGATAACTTTTCCTCCTGTTTTTCCGTTTGCTGAACATTTTTTGCATTCAACCCCGCCGTTCTTATTTTGTCTTTGGTGGCGGCTTGTCCCCTTTCTCTCCGTTTTTTTGTGGATGGCCCATTGTCGCCCTTGCGGTCTTTTTTTTTCGTTGGTTTATGCCACAAAACAAAATATCTTGTATGTCATACCACGTTTGGGTGTTTCCCCTCGTTATGTTTCTCATGTTTTGCTGACTGTACTGATGTTTTGCCTCTGCGCTCCACCTCTTGAGATCCTTCCTTGGCTGCGCCTTCCCCTTCCTTACTCGACCATTGGTCATCGGCGGACGTTTTTTGTTTTCCTGTAACACCCGATTTTTCTTTTTCGCTACTTTCCTAACACTGAAGCCAGGGCAAGAGGGGTGCCTTTTGTTCCTGGGTTTTCCGCGGTTTTCTCAAGGTCTTTTGCACGTGGCCTTTGTCCATTGCTCGTTTTTTGACCCCCCTCCTTGTCTGGAATCAGGCCGTCCCTCGCCCCGCTCGTTTTGCATCAACGACTTTCACACAGCCACCCCCCCCTGCACTGAGTATCCCTATTTCCATTTTCTCCGCGGCAGTTTCCTTTTTCCCTTTTTAAGTCCTGAAATACTTGGCCCCCCCCCGCGGTCTGAACAATTGCCCCCCCCCCCCCCCCTTTCTTTTTTGGTCAGTTGGGGATTGCGGCAAGCCGTTTTTGTTCTAGCTAGAAATGGACCCCCTTTCACCTGACCCGTTTGAGAACATTTTTTTTCATGGATTTTATTTTAAGGGCCCACCGCCCCCTCCAAGTTTTCTTTTTTTCCCCCACCATAACTTGGTTTTTTCCCCACTTGCGTTCCTTTTAGAACGAGGTGGTTGATTATCCTTTTCACTTTGTCTGCTGTTTGTCGCACTTCTTTTTTTTCATTTTTTCCCCCCCAACTTCTGAGTTCCAGACTACCTGTACTTTTTCAGTTTTTTGATTGCTGGATGTGGACGGACAGCAGTTGTCTATAGCGCCTTGACCTCACTTTGTTTTTAAACATCTTCTCGAGGTGTTCTTCCCCTCTTATATGCTGTCCGTGTGGAAGTTTTTACTTAATGTTGTCATTTCCTGCCTTTTGCTGGCTAGGGAAGAGGAGTTGCGGCGCCTGCTTTTTCCTTTGTCCAAGCTCTCTGTAATGGGTGCGGGCAACCGGCCTTTTATTTAGACTTCTTTACTCATTTTTAAACCCCCCACCCAAATAACAGCATAGTCTCTGCGCGTCTTGATGTTAGAGGCTTTCAGAAAATGGTGATCCCCTTCGTTCCCTTTTTTAAGTCTGTTTTGTACTCCCACCAGATGGGGCGTTTGTCCGATGCAAATTAGCCTTTATCTTTTTTCTTTTCTCCCCCCCTCCCCTCTTTTTGTTGTTGAGAAATTATAATTGTTTGACTCCTTCCAAAAGAACGTTGGGTGATTTCGCCCCCCGTCCTTGACTAGTTCTTTTTTCTACTACTTTCCTCTTTTTTCTCGTCGCGGCCCTTCGCCAAGAATATTGATGCTCGTCGTTTACTCTTTGTCCTTGTGATTTATTGTGGTTTATCGTACACCTCGTTTCGCCTGGAAAGTTTTCTGGACGGTTCCTCCACACCCCACTTCGGATGAATATTGAAGACGACCCCCTTCCTCCTTCTAAGCCGCTTACAGCAGCTTTTTCGTCAGCGATTCATTCAACTTTCACGGGCACGCACCCCACCTTTAGTTCCTATGATTCCCCCGTTTTCCCCCCCCACCGCGCATGGTACTTTTTTTTTCCCCCATTTCTCTCAGTCCCGAGATTTCCCTGCTCATGCTACTCCCTCAAGATGACCCCAGAAAGCCCCCCGTCTGCCACAACCCGAGAATGGCTGAATACGATCCCTTTTCTGGACAACCCAAGCGACGTTTTGGCGTGTGACTTCTCCCCCCCCTTGAGTTTAGACGATACGGGGACGTTCATTATTTTTGTTTGTGCTTTATTGGTGTCCGTTGTTGTCTCCAAATTTATTCCCCATTCGTGTCTCTTTTCCATTCCTGGCCGAAGTCGAAAGGGCGGATCTTCTTTAACCCCCGTTGTTCAAATCAGCTGCGTTTACCCCCGACCTTTTGGCCTTGTCTCACCGTGTTTTGTCCCGTCTCGTTCAATTACTCCCCATGTCTGCCGTGCGGATTTCTGTTCGATATTCTGCATCCGTTTGTCCCTTTGGGGTTTTAGGTTTACTTTTCGCAAAGAGTCCCCCCCCTGATTTTATTGATGCCTTGGCCTGCTCTGTAGTCTTCTCCGATCTAAAGGCCCCTCCACTTTGCCATCCATTGATCACTACAAAATTTGGGAACCCTTCTCCCCCCCCCCAAGTCAGGATTGCCTGGGCTCTCTCGATGGGAGGCATCGCTTTTTTCCCCAAATCCGTTTTTCTTCCAACCAACCCTTGCGCTTGCCCCTTTACGTTTTTTTCGTTCTTTGGACTGTAAAATGAGTGTCTTCGCGGCTTAATTTCGTCGAGTTTTCCCCGAGATTCACCACATAGTTTTTCCCCATTTGTCAAGGGAGCAGTTCTATCCCTATCTCCCCTGCAACCCATTCACGTGTTTTCCTTTGATACGCTGTTTGGACTACCCAACGAGAACCCCTTCCCTCTGGACTTTATTTGGACAAGATCGTCGATGTTCGGACGACCCTCAACGATTTTCGTCCTTTCTCCAGGCCACTGTTTTAAAAGCGCCAATTTTCCTTTGTTCCCGTTGTCACGTACCCCCCCCCCTTTTAGGGGCACCCCAAGGATGGACTCCAAATTTTACTTCCCCCGGGGTTCGATTCTTCGTGCTGTTTCTGTGGGGTGCCGGACCCCCCCGACTGAATTTCTCCTCCGGGTCAAAGTCACAGGTCCACCTTTCTTCCCCCAAGACCCTGGTTTTAGGAGCCCCCTTGCCTGAAGCCCCCGAACCTGTCTTTTGTTCTTTTGAGCGCTCTTTCCTCCTTTCCCCATTTTTTTGCTCTGATTGCGGCATTTTCCTCCTGTCCCTGATCTTGTAACTATACCGCGGGGAGGTTGTATTTGAAACCAATTTTTTTTTCCCCCCCCCTTTATGAAAACCCCAAGTTTTTTTTTTGCCGCCACTTTATTCCGAAGACCGCATTGGTTAACTTCTTTGTCAAGTTCAAATGCAATTTTGTTGCCCCTTCCCATTTTTTCGAAACATTCCCCTGGCCCCCTCTTCCGAGATCATCCGTCGATCTTCTTCCACGCCTGTTTCTATTTATGATTACGACATTTTTTCGGGTCGTTATAATTTGCTGAAACCCCGCCCGATTTTTTTTTTCTCGTTACTTTTCGGTTTCCCCAGTGAAAGCACGGGTGACGTTTTCGTCTTCACAGGTTTAACTACCAGGTGCCCCCCCCAAAAAAAGCTAACCCCCTTTCAAGGGAGCGGCCCCAACTATAAAGTTGGAAACACAATCCCTTTTGCCTGTTTCCCCCCATAATTCCTTCCCGCAAATTTTCTTTTGATTTTTTCTGCCGTCGGCTCACCTGAGATTTGCTTGCCACTTTTTCCCTCCTTGTATTTTTTTCCTTCAATCCCCCCCCCCCCCCCCCACAAATTGACTTGCACCCAGTGTTGCCGTCGTTTGTCCCCCTCCCTCCCTCCACTTGAAAAAGTCCGGACCTAGTGCCAAATTATCGACACCAACTTTTCGTATCTCTTGGCGAGCTTGAATTGAATTTTTCGGTCTTCGACTATAGTTGTCTCCTTTTCCTTTTGAGGTGGCGACGCCGAATGTTCTGCTCAGCCTTTTCGTCTTTCCCGCTGCCCTGTGCTTTCATAAGCCCGCCGGATTGCTTTTTCCACCTTCTGATGTAGTCCTTTTCCCCCGGCCGAGTGTGGTATGTCTTTTTCACCCTCGTTTCTATGGCACCCACCCAAGGCCGGTTTTTTTTCCCACCAACTTACTGTATGAGGCCGATCTTGTACCCCTTACTTCGGACTTGAGTGAGACAGGCATTGTTTGTGCCGTCCGTTAGCGCGGTTCCTCTCCTTCAACCCCCTGCCCCACACCCCCCTTTTTTTTGGCTTCCCACTGCTCCTCAAAAATCACGCGCGTATGTGAGCTTTCCCGGCCTCGAGTACCGTGCCCTGGAAGTTGGTTCACCTGCAACTAAGTGATTGATCCTCTTTCCACAGCTGACAAGTAAAAAATCCCAGTGCTTTCTTTTAACAGCCCCCCATTTACCCCTGGGGTCGAAAGAGGACCATTTCCTTTTCCAAGTATTATTTCCACTTCTTTGTTTCTTTGATTTTTTGTGACCAAGTTCAGGGGACCTTTTTATCCCCAGACCGTGCCGTCGCCTCTGGGGACGCGGCGGTACCTCACCGCACCTTCCCCATTCTATTTTTTTCTGTACTCGGGCTATTCGCTGTTTTCTAAGTCTGGCCCCCTTGCGTTTTCCACTGATCCCCCTTGCTGGCACCTTCGATTTTCGGCGTTTCGGCCGTCGGGCACCTTTTTCTATTCTCTTTCTCCTTCCCCCCTTTTTTTTTTTTTTTTTCAGGAGAGATTTCCTTACTTTTGCCCCAAAGCCGGAGCTCTTTCCTCCTTTTGCCAGTGAACAACCCCCCTTCGCACTTGTCATCTGAGGAACGCGTCCTCTTTTTTCTTTTTTTTCCCTCCTTAACCCCTTCCCCAATCTGCTTTCGGTGGCGGTTACAGTTGTTTTGCCCCCCATGGAAGGTTAGACGCGGCGTCCCCGTCCATGATACCAGGGAATTCAGTCCCCCCCCCGTCTTTGATACCTACTTGTGAGGTCACAGTGGTTTCTTTTTTTTCTACTTGATAGTTCCTTTCCTAGTTTTACCTTATCTTGAACCATCTCTTTCCTGTCCCTGGGCCCCTTCGTGAACCCCCCCCCCAACTCCCTTTTCCCAATATCCCTTTCCCGAACCCTTTGCTTTTTTGACTTAGATTCCTCTTTTTTTTGAGGCCTTTTTTTTTTTTTGGCCCCAACGTTCCTTTTTTGATGGGTTGCTCTTTTCTCTTTTTTGCCTCCCAGTTCACGAAGCGAAAATGCAACCTGTTTTCCAATGCCACCCCAATGTGATGGACACCTTCCAATGCTCCGTCATTTTCTTCTGGGTTACTTCTTCCTTCCCGAAGATGTTACATGGGGAACAACCCACGTTCCTTGTGTTTCCTGTCTTTTGCCCACAGCCCTTTTTCTAAACTTACCCCCCCCCCTTACCGAGGCCTTTTTTGCAGACTTGCCCCCTTTCAAGTCTCCTTTTGGGGTCCGCTCGCGTGCTTTTCATAAAAACTGTTTTCCTTTAGATGGTAAAGTCCTAAACGTCTGTCGTTTTTCTGATAAGTAAGGCCGTCGCCACCCAAAATGTAAAAGTAAGTCCCTTCCCGGTCGAAGGCCTAATAAACTTTTAGATGTAGCCCTCGCACTGAGATAGTTTAATTTTTTTTTTTCCATTTTTTTTCCCTGATTTGTTCTACCTTCCTGGCGGGGCTTTCCTGACTTTATGTTCGAGCCGGAACAACCCACTTCCCCCTCCCCAGTCTGCGTTTTTTTTTTTTTTCTTGTCTATCTTTTTACTTCCCTTGAGTGCCGTTTTTCCCTCCCCCCCCTAGTGAATGTTTTAGTCTTGACTGTCCGCCATCATCTTGAGTTTTTGACCTTCCCCCCCCCTTTGGTAAAATTTTGTCTATTTGTCCTAAGGCCCTGTTTGTCAGGCAAAAGCATGCTGTGGTGTTGGGTCCTGGATGCAAGGGATACCCCCTCCCCTTTCTCTTTTTTGGAACTAAATTTGTCCTATATCTTTTGTTGGAGTAGTCTTAATCAACCCTACGGTCGTTCCTTGGCCACGATTCTTTGTAAATAAATCTTTCTGAATTTGATATTTTTCTCAATCTTGATTAGCCTCCCAATTGGCGCTGTGCTTTTTTTTAGGCATGTGTACTCCGTGTTTGCATTTTCAACTTCCCTGACAGACGTGACCCATCCGCTGTCGTTCTTCCGGGACCCATGGGAGTCTGATTCTTGGGTTTTTTCCCACTAGTGTTCAAGGAACGTGGTTTTCCCCGACAACGTCTATTTTTTGTGGCCAAGGTCTGTCATGTTTGCAATGATTCGGACTTCTTTTTATTCCCTTTTGGAACTCGCTGGGTTGTTTTTTTTCGCTTCCCCTGCGTCAAAAAATAGGCAGTTCTTCTTTCGTTCCACTTTTTTTGTAGTCCCCTGGCATAGTCGGGTCATTTTGACAATGGACCCTTTTTTTTCTCGTCTGATCACGTCGTCTTATTTTCACGTTACGATGACCCTCTGGCAAGCCTACCGTTTTTTTTCCCTTTGGTACCGGGGTATCCATCTGCCCCCGGCCTTGTTTCCCTTGTCCGCGCAGATTGTTTACGTTTTTTTTTTTTCAGCGTACCTTCCCCCTTTTCCTTTACCTGTCCAGATCTGGTGAGGTTCTTTCGCAGGAAGTCAGTTTTGCCTCTCTGGATGCAATCTGTATTTGTCCTTTCGTTATGTTTTTCCCAAACAATCCCCTTGGTCAGCTTTTTTTTTTATGGTGGAGGACCCCCTTTTCTTCTCCTTTTGTTTTGTTCAATTTTGTTCGCCCAGCCGAGAAATAGAACCCACTTTGTGCCCACCCTTCATTACCCCGTACCTCCCCCGCCGGGTGACAAAAAGATTTTTAGTTGTTGTTGGGAATTTTTCCCCCCGCCTCTCTTGAGAATGAAGTCCATCGATTTTCTTCCCGTCTGTTCCTTGTTGGGGGGCTGGGTTGTCAAGGAGGTCTTTCTAAAGGGCTTTTCCCTTTGTGGTTTTGCCCGATCTTCTTCGACTTAACCTCATCGGTTTCCCCCCCCCATTTTTTCTCATCCCAGGATAGTTGCGAATCCCTTTTGTCCCCTCCACAAAAGGCAACGGTGGATCCCCCCCCTCCTTTCCCCCCTAACCCTCTTCTGGCATGGCGATTCGCTTTCTCCCCCTGGTGTGTAACGTTTACAAAAACCGCGTTTCACTACCCATTTTTTCCCCCTGTCATTTTTTTTCACCATGAGTTTAGTCCCTGACTGAGTCCTGGAGTTCGCACTCCTTCCAAAGGCCACCTTTTTTCACCGACCATTCTTTTCCTTTTTTCTTCCTCCCCCTCAAGCCTTTCCGCAAACCCAAACCTTTTCCCTTGTGCGACTTTTCTTTTTCCCCGTTTTTCAAATCCCCCTCGCACCTTTCGCTGGTTGTCGACACCGCTTTTTCTCCTCTTCAGGCTGCAAGACAGACCTTTTTGTCGTTCGTTTTTGTTCGGATTCAATCCCTTTGCCAAGACAGGATTCTGCCCGCCTTCCCCTTTGAACCATTGCCTATTTCGCGGTGGGCATTGAGTTCTCTATTTCTCTGTGTCAGGTGACCGTTATTGTGACTTTTTTTCCCACTTCATAGCCTTTCCCTCGGCTGGGGGGGTTGGGGGGGGGCGAGATCGTTTCGGTCCCCCTTTTTTCCCCCAGATCCCTCGTAAGTTGTCTTTTTTTTCTGCACTTTCACTGTTAATTCAGTTTTTTTTAAGCTTTCTGACTAAAACCCCCCCCGAAAAAACAATTCCCATTCGGAACTTTCTGCTCCCCTACCCCTCTGATGCGAATTTTGGGCGCGATTAACTCGTTGTGTTCCCCCCCTTGGTTCTCCTTGATGTTCCCCCACTTCTTTCCCGAGTTGCGCTGATTGTACCCCAGTATTTCTGTTCCCCCCCCCCGATTGCCACATTCTCCTATATCTCATTTCTTTTTCCCCTCCTCCGTTTTTTTTTTTTTTTTTTGATGTTATCGTGATCTCCAGGACTCTGGAACAACCCTGCCCCCCCCTTTTTTTTTTTTGTCCATCAGCTTCCCCAAGGTAATTTGTTGTTCCCGTCGTGATTTCTAGCGTCCCCTTCTATCAATCCTTTCTCTTCCAGTAATTCCCCCGCGCTTCCCCCTCTGTTCCCCCCATCTGTCCTGTGATAGGTGTGGTTAACTGTTTTCATTCTTCTCAGGCCCCCATGATTTTTTTTTTTTTTTTTCCGACCCACCCCCCCTTGTAGATATGACCTTTGTCCCCGCCCGTTCTCTTACCCCTGCCTCTTTTTTTTTCCTCAGTGACTCTTGTCCTTACACAATTTGACCCCTTGTCTCACACGGTCCACTCTCGTTCTCCCGCGCATCGCGCGGTTTAAAACCGTTTTTTGCTGCTTTTTCCCGCATCCCATTTCTTCATGTCGTAATACCTTCCCTCATCCCCGTTGTCTGCCCTCATACTGTAGGTTCTGCCAGCTGCTTCCCTCCTCACCTGTATTCCATTTGCGACCAAAAAAAAGATTCCAAGTTCTCTTGGGATCGTAGCCCCGGAGTTTTCCTCCCCCAGTACCGAAGTGTCCCCCACTTGTCGTTTTTCGTGTTGGTTTTCCTTTCCCACTTTACAACTTTTTTTCCAAATGATGTATCGGTAAATTGCATTGGCCCCGAAGTAGTTGGTATTTTTTTTCTTTTATTTTTTTCTATGCCTACCCCACTCCTGGAGTTTTTTTTACCCAGGACAGGCCATTTTTTACGTCGGTTTATTTCTTTCCCAACTCTACCCCTGTCCTGCGATTGGTCGTATTTTTCTTATTTAGTCCACAGGTTTTGCAGTTTTTTTGTTTTGTGTTTTGAAGGGCGTCTCACCTACTGCGATATTTTTATTTGAAATTGACGATTTACGGTATGTCTTAGACGTTAAGTTACCCCGACCCCCTTTTTCCTTCACCCTGTTCCCTTGCCCTTGACTTTCCCCCCCCAATCTCCCAACACAGCCGGCCGCGATGATTGTTCCCCCCTCCTGTTTCCCCTTCCTTCCTGTTCGTCACCCAAAAAAAATACCAGCTTCTCCGTCCAGTTTTCCCACTTTCTTGCTTTTTGTTTGATTGACTGACGTCATCTTTCGTCGTTCCCCCATCGTCCATTTTATTTCAATGGTTTGCCTCGTCTTATCCGGCTTTTCTCCACCTGATAGTTTAGTGTTCCCCCGATTAGTTTTTTTTTCTCCCCCCAAGCGTCCTTCCGGATTTCCCATAGGTTATTTTCGCCCGTGCCTGCGAAACCCCTCTCTTTCAGGTTGCGTTACCCGGCCCCCCAGTGTGTGTCGATTTTGTGAACCCCCCCGTGTTTTTTTTTTTCAAATCTGCGCGGTCCAGAACCAGTCTTTCCCCAGATGGGACATTTTCAAGCCCCAGTGTGTTCTTTCCTTGCTAGGTCGGGCCCCTGGACCTTTGAACTCATTTCTCCTGGTCCGGGACGTCCGCCAAGACTCCCCAACAAACTCTCAAGTTCCAGACTTCTTTTTTCAGTTGTTCCGCACTGAAAATCCTCCAAAGGACGGATGTTTAGACGCTTAGGTTCCATCCCGTCCCCCTAGTCTTTGTTTGATGGTGCCTTTTTTGTTTTTTTTCACATTCCGTCCGATCACTTTGTGATCTATTCCCTAATGCGAATGTTTGTTCTTTGCCTTTTTTCCAGTTTTTTGCATCCAGCTTTGACCCAAAGTTTTTCCGAAACCTTTTCCTTTCTTCTACATCGATCTTTGTTTCCCCTTTTTTCTTTCCCAGACCCCCTTTGCCAAAACTATGTCCAGTTTATTAGCCCCTTTTTTTTCCAGTGATTTCCCTCCAGCTTCTTTTTTTTTTAGTTGATCTCCATCTAGAGATTCTTACCCCCCACTTTTTTTCTCTTTTTTACGACATTTGTTTGTTGCCTTTTCTTTAGTCACCAATACCCTCCTCCCTGACATTTCTTCCTGCTCACGTGTGCAGGAATTTTCCCCTTGAATAATGACCCCCAAACCCCCCCTCCACCTTATTTTTTTAACCCTTCCTAGTTTCACCACCACATCCTCCTGGTACGGTTCATTCCAGTAAGATTTTTCTTCCCCTGACGGTCTGGCTCCCCTTCTAGTTTAACGCCCTCCTTTTATTTGCACCGGATATCCAGAACAAACCCACCGTTTTTGTGCCCTTTTTGTCAGGCTTCTGCTCGCCCCCAATAATTGTCCCCTGTGCCAGTGCGGAAAGACGCGAAAGTGCATGACACATCCCCTGTACCAGGTTCTTTTCTCCATTCTTGACTCCAACTTTGTAGGCCTTCGGGAAATCTCTCCCTCTTCTTCTTTTTGTTGGGTTGTTTTTTTTTCGCCGTTTTCATTTCCTTCAGAAGTGTCGTCCTTTACTCCCGTGGGCTGTTTTTTTTTTTTTCCCCTTGATTTTGATTGCCTTCCTTCAATTTCGATCCGTTCCAGATGTCTGATCGTGTTACTTTTGCTCAGGTTCCCCTCGTTTGTGGTAATGGCTCCCGTTTTTGCGATTGGAAAACCCCAGTCCCCCTTTTGTCCACCCCGGTAACAGATGAGGCCGCTCTTGTACCCGTGATGTCTGTCCTCCCTTTTTTTTCATCAACTTGACACTTTATCCCGTACGTGGTTTCCGTCTTATTCTTAGGTGCCGAGTGCTCTCCACCCCCACAACCTCCCCCCACTCTCTTTGTTTCCTTCCAAGCTCCTCCACCAATAACGCTTTTTCCAGTGTCGTTCCGTAGGCCTACTGCCCCATTGAGTTGGGTTTCTTTTTTAGGGAAATCTCGATTCCCTTTTCCGATTTTGAAAGACCCCCACACCCCATCTTGTCCCTCAAAGCCGACCCAACCTTTTTCTTTCCCCGAGACCCCTTTCCTAAAGTAGCCCCAGCGTTGTGATCCTTCCCCCCTTTCTTTTTCCAGAAACCCTTTTTCTCCTCCCTTCGTCGTCCATTTATTGGGTTTTCGTTTTTTTTTTTCCCGCAGGGAGTCTCTTTTTAGTTCCTCTGGCTCTCTATTCGAGATACTTTCCCCACATTGGCTTAGGTGTTCCACCCCTTTTTGACACTCTGTTGGCCCCTTTACCTACTTCCTTTTGTTTCCCCGTTCGTTTCCTCTATATATTTTTCCCTACCTTTTCCTTCCAGTTTTTTTTTTAGATGTTTATAGTGACAGAATTTTTTCCTGACCACGGTCCGGGCGTTGACTTCGTTTTCCATGGGTTATCCTTCACCACATTCCGGCAACGTTCTGAGGTCTTTCGTCTCCTCGATCGGCCGTCTTCCCCTCTCTTCGCTTTGGATGGAGACCTCTCTTCCAAAAACCGTCCCTTCGACCTAATTGGGCCCGGGTGTTCCTGTGTCTCCCTTTCCCCCCCCCTCTCTTTTCAACCCCACCGCTTGATACCTTATTTGTCTGAAGTTGTTATTTTCCTGGTTTTTTTCCTTCTCTTTTTCGCCCTATCTCATCTTTTTACTCACGCTCCTTTGGGCCGGTGCCCCCCCTTCCCCCTCCTTTGCCCTCCGTACCTTTCCTGGATCACCCTTTTGCGTTGGATTTTTTCCTCGCGCGTCTTTTTCTGGCCGTGCTTTCTGCCCCCCCCCCCAAGAGCTTTTGGTAATGTTTTTTCTGGCGCCTCGTCGCAGACGTCGAAAATTTTTACTACTTCCCCCCCCAAAACCCGTCTGGTTAACCCCCCTTTTCGAGTAGTTTCCACCCCTGCTGTTCGTTTTTGGTTTTCTCCTACTTCTTTTTTTAGCCTAATCTTTAACTGGGGTCCACCTTGTCTTCTGGTGTTTTCCATAGCCCCCCACCGCGTGCGAACTACGCCCCCCCTTTCTCCTGTTTCTGTTAACCCTGCTTGCATGCATTAAAAGTTTTATTTCTGCACTGGTTTTCGATCGTCGTCTTATTTTTTTCCCCCCCCAACCCAATTGGGTCTCATTTCGCGTTAAAGACTTTCTGATCTTCTTCCCCCCCGTTCTTACTTGATCCCCAACCACACAATTTCAAACTCTCCGGTTTCACTATCGTCGAAGTACACCCCACGTAGACTTTAAGTACCTTCCTCCCAGATTTTACACCTTTTCATTGGATTTGGCATTTGTAATTTTCCCCTGATCTCGGTGCTTTAAGCTCGGCCTTCTTGGGGCCAGTAGCCTTTCCACCCCCAACTTACAGACAAAGTTTACCCATTGTGTTTTTTTTTATGTTCAGGTTCCTACTTCAAAATACGTGGAGGGGTGGGCACTTTGCATCCCCCCCGTCCCCCGTGTTCTCCCCGCCCTTTCACCGCCATTTCTTTTTTATTTTGACTTTTGGTTAATCGTTGTACCGGTTCTTCTTTTGTCCCCAATATGGCCCCTTTTTCCCTGTGTCCCGGCTGCACGGGTGCTGATTGGTTGTGGGTAAGGGATTGCCCCTGGAACATGACCTGCGCCCCCCCTTCTTTTTCCGAAACCTTTGTGACAGATTATGTGTCTGTATTTCGTTTGAAAGAACTTCCACCCACCAGTTCTTAATACGCCCCCCGCTTTTCCTCTACCTTCTTTTCTTGGCTCTTTTTTCTATAGGAGCCTCGGCAGTCTGGCTCGTGGCATTTTATTCCCTCCCCTTAGGCACTTTTTCCGTCTTTTTGCATTTTCCGGCCTCCTCCTGGAACCCAATACTGCTGTCTTCTTCCTTACCAACCCCCTTTTGTGGCCCGTCTCTTTGGGCTCCAATGCGTGCAAGACACAACTGCCACCTTTTTCTTTCCACCCCTCCCACACTTCTCGGCGGTGTCCTTCATATGACCCGGACCCTTTCCCCTTGCCTACATTCCTCAATCCCTTTTTACTTCATGAGCGTTGGTTTCCGATTTGTCCCATCAAGCTCCCCAACTCTTTCGACCTTCGGCCTTTGTTTAAGTCCCTCCGGAGGCATCACTTTTTGGGCCTTTGAAGACTTTTTTTTCTCGTTGCTTTTCTACCGGGGATGCCCGTTCCCTGGCCAATTTCACCGCTGGTCCAATCCTTTCACCCGTGTTTCCCCCCTTTGACCGGTCTCCATCTTGTTTCTTCCTGCCCCGCGCAGCATTGACTGTTTCATTTCCTGACTTTACACCTCATTTTCCCGTTACATTATTTCGGGGAGTTGTGTTCTGTGACCCTTCCCCCCTGCCCTCCCTACCTCGATTTCCCCATCGTCGTCCTTGTCTTGGTTGGTCGGTCCGGTTCTCAAAAACCATCTCTTTTTTTTTCTCGGATCCCTTTTTGAATTTGGCCCTTCACCTGTGTCTCTCCTCTTTTGTGACTGCGTGCTGTTTTAAGCGCTTAGTCCACAATTCCTCATTCCCCCCTTCGCGCCAAATCCCCAAGTCCCTGAAACTCCCCCGTTTTTACCTCGGCGTTGTTTTATGAAACATCTCTTTTTCTTCATTAGGGCCATGTCCCTTGACCGTCTTCCCCCCCACTTTTCCCTCTTCTTTTTTCTTGCTTTTTTGTCCCGCCCTTTGTTTTTTTGTATTCCTTCAAGGTCCCAGGGTTTACGTTTTCGTCCGGTTCTTTTTGTTTTTCTTTATGAGAGGCGGTTTTCCCCTCCTCCATTCTTCGGTTTTCCCCCACCCAATGGTCCCTTTTCATCGCGTCTTTTTTTGGCCAGCACTTTGCCAAAAACCCACCCACGTGCCCCGGATGCTTCACCCTTTCTTTCACATCCCCCTTTCGTGCCTTTCCAGGTGTCCGCAAGGTTTTTTTTTTTTTTTTTCAGTCAACTTCCTGTCTGCAACCCCCCCCCGTCGTCCATCCATTGAACAATTTTTTTCTTTTTTTTTTCAGCGCTGATCTTTACTGTTCCCCTGTCTGTCCTCGCCTCGACGTCGTCCCACTTGCCACTTTACGATTTTTTCCTTTTCTTTTCATGTCTTTCTTTCCCCTCACACCACCGCCCGCCCAGCCGCCACCCCCAAAAAATCATGTTAACCGTATTTTCCCCCTACCGTCTACACGACGGTTTCCTCTAGCTTTCAGGCGCAACGTAGCTTGTTGTTTCCCTTGATTTTGTCCATTCTCCATTTTTCCCCAGCTTGTTCCGATCTTTTTTCTTCTTCGGTGCTTGCTTTTTGATTGACCGAATTTTTTCAGCAGGTCTTCTCTTCTTGTCTTCCTGCAGTCCAAAAATCCCTTGTTTGTGACACCCTACCTTTCTGCGTTTTTTGGTGGAGAAGATTTATTCTGGTCCACGCCGTGTGCGGGTCCCTTTAATGGTACTTTTTTTCCTTACGCGTCACTGCTTTCGATTTAGGGTCGTGCTCGAGTAGGCAGTCCCGCATCCTCGAAGTGGGTTTCTTCCCATTCCTCCTGCGATACGACTTGCAACCAGAACTTTTTCACCATTCATCGTGACACATGAGCTGTCCCTAGTTGTTTCTTTGACCGGTCTTTTTTTTCTATCCCAAATGGCGAGCGGGCCCCCGCTCTTCCCCTCCTTCAGGGCCGTGACCGCTGAATGTCTTGGACCCAAAGAGGATTTTTCCAGTGCCCCCCCCCCCCCCCCCCTCGAATTCTTCTTGTTCCCCCTGTTTTTTTTTTTTTTTCTCTCATTTTGGATTCCGTGAAATTTTTTGTCCGGCAACCGCCCCCCCATCTTGTGGCGTTTCCCTCCCTGATGAAAGTTAACGTAGGGGTATCTTCAAGTCTCCTCCCCCTTTTCTCTTTTTTTTTTTGCCCTTCGGATCGTCGCGCAGTAGTTTTTCCGGTTAATGTTTTTTATTTACGTTGGTGTGTTAATTTTCTGTTCGACCTGTCCCCCAGGAAGCGTTCCCGACCACATTGGTCTTCTTGACATAAGTTTTTACGTTGGAGGCCGCTCGGGCTGCCAGTCTGTTAGACGTAGTGGTTCCCTCAAACATGCCCTGTTGGCAAGTGCACCCACGTTCGTCATAATTCGGGAACAAACACCCCTCTCCTGACTTTTTTAACACAATGATGGCTCTAGAGAATCCTGCTTTTACTTCATTTAATACTCCAAACGCAAGCCCGTGGGACTTTCTTTTTTTCCATCGTCGTTCCCCAGTTGACCTTCCTGACAGACCCTAGCTGCATGGAACCCCCCCCGACTCACCCAGGTTCTTTGTCACCGTATTTCGCCGCGACCGTTCTTTCGTTTTTTGTTCCTTTTTTGCTGCTTGCGGGGTATTTCCCCCCCCCTACATGTAAAACCTGATGGATTTCGTTTCATCCGTGGACGACGTAGCCTACTCCCTTCATTCCATGACGCCTCCCTCGGCTTGTACCATTTTTCCCCGTATTTTTACCTCTGTTTTCAATTCTTTAGTCAACTTCTCAAGGAATTGACCGAAGGTGATTACTATTTTCTCCTTCCCCACTTTGACCTTTTTTTTCCGGTATTCCGTGGCGCAACGTTTTGAGTGGATTGATTTGGATTGATGCCCATTGTTGCTTTTTCCCTTGTCTGTGTACGACTGCTTACCTGAAAATGGGGCCCCCCCCGTGTTGGTCCGCCCCCCCATTTCATACTTTTTTTTTTTTTTTTTCCCCCGCGTGGACCCCCCCCAACTAGTCCAACAGACTCTTTGGGTTGCCCCCTGGATCTTCGATTTTGTCCCATTACCCCCCTCCCTGATACCCCCCCCCCACAATCCTCCTCGGTTTCGTCCAACCAACGCGTCGTTCCTTTTTTCCGTGGTGCCATGTTCGTTTTTTCATGAGTGATGGTTCGCTCTTACTTGATTCTATTGTTTTTTCCCAGCTCTCACAGCGTCAGTCGTTCCAGCCTAGTAAGGATCGCCCGTACGCTGTTTATCCCACATCCAGGGGGATCGAGCCATACTTCTTGTTTTTTGGGCGTCACCAAAGCTCCCTAATTGACCGAATGGGCCTTTTCTCTCTAGCTTTTTTTTTTCCCACCCCACCCCCACCCCCCCCCCCCCCCCCATTGTTCCCCCCTCACCTGATACTGACGGTAAGGTTTCAACGGGTGCAGTGTCGTTTTTTGAAAAACCGTTTTTCGTCCATCTGCTCTTTTCCACCTCAAACCCAGCGTTTTTGCCAAGGATTGATAAGGTTTTTTTCCCCCACGAAAGGGTTTTCTGCGCTTTTCCGGGGACGTTTTCCCGAAAACCTTTTCCGTCCGGGGCCTTAGAATCCTGCACTTCTTGCAACCAAAGTATTTACAAAGTCCCCCTTCTTTTCCGGTGCCTCAATTGTCCGTCCGACACAGCATCTGTTGAGGAGCTTTTCTTTCTTTGGCATCGTACCTGTTTTTTTTATGTCCTTTGCAGGACATTCCCCCTCCTGTTACCCCCATTCCGGGTAATATTTCCATTCTACCATGAGGACCGTTTTTTTGACAAGTTCCCCCCCTTTTTTCTTCCCAGTCTATATGACCCCCCCTGAGTGCCGCCCATTCTGAGACTCAACCTGCGATGGCCTTCTCAAGTTCCCCCCCTTTGGTGCAAACACTTTGTCACAGCCAAGTCCCCCTATGCCGTCGCCAATTGTTATCCGAAGGCCGAGTCTCACCCCCTTCGCTCTCAAACCCCCCCCCGCCTTCGCATTACGCCCCTCTTTTTTGTGAAGTTATCCTGTTTACAAAAGAACCCCAACCCGGTATATCCCTTTTCGTCAAACCGCTCCTTTTTAGTTTTACCCATTCCGGCATCCAGTCCCCCCCATCAACTCCCCTTCAAGGGCGTTCGGTTTTAACAAGGCTCTTTTGGACAACATAAAGAACGGCCTGTGTTCCTTTTTCCAGTTCCCCCAGTCAACTGGATGATTTTGAGTACCCGTCAGGGCTCCCCCTTTCGTCCGTGATTAACTGTTTTTTATTTGACCCTAACTTTCTTGCCGGCATCGTTTCCCTTCCCCAAAACACGTCCCTGGGCGTGTTTTTGCTTTCGTGGTCGTGAACTCACCACCCCCTTTTCCCTCTGAACCGAAGAGTTAACCTCTACAGGAATAGCCACCTTCCATGAAAACGGTAGGTTCTTCGAACTCTTTCCCCTCTTTTTTTTTTTTTTTTTTTTTTTTTTTTTTTTTTTCCCTTTGGTCCTTTCTACCTCATAGTTGTCCTTCATGTGGCTTTTTGGCTTTTTTTTCCGGCGCAGTCAACCCCTGATCAGAATGTGTCTTTTTTTTTTTTCCTTTTTACCCCCCCCTCCCTTTTATCCCTTGATGTCCACCTAACCTTGCGAGCGTCACCCCTTTGTTCCCCCTTTGTACCAGTCCTCGCATCAGGTTTTCCGTGTATTTTTTTTCCGTTATGTATACCAGCTGTGCAGGAACACCAGTCCCCGGGTGGTCTCCAACCGCTTGAGTCCGACCTTGAAACCCTTGTTTGTCCCTCTTTATATTTGGTCACATAAGAAAGTTTTTGTGCCTTTTTCCCCTTGCCATTTCTGGTTTTCCCCCCTAGGTTCAAACCTTTGCCCACCCCAACAGCCTCTTTGTGGCATCCAAGTTCATTCAAAAGACTCGCGCGACGAAGTCCCCTGCCTTTAAGGTGGGATCACGTCATCCATTAGTGGTTTTTCACGCTGGGCACTTCTGATTCGCATTCTTTTTTCCTCTGTTTGACAAGTAACCCACTAGGGTCGAACTAGCTCAATCGTTTTTGTCCCCCAATCGCAACCCATTAAATTAGAGTATCAAATTTTATGGTGATATAGTCCCCTCGGGATCATTAAAATTGTGCTTCCCCGAAATTAGTAGGCCCCTATGTCCTAGGTATTGGGTCTCCACCATGAATCCCCAGCTGATGCTGTATTTCGGCCCATGATCAGCTTTCTCGATTGTAGGTCTCCCCGTTGCAGTTGTTTTACTTGCTACCGGGGCCGTCGCCCATTATAGACACCGGTTCTTTCTTCTCCCCAGTTCGGTCCCACTCTCTCCATATTGTTCATCCCGTTTGTTGTTGTTCTGTCTCGTCTTTTCAACGAGGTCGGCAGTCTTGGATCGATGGCCCGCTTTCTTCATTTTTTCCCCCCCCACCTTCGCCAACTTTTATATTCTGTGGACTAGAATTGTTTACGACTACCTCAAATCTCTTCCGTCTTTTTGGCGGGACCGTTCCCTGCGGCCCCATTAAGGCTAGCCTTTACGGCTTCAATTCACTTATCCACTTTGTTTTGATTACAAATTCTTGATTTTTTTTTTCACCTACTTTTTTTCTTCCTTGTAGTGGTCTTTCTTTTCCCCGATTTGAGGGACTCTTTTCTGAATATTTTCCTTTTTTAATTACGGACCCTATACTGAGGGCCCTCATGTTTCCACCCACTCCCATTTCCGGTATAATCTCGCCCTCTCTCCGTGGAGGCCCCTGCTTTATTTTTTTTAGGCGTGGCGGCCCACCCGAGGCTGTTTGTTTGGCAATGTTTCTGTGGTCGCCTCTTCAGGACGCTGAACCCTCTTCTGGCCCAACAACTTTCGGCTCAATTCCCCAGTATCATCGGTCCGAACCTGTCTTGGGTGTGTTTCTTTTGGGTGTTCCGATCGGCCTCATTCACCATGGGTTTTCTGTTGTCCCCCCCCCTTGGCTATGCACAGCGTGAGTGTGTCCTTACCAGCAACCTTTCTTGAGTTTGACCTGCGGAGCCATGACTCCACCCCTGGAGTTACCTTCCGATAGAGTTGCTTATGTTTTTTCCCACCCCCCCTTTGATCATTCTCGTTTCTAAAGGACACAGGCTCTGGATGACTGGGACAGTGTAGACCCAGGCCCCCCCCTCCGGACCCGATCGTCTAAGCATCCCCCAAAAGCGATTTTACCAGACTCTTTCGCCCACGTTTTAATTCTTTCATGTGTTCGATGCCTTTTCCGCTTCTTTTTCCAGCTTTTTTTTTAAGTGGATGTTCTTTTTGCCCCAATGTACACCACTACACTCGTTTCATTTCGTCTTTTCTGACATTGTGCTAAGGTCACCCCCACTCATTCGGGCCCGTTGAATGCGACTGAGCCTGTGGTCTCCTTTAATATCCGCCTCATTCTTGTGGGATTTGCACTATTCACAATATTTGACCTTTGTCTCTTTGTACCCCCTTAGCCCTTTTTCCTCTTTCCCGAATTGGACTGTTGATGATGGTTTTGGACTGGATTTGTAGGGCCTTTGTTGACGTGCCACCTTTCCAGTGACGACATGGCCCCTCCTTTCTTCCCCTGTTTTAATCTTCGACGTAGGAACTTCACCTTCTTTTTTTCTTTACCTCGCCAGTGATGGGACCCCAATCTCTTCTGGGCCGGTTCCTCGTTCTCGTCTATTGTTTTTCGACGGCATAGGACTGGCGTCCGTTTGCATTTTTCACTGCCGTTGGACCTCCGTTCCACCCAGAGCAGGGGTTCTTTCCGAAGGTGTAGTTTTCGACTTTGGGGTCAATTTTTTCCTTTTTGTCCCAAATAAAAACAAACTTTCTTTTTCCCCACCTAAACACTTCTTCCTTATCTTGGGGAATTGGGCGGGGGCAGTGATTCTTAACCTTTTTTTTATCTTTTTTCCTTGACTCTCAGCGTTGAAACTCTTTCAAAAGCAAAGAATGGGTTTACGATGCAACCCTCAGCTATCAAAAGACAGTTATGATTTCGTCCCGCTTTATCCCTTAATAACTTTGAGAACTTGTTTTTATCTTTTCCTCCTTTTTTTATTTTTAGGAGTCCTCTTTAACTTTGAGTTTCTTTAGTCACTGCTGACCCGCCTCACTTGCCTCCCCGTGGCCGTGGTTTCCCAGGTAATTCCCTCTTGTTGCCCTGTTCCGCTTTCATCTTGAACTGCTTTTTTTTTTTTCAAGGCGTTTGGCCGTTGGTTAATCCTTTTAAAGATGTTTTTTGATGGTGTCTGCAGTGGCCGCCTACCCTCTCGATGGCCCCCTTTTCAGGCTTTTTTGCTTTTTTCTCAAACCCATATTTCGTGCTCGATCCTTTGATGGTTTGGCGAATCGGGCTCTTTCCCTATTCCTGGATTGTACGGTTTGGTTTAATAGCCTTTCTCCCTCTCCCCTTTTTTTTTAACTCCTTCGGGCCTCACATTCAGACTACCCTTGTGCCGGGTTACCATTTTGCTTTTCAGGTTTTTGTTTTTTGCACGCCACCGATTTTTGATTTTTGATGCTCTCCCCCCCGCATTCAGACATTTGCAACACAAGTCTTCTGTTATTTCTTGTCCCCGTGTGTTGTTGTCCCGCGGCTGATCACCCACGGTTGCCCGGTGCACGATTTTGCACTTGACGAGAGTCATAATCCCATCCCGGGCGTTTTTTTGAAATGGCCCCCATAGCTCCCCTTTTTGCGCCACGCATTGCCCAACAACCAATTCCACCCTTATTTTGATACCATCATCATACGCCCATCTCTTTTTCCCTGAATGGGCTTTTCAAGGGTTTCAGTCGGACTTTTGGCCAACCCCCCTTGGTTAAGAAAACATGCCAACAGTTTTCTGGTTAAGGAGAGTGGTATTTTATTGCCCGCCCTTCCTTCTGACACGTTCGGCCACTTGACCCATGGACATTCCCCCTCATTTAATTATTTAAGCACCACCCGCACAGTCCAGTAACACCACCCTTGCCCCCCCCCTTCAGTGGTCGAGTTCAACAAGCCTTGACTTCTTTTTCCCCTTTCCAGAGCACCTGTCGTGTTTATTTTTTAGACAATGTTATTTTTTTGTTAGTTACCTGACACTTCAGCTTTTTTATCTGGCAGGCGTTTTTAGTTAGTAGGGCTGCTTTTCTGGCTGTCATGAAAAGCAGGGAAGTTCGAGAGCCAGTTCCCAATGGGTGTTGCTTTCTGAAAAAAACCGGCCCTTAGGTCTGCAGGTGGACGACGATTCTCGTGACGGCCGCGTGGAGTTGCCCCGCTGTTTGAAGTTGGGCCGTTGTTCCCTAAGCGTGTCCCACTGGTCGTACGGTCGACTTTTCCCGTATTCCAATCCCTCTGAAGTGGGTGTCTTTCACCGGCCTGTCATCGCTCTTACGATTATGAACCCAACCCTCCCATTTCACAGGCCATATTTTCCCCTCCTTTTCCCCGCCGTTGGCGAAGGCTCTCTCTTCACGGGAAAGCAATGGTAGAGTCCTGTGGACTATGCCATTTACTGTGCCTCCTTGGATTGGGGTCCGACCCAAACGATGGGCCGTTTTTCTTTTTCCCCCTTCTGCAAACATTACGAAATCTTCTATTTCTTTTTTCCTTCTTAATAAGTTTTTTTTTTTTGGTATGCCGAGCTCCTCCTTGGTTTCAATCGTTTCCCCACAACATGCCCATATGAGTGGGGCGAATTCAGCTGCAACGGTTTAATTGTCACTGTCTTTTGATAGCCTGCCCTATTTTCCACATTTTAGTCCCCCTTTCCTTCTCCATCATCGGGCATACTCGTGTAGATGCCTGTGCTGAGGTGGTTTTTTTTAAGTTTATTTCGTCATTCTGACAGGCCTTTTCCCAGTCCCAACCCAATTTTCCACCATTAGAGGATTTTTGGAAGCCTGTCCCAATCTCGAGGAGACGATCTTTTGATTGCCGTAGGCGGCGGGCAACTTAACTTGACCTGGTGGTGCAACGACACAAAAGTGTTTAACATACCGGGCTGATACCTTTTGCCGCCTTTTGACCCACAAACTCCTCATCAGGAGGTGTTTTCAACCAGCTTCTGTTTTTGACTATATCCATAGATTTTCTCTTTCCCTCCCAGCCATTCAAGCCCCGAATACGCCCTACTTCTTTCTGCCCCCCCCAAAGGTCTGTCTGGGGCGAAACTACCTTCTCCTTTCGCCCCACAACCCAAGAGACAAAGGTTCTTTCTGTTCTTCTTAACCCCGCGTTTAGACGTCTTCCCTCACTTTCCATGAGTTTTTTCGTTCTGTAATATTCTTTTATTTTTTTTTTTTTATTAATAAATCACTGAAACCTGTCTTTCCGGTTACATTTTTTTCCAGTTTTCCTCGTCGACTGTAATTAGTTCATTTGTCCAAATTCGCCCCCCCCCGCCTCTGGCTTAACCCCCCCATCCCTTTGGTTATTTTGGAAGAGGTTCCACATTTCAACTTCGTTTTTCAATTGAATGCTCTCTTGGCGTCGCGTCTTTTTCTTCGCCATCAAGTTTTTTCCTTTTTTGGTTTTCGGTTGCCCTTTTAGTGTGCCTCACCGAGCGCGCTTTTTTTTTAATTTGCCGCAGTCCCGCAGCAGCGGTAGTCGCAGACGCTCTTCCAAGGTTTGTCCCCAGCTGTACACCTTGCCCACATTGTGTCCCATACGGGCCCCCTGGCTTTGTTGTGGACAAACACCCGTCGCCCTTATTCGCGCGAT
>Ga0179593_1596521_pt1 | contig 24045 bp, 31 predicted proteins | sample CZODoug2_1_08_16_FD_185931 | JGI IMG/M metagenome (GOLD analysis project Ga0179593, IMG submission 185931) | Vadose zone soil fungal communities from Angelo Coast Range Reserve, California, USA - CZODoug2_1_08_16fungal (PacBio error correction) | ecosystem: Environmental > Terrestrial > Soil >... | reverse complement strand
CATCGTATGCTGGCCTGCCGTAGAGCTGGCACTCATGTTGTGCGCAATTTTTTCACCTTCGCGTTTTGACAGGTCTGTTGTCGTTCATGTGTTATGCGCGAGGTTTTGCCGCCGCCCTCCTATTTTTCTTCCTCTCTCAACGCCTTTTATGGTTTTTTATATTTGAGGCGAAACCCGTTCGGTACGCGCCCCTGCCGACCGTGTCTTTTTCCTCACGGCCCGATGTGGATTACATCCGCTGGCCTTTTTTCTTTTCTTTTTCTGCTTTGCTCCGTTCCTCCCCTTTTTCCAGGCTATTCCTTTTCGGAGGCGCAACTTCCCCAAACTCTGCCGAGCCGAGACGTCCGAAGCACGGCTCCCGGTTTGACTTTGCAGCTTCTTATGGCGGTTTTTTTTTTTCTTTTTTTTTTTTTTTTTTTTGGTCCCGCAGTCTTTCGATCTTTTAGTCCTCTTTCCCCTTGTCCATTCTTTTTCTGCCCCCTTTCCTTTTTCCTTTTCCGGCAAGTCGCGAATGTCCCCGCCCCTACCTGCTTGTCCCCTCGTCGACGCGCAACGACAGTCCTCGCTGTTTTCATTTCTTTTTTCTCGCCTGGGTCTTTTTTTCCTCACGTCTCGCGGCTCCTATAGTGGTCTATCCTCTTATATCCCTTCTCCCCCAGGTCCCCCCCTGAGAAGTATTGAGATCCTGCCAATGTCCCCCCTCTTCACTCCGCTCGCTTTTTCCTAAACCCCCCCCCGATGTATCTTTCCTTTTCGACAATTGTGGTTGACTGATTTGTTTTAATCTCTTATTAATTTCTTTTCCCCCCCATTATCGCTATAATCCGGCACGTGACGTCCCTTTTCGGCTATTCGACTTTTCTTTGCTCACCTTTTGATCCCGCCTAGGTCGATCCTTCGACCCGCTGGTTGTGGACCTGAGATTCGAATCTTGCGTCCTTCCCCCCCTGGTCCTTTTTTTTCAATTTTTCCCCCTCTCTTCTCCCCCCCTTGATAGCCTAGCGAAAAATTCTTAGGCTGCCACTTCCTGGAGTTTTTTTTTTTGTCCGGACGTCGATGACGAGAGTGCGACCCCTACTTGCTCCACTTCTTCTTTTATCAGTTTCCCCCCTTTGACCCTTTTTTTTGAGTTTTTTGTCTGCTGTGTACGGGGATGGGACACCGCAATGCGTTCATGCCTTCCTTTACTTGCAAGCGCTCCGCTCCAGTCCCAGCAGCTTCCTTTTCTTGAACCCCTCTCTTCAGTTTCGGGGTTCCTGAGTTTGGTGCGTCCGGGTATGAGTCCAGCCGCCGTATTTTTTCCAGCGTCCACGCTTGTCCAGGAGTTTTAGCAAAGTATCTGGCAAGCAATTTTCTTCTTAGTCTTCTTCCGTTTTTTGTATGCCAGCGTCCGTTTTTGCTGGTTCCACCGCATCCCCTCCCCCCGCCTAATTGTGCGGCTCTGATTTTACTTTTTCGTTTCTTTTTCTTTCCTTTCCAACGGTTCTTTCAGTTTCCACCGGCTCCACCCAACCACTCATCGATTGCGAAAAACAGTGCGATGGGTCCCCTCTGCGCGTTATCCTCATAGATCGATTCTTCCAAGAGAGTCACTGTTACTGCCTCCTCCTTCATACTTCTCTTGCTGCGTTCCCCCTCCTCGGGATGGGTGTCCGGCGCGCTGCTGCCTCCCCCTAGCCTCCGGCGAAGCCCCCAAAAGTATCGTCCTTTTTTCCCCTTAGTCCTCCTCCCAGTTTTGTGTCGTCGCTCCCAGCGTGGCGATGCTGATTCTCCCGAAGTGAGCAGCAGCAGCTTTTCTCGCCCCTCGAACTTTTTTCTCAAGAATCTCCCCCTCCAGATTGCGAACAGCTCCGGTTATTAATTATCACTGCCATTGGTTTTGAACTTCGTCTCGGACTTGCTGGATTGGCAGTGCCCAGCATGAGCAGCTCCTCCCCCTTCCCATCAGAGTTTTCCTGATTCCTGCTGCTAAGTACATAGGTTACGCCCCGCAATACTTGTGCGGACACCGAGCAATGTACCTTTGACAGTTCTCTCGTTTAATCTCCCGGCCCCTTTTTTTTCCAATGTAATAGCGAGCCTGCCAGCAGGATCTCTTCTTTTTTCGGAGTTTTCCTTTTTCTCGCTGTAGTGTGAACAGCACTTCAACCCCTTGTTTGCCTGCGGTTTTGTCGTCCGGTGCGCACCGATTCCCCTTTTGACTTTCGTCCGTCCAGTTTTTCCGCGACGGATCTCACTGCCCCGTCATGCGGCTACCCCTCCTTCTCCGCTTTCCCCGCTCTTCTGAAATATGCAGTGCGCCCCTTCCTTCAACTTCCGTCTCTTGTGCCCCTAATGCCCGCTGCTCGACATAGACTTCGAACAGTTTTTCCCGTGTTTGTTTTTCTCCCCTTCCCAACCATTTGCGATAGTGAGGCCACTGTTTTTTTCCCGAGCTTGAGGCGCAATTTTCGCTATCCTCCCCGTCCGATCCCCGCGTGCATGCTTCCTTCCTTCCTTTCCGCTTTTCCTTTTGGTCACGAACCCCAAATAGCTCCTGCGCGCTGTTTTCGCCTCGTTTCAGCAGCTGAGGCCATAGCGCCGACTGTTTTTTCCGTGCTTTCTTCCTTTTTGATTTTCCCCTGATAACGTTCGAGTACCCATTTTGGTCGCACGTTTTCCCGCCTCTGGCAGTGTCCTTTCACATGACGTCCTAACCTGGCCCCGTTCCGCCTGGGTCTTCCCCCGCTAGGGTCCTCACCGTTCCCATACCATGAATTGAACAGTTACCCCTTTTTTTCCCCCAACGTTTTCCCTATGTCGCTCTTCCCTATCGTTCGCCTGCCTTTTCGCCCCCTTGCGATCCCCCACCTTCTGGTTGCGACCGCTAAAGCCGTTCCTTCCCTGGCCATCGCTGGTCCCTGACCTTGTCTTCGCTTTGCTTGGTGTTGTGGTTCGAGACCTCTGCGCTTTAGCGAATGTCCATTCTTTCTCTTTTCCCTTCCTCCGTTTGTTTTTGTATTTCTTTTTGTGTTTTCTCATCTTCCATCCGGCGAGTCGCGTTTTCCCCCCCCACCCGCCGTTTTCCCTCCCTTCGCGCCACACTCCATCAAGTGACGCCTTCTTCCTCCCCAGTTTCGCCCCTTTCCTGAACCCGCTATTTGGTACCCTCCAACCTGTTTTTCGAGGGTGTTCTACCCTTCCCTTGCCTCCCCCGGTTTTTTTTCCCCAATCGACGGATGGTCCGTTTTGGCACCCTGTTTTTTTTCAATGTTCTCCATCGTTCGTATTGCCTATCCGTTTTTTATCCTTGTTTCCCCCCCTTGTTTTGCCGTGTGCGCCCGCGCCTTTTTTTTGCAGTGTTATTGGGGTTTTTCCGACCCTCGGGTCTTTTCCCTGGCTCCCCATTTCTTTTCTGTGTCTGTGATCGGCACTTGCACAATTTCTGCTTCTTTTGGTGGTTCATCGGGCGGGCTTGACGTCACTCCTTTTTCTGTTATCAGGTCCCCGTTGTGATTAGGGAGTATATTTTCGCTTTCCGTGCATCCATTTTCCCGGACTTTGATTCGTCGGGCCGCCATGACCTCCCCCCTCTCCTGCTCCGCTTCCTTCGAGGGATTAGTCATTGATTTTTCCGCGGCCTTTTCAATTGTCTTCGAGAGCCTCCAACTCTTCCCCCCAGTTTTTCCCTGTTCCCTTTGCCTTCAGACGAAAAACCCTTGTACGTGCTGTCGGCGAAATCTATGCTAAGATATTATTGTGCGCCACGTCTTCCCCAGCTCAAACGGAAAGGCCCTTGCAGTATTTTATTTTCAGGACCCCAGTTCTTGTTGCTTTCCTTTCGGGCGCTTGTTGAACCTCCGGATGAACTTTTGGCGCTGCGGGGAGATCTTTTTGACCCTAGTCCAATTTTTCCCGGTTCCCCGTTTTCCCTTTCTTCTTTCCTGTCTTCCTCTTTTCGACAGAGCCCAACCCGCTTTTTTGCCTTTTTTCGGTTCTTCCCCCCCTTCGAATGGACTGGACCCGCCGAGGGCTTCTTGACTTTTTTCAGTCCACAGCTCGCATTTTTGCCTCTCACCCGCCGCCTTTCTACGTTTCTTCTTGTTTTTTTTTCCGTCCTGTCTCACCTTTTTTGGTATTAAAATTGTCCAAGTTTTCCCTGCCAAATCAGTTGGCGGATGGTTTTAGAACACGCAACCCTATTTTTTATTTTTTCTTTCCCCTTTTTTCTCCGTCCCGTATATGGCGATAGTCTTAGCGTAAAGCCTCATGTTAATGAGGCACGCACCAATCCAAGGAGCGTCCTTCAACCCCTCCCCCCAGACCCTATGCTTCTGTATGGTGGCCTTCAACCTCTAGCTTCGCAAAAGAGCCACCCATCGCGACGGTTTTTGACTTTTTTCCTTGTCACTAACACTTGAGTGAAGTTGAAAATTCAGTGAACACTCAACCTTTTTCCCGCGGGGCTCCCGATGCTTTCCGCCCGTTTCTGCTTTTTCGGTTCCCGACGTTGATTGTTTCGGCGTCTCGATGTCATTTCTTCAGCGCCCTCCGGCTGCACTTACCCGCCACCGTTTCTTATCTTCTTTTTAAAATAGAGAGGCCTAGGCGTTGCATTTTGCGCACCTCCGGACCATGATGCCTGGAACTCACATTCTCCTTCATTTGCCTTTTTCCCCCTCCGCAGAGACATCGCATTTGTTTAGAGTGCGCATTACGCGCATTCATTTGTTTCGCCCATCCCCTATTTAGAACGCCCAATTGCCTTTTTTTTTTTTTTCTCCCCCCGGTTTTTTGCCGCTTCTGGGTCACGTTTTATCCTTTTGACCCTCCAAGTCCTCGGTGCTACGACCTCAATTCGGGCGGGTTAGGGGCTTGCGAGCGAATGGACGGAGTAAATACTGTTGTCTTTTTTGCATGAATTGCTCCGGGTCTGCAATCCTCGGCCTCTCCCTCCCTTCCCTTTCCCTTTTTTCCCCTTTGTAGTCCCTAGACATCGGTTGTGTTTACAGGCCGCGTTGAAGTATCGTCTCCTTGAAACCCCCCGTCCCCCTTGATCCGCCTCCCCCCTCGTAAACCACGGGACCTTTCCCTTTTGCCAGGCAGAAGCTTTTTTCACATTCCAGCAAGATGCTGGACCCGTTGAGCGGTAGCGTTTTGCAACTGTTCCCTTCACGCCCCCTTTGGCCCCCTTCGTACACCCTGTCTACAGGAAAAGGCCTTCGGTCTTTTCCAGGTTTGTTTCTCGCTTCCCGATTGTCGTCACTCGGTTATCGACGGCCCTTTTACCTGTCCCTCCATCTTGGCAGTCTACTTTCTAGCTCAGGTTGAGGGGGGGAGTGCGTTGCTGTTTCATTTGGACCCGCCTTAGCTTTTGGACGGAGCAAAAAAAGCCTGCAACATTTTTTCCACCCCAAGAGTCTCATTGATCACCCATGATTTTTCAACTTTTTTTCACTTGTTGGATTTTGTTCCTCTCTTCGGCGCGCTCATCGTTTTGGCGACCAGGGCTCGCGGCCGTGCGGATTATTTCTTATTTATTTGGTTTTTCGATAATCTCTCTGTGACTTTTTCTTTCTATTTCCGGTTTCCCCCCCCCCCCCCCCTTTTTAACACCACTATGCACCCTTTTTTGAGGCGTTGCTTTCATCAACCCGAAGATTTGAGACGATTTTTTTGGATGACCCTTCCCCCCCTCTATTTTTCCCTGCTGTCATTGAAGAGAGTGATTAGTGCGTTTTTCTTCCCTTCAATATCCTCCTCTCATGAGTCCCGTTTAAGATCGTCGGAACCCGACCACCGAGAGGCGTTCGCACCATTTCCGAAGCTCGAGTGCTTTTTTGTGCTTTTTGCCCGTTCCCTTAAGGTGCCCCCTTTGTCTATGATCCCCACTTTGCATCGGTTTTTTTTCGTGCCTTTCCCAGGGCAAATGAAAAGCTCCCAAGACTGTGCCGGTGACGCTGATGAGACATGTTCGTTTCCCATAGTTTGCCTCCTTTTTTACTCTTTCGACCACGTCGCCAGCCCCAGAGTCCAACCAGAATGATGGTGAAGCTCTTGGTGCGGTTTTTCTCCCCCTCCCTGAATTAAGGGGGTTTGCGGCCTCTTTTCGGGATCGTTCCTTCCTGCTCGGCTTTTTTGGATTTTGTGTTTTGCAACCGAAGGTTCTCTTGGCCCACATTCCTTCGAGATCCTGCTTCTCACGGTTTCTAAAGGGGCCGAGGCGGTCCCTGTCTGAGTTGTAACCCGCCTCCTTGATTTCACCCCCCTTCCCCTGGTTCCCGAGGTTCGCACTTGCCTTGCGCCAAACATCCAGGCTTTAGTTACTTCGCGTTTTTTTCCGTAGTTTGGTTTTAATCTCTGGGCGCGCGGCAGATACTCCGACTGCTTCGACACCACTTCTACCATTTTGCTTCAGAACCCCTTACCTGGCTTTTTTTTTTTGAGCACAAAGGTTTGGTCTTTCTACGTGCCAGGAATTCATCTTCTTCCTCCTTTTCCCTTTTTTTTCCGTTGTAGGTGTGTTTCTTCTCTGATGCTTTTTATCGCTGGTCCCCCCTTTTTCTGCACTATTCCACCGCTGTACTTGGGTAGACTTGATGGTTTCGATTGTGGTCCGCGAGAGACGTATCTGGCCGCCCGGTCCTTTCTTTCCCCCCTGATCTTCCCCTCCCTCACAGTCCTTTCTTTTTCTTTTCCCATTTCCCCCTTTGCGTGTAAGTGCCGTGCTGCTTGCCCCTTTGTGCCACGACCTTTTTCTTCCACTCAGTTGGCTTTGAAGCTTCGGATTTATGAGCTCCGCCTTCTTCGAAAGCCCGTGTCCCTTCTAGCATTTTTTTTCCCTTACGGTTCTTTTTGACGAAAGCGAGGAACGTTTTGACACCGGGGGCTTCTTCAGGTTCCATTACCGTTGGCAGCCGGTTCCCGCACCTGAAGACTATGATTATGGGAGAATCCGACATTCTTTCCCTATCCCCTTCCGTCCTCATGGCTCTTTCCCCCCCGCAAACTTGCGGATGGGTCTTGTTTTTTCGACGGGCTTTTGATTCGCGATGGTACTTTTGTCTTCTTCCTTCCCCATGCTTGTATGACCCTTCCCCCCCGCATTTCGTCCCTCCCTTCCCTTGTGCCGGCGCCTCTGCGACCCCATTTGGTCGGGTTCCTTGATTAAAGTTGGGCGTCTCATTGAATTGCGACTTTTTTTGCGATCCCTACCTTTCTCTCCCCCTATTCCCCCACTTTTTTTTTCCTCCTTTTCTCAAGTCGGTTTTTTTGATTTTCAATCTCCCAACCCCGTCTTTTTTCCTTGTGCCCCAGTCGACAATTTTTTTTTTTGACAAAGTGAGTGCTTCCTTTTCAAATTTTTTTTTCCCCTCCCCACATTTTCTCTTTTTCCTCCCCGGCCATCGGGTTCGGATGAGCATTATGCCGAAGTCGTCCACCCCGTTTTTATTTTAGCCGCCCCTATGCTTCCGTTTGTCGACCCTGGTTCCAGAGATTATCTGGTCCACAGTACTCTTGCGGGTCAAATTCGCCTCGGGCGACCCGGCCTTCAAACCTTAATTTCAGCGCTGAAATGGCCAGTTACTTGCAAAGGGGTGGACGGACCCCCCCCCCCCCCTTTTTTGTCAGGCGTCGGATCCGGTGCGCGGCCGATTTATCCCCCCTTTAAACATACGGAATTTCTTGGGGATTTTTCCGCTTTTTTGCCCTTTGTCTTTTTTCCGCGTGTCTTTTTTTCAGGAATCTTGCCCTTTCCTTTTCTTTTTTGTCGGCCATCGCTGCTGCCCTGTGTGTTAACGCTCTGCCTTACATGATTTTCCGTGTTTGCCCGTTTTTTTAGGTCTGGTCCCCCCAAGGGCGGTTAGGGCCTTTTTCAACGGCGGCTGCAAGGATGATATTCTATCGGCTCGTCTGTTCTAAGGTTCCCCCCTTTCTCTTTTTTTTGGCGCTCTTTTCCCATGAACCAGCAGCGCCGGAGGACTTTCCCCCCTGCCCCCCCCATCCTTGTCGGGCGAACAGATGGGGCCGTTCCTTTTTTTGAGTTTCGTACTAAACCCCTTTTTTTTCCGAGTACTTTCCCCCGATTCCCCCTGAATCGAGGCGGCGAACCCCATAGGGACCAAAGATGAGTCTGGTTTAGAGTCGCACCCTCATTCGTTTTTCTGATATTAGAATAGTTTTCAGTTCCTCCTGTTAGCTCTTTTTATACCCCAGTTTTTTCCCTCTCTCAATTTTTGGTGGGAGGTTCAGCGGCGTCCTGAGGACATGGTTCGAAGCGCAACATCTCGCGTTGGAGGTCCTCCTTTCGTCCTTCATTTTTTTTTCTTGTTTCGTTTTTCTTCCCCCCTCCTTGATTATCTTTTGAGAATTTATCTAATTGTCGGAGCCTGGCCCTTTTTTCTGGCGACGCGCTTTGTCCTCAAGCTAGTACCGCCTTTTTCTTCCTACCCCTTTTTGTTTTTGTGTTTTTTTTTGGCGGCTGGTGCTTGTTGAATCAGCAGAACCTTTGTTTGGTTTCATTTGCCCCCCCCTTTGTGCCCCTCCCTCCGAGGACTTTTTTGATCCGGGACCTGCGGTTCTGCCACCGCCCTTTCTGTTTTCCAACTCAATTTGTACAGCGTTTTCGTCTTTTTTTACCCCCTTTTCCCTAGGTTTTTTTTTTAACTGCCCAAATAGCCGCTTTTCCTTTTTTCCTTTTTCAGCCCCATACTATCGTCTGTGGTAGACCTCATTAAAGTTGTTGTCCTCCCTCCCCTTCCCCCCTTCCCCTCCCAAAGGCAGTTTGATCGTTTGGGCCGGCGCCCCGGCTGACGCGGGTTCTATACTGCATTTCCCCTCCCCTTCCCTTTCTTTTCTCCTACTCTCGGGCTGCGCACAGTCATTTGGGTATATGTTTTCCCCATTGTCCATTCGAGCATTCACCAGACTCCGAATAATTTCTTTCGCCCCCCCCCTTTCCCCAATTCTCTTTCGCCCCCGAGTCTTTGATAGATCCTACCCACCTTGTTTTTTCCGGTGCCCCCTTTTGCATGCAAGAGCAACATTTCCCTAGCCTCTGGTATCTCCTTGCCGACCCCTTAGCCTTATTCCCCGGCAATTTGGCCCTATCCTTCGCGTCCCCCCGCCGTAGCGTCGGTCGTGCAGGTTTTGTCCGACCTGAAAATCCTTCCGGGGAAATGGAGTTTAATTCTCAAATGCATGCTTCCCTGGGGCGCTTTTTTTTTATTTTTCTGTTTTTCCTCAGGTCTTTCAGCCAATGCTGCCTGAGACCTGGATCGCCTCATTTTTTGATGCCCGCCCCCCCTCTTTTTACCGGGTCCGCTTTATGCAAATTTTTTCCCTTGTATCCAGTTGTTCCCTTTTTTCTAACCTGTCAACTCCGTCGCTCTATCCCACCCGCAGGGTGGGAGCGCTTACTGTTCTTGCAAATACGTCTCTTGGAACCCCTTCCCCGGTTTTTCCCTTCCCCTGTTGTTCAGTTCGGTAGCGACGTTACTCGCGGCCGTCGCAAAACCTTGCGATGCCAAATAGCTGTTACGATACTTTTCTTGATTCCCGAGGGGCCTTTTAAGTACACGTTTAGCCCTTTGATTGGTGGCGCTCTTTTTGAGGAACCGGTGGTTAGCTTCCCCACTCTGGTCTTTTGAGTCCCCTTTTCCTCTCCTTGTTGTTTTTTTCGGTTCTTTCGCCAGATTCAGAGTTTTTTTCGAACCCCCCTGTTCCCTCCCCTCTCTCCCCCCCCCGATCGCCCTTTCTCCCAACGATGCATGTCGCTCGGCGGTTTTACTGGCATCTGTCAAAGGTGGAGAAGCTCACGTCCTTCTTTGGACTTTTCAAGCCTGACGTTGGCCCAGTGTTAGGTTACTTTTTCCTCCCCCCTCGTATTGCCGGTAGTAGGAGCGCCCTGCGGAGGGTTAATCTCCCGCTCCCTTTCCCCTTTTTCGGTTACTTTTCCTGGTGACGCCCTGCCTTTTTTCTGGGTCAGTCGGACCTTGATTTTCTTGCTCGGACGGGGTAGGGATTTTGTGCCTTCTTTTTTTCCCTTCTTCCGAACCTCGCCTTTTCCCCCTTGTTTGCTGACGATTTACGGACCAGCCGCCTTTTGAAGCGCATTTTGGGCGGTCGTGAACTCATTTGCCTTATTCGTTCCGTGTGCCTTGCCTGCCTGTTTGATACTTTTTGGGATGAGTTCCAAACATTGCCCGCGGCCTGGTTCATTCCTCCTTAATCTCCCTTTGTTCAGTCTGTGGGTTGCCGCTTTGGTCTTTTTTTCCCCATGGGGTCCCGGAAAACCCCCTTGGTCCCACCGTTACTACGCTGGTCCCCAATGGTGCACGGGCGGCCATAGTTTCCTTTTGGTCTTTTTTTGACTTTATCCTTCTTCCAAGACGTTTGGTGTTTATGTCAGCGCGGCCGATTTTGGTGGACGTCCGCTGACGGGCTCAGCCTTGAGGCTTCCTTCCCGCTTTTTGTCACTTTGGGTGACCATGCCTATCTATCTCGTCTCTTTTCTGGTGCGACGGGCCCGAACAGAAGCCCCCCCTTTTTTTTTTGCGTTTCTTTTTTTCGACACGTAGATACTGCGAACCCGTCACTGCGAATGTTCGCTCCCAATGTTCTTCCTTCTGGTTCCCGCCCGACGGCGTCGATTGGGCCTTCAAAATTTCTCTAAAAACTAACCCGCTGACCTTTTTACCCCTTTCCCTTTTTGTTTTCTCCGGTGGGATGTTGGCCGACCCCTTTCTGGACTCCCCAACTTCGTCGCTCTTGAGGATGGTCTCGACTCTCAAACCTCTCCTTATGTTTTTCCCCATTCTTACGCCAACCTCGGCGTTGCGAATTCAAACCTTTTTTCTCCCCCTGCCCCACTTTATTGTTTCCGCTTTTCCTCCTTCCTCTCCCATGTCGTTTCGTCGCGACAGGGGCTGCGATTTGCGCGTCCTTTTGGCCTCCCTCACTTTCGGGCGTTTTTTTCTAGCCCGGAAGGTTCAAGAATGGATCGTTCGTCCCTTTCCCCTCCCCCACCAGCTGTTTTCTTTTTTCTTTTCCCTCGTCCATCAGCTCCGTTTCGTCCGCCACCTTTAGTTCTTTGATTTGCTTAAGGGAGGCGCGCGAATTTCCTTCTCCTTTCAAAACGTCCGTCCTCAACGTGTTTTTCTTGAGATCATCGTATTGAGTGTGTCGTCTTTTCGCGTCTCCCATTTCCTTCCATAGATGCTGGTGGGGGAGCGGTGTCCTTCCCCTCCTTCGCGATGTTCACCGTTTATCGACTAAAGAACGTTCCTCGTCCTCGCCGCCACTCAGTCCCTTTTTTTTGGCGTCCAATGTCTTTTCTCTTCCCCCTTCTTGTCGCCGGATTTTAGAAAATTTCCGGCGGGGTCCCAGAGACGGCCTTGTTGTAAACCTGATCGGCCCCCGAACCGGCGGTATGCTCTAAATTTTTCTCCTCTGTCTTTGTTTTGGCTCTTCCCTGATTGTCGACCAGGACCTCCCCCCCCAGTCACCAAGCAATAGCCTGAAGGCATTCTTCCCAACCTTTCCCCCTGGGGTTTCTTGCTTTTTTTTTTCAATTCATTTTTGAATTATGCCCAATGCCCCCTCCCGCGTGGGTCTCCCCCTCCCTTGTTCAACAGCGCTTGCAAGAACAGACCAACTCCGGATTTAGGTTTCACGGTTTCTTTTATCCCCTTTCCAAAGCGCCCTCCCCTTTTTTTTTCCTTTCCTCGGGTTACGGCCGGATCCCCGGATCGCCGTTTGCAGAATTTTCTTCACCTTTTCGTGTTCGCTGGCAGGGCTATCTGTGCGTTTCCCCCCTTTTGTAAATTCTTTCTTAGATTTTCAACCCTTCTTCACTCGGTCCCAAACCGACCTTTATCCCCAAACCGGAGGGACACATAGAAGGTTCAGCTTCTCCCTCCCCCCCTTTTTCGCTTCGCCCCATCTCACCTCCTGCTTCGTTGCCTTTTTTGCGAGTTTTCTTTATCCTAATCCTACTTCGTTCCAACCCCTAATACTCCCCTCCTTTGTTGGACTTCCCTTTTTCCCCCACAAACCAATTTTGCCTTATGCTTTACCAATCCTTTTTTGTGCTCGTGGATTCATTCACCGACGCTTGTGTTTTTAGTCATCTTTTTTTTTGATCCCCTCCTTACTCTGTCGGAGTTCTAGCTGATCCCAGGATTCTCTCCTGAAGATCGGCCTATAATCATGAGACGACCCTCAGATAGTCGGACCCCACACCCCCCCCTTTTTTCCTCGCTCTCCCCTGCCCCAATGAAGAGTGTTTTTCGTCGATTCTTTTTGCGTTTGGCCGAGGGACGGCTTAAGTGCACAAGTTTTTTTTTAACCCGACCCGTCTATTTCGCTTTCTTTTTCGTTCTCGGCCCCTTCAAACTGACGTCCTGCCCAAGGTGCGTTGACCGCGATGTATGTCAGCCATGTCCCTTATGTACGATTTTTCCCCCTTCCATATAGGCCCATCGCTGGCCGTTTCTTCGTTGCTGACTGGTAATTGGAATGAACGTGGGAGACTTCGTCCTTGTCATCTTTCCTGTTTGATTTTCCCCCCCTCCTTGTTGATGCCACTGCAACCGGGTCGCTCTTGCCCTTTCTTTTTTTGCTTCCGGGTCTGCTCATAATAACCTTGACCCGCGACAGCGAGTTTTTCAGCAACCTTGGAGTGGACGCTCCCCTAGGGCGATCTCCTCTTTTACCTCCTCCCCTTTTTCCCCCCTTCCGGGAAGCGTCCCTGCGTTCGTCCTGCTCGGACCCCCCCCCCACCACCACCATTGAGAGCGGGCAGATTCCTTTCTCTTTCTGATTTTAAAACCCCACTTCCCTCGGTGAGAGGGCGCCACCATTGGCCAGCTCTACCCTCTTACCCTTTCTTTCTTCCCCCTTCCGAGAGATTTTCAGGGTGAAGGCTGGGCCTTTGTTTCTTCCCCCCCGCTTTAGTATGGGGTTCCTTTCCAGGAATATGGTAGATTGTCCGCCGCGAGAAGGATCTTCTTCGCGCTCGGTGATGTCTATGATTTCCCCCTTTCCCCTCCCTTTTTGAACCCCTCTTTTTTCTTGTCGGCAACGCGGTTAGGAGAGGGCTTTTCGCCCAAGAAAGTTTTTTTTTACACTCGCTGGGGCCGCGAGGACTGATTTCTTTTTGATCCTCCGGCTGCACTCTTTCCCTTTCCTGCTTTTTGTCCTTCCCCTTAGGTCTTCCCCCACCTCGGGCAGACGATGCTGACCACCTTTCGCCCCAGTTCTTACCGTTCCGGCCTTTATTTTTGCTATTATGAAAGATGCTCTGGGGTTACGTGGTAGAAACTCGCCCGGATCCTCTCTTTTGTTTTGGATTTCTTTCCCCCCTTGGTCCTTCTTTGACTGGGCGATCCCCGGCAGGATTTCGCTCGTCACGGTCTTTCTTACCGGACCAGTTCCCCTTCCGGCGACGGGCAACGCCCCGCCCCGAGCCTTTTTTTTTCCCCCTTCGGGCTTTTTCTCTTTGGTCTTTTTTTTTTTCCCTTCTTGAAAACTGCGGCTCTGAATTCTCTATTCCTCCTTTATCAGCCCCAGAGGTCTGATTTTGGCACGGTCATCAATTTATCTCCCCTCTTTATGACTTTTCCCGATCCCCCTTTTATTGTTCCGGTGTCCAATTTAAGTCTCATTTTTTGTAACATGAGTATGTCACGTTCCCCTTCTATTATTCCTAGGTTGAACAACCCCAATTATTGCCTTATATCCCGTCCCGTGTTCCTCCCCTTTTTGCACGTTTTTCGAGTTCTTCGACCCAAGTTGGCTGAGCTTCCCTTAATTTTTTCATGTTTTTTTCCCCTCCGTCGGTTGTAAATGAAAATGGTTTTTCTCCCCCCCTTTTCAGCTCCTTTCCCCCCTTTTTTCGTTTCCCCCGTTGCGCAAACTGTTAGTGTTTTTTCCCACGCGAAAATCTTCCCGTGTCCACGGGCAATCAGGGAGGTACCGCCCGATCCGAGTGCGACGGCTTCTATTCTTTATTTTGCGACCCCCCCCCCCTCCTCCTTCTTTTTTTTGAAAGATTGTGACGCTGTGGTCGAAACCCTTATTTGCGTTTAATACTGCTGAATTGCATTCTCCGCTCAGTGCCAGCTGGCTTTGTCCCCTTTTTTTTTAACCTCTTGAGTTTGCAGTGTTTTTTGAAACGTCGTGTGTTTTCTCTGTCATTTTCTTTTCTCCTTATGGCCGATCCTCAAACGCTTTGTCCAGGATGTATTTAGTTCCTCCTGTTTGGATCATCCCACTTTTTATTTTTGGGCTTCTGCCGCCGTCCATATGCCCCTCGCGCCCTTATCTTTCTTTTTCATGGCCATGCAACCGAAACCCCGAAATTGTGCGTTACTTGATTTTCTTTTCGGTCTCTTTTTTTACCCCCTCGCGACGCGGCCCGTGCCTCAACATTGACACCTCTTGGCCTTTCCCTCCCCCAGTGAGGGTCCAGACAATATTTAGCCGTTTGAGTGGTCGCTCACGTGATTTTTTCCCGTGCGACCCCTTCTTTTTTTCTCAATTTTGTCCATTTCTTCGGCGCGCCCTTCCCCCTTTTCGCCCTCTCGATGATTCCAGAGGGGACTCGGTCTACTGGCAACACCCCTCGTTTTTTTCCCCTCGTAGTATTTTTTTTCCGGTTCGGTCTAGTCTTCGCGCCTTTTTTTTTTGATTTTTTTTTTCTTTCATCTCCTTGGAGAGCACAGCACTGCAGTAGCCGTTGATTCGGCCCCTTCCCAAAGCCTCTTATTCCGCTCCTCAGGTCTCGCAGCATCCGGTTTGCGTATGCTCTTGCGAATGCTTGGCTGTCGGAATGCCCCCAAGGTTCCTCCCCATCTCGCCAGGGGAGACGATGGTGGACAAGCGGTTCGGCCCTCTCTTCTTTTCTTTAGTCCCCCAATTTCTTCTTCGTTTTTTTTCCTTCCACCCAAAATCGCCCGGCGGTCTTTCCTTCGCAGATTTTATAAGCCGTATTTTCTCTTCTAGGTCGCCCTTTCGGGGAAGTGTCGTGTTTCCCCCTCCCCCCCTCCCCCCTCGGCTTTTTTTTTTTTTTTATTCGCCGGATCCAGATCTAGATGCTCCTTCCTCTTTTGGTTTACTTGTCCCAGTTTTCCGCTAAGATCTACCGGCTGAGGCAGTCAGGCGATATGTCCCCATTTTGTCTTTTCACTCCTTTTTTTTTTCCATCTGTTCCAGTCGCCCCCAAACCCCTCCTTTTCCTCCCGTTGGCCTCCCCATGCCCGGTTGTCGAGGAGGATCCTACCCCCTTTGTTTTTCTTCACTGCACGCTCCAACCCCCTTTTTTTCCTCAATAGGCTCTTTTTTCTGTCCGATCCCTTGACAGCTCCGGGAGGCATCTCCGTCCCCTCTCCCTCGTCCCTTTCCTTTTTTTTCGGCATTTACGTCCAAATTCTTTTTTCCACGTTTCCTGCCAGCTCACGTTTCCTCGAGAAGTCTGAGCTGCAGGCCTCTTTTTTGCGGCAATGCCCGCCTAGTTCTTCTTCCTGTAATCTCTCCCCCCCATCATCCCCAGTTAGGGACTTTGGCGGCCAACTTTGTTCCCTAATGTGTCCTTTTTTTCCCCCCCAAGTGTTCGTTCCCCTGGGACCACCCCCCCTACCTTTCCTTGCCGGCGCCTTGTATAATCCCAATCCGCATGTCAGGAGCCCCTGTGGGCGATGTCCCCACCGTCGCGGGTTTTCTTGGGCCTTTTCCTCGGTGTATGGCCCCGCAATTGATCCTCCGGCCGTTTTCTCTCTCCACTCCAACTTTTTCCGTTCGGGCGGGGTGCAACTCGTTTTCCTTTTTCTTTAGCCCTGACTCTTTTTTTTTCTGAGGAACCTTTTTTTCTCAAGACTTTCTTCTGGAGCGAAATTCTCTTATCTTTTCCTCTCTTGTTGTTTTTCTCTCCATTTTCTTGCGAACCGTTTCCTTTTCCTCACTCCCTCCCCCGTGACTCCCGGTTATTTACAAGTTCTCCAGGGCCGCCGTTTCGTTCGCGTTTGCACTCATCTCCCCCTCGCGCGCCGTTACGCCCTTCCTCTTTCTGAAGGGATCTAGACGGATGTTTGGGGGTTTGGGCCCCGGTTGGTTCGTACATTGCCGTATTATTTAGTGTAGCGAGACGCTCATGCGTCGTGGATCTCCCGCTTTTGCAGTTTATTCACACTGGTCAGCGGCGGTGTTTTTCCTTTTCTATTCCCCCATGGACATCCTTTCCCCGGGAGGAATATTGGTTCCAATTTCTTCCCCCTAAGGTTCCCCGCATTTGACGGTAACTCCTTCCCCCCCTGATGGGCGGCAGACTGCCCGCAGCTTTTGGTTTTTTTTTTTGGACCCCACTCCACCACCCTTCCCCGTGCTTTTCTGGGCCCTTCCCCTCACGTGTCTTACGTTGTCGGCGATTTGATCTTTTAAGCAACTTTTGCGGTTTTCATTGCTTCGGTCCTCTTATCTCCAGAGGCCTCACAAGGATTTTTGTTTCTCTTGAATTCTCGCGCCCTGCCCCCACAAACCGCGCAACCTCTTCCTACTCTTTTATTGGCTTCCCTTTATAAGGTGTGCGCCCACAGCACCATCTTATTTCCCGTTCTCTTCTTGTTGGTGACTTTCCGCGCTGCTGTTGGTTTCCTGCGCGGAGGCCTCGCCCCCGCCCCCCACCGGGGGATCGTTACTTTCGAAGAACCAGACCCTCTTTTTTGTTTTTTTTTGACCCGCCGAGTGCCCTTTTCGTCGATTTTTTTGCCGGTTTTTCCGGGAAACCTCGCCCCCCCCGTTGATTGGGAGTTCTTTGTGAGGCCCCCCCCCCCCTTTTTTCCCTTTTTTTCGTCGAACGGCCTGTCTCACCGCCCCCCCTCTCTGGGTGCTTGACCTTCCCACGTCGCCCCCGCCGCTTCTTTGGTTTTCCCCCACCCGCTTTGACCTGCCGCTGGGAAATTTTTTGCCCAATCCTTGGGCATCAGCATCCTAACCCACAAGAGTTTTTTTTTTAGTTGACCCTCTCTAGTTCGGTTTGTTTTTAGGTTTGGCTGCGGGTCTCCGTTTCGCGTTTCTCCTGCACTCCCCCCTCACTGCGATTCACCCCTTTTAAATGTCACCGGATGTTGTCGGCGTTTTTCATCTTTGTTTCTTTTTAGTCTGTGCTGCTCTTCTCCCCTTTTTTCGCCCCGATAGGAAGGGCGGGCTATGCGCGGCCTTAGTTTTTATTTGTTTTCCATTTCCCTCCCACCCAACCTCGCTGAGCGATACGTTCCCGGTCCCCCTCCTTTGATTTTTCCTGCGATGGTCGGACATAATCATCACACGAGTGTTGCTTGTACGCGATGCCGTCCCTCGGCTGGGACCCCTGTACGTTTTTTCCTTGCATCTTGTCTTTCGGGCTCGCTACTTCCATGATGGGCCCTGGATTTTCACGGATTCAAGTTTTTCCTGATCTTTTAGGGGGTATATACGTTCTTTGTAGGACCTGCTCCCCTCTGTTTTGGATGTGCGGCTGGCCCTACCCTCTTTCACCCCCCCCCCGTTTTTCCTCCCGCTTTCCTCGGATCCTGTCCTGCACAGGATTCGGTTTGCTTTGGTTTCTGGGCCTTTTTTCCCTTTTTTGGGTTTCTTTCCGAGTACCTCCGGGCGGTTTTTTTTTTTTTTTTTTTTGCCATCCTCGTTTTGCGAGCAAGTTCTTGGAAAACTTTTCTTCGGGCCCCCGTCATGATCCCTCTTAAATAGGACATTTCCCCCCGGTTTTTTCGTTTGCTTGATCTGTTTTGCCCCATTACGCTCTTGGGCCCAAGGATTCTACGTCAACCCCGCCCAACGGCCGAGGTTTTCTTCGTTCCATGGCCAGGACAGCTACCCTTCATGGTCTGTATATTTTCGCGTTTCCTTTTCCGCCTGCCATATTTACGCGGTGTCCCATCCCTCCTGTGCATTTCCCCCCCCCCCTCCACCTGTGGATTGCACACACACCTGGTCTTCATTTTTATATTGTGTTTTTTTCTCCATTCTTTCTTTTGTCGCACTCCGGTGCCTTCCATCCTTGCCGACCCTCCTTTTCGTTCCAGCCCGTACATTTTTGCCTGTCCTCCCGCTTTGGGTTCGCCGAGGCTTGAAAATTGACCCTGCACTTTTTTAGACCCCCCCGCTGCGCCACACAAAACCCCAGATTCCCTGGCCCCCCCCACTTGTGGTCCCCCAACGTAGCACCATAGCTCTTTCGAGCTCACGCACCTTTTGTATTCTTCATCGTTCTCCTTCCTGCCCCTTCGGCCTCCGGGGATATAATTTCATTTGGGTCCCCGTTCAATTCTGCCTGCCTCAACTGGTCACACCCCCCCCTTTCCCCCGCCCCCAGGTGAACCAATCCCCTTTTTTGAGGGTTTCTCGTTGATTCATCCCCGGTTTGGACCTGATGCCCCTCCACCTTCCTCTACTTTCCTTGTCCCTCTCTAGGCTAATAAAAGTCCTGATATCATGGAATCCCAATATCCTTGCACCTTGACCCCCGACACAAATTTCTCTTTTGTGATTTTTGCACAATTGAGACCCTCTTCCGGCTTTGTTTTTTTTTGGGTCGTTGCCGGTCGGCCTTCCAAATCTTTTTATTGGTGTTCTGAATACCCGTTGACCACCCATGCGATCCCGTGTCGGCCAGGTCCTCCCCCTTTGGCATTCCTTCTGGTTTCCCCCACCTTTTTCTTGACGAATCTACCACGTTTTTCCAAGAATATGCAGAGCTGCAGGGGCGGCGGCCTGCCGGTACTTCCCAACCGGGAGAAAACCTTGTTCTGACTGACTGGGGGGGGGGGGGGCGGCTTGTTTTTTTATCGTCTCTGCGGCGACTGGGCAACCCAATTTTTTTTTTCCCGTCCGTTGATCTCCCCATTTGCAACCTTGATTTTTTCGCAGCCTTTTCTTTTTTGGAGCTCATAAATCATTGATTTTCTGCTGACCTCCCCAATCCGGGTTTTTTTTTTTTTTTTTTGCGCTTACCTTTTGTTTGTTTCGCTCCTTTTCGCCCACCCTCAGGACGCGTACTTTTTTCGGCGTTCGGTTCTCTCGACATCACCGATTTCCGGCAATCCTCCCCCCCTCTTTACCACCCAATTTCACAATATTCTTCCCCCCCATCTCCCACACGGTGATTTTCCGCCCACCTGGGCCCTCTACCCCGGGCCAGCACCCTCTCTCTCTTTTCCTATTTCTTTTTTTGTGTCTTGTCTATGACCCGGGGTACGCTCCTATCAAACCGTGTAGATTTGGGTTTTCCCCTCAGATGGTCTTTTCGTCGAAGCTTTTGCGCTCGTGGTTTTTTGATGTCGAGAGTTTCCGCGAAGGACCTTTTTTTTTTCCTCCCAGTTTTACTCTGAGATTTTGCCGAGTGGGTTTCATTTTTTCTTTTTTTTTTTCTTGCATTACACCCCCTCAGCTTGCCTATTAGTTCTGATTATGTCTGATAAGACCTTTCGAAATCCCGTGACAAATGCTCTCCCGTACTTGGGCATCTACCACCTTCGTTTTTTTCGGTTGTCGCTCTACTGTTTTTTCCTTTTTCCCCCTGCATTTGCCCCCCTTCTGGCTCCGTGGGTAGGACATTTCTTAGTCCTCGGAGCAATACTTCCTAATGGCTAATCGCGTTTTTCCCAATTTTCATTCTGCGGCCCGGATTGCGATTTCACTTCCTTCCCCGCCTCGGCCCCTTTTAAACGGCCCACCCCAGCATCGAGCTTTTTATTTTTTCTTTTGCCGGCCCGCCTCTTTTTTTGTTTTCGGGTCTTCTTTTTGAACTATTGGCTCTATTACATGTTTATTTCATCAGCCTCTTGAGTCTGTTCAGTTCTTGGATTCGTTCTCATGGTCAAGAATCCGTTTCCAGCGTCGGTTTTTGTTTTCCTCCCTTTTTCCTCCACCCCATCTTCCGACATGTTTGGTTAAATTTGTTCTTCCCAACTCTTTAATTTTTGAACCCAAATTAGCTTTCCCGGCCCACCGGCGGCGGTCCCCGCGGTCGCGATTTTTTCTCCCCCTTTCCCTTTTTTTTTCAAGCCCTTTCCCCTATGTGCTCTTTTTTGTCCCTCTTTTTTGACCTATGGTTTGCTCAGTAAACTCGTCATAACTCTTTTGTCAATTTCAAGCATTCCCTTTTTTGCCCCCTTATCTTTCCTTTTGCCGTACCGTTGCTGCCATTTTTTTGCCGTCGTATAACACCTTTTTTCTATCGGCTCCACCCCTTGAAACACCTAACTCGGCAGTTGGCTTTTTGTTCTTTCCCCGTTCTCCTTTCCCCCTTGTTTTTGTTTTGCGGTCATTGTCCCCTATCAGAGCCCTTTTCTGGGTGCCCTGTTGAAAGCTCTGCCGGTGCCCGTTTCAGGGCTGTTTTTTCCCCCTTTTTTTGCGCGTCTCTGTGATGTCGTTCGTTTGATGTTATTCCGCTCGTTCTTTGGATCTTCAGGGGTTTCCACGGTTTCTCGCGAGTCTTTCCGCTTCTTCCTTTTTTCATTTTTTTTTTCACTCGTACGGCCACCCACTTTCCCCTTAATTGGTTTTCCTGGGCCTGTGGAGGTCGAGAAAAGGGGTGACCCCATCGCGTAACTCCGTCCTCCCTTTTCCCACGCTTTCCCTGAAAACAGTGCGGTCGCAATCCTGAAGTCCCTCTATGTCTCGCCCGCGTTGCCCCCTCCCAGGATTCGCGTGCTCCCCCTTCAGAGTCCAAGTTCCTCCTCCTCCCTTCTTCCACTTTTCCTTTTGCTGGTCGAAGGAGCTGGTTTTTGCTGTTTCTTTTTTACCATCGGGGCTCCAACATTCGAGGATTTTGTCGGACGTCGCTTCAAGTAGGTCGGGTCCCTCGCTCGCCTCTGCGGTTTGACTTTTTTCTCAGGCGCGAATTTTCCCCTTTCCTTTCGTCGTCCCCGAAATTTCCGCCCGCCGAGGGATGCCGCCACTTTTGTTTTTTCCAGTCCCTCCTTTTTTTTTTTTTCTGGTTGACCTTCTTTTTTCCTTTTTTTTGGTTGGTGTGCTGCCCACAATTCGGCTTCCCGCCGCAGCCCTGCGCCAGGTCGCGTTTACGATGTTCTTACAATCGGTCCCTTCTTTTTGGCGGGCCCTTGCCTTCTCTTTTTTGGGTTGTCGGCACCTGCCCGCCGGGGCTTAGGTGACCATAGTTAGGGCTTTTCGTTATGTTTGGTCGTTCCTTCTTCCTTGGGTCAGAACAAGCCGCACCAGGCCCCCCACCCCTGCGGGTTTTTTTGTTTTTTTTTTTCTCAGATTTCCTTTTTTTTCCTCGAAGTCTCCCGGCTGGCCTTTCCCCACTTAGGTCACACCCCGTCTGCCGCTCCCCTTCCGTTTTCTGATTTCATTTTTTCCCCCATCCCGCGTTTTTCTTGACCTTCCCTCGATCGATTCGCCCTGCCAACTTGGTGACTGTTTTTCCCCTTGCCGCTCAAACCCCCCCCCTTTTTTTGAGATTAATTTTTTCCCTCATGACCAGAGCCGGCGGAGGAGGTGTTTTTGCTCTCCCTTTCCCCCTTTTATTTTATTCCCCAGGCTGGTCCCTGATCATTCCTCCTTTGGGGGTTTCCCCCCCCTCCACCTCCCCGGCCCCGCGGTCCCCACCTGTCTGCCAATAGGGTCATCCAGGCTTTTCGTCCCTTTCTACTGAAGCCTTTATTTTTGCCCCTTTGGCGGTTTGACCAGGTGGGTTACCCGCCTTGCAGTTAGTCACCTGTGCAATAACCTCCACAACGCTCGCTTTGGTGTTCCATTTTTGTTCGGCGCCTTAACGCGCTTGATTTTTTTCCCCTTTTCAACGACGAGATTCTCCAAGAGGGCACACCGTGTCAGAAGAGCTTTTCTGTCCCTCCCGTTCCCTTTTTCTTGAGATGCCAAATTTCCGTTTTTTGCGTTCCTGGCTCGCTGGTATACGGGCGGCACTTAGCTTATGGAGACGAGCTTTTTGGTAGTCCAACTTGTGGTTCCTCGCGCTTTTAGTCGTCCTTATCTTTTATTTTTGTTGGAGGAGATTCTGCGCCAGCGCATTATTAAAGGTCTGCGACCACCGTTTCCCTTTTTCCCTTCGCGTGCCAAGCCTGATTTTCGTCCCGGTTTCCCCCCCCCCCCCTCTAAGGGCCGTCGTAGGGCTTTTGATCCCACCGCTATTCTCATAGCAAGGTTTTTTAGCTATACCCTTTCTTATTTGCCTGTTTTCCTCGTCTGAACTTTCTTTTTTTCCCTGCCTGCTCTTCCTTAGTAGTGAAGGCAGTTATCCTTTAGCCCGACCCCTGCGGTTGGGGATCCCCCCCTCCCCCTCTTTGTTTCAGGTTATTTGCCCAGGTGATTTAAACTGTGCTACGTTTTATTTCCACTTTTGCCCCTTTTATCGCCCCATTTTTGGCATCCTGGCAGGAGATCCCCCTTTTGTAATCCGGTTTTGCCGCCGGAACCCGTTCTGCATGTCTTTTTGGTTGTGATTTTCTTTTGGGCGTTTAAATAAATTTGTTTTTTTTTCCCCCTTGATTTCGTTCTCTTGATCCTGTCCTTTTTGCACGGATACGTCATGCCGTCTTTAGTTCCCGCCCCTATGGCTTTTTTTTCTTTAATTTTGTCTTTCTTGCCTCCTTAATATCCCCTGCTCCCATGGTTGCGCTGTCTCCTTTTACTTCCCACCCCCCCCCCCTTCGTAAACGTTTTTTGGCGACTATCGCAAGGTCCCTGCACGGCGCAGGTCACTTAGTTTTTTCGGTGTCCTCCTCCGCTTATTCCCTGAAAACGGAGTCCCTGTGAAGATGCAGGGCCAGTTTCTTTGGGTCCCCACCTTCGCGGTTTTCCTTGTCCCTTCTAGTTCGTTGAAAGACTGGGACGGGGACCCCGGCGACTGTTCTTCTTTCAGCTCTGGGGAGAGTCCCCCCCAAGTCCCCTTCGTTGTCTTTTGGGGAGGCGGTATGTCCCCCGAAACCCCCTTCGTCGCTACCCGACGAATCTTTTTCCCCATTCTTTTTCTGCTATTTCCAGTTTCACCGAAGACTTAGGGATTGTTTGCGGACACCGCGCTTTTCGGGTTTTTCTCTTTTCACATAATTTTTGGTCCTCCCCTTCTGTCTTTTCTTATCTCTCGATGGATTGGTTGTTGGGAAGCCTCATGGTTTCCTCTCGGCCCCCCCTTTTTCGTCCCTTTTTCCAACCCTCTCAAGCGCAACCCCGGTTGTTGCCTTCGAGGACGGTAGGGTCTTATTTCCTCGTCCTCTACTCTTCCCTAGAGACACTGTTTTGGGCTGTATTGGATCCTTTGTTTGCCCCCCCAAACTCCGGAGGGCGAGAGAACCCCGCTTTCCCCTCTATTCTCGGTCAGCCCCTTCGATTCTGCGCGTTCTGTACCTTTCATCAGCCCCAAGAGTCCTTTCTTGGGACACCGCACCGATTCTCCTTTTGATAGGCGCCTCTGACCCTTCTCACCTTTCTTTTAAGTGAGCCGGCGATTTAAACAGATGAGGGGTCTCCCTCCCTCTCCTTGGTCTGTACTCAGGTCCCCTTTTTCGCGAGGCTTCTCCGGTGTTTGTGGAGGCCCGGTTCGTCAAAGGGTCCTAACTTCGTTATGGGTCCACCCTCTTGACCCTCCGACCCCTTTTTGTTTTTTTTTCACCTTCGGTTTGCGTTGCCTTTCTGTGGACTCTTGACAGATCCTAAGGGGGGAGTTAGCAATTCTCGTCTTTCGACATCCTCGGTTTTTCCGCCGTTTTCCCCTCCACCTTTATGCTTACTTGACATCCTCAGCGGTTGCTGAGCGGCCCCTCCCGATCTGGACCCCTTCCTTCACCCCACCTGTCACTCCTTACTTGCGGCCCGCACCTTTTCAGAGAGTTCCAACCCTTTCAGGCAGCTGCTGGCTTTCTTTTGTTTATTTTTTTCCGTGACTTCCCTCCAATTGACACGCAATTCCGCGGTTTTTTGTTCCTCCCGTTTGGTTCCCCCCCCTCCTTTTACAGTCCACTTATTTTTCGGTTCCTTTTTTTTTTGCGATATCGCTGCCCTTTTTGCCCCCCCCCACTCCAGTTTTACTGG